>Ga0180432_10010913_pt1 | contig 10791 bp, 7 predicted proteins | sample SS_ome_10_FD_132414 | JGI IMG/M metagenome (GOLD analysis project Ga0180432, IMG submission 132414) | Hypersaline lake sediment archaeal communities from the Salton Sea, California, USA - SS_1_MS_2 metaG | ecosystem: Environmental > Aquatic > Non-marine Saline and Alkaline > Hypersaline >...
GAAAGGCAGGGCCGGTCCGGCCCTGGCGATGTCCGCCATCGCCTCATTCATCGGGGGCACCCTGTCGATCTTCGGCCTCGTATTCCTCGCACCAGCCCTGGCGCAGTTCGCCATTCGCTTCGGACCCGCTGAGTACTTCGTGCTCATCGTCTTCACCTTCACGACGATTTCCGCACTGACCGGAAAGCACTTCGTGAAGGGTTTGCTGGCAACAGGAATCGGTCTGATGATTGCCAGCATCGGTCTGGATCCAGGTACGGGCGTGCCACGGTTCACCTTCGGGCAGCTCCCGCTCTATGACGGAATCGATTTCGTGTCCGCAACCATCGGTCTCTTCGCCGTGGCGGAGGTCTTTCAACTTCTCGAGCAGAGCCGCTTGGGTGGTGAGGTCCGCACGAAGATCGGTCGGGCGATGATCACTGTCAAGGAATTCTGGGAAAGCCTGTGGGTGATGCTCAGGAGCGCATTCACTGGATTCCTTGTCGGTACGCTTCCCGGCGCAGGCGCCACGATTGCCTCGTTCCTCGCCTACAGCAACGAGCAGCGGTGGGTCGACAAGGAAGAGTCCTTCGGCAAGGGTGACATTCGCGGCGTGGCGGCACCCGAGGCTGCGAACAACGCATCCGTATCCGGCGCCATGATTCCGCTGCTGACACTGGGTGTGCCGGGCAGTGGAACGACGGCCGTGATGCTTGCCGCGTTGTTGGCATTGAATCTGAATCCTGGTCCCCTTTTCATTCAGCAGCAACCCGACCTGTTCTGGGGCTTGATTGCCTCGATGTACATCGGCAACGTCATGCTCCTCGTTCTCAACCTACCGCTGGTCGGACTGTTCATTCGGGTCCTGCTGGTCCCGAACTGGATTCTGGTGCCGTCCGTTGCCGTCATCGGATACGTGGCCGTGTACAGCGTCAACAGCTCCGTCTTCGACCTCATGGTGATGACGGTGCTCGGTGTAATTGGGTACCTGATGCGGAAGATGAACATTCCGGTCGCGCCGGTCATTCTCGCACTTGTCCTTGGGCCGATGATGGAGACGAACCTTCGTCGCGCACTGTCCCTGGCGCAAGGTGACGCCACGACCCTGTTCAGCACGCCGATCACCATCGTGCTTTGGCTGATGGTTGCGGCTTCGATCATCATTCCCCTCGTGACACGCAGGACCCCCCTGGCTGCTGCAAGCCCTGCAGCCGCTAGCCGCGAAGAGGACGACGCCCCACCTCTCAACGACTGACCCAGGCTCGTCCTGGATGCGCAGGGTCCCGGCCACGGTAAGCGGTTCGCGGGTAACCCGGGTCGGTATGCTTCTCGATATCAATCACGGAGATACACATGAATCATCACGTTGTTACCGTCCACCCCTCCAAAAATGCGCTACCCGCCTCCGAGCAACTCTCCTGGAAACTTGCGGAGGTGGCTGCAGGCACGACCCGGTTGGATTCCGATGTGATCGAAATGGTGGTGAACCGCATGCTCGACAATGCGGCCGTCGCCCTCGCTTCCCTTGACCGAGCTCCCGTCTTCAACGCCCGCTCGCAGGCACTCGCGCACCCCCGCCCCGGGGGCGCGACGCTCTTCGGTCACGGCTCAGACGTCACTGTGGATGCAGAGTGGGCCGGATGGGCAAATGCGGTTGCCGTACGCGAACTCGATTTTCACGACACGTTCCTCGCGGCAGACTATGCCCATCCTGGCGACGCGATCTCACCGATCCTGGCGGTTGCGCAACAGACGGGACAAACTGGTGCCGACCTCGTTCGCGGCATCGTTGCCGCGTATGAGGTGCACGTCGCGCTGGTCAAGGGGATCTGCCTTCACTGCCACAAGATCGATCACATGGCGCACCTCTGCCCCGCTACCGCCGCAGGCATTGGCGCGACGCTGCGACTCGATGTTCCGACGCTCTATCAGGCTATCAACCAAGCCGTTCACGTGGCCTTCAGTACGAGGCAATCCCGAAAAGGTGAAATCAGCAGCTGGAAGGCCTACGTGCCCGGGCATTCAGCGCTTCTCGCAATCACGGCGGTGGACCGGGCCATGCGCGGCGAGGCGGCCCCCTCTCCCATCTATGAGGGTGAGGACAGCGTCATCGCGTGGCTCCTCGACGGGCCCAACGCCTCGTACACCATCACCCTTCCCGAGGAGGGTGAGGCACGACGCGCCATTCTCGAGACCTACACCAAGGCGCACTCTGCTGAGTATCAGGCGCAGGCGTACATCGACCTCGCCTTCGAGCTACGCAATCGACTGCCCGGCGGTCCCGACGCGTTCGACGTGGACGCCATCCAAGAGATTGTCATTGAAACCAGCCACCACACGCACAACGTCATCGGCACGGGAGCCAACGACCCCCAGAAACTCGACCCGGAAGCCAGTCGAGAGACGCTCGATCACAGCCTGATGTACATCGTCGCCGTGGCCTTGCAGGACGGAGCTTGGCACCACGTGGACAGCTACACACGCGAACGCGCCCGCCGCCCCGACACGGTCGCCCTTTGGCGCAAGATTCGAACGGTCGAGGATCCAAGCTGGACCACGCGCTACCGTGATCCCGACCCAAGCAAACGCGCCTTCGGTGGAACGATGCGCATCGTGCTGCAGGACGGCACCGTCATCGAAGGTTCGCGGGACGTCGCAGACGCGCACCCCAATGGGCGTGCGCCCTTCGCTCGACCCGAGTACCTGCACAAGTTTCAAACCCTCGCGCGAGACGTGGTTCCTCGCGAGGAGCAGGATCGATTCGTTGCGCTCGTCGAACGGATCGATGCGCTTACAGCAGAGGAGGTCCGCGAATTGACGGTACGTGCCCCTGCTCTTACAGGTGAACTTGCTGAAGACGCACGGGGCTCGAAAGGCATCTTCGGATGATTTCCCTCGAGGGCCGGAATCCTGCAGCCACACGCAAGGCACTTCGGGAGGCGTTGGCGCGTGGCGAAGGACCCTTACGGTTTCCTGGTGCACTCTCCCCACTCGTTGCTCGGCTCATCAGGGAGATTGGCTTCGAAGGCGTTTACCTGTCCGGGGGTGCGCTCTCAGCCGAGCTAGGCATGCCCGACGTGGGCTTGACGACGCTTTCCGAAGTTGCCGACCGCGCGCGAAGACTGGCGGTTTCGACGGACCTACCCGTTCTCGTTGACGCCGACACCGGATTTGGTGAAGCACTCAACGTCGTACGCACCGTGCAGGAACTCGAGCGTCGTGGCGTGGCTGGCCTCCATCTCGAGGATCAGAGAAACCCGAAACGGTGCGGTCATCTTGGCGGCAAGGAGGTCGTGGAGGCTGCGGAGATGGAAAGAAAGGTCCGGGCCGCCGCCGGCGCTCGCCAGGATCCAAATCTTCTTCTGATTGCGCGCACGGACGCGCGCGCCGTCGAGGGAATCGATGCCGCCATCGAGCGGGCTCAGGCCTACATCGAGGCAGGTGCGGACGCCATCTTCCCTGAAGCGCTGAAGGATGAGGATGAGTTCCGACGTTTTCGTGACGCGATCGATGCGCCATTGCTCGCAAACCTGACGGAGTTTGGAGCTTCGCCCCTTCTTACGCGGGATGCGCTTCGCGATCTGGGTTACGAAATGGTGATTTATCCGGTCACGACCCTTCGGATTGCGATGGGCGCTGTCGAGCGGGGCTTAAAGGAGCTCTTCGCCAACGGCACACAGGCCCATCTGGTGAGTGGGATGCAGACGCGTGCGCGGTTGTACGAGTTGCTCGACTATGACGGTCATGTCGCCCGCGACGCCGACGCCTATGGGGGTCGGGAGAACGCGGAGTAAGACCTAACCACTTGGCCTCGCCGTAGGACGGTCATCAAGCGGGTACGCAGCACCGATGCACTACGACATTATGTGTCGCATTGCAGCGGAAGGATGCTCGTGAAATGCGAGCGGAGACCGGATTGTCCCAAAAAGAATGGTGTAGCGTACGAGTCGAGGTTGGGAAGTCCACGCATGCTCATGAGTCGCATGGCCATGCATCGCTGATCGCACGCCGTCGGGCGTTCGATCTTTCTACGGTTGGCCAAAAGGACTGAGACCGTGATCCCACCCGACCCACCCGCACCATCCAATTCCGAACAAACCTCCAATCACGAGAGCGCGCCCCTCGATGAAGGGGAACCCAACTCCCTACTCACCAGTCTGCTCGCGTCATTGCCCTTTGGTGCCGCACACGTCGGAGATGATGGGCGCAAACTCGTGTGGACGCCCCACCAAGTCCCCATTTTGATCCGCGCAAACCTGCACGACACACCAGAGGGTGCGAGGCACATCGTCGACAGCCGCGTTCCCATCGCGAGCGGCATCACGGTTGCGCGGTACCTACCGCTCCTTGCGTTGTATGCGCGTAGGCTCGACCCGATTGGCATGCTGACACTCGACGACAAGGGCAACCTGAGTTCCAACGCCCGCTTCTCGTTCCTGCGCGACATGCCGGACGACCAGCGCAACAGCGTGGTTCGTGACGTGCTCACGACTCAAGCCCTCCAGGTGGAGCTTCTCATCTGGCACGCCTTTCTCGCCAACCTACTCAGTTACGACGAGGTGCCCTTGCCGAACAGCGAGGGGAGCCCTCCATGGCAACGACCCGATACCCTCTTCGCCGTCACCAATGACCTTGGACTGCGCGGAATGAAGAACATCGCCATGGTACTCCTCGATGAGTCGAGCAAACTCGGACCCTGGTTCGTGGGCACGCGGCAAGACGAGATGCTGAAGCGCCGGGTGGAACATGGCTGGAAGCGCGTCGCAAGCGCAACGGGCCACTCCGTTCGCCTGTTTGCCGCACCCGGCGTCGACGACGCGCTCGAAGAGATTCGCTTGAACTGGGCACACCACAGCCACGTCCTTGGCCCCGCGCTGCAGATCACGGTGGTCAGCCGCCTACTCCTTGGCGAGGATCCGGCCCAGACCCTGAGCGCACTCAGCCGAGTTCCTGACCTACATCCCACCAACGCACACAGTGGGACATGGGTTCCGGCGTCTTGGAGAAACTCCTCCGAGATGGAGTTGCTTGCCTCCGCCGCGACGCAGGCGGGCCAAACATCAAAGAACTCACTCGACCCCTGGGCGAAGCACATCAATCAACCGTTCGCTTCATTGGACCCTACGGACTGCGCAGCATTCCTGCTCGCGGTTCCCACCGGATTTGCCGTGCCCGGACTCCTGGCTACCATCTGGTCCTGGGCTGAGCACCGCGTCCGTACGAGTGTCGAGTACATGCAACGGGGCGTCAACTAGCATGTCGCGAACCTTGAGCAAAGCCGCCCGGCTTGCCGACCTCGTCGAACGCCTCAGGCTTCGTCCCCACGGGGTTGCTGAGCTCGCCGAGCACTACGGGACGACGCGCCGCACGATCGAGCGGGACCTGCACGAACTCAGGGACTTGGGTCACAGCCTCCGGGAGCATGAGCACCGCTACGCCCTACCCGATCAGGCGTCCGCGCTCAATGACGTCGAAGCCCTCGCGGTCTACAGCGCAACTCGCCTGTTGGTGCACACCGGCATCGGCGAGCATCATTACCGTAGGGCGCTCGAGAAACTTGCTCGTCAACTCCCCAACCCGGCGCGTGGACCCCTGATTGCCGCGGTCGACCGCCTCGATTCCGCACCCGCGGACCGTACACTCGATCTCGTGGCGCAAGCGTGGTTTCAGGGCCGTGTGCTCCGCTGCACGTATCACGGTGCACGCAGCGGTTCCCGCAACCGCCTCGAGCTTGAGATCTGGTTCTACGAAGTGAACCGCAGGAACCTGGAGCCGTACGTTCTCGCGTTCGATCGGGCACGGAGCCGGGAGGTTCGCATCTACAAACTCGCGCGGATGCATGAGGTGAATCTGCTAACCGATACGTATGAAATTCCCGCGGACTTCGATCCCCATGAGCACCTCGATGGAACCTGGGGCATCGTAGTGGGCGATCCCGTCCGGGTCCGAATTCGAACCGCACCCGAGGTTGCCTTCTGGTTCGAGGAGCAGCGGGCCGACCAACCGAGGTTCTCCATCCTCGAGCACCATCAGGACGGAAGCCTGACGGTCGAGGTCGTCGGACAGCGCGCCGCGGGTGGCGACGTGCACGAGCTTCTCTCGTTCCTGCTTGGCTGGGGCAAGCGCATCGAGGTGCTCGAACCACCCGACATTCGGGAACGAGTCATCCAGGAACTCCGGGACGCGGCGTCGGCATACCCGACCGACTAGGGCAGTGTGATGCCTATGATCACCGGGTCGTGATCGGACACTCGGTACGGATCGGGCCGGTACAGCGCATCTTCGGAAGGACCCTTGTACGTGGTGTCTGAATCGATGAGGTCGACCTCGTCAGTATTGATGGCCCACGTTGCGGCACCTGTCACGCGCTGCGCGAGCGAAGGATGCGCGATCATGTGATCGAGGCGCCCATAGCGTCCATCGAAGACGAAGGTATAAGCATTGGGGCCCTGATACAGCTCGACGAGATCGACCGCATCATCCTCGGTCCCCGAGACCCCATCGATACCCAGTAACATCACCTGGACCGGATCCTCCTTGGGATAGGCGTTCAGGTCCCCCATGATCAACCACGGTGCACCGGTGCCGGTCGGGTCCTCATCCAACCACTGCAATAGGGCTGCCGCGGCATCGCTCCGCGTGCCGTTGCATGATCCTTGCAGCAGGTCGTCATCCCCCCTGCCGCACTCCGAGCCCTTGCTCTTGAAGTGGTTGACCACCACCGTCACGGCGGCCTCCTGCGAACCGACCGCCGCGAACGCCTGCGCCAAGGCGGGCCGATTCTTACCAAGTCCCGTGTCGCGTGGATCGACGAACGCGTCCTCATCGAGAACCGCGGTGACACCAACGGGTGTGACACGGTCCGATTGGTACACGATTCCCTGTGAGATGGCGTCGGTCCCCATCGCGCCCGCAGCGATGAACGCCCATGTGCCCGAGGGCGAGGCGTCGTTCAGTGCCTCGGTCAGGCGCCTGACGGCCCGGTCATCGCCCGCATTCTGGATTTCGACGAGGCCCATCACGTCAGGATTCATGGCCAGGATGGCGGCCACGATCTTGTCCTCTTGTCTCCTGAGTTCCGTGGCGTCATCCGCACCCCTGCACTCCATGTCTCCATCAGGACCGCAGCGGACACCGAAATCGACGAAGTAGTTACGGACGTTCAGCACAGCGATCTGAAGGTCGCCTCCTACCTCAGGTGGGCTTGCTGGAGCGGGTGCAACGGTCCGCACGACGGCGGGCGCCGTGGGATGGACACGCCAGCGGTTGTAGGCGTAATGAAGGATGCCTTGCACACCCTCCACATGATCTCCGCCACGGAAACGGGTCTCGACCGTGAAGACAGATCCGTCAGGATGCCGGACTGGTGTGGGGTTCTGCTCGTTCCCACCATCGTCGAGCGTGATCCGTCTGAGTTCCTGTTCAGTTCTCCAGGTGGGCGCCATTGGATCATCTGCCAAGAACAACTGCGTGGCCTCGATGGGACGATCGAATCCCTCCTGTGGAAGGGACAGCACGATCTCGCCGAAGCGATCGAAGTTGAAGTACTCGCTCACCACCAGCGCTTGTGGGAACACAACGGGCATGGCCTCCAGGGGTTCGGGGGCTTCGAGGCCAAGGAAGGGAAGCGTCATCATCACAGGCTCTGGAATCTCTGCCGACGCGCCGCAATCGAGCACCTCACGAACGGCGGTGAGCACCGTCATGTCGTACTCCTCCATGACCGTTCCGCTCGCCCGCACGATTCGCCCCGGCGTGACGGGAAGACTGCTTTGAACGAAGATTCCTTCGCTCGTCATGGGATCGCCGTCCTCCTGGCCGGGAAGCGTATGCAGGTAGAAGCCCCCCAGATTCCGCTTGAAGGGATCATCCGACTGCCCTTGGAAGGCTGCCGTGACGACGCCTTCAACGCTTGCCCTACGCCGCTTCAAGGGTGAGGACTCGCCGGGGCCCTGAACCTCATGGATGGGTATGGCGAGCGGATCGCCGGTCGCTCCGCAGGCCGAATCGACATTCGGCACTTGGGCCTGGGCGAGTACGGCGCTGCCCGAGAGGAAAACGACAGCGAGCAGCAACCGAATCAACGAAAGACACGGACGAAGGACGGACGGCGTGGGTGCGCTCATGGCTCGAGCGTACCCGGAGATGTTCAAGTGTTCATCAAGTTCTTAGAGCTCAGCGCAGTGAAGTCAGTGCGCTTAGACGTGCTCGGTTGTGCAGCCCGCGTGGCTTTTCTTCCGTGGGCGTTCAACCCTCGCTACGCCTCGTCGAACAGGTCCTGCTCGAGCATCAGGTCGCCCGCCGTTGCGACATGGACACGCAACAACTCGGTGGCTGCGGCCTCATCAGCCCGCTCGATCGCCTCGATGATGGGTAGATGATTTTCCACGACCTGCATGATGTTCTCGTTCTTCATGTTCCGCAAGGCCATCAAGCGCCTTACGTGCATGTTGATGTCCTCCCAGAATTTCCAGAGTACGGCGTTGCCAGCCGCCTCTATCAGCGTGGAGTGAAAGCGTTCGTCCGTCGCGGTCACCGCTCGCCAGTCTCCCTGCGAGGCGTGATCCCTCATCGCATCGCACCAGCCTCGGAGGTCCAGCGCGACCTGCGCGGCACGGGTGCGAACCACATGCTGCACTGCATAGGCCTCGAGGACCGATCGCATCTCGTAGACCTCCTCGACATCGCGTTTCGCAAGTCGCCGAACGGTCGTGCCGCGATACGACTCGACTTCGACGAGACCTTTGTTTGCGAGGATTTGCAGGGCCTCACGAACCGGCGCGCGGCTGACACCGAAGTGACTGGCCACCTCCGTCTCCACGATGGCGTGGCCTGGCGCGAGTTCACCCGCCAGAATGCTCTCCTGCATGCGAAACGCGATTTGCTCGCGAAGGGGGCGATGGTCGATACTTCCTGCGTCGATAGAGGATTTGTCAATCGAATCGTCGTTCATCGTGTCCCCATCCTTTCATGGCGAAGGCGGGAAACGAAACCCCAAGATATTCAGCCTGGACATCGCGTAGAATGTCGACAATCGACAACTGGCCGTTGCCGGGTGAAAGCACCGAAACGGACAGCGCCCGTCGACACCAGAAAACAACTGAGGAGGCGCCATGCCCGAGCCAGCAGCGTGGAAGTACGAAAAGAAGATTCGCCCCATGTTCGAACGCGTCGCGAACCCCACCGTGCTCTTCGGTCGGGTCCTCACCTGCGAAGGTGACGAAGTCATCGAGAACGGCTTCGTGGAACTTCGCGACGGTGTGATCAGCAAGGTAGGCAGTCGCGACGACTACACGGGTTCACTTGAGGGTGTCGATGTTCTCGAGTTCCCCGGAGCCACCATCCTCCCCGGCCTGACCAATTCCCACGCACACCTTGCCTGGGACGGCATTCACGACCTTGCGCGTCAGAGCATGGACGACAGCCCCGAAGTCAGCGCCTACAAGATTGCAGGCAACATGCTGATCAGCCTGCGAGCGGGCGTCACGACCGTTCGCGATCTCGGCATGAACGCCACGAACCTTGTCGCCAAACGGGCCCTCGAACAAGGCCTGTTCCCCGGGCCAAGGTTGTTCGTCTCCGGCCAGGCCATCGTGCAGACCGGCGGGCACACCTACTGGTGCTGCTGCGAGGCGAGCGGCCCCGACGAAATGCGCAAGGCGGTACGCGAGCAGGTACGCGGGGGTGCAGACCTGATCAAGATCATGGCCTGCCACGATCGCATCGAATTCACCGATGAGGAGCTCGAGGCGATCATCGACGAAACCCATCGAAATGGTCTGCCCATCACCGCCCACGCCACCTTCGACGCTTGCATTCAGCGCGTCGCGCGTTTCGGTGTTGACGTCGTTGAGCATGGTGGCAGCATGAGCCAGGAGACCGTCGACCTGTTGCTCGAGAAGAAGATTCCCATCGTCACGACGTTTGCTCCCCTCGTGCAACAAAGCAAACCCGAGATTGCTCGCGCATTTGCCATCCCGGAGTGGAAGATCGAGGAGCGCCAGAGGGCCGTGGCCGACAAGAGTCGCTACGCGGGCCTCAAAGCCGCCGCTGAAGCGGGCGTACCGATCGTCTTCGGAACCGATGCCGGAAGCCCCGCCGTAGGCCATGACGTCGTGTCACCCGAACTCGCCTTCATGATCGACGTGGGTGTGGCACGCGACACCTACGACGCGATTCATGCGGCAACCTCCCGTGCCGCCCAACTCTCGGGCGTTCTCGACCGTCGTGGAACGCTCACTGAAGGCAAGGATGCGGACGTCATTGTGGTCGACGGGAATCCACTCGCCGACATTCACGCCCTCGATCATGTCGTTCGCACCTATGTGGGTGGTGCACTCCTGCATCGGACGCGTTGATGGCGAACCCCACCTCTCCCAAAGTGAACCCGGACGAGAAGTTCGTCGCGATGCAGATAAGCCCCATCAGTTTCATCGATGAGGGCGTCGAGGAAGTGCTCGATACGCTGCAGAATCGTGTTGGCGTCAATGTCTTGATGATCGGCACGGTTTCGTGGCTCGGCCTCAAGGCAGGACGAAGCATTTCCCATGAACTGGACGGCTGGCCCGACCACGGCATTCCCGAACCCTTCGCCATGAAGGGTGGAGCGTACTTCGATCCTGACCCCCGCTACTACGAGCGCACGTTCATCCGTGACTTCAAAGCCAAGGACCCTGAGATGGCGGGGCGCGACATTCTCGAAATGGTGATTCCCGCTGCCCGCAAACGCAACATGAAGGTCTTCATCGAGCTCATGGAGCCCTTCTTCAAGTACGCGGGGCACGGGTCGGTCAACAACGTCGAAATCCCCAA
>Ga0180432_10010914_pt1 | contig 10791 bp, 7 predicted proteins | sample SS_ome_10_FD_132414 | JGI IMG/M metagenome (GOLD analysis project Ga0180432, IMG submission 132414) | Hypersaline lake sediment archaeal communities from the Salton Sea, California, USA - SS_1_MS_2 metaG | ecosystem: Environmental > Aquatic > Non-marine Saline and Alkaline > Hypersaline >...
AAAAGAAAGAGCGTCCGCCCGGCGCACCGCAACTGCGCAACGCCAAGCCGAAAGAAATCAAGAAAGCACAAAAGCTTACCGACGCCAAACAGGCCGCATAGTTCGCGGCGTTGGGTGCCACCCTCAAGCGGAGCTTGTGGGTGCCACAGCGTCAATCACCCCAGGCGGCAGGGTCCATCTCCACAGCAGAAACACACCCGATGTTCGAAACTGCCACTCGGCGCGGCTCAGACGTCCTTGTCGTTGAAGCAGGACGCGACGATCTCGTCGAGGGTACTGAAGGCCACGCAGATGGATGTGTCGGCTGCGCCGTAGTAGACCTTCACTTCCCCGTCGTCCTCGACGATGGCGCCGCAGGCGAAGACCACGTTGTTGATGTCCCCGATGCGCTCGTAGTCTTCTCGCGGACTCAGCAGCGGCGCGACGGACTGGGCGACCACCTTGGCCGGGTCGTCCCGGTCGAGCATGATCGCGCCGATGCGGTAGATGGGTCCGGCCGAGGTCATCTTCACCCCGTGGTAGATCTCCAGCCAGCCCCTCTCGGTGAGGATGGGCGGGGCCGAGGCGCCCACGCGGTGGGCGTCCCAGAATCGCGGCCGCGGGGCGAAGACGAACTCGCTTCGACCCCAGTGGATCATGTCCGGGGAGTACGACACCCACACGCTGCCTACCCCCCCGCCGATCGGCCTGTCCAGCCTCGCGTACAACCCGTTGATCTTCTCGGGGAACAGCACGCCGTCCTTGTTGCCCGGCTCGGAGACGATGCCCATTCGCTCGTAGTGCTGGAAGTCCTCGGTGGTGGCCAGGGCGATGCAGTGCCCGTGCGGCCCGACGGCGGTGTACATGATGTAGTACGTGCCGTCGATCAGGGTCAGCCGGGGGTCCTCCAGGCCGTTCTGTTCCCATAGCGCCAACGGCCCGTCCGTGGCGCGGCGCATGCACGGTGCGGGATCGAGCTGGAAGTGCAGCCCGTCGCCGCTCCTGGCCAGCGAGAAGTACGAGCGGCCCTGCTGGCCCTCGACGCGAAGCAGCAGCAGGTATTGCCCGTTGAGCTTGACCGGCGTGCCGTTGAACACCGTGTTGCAGCGGTACGGCACGTCCTCGGTGGTGATGATCGGGTTGCGCGCCCAGCGGTGCAGCAGGTCTCGTCCTCGCGGCCTGGCCATGGTCAGTCTTCCTCGCCCGGGCCGTTGGGGCCTGTCGATGAGTGATTGAGCCTGTGGCCCTCTCGGCAGACGGCCAGGATGTCGCTCAGCGGGGCCGACCCGCGGCAGATGCAACTGTCCGAGGCGCCGTAGTAGACCACGACCTGGTCGTCTTCGAGCATCGCGCCGCAGGAGAAGACGACGTTCGGCACGTCGCCCACGCGTTCGTACTTCTCGCGGGGCGACAGGATCGGAATGTTCGACCGCCCGGTAACCTTCGCCGGGTCGTCACGGTCCAGCACCGCCGCACCCAGCCGGACCAGCGGGCCGGCGCTGGTGAACTTCTCCCCGTAGTAGATCAGCAGCCAGCCCTGCTCGATCTCGATGGGCGGCGCGGCGGTCCCGACGCGGTGGGCGTCCCAGTACCCTCCGCGGGGGGTCAGCACGACCGAGTCGTCGCTCCAGAACTCCAGGTCGTCGGAGGTGCTCAGCCAGATGCTCTCGCCCGCGTCCGGGCGCTTGAGCAGGGCGTGTTGGCCGTTGATTTTCCTGGTGAACAGGGCCCCGGCCTTGACGTCGACCTGCGAGATATACGCCAGGCGCTCGACGCTCCGGAAGTCCGAGGTTTTGGCCAGTCCCAGCCGAAGCCCGTGGCGCCCGTCGGCGATGTACGTGATGTAGAACTCCCCGTCGATCGGGATCACGCGGGCGTCCCGCACGCCCCCGTTCTCGTACTGCGCCGCGGGCCCGTGCTCGATGGGGCCGAGGAACGGCTCGCGCTCGATGGCGAAGCTCAGGCCGTCTCGGCTGTGGGCGCGGTAGATCTTGTACTTCCCGACCAGCGTCTCGACGGTCAGGAGGAGCAGGTACTCGTCGGCCAACTTCACCACGCCCGCGTTCCAGATGTCGCTGGCGCGGAAAGGCAGCGACCCGAGAGCAATCAGCGGGTTGGCCCTGCACCGGCGAATCACGTCACGGCCGACCTCACGCCTCATCGTCGCTTCCCTTTATCGGGTCCCCTCGCGTCCCGGCCGGTGCCCCGGTCTGTCCGCACCGCCGGCGTGGAGCCCACACCAGATATATCGGCTGTGCGGGATGCAAGCCTGAGTAGGTGTCACCGGCGCTCAAAGGAAGATCCCGCCCCCGTCAGGGCGCGACACCGTCCATGGCGCGGCACGGGAGCGGGATTCACTCGCCCTGCTTGGCCAGCCAGTCCTTGGTCTTCTGGACCAGCGCGTCAAGCTCGGCCTTGGTCACTTCCTTGACCGTGCTGTCGGCGAGGAACACCACGGTGCGCTGCCCGCCGTAGTGTGCCGGGTTCTCGTGCAGGCGCACCAGGTCCGCCGGGCACGCCATGGGGACCGGCAGCCAGATGTAGTGCGACTCGCCTCTCGGCGTGTCCTTCGCGAGCGGACTGACCAGGTCCGAGGCCTTCAGGTCGCCGGCATCGACCAGTGCCGTCAACGAGGCCGGCGCCTTGCCGTGCGTGGCCATGTACAGCACCGCCGTGTGCCCGATATGGGCCAGGGTGCCCCTGGCGGCGTCTTCCTTGGCCTTCCGGTCGGCAGCGGCCTTGTCGGCGGCGGCCTTGTCCGCGGCGGCCTTGTCGGCGGCGGCCTTGTCCGTCCCGGAACCGCCGGGCTTCGGCCGGCCCGCCTGCTGTTGGCCTGCGCCGTCCTGCTCGCCCTTGTCGCCGCACCCGATGCCCGCACCGATCAGGAGGACCGCCAGCATCACTGCCAGCGACGCCTGGACCGTTTGCCGTCCTGTCCGCCAAGCCATATGCTTTCTCATCGTTGGCCACCTTTCTGCCGTCCAGAATTGCCGCGATGCCCCGCAGCCGCTCTGACGGCTTGTGTTGGAATCACGTGTCCCACGACCCGCAGCGGGTCGGCCCGGCCATTCCGCAAGGCCGGTGCACGTATCCATACCCCCGCGCCGCACCATGTGCAAGCACAATCCCTGAAGAAGCCTTTGCCCCGGGCGTATCGTATGTTTCCCACAGGAGACGTGCGTATGGTGTTCCGGAGGCGATGGATAGCGGCCATCGCGGCGGCTTGCGTGCTGGTCGGGTGGATTCGGCCGGCGCGGGCGGCGTCGTGGGCGTGGACGGCGGACGAACTCCAGAAGGTCCGCGCGCTCGAGAAACAGGTCACCCTCGACCGCAAGAGCGGGTGCCACCTCCTGACCGCCGGACGGTTCGACGTCCGCACGGACATCTCGGCCCGCTTTGCGGCCGAAACGTCGCTGTTCATGGACACGTTCTACGACGGCTTCTGCACGTTCGTTTTCGATCGGCTGGGCGTGCCCGTCCCGCCGGCGCCGAAGCGGCACGTGGTGTGCGTCGTCCGCGACGCGTCGGGCCGCGTGCGAACCCCCCCGGCCCGGAAAACCTCAGACCGCATCCACTTCCTTAAGAAGCCCACGGTGGTCGTCTACAAGACGCCGACGCAGTATCGCTCGCACTTCAACGACGGCAGCGGCGGCGTGTTCGTCTACCGGCGCGACCGGAAGGGCCGATGGGTGCGGTTCGACATCCACACCTCCGCGCTCACGCAGCGCCAGCGCCACTTCAAGTTCTTCCAGCACGCCACGCTGATGCACGAAGGCACCCACGCCATGCTGCGCGCCCTGGCCGGCAAGACGACCATCCCCCTCTGGTTCGACGAGGGCGTGGCCCAACTGGTCGAGTGCTCGTCCCCCCGCGGCGTGTTGCGGGGGCAGGTCAACCCCGTCAGCGGGTGGTGGTGGCGCCGGCAGGCGCTGAAGCGTCCGGCCGACGGGTGGTACGCCCACGCGCCGAGCCTGACGAAGCTGCTGGGCGTCAAGGCATGGAACACCGACAAGATGGGCTACCAGACCCGGTACCGCTACGCGCTGGCGTGGAACTTCGTCGGATTCCTGTTCTCGTCGGACGAGGGCAAACGGGCCCTGCGCGGGATGCTGGACCGCCTGGCCCGAGGCGAAAACCCCCTGCTGACCGAACGCGACTGCTGGGCCGTCGAGCCGTCCTGGCATCGATTCCTCAGCCAAAGCCTCAAACCGCGACGACCGGGACGGTAGGCCGCGATTGGGGGCCGATTACGGGTTACTTTCGGTCGAGCCGCCGGTATGATGGCTCCGCGCAGTGGACCAGGGAGATGCCACGTGGCCAGGTATGGTGTGATATTCGACATGGACGGCGTGCTGGTGGACAGCTACCGGGCGCACTTCGACTCGTGGAACCGTATGGCGGCGTCTCACGGGCTGTCGGTGACGGAGCAGCAGTTCGCCGCGACGTTCGGGCGGACGACGCGCGAGATCATCAAGGTGCTCTGGCCGGGCCGCGCGAGCGACGAGGAGATTCCCGCCTGGGACGACGAGAAGGAGCAGGCCTACCGCGACATTCTCCAGGAGTCGTTCCCCGAGATGCCGGGCGCCGCGGCGCTGCTGGAGGCCCTGCACGAGGGCGGGTTCGCCCTGGCCATCGGCTCGTCGGGCCCGCCGGAAAACGTCGCCGTCGTCCGCACGTGCCTGCCGGACCTCTTCGACGCCGCCGTCACCGCCGACGACGTTACCCACGGCAAGCCGCACCCCGAGGTGTTCCTGAAGGCCTCGATGAAGATGCAGGTCCGCCCGGAGCGCTGCGCGGTGGTCGAGGACGCCCCGGCGGGCGTGGCCGCCGCCCGCGCCGCGGGCATGGCGGCTATCGCCATCACGGGCACCGCCCCGTGGGACGCGTTGGCCCGGCAGGCGCACCTGGTGATCGACGCCCTGACGGACCTGACCCCCGAGCGCATCGGCGAGCTGATCGACTCCCAGGCGCCGTGACGGGAGCGTCTGCGCCGCACCCGTCGCTTCCGAATCGCCCCGCTCCTCCCGGGGTCTCGTTGCGAGTACATGTTCCCTTTGCAGACACCCCCCGGGTGGGACCCGGGGGCGTTTTCACAGGTCTCCCAACGCTCGCGTCTACCCCCCAACGCCCGCGGGTTCCACCTGTGGGGTGTGTCCTGACGAGGACCTCGCACGTACCCCATGTCACCTACCCGCCACAGCCAGGCAGTACAGGTACCGCGGCGTTCGCAGGAACAGCCGACCCCCCGACGCCGAGATCGTCGAGAAGCAGTTCCGCTCCTTCATCTCGATCTTCGACAGGAGCTTGTACGTGTCGCCCGCCTCCAGAACGAAGACCTCACCGGCCATGCTCATGAAGTAGATCTTCCCGTCGGCCCCCGTCGGCGAGCCGCGGAACTCGCCCTTGGACTTGAGCTTCTCGACCCAGATCACCTCGCCGCTGTTCAGGTCCAGGCACGCGATGGTCCGCCGGCTGTCGCACAGGAGGTAGACCCTGCCTTTGTAGATCAGCGGCCCGCAGACGTCGTTGGAGTACTTCACGTGTTTCCAGGCGACGATCGCGTCGGTTAGCCTGCCGCTGCCGGTCGGCTTGAGGCAGTACAGCCCGCGCCACCGGGCCCGCCCGACGACTATCCGCGCCCCGTCGGTCGCCCCCGGGGAGACCGTCCGCTGCCAGACTTCCCGGTTCACGGGCGAAAACTCCCACCGCCACAGTTCCTTGCCCGTGGCGGCGTCGTGCCCGGTGACGTACTCCCCGCCGTGGATGATGATCTCCTTGCGCCCGCAGCCCTCGAACGGCATCGGCGTGGCGTAGGATTCGTCGCCCTCGTCGTCGGCGTCGGAGGGGCGCACGTGCCGCCACAGCGTCTTGCCCGTCTTCGGATCGATCGCCAGCAGGAACGACTCGAGCGGGCCTTTGCGCGTGTCCGCCAGGCCGGATTTGTTCTCCCGGTCATACCGTCCGGGCTTGCGGTTCTGGAGCACCATCACGTACAGCCTGCCGTCGTACAGCAGCGGGCTCGAGCCGTAGCCCCACTTGATGATGAACCGCCCGTAGTCCTTTTCGAGCCGGCGTGACCAGAGGGGCTTTCCGTCGACGTCGAACGCGGCGACGTCGCCCGTGCCATACAGGAAGTACACGCACCGCCCGTCGGTCACGGGCGACGGGGAAGCGGCGTTATGCCGACCGGCCCTGAACTTGCGGTCCTTGCCCACCTTGTGCGACCAGAGCAGCTTGCCCGTCTTGGCCTCCAGGCACATCGCCAGGAGGGTGTTGCTCGAGGCGTTTACCGAGCTGGTGAACAGTCGGCTGCCCCAGACGATCGGCGTCGAGGCGCTCGGCCCGGCCATCCGCCTGGACCAGGCCACACCGGACGTCTTGCTCCACGTGGCCGGGAGGTTCGTCTCGTCCGTGCTGCCGTTGAACCTCGGCCCGCGCCACTGGGGCCAGTTCTCCCCCGCCCGCAGCCCCGCCCAGAGCACCCCCAGCAGAACGCCCGCCGCCGCCCAGGCCCATCCCACCGGCCTTGCCCCTGCGCTGCGGCGCGTTATTCGCTCGGTCTTCATGGAATCTGTCGTCCTTTCTTCTGCCGACCTGCCCGGGCCGTTCGCCCGTCCGATAGTAGATTAACCCCGCATTCGGCCGACAGGGACTGGCACATCGAGTGAGTGCGCTGACGCTCCCTGCTTCGAATCCATATGCATGGCGCAGTTGTTTAGCGGGCGATCGTCAGATCGCCGCTTGCCGTTCGAACGACGAGCGGCGATCTGACGATCGCCCGCTAAACGTGGCATCAACGACACGTTCGTGTGTCAACGTGGTTGCCTCGCTCTACCCGTCGCCGCCGTGCTTTGCGATGAAGGCCTCCGCGGCGGCGGCGGTCTTCTTGTCCTTCGTGACGGTCAGGGCTTCCTTGACCGCCTCGACCGCGGCCTGACGCTGCTTTGAGTCGCTCATGTCCATGCCCTGAGCGACGGCAACGGCCGCCCGGCCGGCGTACTTGCTTAGGTTTCCGTACTTCCTGTCGCGCTTGCGCATCCAGCACCGCGCCATGCGCAGCGAGTCGGCCGAAGCAGGCCACGCGAGTTCATCGAGCGCCATTCGCGCCGCCGAACCGCCCAGGGGCAGTATCCGCTCCAGGATGCCCAGTTTCTGTTGGCTCGGGACCCGACCGATGATCGCGCGCCGAACGCAGGCCAAGGCAAGCTCGCCCTTGGCCCGGCCGCGCCCGGCCTTTTCCGCCATGGTCAGCAGAATGTCGGTGACCTTCGGGTCCGGCGACCTTGCCAGCACGTCGAGGGCGGCCTTGCGCACGTCGGCGTTCTCGTCAGAGGCAGCGTCGACCGCCGTTGCAGTAGCCTTGGCGCCGCCAAGTTCTCCGAGCACTCGAATGGCGGAGCATCGCGCCGTGTCCGTGCCTTTGGAAACAACGGCCAGAATCGGTGCGGCGCTCTTCTCGATATCCTTGGCACGTCGACACGCCGCCACGACGGCCTTGACGAGGACTTCGCGTTCCTGCTCGGCCTCCGCTTTGACCAGCAGGTCAACCAGCACCTTGATTTCGCCCTGCCCTCCCAAGGCGCTGACCGCCTCGACTGCAGCAACCTGCACAACGGGCTCCTCGTGCTTCAGATACTTCTTCACTGCGGCAAGCGTCTTCGCATCACCGCGCCGAGCCAGAACGGCCAGAATCCCTGCCAGCTTCCGGCCGCGCGCCGCGGGCAGTTGCTTGACCCACCTGCCGGTCATGTCCCGGCCGGGCAGTTCGGCGGCGAGTTCAATGGCCGCCGCACGGACTCTGTCCTCCGAGTGCCCGATTGCGGCCAGGAGATCGTCAAACGCCCCCGGCCCGAGCATCGAGACCAGTTGTCTCAGCCCGGCCGCCTGGACGAACGTGTCGCCCGGGTGGTCGGTCATCCGCTTGCGGCATAGCGCAGCCCGCTGCTGTGTCGATTTCGCAGTCGCCAGTTCGCGGGCGACCCGCCGGTCCACGAGGTCGGCCAGGCTCGTGAGCTTGGGCGGGTTCCGGTCGTTCTCGATGGCCTTGATGGCCTCTTCCAGCAGGCCGCGGGTCTCGTCCGTCCTGAAATGCCACCGCAGTTCCTTCAACGCAGGCAGGACGGGTTTTGCCGCGCCGCGGTACGTCTTCAGTACGCCCAGGCGATGGGGAAACCGCTTGCTCCGGCCCCACGCGCGGAGATCCAGTGATTCCAGGCACAGCGCAAGGCCCTCCCTGAAGCGAAACCTGACCATCAGGTCCAGGCCGTGCTGGCGAGGCGTGTCCCCGAACATCGGAAAGTGTGGAGCCACGTTCCGCGTCACGTCGTGGATGTCCTGCGCCATGATGCCGACGTCCTCAGCGGTGAAGTACTTGAATGCGTACGCCCCACAGCCTCGCACCCGGGCCGAACTGTGTCGCAGCATCCTTCGCATTGCGGGATACAGCAGCGTGCGGTCCAGCCCTTCCAGGGGATTCTGGCCCTCGGGCCAGTTCGGCAGCATCCCGGTGAAATAGAGCGGCGCGGTCCCGCTGGGGGCATGGCCCAGACTGTACGCCAGGGCCATTTGCGTCGGGCGCATCGACTGGGTCTCCTTGACCGCGACGACCGCCTTGAGCATATCGGGCAGGGCCTTTCGGCCTGGCGGGCCCATCTGCATCAGTGCATAGCCGGCCGCGACGCGAACGTTCGAGTCCTCATCCGAGAGTGCCTTCGTCAGGGCCCCCACCGCCCCCGCGGCTCGCGTGCCCTGATAGCCCAGCGCCGTACAGGCGCCCGCACGGGTCGGACCGTCACTGCTCTTGAGCAGTGCCAGCAGCCGCCCGACGGCGTTGGCCTTCTTCCTGCCGAGCGCTTCGGCTATCCACTCCCGGGCTGCCGGAGACCAACTGCCCAGCCGGTCGATCAACTCGCCGGCACTCATCTTGTCGTAGTCCGCCCGCCGCCATCGCCCGGCGTCAATCGCCTCGTCCACCTCGGCGTCGCTGAGCCTGACGTCCATGCTGGCGGCCTTGCCCGTAATGTAGAGCTTTCGCATCGGCAGGGCGTTGGCCAGGACGTGCGCGACCGTGGCGTCCATGATTCCCCGCCCGCCGTAGTATCCGCCCAGGGGCTGCGTGACGAAGCTGCCGTCCGCCTTGCGGGTCAGCGCCGAGTACCATCGCTGTTCCCTGAGGAACGCGGCGACGGCCTTGGGCCCGCCGCAGTTGGCCCCCAGCGGGCCCCAGAAGTACCCGTACGAGTTGCCGCTGTGCCCGTACTCGCGCTCGTCATACGAGGACGTGACCAGCTTGGAGAAGTAGCGCGAGACCTCGTGATGGCCCAGCACGGTGAACGCCACCGCAGCCGTGCCGTTCTTGCCGTTCGACGACAGGGCGTTTCGCCCGTTGCTGCGGCGTTCGAGGCTCGGGCGATGGAAACCGTAGCCGATCGACCCCCTGCCGACGAACTGGCTGAAGAATCGGCTGGACCGCTCGATGGCCCGGTCGACCTCCGGGTGGTTCACGCCGCACTTCTTGGCCAGCACGAGCGACAGGAAGCACGGCAGCCCGGCGCAGTTCAGCCCGCCGTAACCCATGATGCGCCCGTGGAGTCTGCCGCTGCTGTCCGGCGGGACGAAACGGTGTCCCCACGTGCCCGGAGAGCCCTGCCCCATCGCCGTTCGTACGGCGTATTCCCTGATAATCGGCAGCACGTACTTATCGCCGGTGGCCAGGTAGTACTCCGTCAATACCAGGCCGCGGTAGCCGGCGTTCCAGGCGCTATTGCCACACCTGGCGTCGCGCTTGGCCCACTTGGCCTCGTGGATGTGCTCCCGAACCAGGCTGATGTATTCGGGCCTGCCGGAGGCCAGATACGCCAACGCCTCCTGCGAGAACCGGCTCCACGTTTTTCGGTCGGCAAGGTGCCGCAGGGCCTCGTCCATGATCCGCTTCGACTTGGGGCAGTTGTACGGGGCCGTCTCGCTGAACGTGCCGAGAACCCGAAGCTTCAGTGAGACCACCTCCTGCTTGCCTTTCTCGCCCTGAGCGACGTCGAAGGGGCGCCATCGCAGCAGTTTCAGGATGCCTTTTCCGGCTTGGGTCTCGGCCTGCGTAATGGCCCGGCCGAGACGCCTGCGAGGGTCCTCGGTGAACGGCTTGTCGGCGATGCCGAGTATCACGTCGCCTGCCTCGAGCACGCCGTCGGCCGGCGTGCCGGCGTCGACCTTCGTGATGAGGATCTGGCGGGCCAGATCGGTCATGTAGTCCCTGGTGTACATGTTGCCGTGCGCGCCGGTCGGTCCGAGGAGGAACGAGGCCTTTCTCGCCAGCACACCTCCCTTGGTCAGGTCGGGAGGCCCGGCCGAGACGGCTTTCTCCTGGGCGGCCGCCGGTACGACGCCCAGCAGCAGCCCGGCCAGAAGATGGATACAACACCTCTTGACGCTTCTCATGTGCACGGGGCAACTCCTTGTCCGTCCTGCCATGGTGGAGGTCCTTGGAATGTCGAGAGTAGAAACCAGACCGCAGGAGAAGGCAAGCACGTACAAAGGCGAAAACGGCTGCGGACGCATGTCTTGCCGTTTCTCCTTTCTGCCCTCTCCTGCTCTATTGAAAAGGCCGCCCGAAGGGCGACCTTTTTAGTCGGGGCGACTGGATTGCTTCGACTCACCTTGCCGACTGCCTCCGGTTCGCTCCAGCAGGCGCCGGTTCGTCGAAGGAATCCATCGCCAATGCCGCTTCGCGTCATTCGCCCGGCTGTGCCGTGCGACCGACATGAAAGAAAAGCCGGCCCGTTGGGGCCGGCTTTTCTTTCATGTCGGGGCGAGACG
>Ga0180432_10010919_pt1 | contig 10789 bp, 13 predicted proteins | sample SS_ome_10_FD_132414 | JGI IMG/M metagenome (GOLD analysis project Ga0180432, IMG submission 132414) | Hypersaline lake sediment archaeal communities from the Salton Sea, California, USA - SS_1_MS_2 metaG | ecosystem: Environmental > Aquatic > Non-marine Saline and Alkaline > Hypersaline >...
AGATAAGTACGGCCGTTCCGAACTTGCGGTGGCTTCTGACCCTCGCCTCGTAATGCCTGGCGAATTCGTGGGCAAAGTGAATCCCGTCCCCCTCTATGACGGTGTCCACATCCAGGTTTTCCCGCTTGAGGAAGACATCCCGGACCAGCCCGCCCACCAGATAGGCATTGTATCCGAGCAGGTCGGCCACATGGCCCAGGTCCTTGAGTCGGGCGATGATTTTCCGGGGGAGCCGCTCCTTGAGCAGGGCGGCCATGTTCTTTTTTCTCACAAAATGGGAGGCATGTCTGGCGTCATAGAGGAATTCCGGGATCAAGGGATCGCCGAGCAGGATGTTGAGCAGATCCGTCCTGGTAATTACCCCCAGCACGTGGCCGTCTTCCACCACGGGGAGGATTCTCAATTTGTTCCTGATGATGAGATCTTGTACCTTTTTGAGAGAGGTGTCCTTTGTGGCCGTGGAGAACTCGATGTTCATGTATTCCCTGACCTTGATGTCCTCGAGGTTGAAGAACACCGCCTTTTCCACCACCTGTCTGGTGACATATCCTTTAAGGGTTCCTGACCGGTCTATAACCAAAAGCACATTGATATTATAACGGGTCATGAGGTCGGCCGCCTCTTTGACCCTGGCCTCGGGGGTGACGGATATGGCAGGGGAGGCCATCATGTCCTTGGCTTCTTTTGTGGGGTTAATCCGACTCCTGAGAAGGGCCTGGAGGGATCGCTCCACCTGAATGAGGGTCTTGTTTTTGATGGTGGCTGAGGCCGCCTGAGGGTGACCTCCCCCTCCCAGGGCCAGGGCGATCTCCGCCGCATTGACCTCGTCTATCCGACTGCGGGCCACCAGGTAAATGCGGTCTTCCATCTGGGCCAGTGCAAAAACCACGTTCAGGTTTTCCATTTCCATAAACTTATGGACAAGGACCGCAAAATCGCCCACGTATTCATCGCTGATCACCTTGGTGAGGACCACCTCCACACCATTGACAACCCGGGTGGTGGCCGCCTGGGTGAGGTCGTTGAGGAGCCAAATCTGTTCAGCGGTCAGTTCCCTGGTGAGCATGTCCGCAATGATATTGTGGTCGGCGCCCATCTCGGTCAACCATGCGGCCGCCTCGTAATCCTCGGTGGTGGTGGAAGAAAAGGTGAAGGAGCCGGTGTCCTCATGGATCCCCAGGCACATAATGGTGGCCTCGTCCGGGGTAAGGGACAGGCCTTTTTCCCGGATAAGACGGGTCAACAGGGCGGTGGTTGAGCCTATCTTTTCCACCAGTTCCACCTGTCCGCGAATGTCTTCTTCAGAGTCGGGGTGGTGGTCATAGATGTGCACCTCCACGTCGGGCCTGTCCGCCAGTCGGGCAAACTTCCCAATACGTCCTCTCTGGCGGGTGTCTACAAGAATCAGCCTTTTTACCCGGTCGAAGTCGATATGTTTGACCTTGGCAAAATTAAAGAGGTATGAGGTGGAATGGAGGAAGAAGTTCCGTAGGTTTTTTTCTTGGGCCCCTGGAAAGACCATGGTTGCCCGGGGGTAAAGTTTCCTGGCCGCGATCATGGAGGCCAAGGCGTCGAAATCGGCGTTGATATGGGTGGTGATCACCTCTTCGTGGACCCTTTCGGGGTGAGTCCTTTTTTTGTGCTTGTCGCCTTCCTGCTTTGACATTGCAAGGCACCTGGAATAATGGCATCCCCCAAAAAGGTTCTACGGCCATGAATACGAAAGCCCTTTATCAGGTAAGGGCTGCGCCTGCATGGCCGGTCCCCTTAAGAGGGGGCGAGGGCCTGGAAAAAAGAAAAAAGCCGGGCATAAAACTGCACCGGCTGCGGCGTTCTCTGCAGGGAAAACTCTTAGGGGCGGATCAGCTAGAGCCCTCTGACCTTTTCCTCGTTTTCCTGTTTTTTCTTGCAATCAATGCACAAAGTGGTTACAGGGCGGGCCTTCAATCTCTTCTCTGAGATCTCCTCGCCGCATTCCTCGCAGATCCCGAAGGTTCCATTTTCCAGCCTTTCCAGGGCCTCCCTGATCTTACCGATCAGTTTCCGCTCCCTGTCGCGGATGCGTAAGGTGAAATTTCTGTCCGACTCCATAGAGGCCCTGTCGGTCGGGTCAGGAAAATGCTCCCGCAAGTCCGTCATTCCACTCACTGTCTTGTTGGCTTCCTGCAAAAGTTCATCCAGCCGTTCAGAGAGTATCTTCTTGAAATAATCTTGTTTTTTCTTGTTCATCATGGCTTCTTGATCATTGTCCTTCTCAAAGCATAAAAAATATTTTTATTTATCTCAAAAGGGCTTTTCTGTAAAGAAAAATCAAGACGCGCACGGTTTGGAATAGGGCCCGCCTACTTTTTCGCCTTCTTTTTCCAGAAGGAGTTTCCCTTTTTCCTCTTTCCCGAGACCTTTTGGCCTTCGGTCTCGGCAAAGGCCTCCAGGAGCTCTATTTGCTGGTCGTTGAGCTTCTTGGGAATCCGGACACTTATTTTCACGTACAGGTCCCCTCGTTTGTGATTCCTGGTGAGGCTCGGCATTCCTTTCCCGGAGACCCTTAGGATGTCTCCGGGTTGACTGCCTCGGGGCATCTCCAGTTCGTGAGTCTCCTCTTTTCCAAGCACAGGCACCTGCAGGGTATCTCCCAGGGCGGCCTGGACAAAGGATATGGGGACTTCGCAGATGAGGTCATTGCCCTGGCGAGAAAAAAAGTCGTGCTCTTCCACATGGATAACCACAAAGAGGTCCCCTGGGGGGCCTCCGTGTTCCCCAGGTTCACCCTCACCCCGCAATTTCAATTGAGATCCGTCGTCCACGCCCGGGGGTACCTTGACATTGATTTCCCGCTTGACCCGGATCTTACCTCCTCCCCTGCATTCATCACAGGGGTTGGTGATAATTCGACCGTTACCATGGCATGTTGGGCAGGTCGTGCTCATTTGAAAGAAGCCCTGCGATCGCACCACCTGACCTCTCCCTTGACAGGTCGGGCAGATTTCGGGTTCTGTTCCGGGGCGTACCCCTGAACCCTCACAGACCGGGCACGCCTCCAGTTTGTGAAAGGCGATCTCCTGCTCTTTGCCGTAAAAGGCATCTTCAAGGGTCAATTTCAGGTCATATCGGAGGCTTCGTCCCGGCCTTGCCCGGGACCTTGTCCCCCTTCGGGAAAACCCAAAGAAATCCTCAAAGATATCGCCGAAACTGGCAAAAATATCCTCGAAACCGGTAAAGCCGGTAAAGCCGCGCCCCTCCAGGCCCTCGTGACCAAAGCGATCATAGATCTGCCGTTTTTCCTGATCCCTGAGCACCTCATAGGCTTCGGCAGCTTCTTTAAACTTATCCTCCGCCTCTTTGACCCCTGGATTTTTGTCGGGGTGGTACTTGAGGGCCAGTTTCCTGTAAGCCCTCTTTATTTCTTCTGCACCGGCATTCCTGGAAACCCCCAGGACCTCGTAATAATCCCTTTTCCGCATTCTAATCCTTGCTACATTCCTCCAGGAAGAGCGTCCCCTAAAGATAAAGGGGGCCCTTGATTCGTCTAAGCCTCTTCGGGTTCTTCGGTTTTTAGACCATCTTGATCGGGCTCAGGAAGCCCCTCCACGGTGAGTTCCTTTTCACCCTCAATGGCTTCCCGCTCCGGTGGGCTTTCGGTTTGAAAGACCTCACCGGCAGCAATTTCTCTGAGGGCGGTTACAATATCCTTATTTTTGCAACGCACCAGGGGCTCTTCCCCTCTCCTGATCTGGCGAACCCTTTTTGCTGCCAGGTGAATCAGTGCGAAGCGATTGTCCAATTTTTCAAGACAGTCTTCTACGGTAATTCGGGCCATGATCTCCCCCTCTCAAGGGCTCTTCTCTTTAAGCCTGCATGGTCTTTGAATTTCTTGATCAAATAAACTTTACTTTATATTACGTTTGTATGATAATTGTAAAGTTAAAAATATTTTATGGGAAGCCACCAAGCGCAGGGGGCCTTGTTTGTGCTGGCCAAGATTTTAAGCAGCGCAGTCATCGGTATAGACGCCTACATCGTGGAAGTTGAGGTGGATATCGCCCAGGGTCTTCCCTCTTTTACAACGGTGGGTCTCCCTGAGGGAGCGGTTCGGGAAAGCAAGGAACGGGTCAAAGCGGCCATCAAGAATTCAGGGTATCACTTCCCGTCGGATCGAATCACCGTCAATCTGGCCCCGGCAGATATCAAGAAAGAGGGCTCCGGGTTTGACCTTCCCATGGCCCTGGGCATACTGGGAGCCACGGGACTCATCCCCAGAGCGGCCTATGCGGATTACCTGTTCTTGGGGGAAATGTCCCTTGACGGACTCATCAGGCCGGTCAAGGGCGTCCTTCCCATGGCGATCGCAGCCAGGGAGCTTAATCTAAGGGGAATTTTTCTCTCACCTGAGAACGCCCCGGAGGCCGGTGTGGTGGATGGGATCCACATCTACCCGGTCCAAACCCTTTCCCAGGTGGTTCAAACCCTGTTTGGGAAAGTGAATTTGATTCCCTTTAAGGTCGAGATGGACGACCTCTTCCAAGAGCCCGAGGCCGAGCTGGATTTTAAGGATGTACGCGGTCAGGAGAACGCAAAGAGGGCCTTGGAGATCTCCGCTGCCGGGGGGCATAATTTGATAATGATAGGTCCACCGGGTGCGGGCAAGACCATGCTTTCAAAACGTCTTCCCACCATCCTGCCCGCCCTCTCCTTTGAAGAGTCCCTTGAGACTTCCAAGATTTACAGTGTTATGGGATTGATGCCCACCGGGTGCGGGCTGATCACTGTGAGACCTTTTCGCTCTCCCCACCACACCATCTCAGATGCGGGTCTCATCGGCGGGGGCCAGAATCCAAAGCCGGGGGAGGTGAGCCTATCCCACAACGGCGTCCTTTTTTTGGACGAACTGCCCGAATTCAGAAAGAACGTCCTGGAAGTGCTGAGGCAGCCCATGGAGGACGGTCAGGTGACCATCTCCCGAGCCAATTCATCGGTGACTTATCCGGCCAACTTTATGCTGGTCGCCGCCATGAATCCCTGCCCCTGCGGTTTTTTGGGGGATCCCAAGAGGGAATGCCGCTGCTCTTATCTCCAGATCCAAAGGTACCGCTCCAAGATATCCGGCCCTCTCATGGACCGTATCGATATTCATTTGGAAGTGCCCTCCGTCCCTTACAAGGACCTCTCCAGCGTCCAGGAAGGTGCCTCTTCGCCCGAACTCTCCCAGCGGGTGATGACGGCCAGGGAGATCCAGGGACGGAGATTCCAAGAGACCGGAATCCACACCAACGCCCAGATGAACAGCCGACAGATCAAAGCGCATTGTCAACTGGACGAGCCATCGGAAAGCCTGCTGGAAAAGGCCATGGAAAAATTCAGCCTGAGTGCGCGGGCCCATTCCAGGATCCTCAAGATCAGCCGGACCATCGCCGACCTGCAAGGGGAGGGCCGTATCAAGGCACACCATGTGGCCGAGGCCATCCAATACCGCACCCTGGATCGAAAGGTCATTTTATAAAGGAAATTGAGAGTCGGATACATGATGAATCACCGCAAGACCCCGGTATCATATAGAAAAAAAAGATTACACGGGATTAAGTCTTTGGAAAATCAAGTGATAAGAAATGCGGAGAAATGCAAATGCTGAGGTTTGTCTCGGAATTACAGCAGCGGGTCTCGCACATTGAGAAATGCGAACCTCAGGAAGTCCCGGTCATGGGAGTACAGCGTTTTGACACCATGATATCGAAGCAGGGCGGCCAGGTGAGCGTCCGGGACAAGGTTTCCTCTGGTGGGAATCTCTCCTGTAGTGTCCCGATAAACCTGCCAGAAACCCTCTTCTTCAGACAAGAACCGCACGTGGGGAAGTGTCATCAGCATGTCGATGTTTTCCATGGCCTCCTGGGGAGAAAGCGGATAATCAAAAATGGAAGGATGCGTGGCAATACGCAAGTAGCTCATAAGCGTTGGCCATGCCAGATAGAAAACCGAGTCCCCCTTGATGCATGAGTCAATGAATGAACCGGCCTTATGAAAATAGGGACTGGTATTGTCTGAGGCGTACAGCAGGATATTGACGTCTATGGAAAAGCTCAAGGTTCAGGATTTCGTTTTGAGGCAGTTGTTTCCCGCTCCATTGTTTTATAAAGGGCTTCTCGATCGGCGATATCGATTCGAGCGCCCATGGCTTTAGAGATCCATTGTGGTGGTTTTTTAGATGGCTGGGACGAGGGCATCTCCCCAAGAACCCGTGCCAGCAGATCCGATATCAATCGACCAAGGGGCTTCCCTTCCTTCTGCTGGATGGCCTTAAGCTCCTTCAAAATCGGCTCATCTATATTTACGGTGGTTCGCATGGTGATTTGATGCTATATGATGGCGCATCAGATGTCAAGCAATTTTCAAAACCATTGAGATGCCAAATTATCCCATTCCCTCTCTCTTCGGTTGAGTTGGTCGGGTGTTGGGAATCTCCGTTCGAAATGGCCTGGACGAACTTAATCTTATCTATCCGACCTGGGCAAGTGTGCAGCGCTTCATGTTTACTTTATATCATTCCTGTCCCGATGGCGGTGGACAGGAGAAACAGCATGACGCCCACCACGATCTGGATGGTGCGCATGGTGATCTTCTTGAGAAACCTGGAGGCTATGAACGCGCCTGCGAACGCGGCCAGGGACCCCGCAATGACCAGTCCGATGCCCCCCTGATCTTTCAACGTGGCGAAGTCCCGGGAAAAGAAGGTGGCTCCGTAGACCATTAAACGGGATATATCCACCACTACGGCCGATACCACCATGGTACCGATAAAGACTTCCTTTTCCAGTCCGGCCCGGATCAAAAAGGCCGTGCGCAAGGCCCCCTGGTGGCCCGATAGCCCGCCGAAGAAACCGGACAGGGCCCCGCCGAGCGGAATGAAGCGGGGGCTGAATGCCAGCCTATCAAAAACCGGGTGCAGTTCGATAATGGCAAACCCCAAGATCATGACGGCAATGACCAGCTTCACCATCGATATGGAGCAGGTCCGGCCAAAGAGGGTGTACTGGACCATGGGCTCAATTGTGGCGAAGTAATTGAGGAGCAGGGCGCCAACCATGGCCGTGATCGCTGCTGGGAGGGCAAATTTCAGGACCACCACAGGACTGGCCTTCCTCCCCACCAGGCCTATCTTGAAGAGGTTGTTGGCGAGATGAACGATGGCGGTTGCAGCGATGGCCACCTCCACCGGGAAAAACAGGGCAAAGGCCGGCATCAGGAGGGTGCCGAGACCGAACCCGGAAAAAAGCGTCAATCCTGAGACCAGAAGGGCCACCGTGCAGATGACGATATAGCTCATTGCTCCTTCACGACCTCTTCGTAAAGTTCGTCGATCTTGTGTTTCATCTGATTCAACAGGGCCATGCCCGAAGGGGTGATCCGGTAATATTTGCGCTGTTTGTGCCCTACTGTCCGGGCCTCACAGGTCAAAAACCCGCTCTTTTCCAGCTTTTTCAGGGTCGGGTAGAGGGTGCCTGGACCAATTTCATACCCGTGCCGGGCCAGTTCCTCCATCAAGCCGACGCCGAAAACTTCCGCTTTGCTGGCATGGTACAGTATATGGAGCTTGATAAACCCCAGTTCGAGATCTCGTATCATAAGGCCTCCTGAAAACATCTCTTTGATCCGTCACCTGCCGACAGGGAGAGTGAGAACAGGAACGAGACCTTGCGCTTTCCCCGCCTGGAGCGAAAAGATTTGAAGATTTATTCTCCTAAATTTTGATCGGTTCATGGGCCTCCTGTGATCGTCATGCCAAATAATGCCAAGATGACGTCTCCCGCTCTTACAGAGAATATCAAACAGCGATATTGGAAAATAATATCGTTTTACGATATTGTCAAGCGATTTTTTCGGCTCGAAAAAGGATTGATGCGCTTCCTTGACCCGTTGAAACGGGATTTGACCAAACAGTTGAGATTTCCCTTGACCAGCAGGAGTGCCCACACTACACTCTTTTGTAAAAACTGCAACTTAGGCTACGTTCTGGCTCAATGCAAGGTGGTTCCCGCCCCGCTGCAACAGTACCAGGTATATTAGGATAAGGGGGTGTACCTGATCAAGTTGGACCCTGAACGAGGCGAGTATGCCGTGGTCTATGTTTTAAGATAGCCCTGACAGAAGTCCTTAAATCGCGACATGAAGATTCAGGCACATATACAGCACTGGCTGGATAGCGCTGATGACGACTTGGATACAGCGGAGAAGCTGTTCGCTGTTGAGAAATTCGACTGGTGTTTATTTCTCGGGCATCTGGTACTTGAAAAGGCATTAAAGGCGAACTATGTCCAAGACAATGACAACCAAATGCCTCCGAGAATTCATAACCTGGTAAAACTGGCAAAGAAGACCAACCTTTTATTCATGAAGAGCAGATCCTCTTTCTTGGTGAAGTATCTGACTTCAATTTGGAGGTTCGTTATCCGCAATATAAAATGGAATTCCGGCAAAAGTGGACCAAGGAATTTTGCGAAACCAAATTCACCAAAATCAAGGAGCATTATAAATGGCTCAAATCCCAAATCAGATCCGTGACATTATAGATAAGTATATCCGCGCGTTGGAAAAGGAGCATATCCATGTGCAAAGAGCGGTCCTGTTTGGAAGCCATGCGTATGGTAAAGCGGATGAATGGAGCGATATCGATATCGCTCTGGTCTCTGATGCTTTTGAAGGGGATCGTTTTGATGATCGCAGCAAGATCAGACGCATCACCCTTTCTGTGAGCAGCGATCTGTCCCCCCTTCCATTCCGCCCGGAAGATTTTGTTTCGGAGAATCCATTTGTTAAAGAGATTTTGGACAAAGGGATTACGATTGTGTAGCCCCTGAATATATCCCAAATAGAAGCTTAACGCCTCACTTCAAAACGTAATCACCTTGTCCGCCTCCATAGCGAGTTCATAGAGGTCGTCCATCCAACCGATGGGACAACTGGCCGATCCCTCCAGACCGTGGGATTTCATGCACACCCCTCAGACATAGAAATCGCCCTCAAACTGCTCCATCTGGCCCATGACATTAAATTCCTCACTCCCGGTCTTTTCGTAGGTCACACCTTTGCCCAGCATGAACACGCTCACCTCATCGCCTTTTTGGACACCGATATTGGCCATTCGCATGGCATTGTAGATGGTCTCTCCGTCGTTGGTGGTGATGATAAACAAGACATTCATGGTAGAGATTCCCCCTGTTCATAACGTTTGATTTGTCATCCGCAGGCTGCCCTGCCGTATATCCGATTATGCCTGGGGCCCATCCAGCTTTCCCTCTCTCTTCAGTTTTGATAGAAGAAAAGTGGCCCCCTTGGAAGAGACCTCCAGACTTTGCGCCAGTTCTAATGCATTTATGGCATCGCCTCGCTTGACGGCTTGAATCGCCTCTATTTCCAGTTCCTCCAGCCAGTCTTCGAAGAGGACCAAGAGCTCCGGCTCAGCGATGGCGGTGAGCTGTTTCGAGCGGGCCACCTTGTCCACCAGACTCTGACACATCTGCGTCGGGTCGACACCTTCGCCCATGCACTCGGCCAGTCACAAATGAACCATACTGGAGACCTTGTCTGTTTCGGACTCCCCGAAAAGCGCATACAGGAAGTCCATTTTGGTTTCGTCATCCAGTCCGCCAAAAAGACCCTGGAGGAGCCCCCCGATTTCTTTAAGGGCCTCCTTGGGGTCCATTTGGGCAATGGTCTTTCGGATGTCTGTCATATAGCCTGGAATGCCTCCTTTTCAAAAAACGCGCGGTCGGGATAACAGATCCCGGCCCATGCAATTCAACCTCTCCATTACGTCCAGTACGCGGGTGTCGGACAGCTCGTAGTAGATAAACGGGCCTTTCCGCTCCACCTTTACCAGTAGTGAATGCTTCAATTCCTTTAAATGATGTGACACCAGCGGCTGGGACAATCCGAGTTCCTCCACAATGGCCGAGACCGATTTGTGCCCGTTTCGAATGCAATAAAGGATGCGCAGCCGGTTCACATCCGAAAGGCTTCTGGCCAAAAAGGCCACGGTCTGAAAGGCTTCTGGTGTCAGCTGCCGTTCCCCGCCGCTGTGGGGAGCCGGATGGGCAGCCGAAGAGTGTTTTTTGGCGGATTTGACCACTGGTATTCTTTTGTTAAAAATGGATTATATGAACGGATGTTTATATGATAATATCATGAATGTCAACTACATTTACCAGATCATTTTGGTTTACCCATTATCACCTCACCCAAGGCGGGCCAATTGGTTGATGATTCCGAGTTTGCCATGGACATCAGCGATCAACAGAAAGCGCATGCGCTTGCTCGTCAATCATCTTTCAAGGTTGTACTTCCGTAGACGGTTAGAACAGCCTGCTTCATGCGGGAGACTTCCCGATCTGACAGGAAATCGAAGTGGCTCGCGCGTTTCCCACCCAGGCGCCAGTGTGCCATTGATTCGTTCCGCGACCTTTTAGGTCGGCATCCTCATCTTACCACATGCAGGCCCGCTCTGAACTCAGACTCCCCTGTTGTGGCGCGTTGTCCCGCCCACAATATCCTGCGGTCACATTTTTTTTGACATCCAGGTCCGTTTCTCCTATCCTCGAACCTTAAAAAAGCGAATTCTTATCACCTCGCCACGGCAAATTTGTTCTAACCCGAAAAGGCCCTGTAATTGAATGTATTAGACCTATATTTTAGATTAAATGCTGATATTCAAGCACTTTTTTGCCGTACGTGCAAATATATCAATAAGCCTCCATTTTGCTATTAAATTCAACAAGTTGAACCATGAAACAAAATCACCATG
>Ga0180432_10010920_pt1 | contig 10788 bp, 8 predicted proteins | sample SS_ome_10_FD_132414 | JGI IMG/M metagenome (GOLD analysis project Ga0180432, IMG submission 132414) | Hypersaline lake sediment archaeal communities from the Salton Sea, California, USA - SS_1_MS_2 metaG | ecosystem: Environmental > Aquatic > Non-marine Saline and Alkaline > Hypersaline >...
CCTTTTCCGCCAAAAGACGTAGGCAACAACCAGGCTGCTCAGCGCGAGGCCTGCTCCGAATTCACCTGTGATGTACGGGGTTACTCGCGAAATATCGGTTAGCTGATCGAAGACTCCCTGAATGAACTGATTGTGACTCGCGTGCAGCAACGCCGCAGGCCACAGGCTGCCTGACTTCAGTGTAAGCCAGGCGAAGGGATAGCTGATGCCAATCACCAACACGAAGAAACAGATCGCGGAATACAAATCGGGTGCTCCGCCGCCGTTGTAGTCAGCCAAAAAGATTCCCGGCATATGCCACATGGCCCATACTGTGCCGCTGATCAAGACAGTGTTGGTGAAGTTGGTGATCTTGGCCAATTCCGGAACGAACAAGCCGCGCCAACCGATCTCTTCACCCAGCGCGAAGACGAGATTCGTTAACACGCCGAGAGTGGCGCCGATCAGCACGAAAAGCGCAACGGCTGTGGCCGCATTGCCGATCGAGAATTGTTCGGCGAGGGAGGCGACCAAGTCGGAGTTCGGGAACGTTCCGAGGCCTGTCACCCATGCGATGACATACACTGGCAGTGCATAGGCGATCGGCAATATGTAGGCTAAGCCGAGCCATCTGCCCGCACCGAGTCGCCAACCCAAACCCCGCAGGCTGCGTGAGGCGATCAGCTGCGTCACGATTGCGGCAAGCCCCGGCGACCACATGAGCGTGAGCACAAACAGTCCACCATGCGTGCTCAGCTTTCCGGAAGACAGGATCGGAACATACGAGACTGCGCTGAAAGCGAGCGTCAAAGCCAGGAATATTCCTACCTTCTTCCGTGAAGACATTGGTCAGTACCGCCAACTACTCAGGTCGGCCCCGCGGGGAGCGGAGTCGCGGATCCGCCGCATGATTTTGGGAATATGGATACGGTGATAACGTAGGCGTGAAATCGCATTCGGTAGATCGTGGACGCCGTTCCAGCAGTGTTCAGCACGATCGCCGTAGTCGACTTCCCCACCGTAATACGGATCCGTAGTGCTCTCCAGAAACTCCTCCATCAGGTACACGGCGTTGTTCAGGTAGTAGTTGTCCATATCACCGCAGTAGATATGGATCTTACCCTCGAGTTTGGGTCCGAGGGTTTCCCAGTCGCGTTCGAGGATGTGGCGCAGGTCGTAGTTATCGCGCCAATACTGTGCTACCTCCCTGTCTAAAACGCCCGTTTTCTTGTCCCAGATCGGCTTGGGGTACCCGTCCTCGCCCACAGGGCTGAACACAGCCTGCCAGATATCGTGTTGACCTGCGGAGCGTCCATGGGTGGCCAGTACGAGTTCCTGATGTTCGGTTTCCACGAGCGTTGCCCTGATTTCTCCCAGCCAGTTGCGACTGCGTGGTCGCCGAGTCCGCTTCCAGTCGCCGGCATAGTAGGCGTTCTCATGTTCATAGATGTTGACCGACGTGTAAGCACGGAAATCCACGGGGTCGGGACACGCCGCCCAACATCCGTTGAACAGATCGGGATAGAACACTTGAACACCAAGCGCTTCCCAGCCTCCGGTCGAACCTCCATAGAGAAACCGTGCCCATCCCTCTCCGATTCCTCGGAATCGCTCCTCGATGTAGGGTATCAACTCATAGTTGATGGCGTCTCCGTAGGGACCCAGGTTGGCAGAATTGACGGCATAAGAATCATCGTAGTAGGGATTGGCATGCTGAACCATGATGATCAGCATCCGCGGTGTATTCGGGTCAGTCCAATAACGGTAGAATGCGTGCGCCTCCTCCTGGACTATTCGATTGTATCCTTCCAAATCAAACCTCTCGCTATACACGGGCTCTAGGTCGGGATCCGGCGGAGTTTCACGAAACCCGCCAAAGGTGTAGGGGAAGTGCCCGTGATTGACGATCAGCGGATAGCGCGCCTCGTGGTGCTCGTCAAACCCCTCCGGCAACAGGACGTGAGCGCCCAGGTGCATGGGACGCCCCCAGAATTCCGTGAGCAACCGACTTTCTATCTTGACGTGCTTGATGTACTTGGTGTCTTCCGGCTCCGGAATGGGCGGAATGACGGCATCGAGCTCGATCTGGATTTCGCGGTTTTGACCCGGGTCGATGAACACCCTTTCCGGCGTGCTGAGGAGATTACCGGGTGCCCGGTTCCACTTCTGACCCTCACCCCTGTCCATCGGCAGCTTCACCGTGTGACCGTCGGCTCGATGGAACGTCTCGTATTTGTGCAGAACGGCTTGCACCCAATACTCCCCCGGGGGGACATCAGCGAGGCTCTCCAGAGGGTTGCCGAAGACGCGATCGTCGATCAATGCCGATTCCCCTGGGCTGAGCCCGTCGACATCGATCCCGAAGATCTGTTGAGTGTGCAGGGTGCGATCGATCTGGAATCTAGGCTCGGTTTCGCCCTCCCTCGCAAGAATCAGCAAGAGGCGCCCGTCCACGGGCTCGGGATTTAGCTGCTCAGAAAACGAGATGTTGATCTCGAGCGGACTCTCTCGTCGCTCCTGTGGGTAGCTACAGGAATCCAAAAACAGTACGGCTATTAACGAAGCGCAGAGAGAAAATCTCATTCGCATGTTTCTGTACGGCATGGCAGTCTACTTTCGAAGTTCGTGATCCAAAGCGGATACGGTTCTGTCCTGCAACGTAATTGAGGCGATCCTACCGAGGTTCCGCAGCATCGATTCGTGGCCTACGAGCACCATGTTACCCTCAGGCCAGGCGCTCTATCGTGTCGAATGTCGCATCGATTTCTTCCCTGGTATTGAAGAAGTGGATCGCCACGCGCAGGTCGCGAGGTCCGTCGACCGGCGATGTATATGTCGCCTCGTGAACGCGCAGTGTTTCGTACATGGCCCAGCCTTCTGTAGATTCGGGAAGTTCGAGCACGAACACACCCGAACGCTCGTCGTTCGTGGTAGGCGATGTTACGCGGTGGCCCCGCGCGACCCATTCGTGCTCCGCGTACGCCACCAGTTCGTTGACGCGATCCAAAATCCGTTCGATCCCGACATCCTCGCACCAGCTCAACGCTGCGTCGAAACCACCGAAATCGGCGAGTGCCCTAGTTCCAAACTCGAAACGTCTAGCTTCTGGGAGCAGCTCGAAGTTCCCGTCGGCATCGTAACTGGAGTGACTGTGTGCCCCGGTCCAGGAGAGCAGAGTTCGATCAAGAATGTCTCTTCGGCAGAACAACGCGCCCGTACCTTTTGGGCCGAGCAGCCACTTGTGGCCACAGGCACTGTAGTAGTCGCACCCGAGTTCACGGAAGTTTACGGGTACGCATCCCGGGCCCTGCGCTCCGTCCAAATGAAGGCGGATGTCCTGCGAACGCAGGCGATCCGCAAGGATCGCAATCTCAGAGGCACGAAGCCGCCGGCCATTGTTGCGCGATACGTGGGGAATACTCACCAGGCGCGTGCGCCCGGTAAGGACCTTCTGCATCTCGTCGAGGAAGTCGGTGCCCGTCGTCAGGTCTACACGGCGAACTACGACGCCGAATCTTCTTGCCAGGTTGTACCAAGGGATCGTGTTCGCTGGATGCTCTTGGTTGGACAAGATCACCTCGTCGCCCGGTTTCCAGTCCAGCGACCAGGAAACGATGTTGATGCCTTCGGAAGTCGAATGTGTGAGAGCGATCTCGTTCGCGTCGGCACCAAACATTCGTCCAAAATGCTCGCGTAGTTCGGGCTCACACGCTGCAATCCGAGCAGACACTTCCGGGTTTACCGGGCCTTGGTTCTGTAAGTCGAGGAGTTCCTTCACGCGATCGATCACGGGAATAGGGCTTGGTGCTATACCCGCGGTCTGAAAGTACTTGTCGTGAGTCGCGGGAATCTGACTCCGCGCCGCTTGAACCCAGTCAGGAGCGTTCGAAGTAGAGGCTAATCTCGGTATACTCTCAGATAACGGTCCTGAAGCGAAAACACGGAATGGAGTTACAACTGGTACAGTCGCCACTACAGGGACGACGGAGCACAGGAATCGTCTGCGTGCTACTAATGGTGGAGTGGATTCGGAGTTGCTCATGGTTCTCCGCCATGAATATGGTGTGAGTTACGCGTACAGTACGGGGACGCCAAGGGTTGGTCAACGGTCTGTTAGCCTTCTATACACCGAGTGTTCCAAGGGCTCACCGTGGTTGGATCGGAAAGTCCTTACTTGTAGTTCAGCACGCTGTGATAACTTACAATCTCAATCGTGAACAGACGGCCCCTGAGTTGGCGATCGGTTCGATTGCCAAAACGGGATAATCGAGAATGGAGATGATTCATGAACCTCAACGCCGTTAACAGATGTATTGCCGTAACAGCAACAATCTTGCTGGCAGTGGTGTTTAGTCCTGTTAGCACGGTTGCCCAAAGATATGTCGACGTGGAGCCGGCAGCGGAGTACCGGGAGAAGGGGTTTGTTCTGGACTGGCTCAGCAATCCCGATGTCCAGGAGAAGTACGGGATGATGTCTGATGCCATATGGTCTTACGCCGAACTCGGCATGCAAGAATTCAGGTCTATGAAAATCCTCACCGATGACCTGGAGCAGAATGGCTTTCAGGTTGAACGCGGCGTGTCGGGCATGCCCACCGCGTTCGTTGCCACCTGGGGTTCGGGCAGGCCGGTGGTCGGTCTCATGGCGGAGTACGATGCTCTGCCGGGCCTTTCACAACAAGGCGACGTGCCACACCAGCAACCCCTCGTTCCAGGTGCTCCCGGACACGGCTGCGGGCACAATCAACAGGGGCCCGCCGTGATTCCGGCGGCAGTGGCACTGAAAGCCGCGATGGAGGAATTCGGAATTCAGGGCACCATCAAGGTCTTTGGAGGGCCAGCCGAAGAGACCCTGATCAGCCGCGTTTACATGGCAAGGGATCATCTGTTCGACGATCTGGATGCGGTCTTGGCCAACCACGGTGGCAGTCGGCTGGGCACACGCTATGGCGTCAGTGGGAACGCAATCTTCTCTACCGTTTTCACGTTTACGGGCCGAACAGCGCACGCGGCGAGCCCGTGGACTGCCCGCAGCGCTCAGGATGCGGTCGAGATCATGAACGTGGCTGCCAACTATCTGCGGGAGCACCTGTTTTACACGAATCGTCTGCACTATGTGATCGTGGATGCAGGCGAGGCGCCGAACGTCGTACCCGACCACGCAAGTGTCTGGTACTTCACGAGAAACACGGATGACCGAGTGGAAGAGATGCACGAAAAGGTCATCAACTGCGCGCGGGCAGCGGCGCTGGCCACGGGCACAGAAATGTCCTATCGAGTTCTCTCGGCCGCGCACCAGAGCCGCGCGCCGAAATCCCTGGCGGTTCTGGCACAGCGCAACATAGAGCTGGTCGGGATGCCCGCATGGACTGAGGAGGAACAGGCTTTCGCCAGAGAGATGCAGAGAGAGCTTGGCGAGGAGGAGACCGGTTTGCCAACCGAGGTAGAGAGACTCAGGTATTGGGATCCGGAAACGACGTTCACTGGAGGAGGGTCCAGCGACATCGCGGAGCTGCAAATGCAGACCGCCAACATCACCGTTGGCATCCCCGGAGCCGTCCCAGGGGACGTAGGTCATCACTGGAGCAGAACCGCAGGGAACTTCGGCTCCGCCACACACAAGGGTATCGTTACCAACGCCAAGGTTCTCGCAGCTACCCTGCTGGACCTCTTGACGATGCCGGAAGAACTGCAACTCGTGAGAGATGAGTTTGAAACACAGGCGGCAGAGCATCCTTACAGGACATTTCTACCCGAGGGCACCGAGCCTCCGATCGATTTGAACAAGGAGTTGATGGAGAAATGGCGCCCGCTCATGGAGGCTACTTATCTGCCGTATCCGGGAATGGAGATCGAGCATTAGGAAGGTCTGTATCGTTGGCGTGTCCGGCAAGCTGGGCCAGTACATGGTTCAGCGTGCCTTGGACCGTGGCTATGAGGTAGTGGGAGTTTGTAGGGAGCAGAGTGTGCCCAAACTGGATCGCCTCAATGGGCGCATTACGGTCTTCACGGGAGCCACCAATGACGCCGAGGTCATAAAGAGGGCGGTTGCAGGCTGTGACGGCGTGCTCACCGTCCTCGTCCCTTGGGGAGTGCAGCAATACGCCACTGGCACTGCGCAGGCGGTGCTCGATTACGCCCCTCCGGGCGCCCGACTAGTCTTCTCGTGCGGTTGGCATATCACACGCGACGGGCAGGATGTCTATTCATGGAAGCTCAAGACATTTGTGAAAGTGTTTGGGTGGGTAGCGCGACTTTTCAGATTCGCCGATATCGACGATCAGGTAGAAGCGTGCCGGCGGATATTTGCCAGCGATACACGCTGGACGGTTGTGCGGGGCAGCAACCTCGAAGAGGGAGAAAGCCAGGGTTTGCCAGTGTGGAGCCGCCACGTGGGTGACCCGATCCTGTCGAGCAACCTCACGCGTCGGATCGATTTCGCCCTGTTCATGGTGGCGGCGCTCGAGAGCGACGAATTGATTCAAGAGGCGCCGGCTATTGTCGGTTGCCAGTCGCCCTCAGCCTTGGCGTTCGAGGAGGAGAATTAGTGCGCCTCTGACTTGATCCGGCGTTTCGAACGTTCGCGTTGTCGAGCTGGTTGAACTGAAGTCTGCCTCTTAGTTCACCCCAGCCCTATCCCAGCGCGCTATGACGTCGTTGATCAATTCGACTACCTGCGTATTGACCCGTTGGAAGAAAAGATCCGCCTGCCCCTGATCGAACGTAGGGTAGCCCTCCCCCTCGACGTAGAGACTGATCGTGTAGGGAACCGGCGACGCCGACCACGACGCGTCGGTGTTCATGGTCATGTCTTCCGAATAGCGTTCGCTGTGAATGTGCTCGGGGTATGAGGCTTGTATGTATGCCGTCTCGTTACTGGCCGCGTGCCCGCCGATGTCGCCAAAGATCTCCCGCGCGATATCCGAGGTAAGGCTCCACCAGTTCACCAACAGCATACGCACTTCTTTCTCGTTGGAAATCTCCGTGACCAGAGACTGTAATGTCGCAGTGTTACCTCCATGGCCGTTCAGAAGGATGATGTTCCGGAACTGGTTGTCGGCGAGACTTCCCAGCATGTCGGATACGAACCCCCGATACGCCTCTGATGAAATCGAAACGGCGCCGGGGTATGCTTCCATCGCGGGGGTGATACCGTAATTGAGGGTCGGTGCAATGAGTGCGTTGGTTCGTTCGGCAATGTCTCTGGCCATCGATTCCGGTGCCAGATTGTCCGTGCCGTTGGGAATGACACCATGTGGTTCCAGCGAGCCGAGTGGTACGAGCACCGTGTTTATCGCCGCAGGAACCAGCTCACCGAACTCCTGCCAGCAGAGAAAGTTTATCTCCCGCGTGGTGGGTGTTCCGGTGTTCTGTGCATTAGCAATCCCGGCGCAAACGGTAGCGACGAACACAAATGCGACTGCGAATCTCTCGAACCTTCTATTCATTCAAAACCTCCTTGATTCTCACAAGTGAACACAGCTGGAGACTTCGAACCATACGGAAAAGGACCCGTTGCGCAACCACACTGTGGCTGAGGCTCCCTCCCACAAATGTTTTGACCGGTCTTCTATATTCAACGCGCACCTTGATTCGTCTTAGGGGAGACCATGCAGCCACGCCCGCCATACGATATCGAATCCATCAGGAAGAAGATTCCGCTTCTCGCTCGATTCGTCCCCATGAACAACTGTTCCCAATCGCCCCAGATGGAGGTTACGAGGGCCGCCGCGGAGGACTATCTCGAATCCTGGAATCACGACGGAATGGATTGGGATAGGTGGATGGCCGAGGTGGAGGCTTCCCGCGTCAGCTTTGCTCGACTCATCAACGCATCTCCAGACGAGGTTTCGGTTTGTGTCTCCGTCTCCCAAGCAACCTCGAGTGTTGCGAGCGCATTCGACTTCACCGGTTCCCGAAGGAAGGTCGCAGTGACCGAAGGGGAGTTCCCGACGGTGGGACATGTATGGAAAGCCCAGGAGAGGCACGGTGCGGAGCTGACCTGGGTGCCTGCCAGGGATGGCGTGATTCCCATAGATGGGTACGACGGGGTCCTGGACGAGGACACGATAGTCGTATCTGCCTGTCACGGATATTACCAATCGGGGTTCAAACAGGATTTGTCTGAAATAGTTGCCAAAGCCCGCGCGGTCGGGGCACTGGTCTTTGTGGATGCCTATCAGACACTTGGATCCTGCGGACTGGATGTGAAGGAGTTGGATATCGACTTCTTGACGTCGGGTAATCTCAAATTCCTAATGGGCATACCGGGCATCGCCTTCCTCTACGTGAAGCCCTCGGTTGCCGAACAACTCGAGCCGACCTTCACAGGATGGGGCGGAAGAGAAAATCCGTTCGCGTTCGACCTGAAGGACTTGAGTTGGGCTCCGGTAGCCCGACGATTCGATACGGGTACACCACCGATCTTTGAAGCCTATGTCGCCAGAGCAGGCATGGATTGTCTGCTCGAGATCGGCCTGGATGCGATCCAAGTATGGACGGAGAAACTTTCCACGGCTCTCATCGAAGGGGGAAAAGCACGAGGGCTCCAACTACTGGGATCGGATGACCCCACGAAGAAGGCTCCTACCACGGCGTTCCTAGTGCCTGGAGATTCCCACACGGTTGAGGAGCAACTGAGGGCTCGAGGGATACTGGCATCGGCCAGGGGACCGGCGGTTCGCCTGGCTCCCCATTTCTACTCTACCCTTGCCGACGTTGAAGATGCCTTGGATGCCCTGGCAGATGTAGTACGCCGAAGTGGACCCTGATTCCTCTGAGCACACACCGCTCCAGGTTCTGAGGGCCAAACGTTACTCTCCAGATGTTGTGTTGTGGCCAGGAAACCGCTCGATCAATTCTCTCTCGTCGCCAAGTAGTCGAGGCGATCCTGCCAAGACTCCTGCAGCATCGATTCGTGACCGATCAGCACCTTCCACTCGCCCCCTCGTTTTTTCCAGATCAAGGTCTCGACGGAATCGAATTCGGGGGCAACGGTACCTCCTACGTGCGTCTGCACATTTGTGAAACGACGGATCGTACAGACAACGTCGGGCGCGAGTACTACAGTAGTCGCATCGGTGAACTCGATCTGTTGTGGTCCGTCCATCCCGTCCTCCCACCCTTGCCATGCTTCGGTGATCGCGGCCAATGAATAGGTGGTACCGTCGTCGCCCGTCCACGCGGTCTCCGCATCATCGGCGATGAACGACAGGCCACGGTCCGCATCCACGTTCTCCCACGCCGACCACCACTCGGCCGCCACCGAGTCGACCTCCGCGGCGATCGCTGCTCGCTGTTCGGTCGTCAATCCAATGACGTTGGGCTGACAGGCGGTCAATAGGGAAAGAATGGGCACGATTGACACTGTAAGGCGCATTGTCGTCTCCTTGCGCGGAGGAAGGACCGCGAGGACGAATGACGCGCCCCGAACTACAAAAAGTTCGTGGCGCGTTTGGAGTTTCGATCCCCCCAAGTATGCACGTCTGGCTTGGGGCTATCCAGCCGAGTCGCTTAGGTGTGGTCGCGCTCGTTGAGGTCTTTTCAAAGGTGAAGATGCGAACCGGTTCCTATCTTAGAACTCCGTATTCCAAGAGACTGTCAATCCCCGCTTTGCCTCGGGCCTGAAGAACGATGCGTTCGAGAATTCGGCATAGAGCGTGTTCGTCAGGTTTGCGACCGAGGCCGCTATTCTGTGAACGTGCGAACCGGCTCGAATTACATCCACTCCGACACGTGCATTGTGTACGGTGAACGCCGGCAGCACCCAGCCGACGGCCGGTCTTAGATCCGCATAGTCACTCGATGCATCACAATCTTCAGGAGTATCTAGAGGGCAGAAGGCATCTCTCCTGCTACCGTTGCGCCTGATCTCATACTCGGCGAAGAAGCGCCCGGTCGGATGCTCGTAACGCAACCTTGCGCCCACTTTGCTCGAGTATGAATCACCAACGCCCAGGCGCACATCGTCCGACTCCTCGGGTAGCTGGGGGCTCACGTCTTTGCAGTCCAGGTAGGTGAGATGGGAACCGACTGAGAAGCCTGCAGGGAGATCCACCTCCACGTTGAACTCGACTCCCATGATCCTGAGCTTGTCCACATTGTCGTTCACTACTTCGAAAAACGCGCCGACAGAATCTCCCGTCGGAACGATACGGATGCCGTCGGTGATCAGGTTCCTGAAGACGAAGCCCTCAACGCGGGCGCGCTCGGTGGATAATCTAGCACCAATGTCGACGTTGAAACTCTTCTCCGGTTCGAGGTCGGGATTGCGTGATTGGTAACCGCTTCCCTCGGGAGTCGACCCTTCGAAGAATTGCTCGATGAGGTTTGGTGCCCGGAATGCTCGGCCGATCGTTCCCACGAGGCTCAGTTGGTCCGTGACGGCGAACACGGCGTTTGCGGCGCCCACGATTGCCCTGTTGTTGTGTGTGACGATTGGTTCGTTGAGCCCGGGCGTCTCCCGGGTTTTCGCGCGGATGTCCTGAAAACGACCGCCAAGTATCAGCGAAAGCCTCGACGTGAGTGCTATGTCTCCCTGCAGGAAGGTGCCAATGCTTCGGTACGTGGCGTTGGGTACTCGTGGAGAATCGCTGGTGTCCGGCGCGAACTGAGGGGCTTGTGGAAACCCGACGTAGGTGTTGACCGAAAAATCGGTGTTGTCGGTCGCGTCTCTAAAGAGGTCGGCTCCGTAGGTGAGGAGCACTCGGCCCAACGTTAGCTTGGTTGCTTCCAGCCTCATACCGAACGTGGCAATGTCGGTGTAGTTCAGGGTGTTCACCTGCAAGCCCATATCGGGTGCACCGAACG
>Ga0180432_10010921_pt1 | contig 10788 bp, 7 predicted proteins | sample SS_ome_10_FD_132414 | JGI IMG/M metagenome (GOLD analysis project Ga0180432, IMG submission 132414) | Hypersaline lake sediment archaeal communities from the Salton Sea, California, USA - SS_1_MS_2 metaG | ecosystem: Environmental > Aquatic > Non-marine Saline and Alkaline > Hypersaline >...
CCGCCTGGGTCACTTACTACAACCATCGCCGCCCTCACGGCAGCCTAAACTGGAACACACCCGTACAGCAGCTACAACACTACTGCCAAACCCAAAGTGTAAGCTATGTTTGACAACGGTACACACAGTAGCAAGGTAGAGCTAGCTTGCCCACCTATTAGAGCGTTACCCAGCCGGCTTCCTGGCAGGATTGCTCGACCGCCGCCAGCACCTTCTGAATCTTCACCCCATCCTCAAAGTTGGGATGTGGCGCTTGGCCTTTATCAATGCCCTCCAGCAAGTCGTAAATGGTGTTGATGAAGGTGTGCTCGTAGCCGATATTGTGGCCGCCGGGCCAATAGCGCGGCCCGCCACCGGGCAAGCCCTGGAAGGGATGGCAGTCGGCATTAGCGATGATGGTGGTAAAGCCGGCCTCCTCGCACGCGTCCTGGGCATTATAGTAGCCCAGCTCGTTCATGCGCTCGAGGTTGAAGCGGATACTGCCCTTTGAGCCGTTGATCTCGAAGCAGTTGTAGTTCTTGTGGCCCGCCGCGAAGCGCGTCGCCTCGAACGTGCCCAGGGCTCCGTTGGCAAACTGGGCCAGGGCGACGGTGGCGTCATCCACCGTGACCTCGCCCATCTCCTCAGAACCCGCGCCGCCCAGGCCGGAATCGGTCCTCTCCAGCTTAGGCCGCTGCTTGACGAAGGTGCGCCAGGAGCCGCAGACATACTCGATGTCGCCGACCAGCCACAGCGCCAGGTCAATGCTGTGGGCCATCAGGTCGCCCAGAGCGCCCGAGCCGGCAATCTCCTTCTGACAGCGCCAGAACAACGGGGCCGAGGGGTCCATCAGCCAGTCCTGCAGGTAAGTGGCGCGCCAGTGGTAGATCTCCCCAAGGAGGCCGGCCTCGATCATCTGCTTGGCCAGCCACACCGCCGGGATGCGGCGGTAGTTGTGGCACAGCATGTGCACCACCCCGGCCTCCTGGACTGCCTTGAGGGCGGCCTCGGTCTCGGCCACGTTCATCCCTAGGGGCTTCTCGCAGATGATGTGCTTGCTGGCCTGTGCGGCCTTAATCGCCATCGCGACATGCATGTTGTTGGGAGTGTTGATGTCAATCAGGCCGATGTCATCGCGGGCCAGCAGTTCGTCGAAGTCATAGACGGCCTCTTCCCAGCCGAACTGCTGGGCGGCAGCGTCAACGGCCTCCTTGGTGCGCCCGCAGATGGCCTTGAGCACCGGCTTGAGCGGGACCTCCGGATAGAAGAAGGCAACCTGCCGGTAGGCATTGCTGTGCGCCCGGCCCATGAAGCTGTAGCCAACCATACCTACGCCGATCTCTTGCATAGCTCTATTCCTCCCTTGGCGAACACATATTGGGCGGCTTGAAGTCGTATATGGATTTGCCAGCGCAACTAGGTATTCGCCATGGATTGGTGTAACCCTTTTTCTTGCGCGGCGAGAAAAAAAGTCGCCCGCTGCCAGATGCGACGACATGGCTGTCGGCTTGGAAGCGTAGCAGAGAGCCGGCTAGTGGCCAACAGCCACGAGAAAGCCCGCCTACGCAGGCGGGCCGTGATGGATTCGCTCTGGCTGATTCGAGTGGCTAGTTCGTCTCTGCAGCAGCTCCTTTTTCGGAAGGAGCAGGCCTGTGGAAGGCGAGATAGCCGGGGAGGATTTCGGAGGTACCCAGACGGCCGGCACTGTTGGATAGCGTCATCATCCTACCGCTCTGCAGTACGGCAATACCGACATGCTGATTGCGGCGCGGGCCATAAGTGAACGGCCAGACGAGAATATCGCCGGGGCGGCAGAGGCCGTCCTCGCGCAGCTGGTAGCCCTTGCGCGGCAGACCGTTGGCCCAGTCGGCGGCATCGCCCAGACCCCAGCCGAAAGCCTCTGCCATGGTGCGGGCACAGCGATTCTTCACATGGCTCACCCGGCCGGTGGCCATCTTCTCAACCGCACCGCGAATCTCACCCTCAGCCGGATAGGTGAGCACCAGCTTATTGGCAAAGATGGTAGTGGTCATGCCCTCGGTGAAGCTCTGGCGCCACTCCGCGAGCTTCTTGAGGCGCTGCTTAGCGGCGGGTGAAGCGGCAGCGGCCTGCTTGGGATCAGGCTGCAACTGGGCGATGTGCATATAGCCGACATACTCGCCGGCGATAGGGCGCTCGGTTGTAGCCAGGGCCGGTCCGGCCTCGGGCGGGACGATTGGTAGCATCGCATAGACGCTGCAGTCACCGGTGTAAAGCTCCGGGACCGTCTCGGTGGCCGGCTGCAACGGGCCCGCCTCCTGGTCAACCTCAAGCGGCGCCGCACCGGCCAGCCACTGCAAAGTGGCATAGGCGTCGGAGCCGTAGTAGCCGGCAGTGCAGACCACGTAGATCTCGGCGCGCAGGGCCAGACCATCCTCGGTGGGAGTGAGGCTGTTGATCCAGCCCTCGAAGCGAGCGGAGGGGTAATCATCAAAGGCGATCAGCACAGGGCTGCCCTGGCGGTACTCGCCCAAGTAATCCGGTGACAGATCGGCATAGACGCGGGCCCACTGGGTGTTGGCAACCTTGAGCAGGGCCTGGTTGGCGGCGACCTCTTCGCCCTCAGGCACCAATTGCTCCAGCACGACGCCGCCGGTTGGGGCCTTGACAGTCTGCCAGCGCGGCTCGCCGAGGCGGGTGAGAGCCTGCGGTATCGGTGGCAGGACCGCCGGTCGCCGCTGGGCCTCGCGGCTGACGCCGCTGAGGCGATCAATGCTTTGAAGCAGGTCTGCTGCTCGCGACTCGTTGGCCGGTGTACGGTCGTGGACGGTGGGGTCAGGAAAGCGCGGCTGATTGCTGGGCTTGGCTGCCACCGCTTTCTGTGGTGTCGGCTGCGGCTTGGCGGTCGCCTGGCGGGCCGACTTAGGAAGCGCTTTGCGTGCAGGAGCAGCGGGCTTGGGTGCGGAATGGAGAGCCTGGAGGCGCTTCTGCAGTTCATCGGCTCGCTTACGGGATGAGAGCAGTGTGCTCTGGAGTTCCTTGCTGCTGGCCTGCAACTTCGTGTGTGCGGCCTCAAGCTGTTCGTACTTGTGGCGGGCCGGCTTAATAGCATTGGCCGCCAACATGCCGCGCTCATAGAGGCTCTCTCGCGCCGCTAAGTCCTGGCCGGCTTGCTGCAGCTCGGCCTCAGTGGCGGCGATCTCTTGGTCGAGGACGACTTTCTGGGCCTGGAGCTTAGTCAGTTCAGCTTCGGCGGCGCTAAGCTGGGCAGCCAGATCGGCAGCCCGCTGTTGACCGGCCTCGACACCGAACCAGACCTGCAAGTCGGCGTCAGCGGATGGTGTCCGGCGTTCGAGGCTCAGGCCGGAAGCGGAGGGCTCGCGGCTGAGGTCGCCCTGATGCTCAGGTGCAACCGGCTCCGGAGTAGGCGCAGGTGCGGGCAGAACGCTGGTCAGGGACCGGGAGCTTGTGGGCGCAGGGAAATTGCGGGCAGCCGTAGGCCCCAAGATCGTGAAAGGCCGATCCAGATAGTGCCGCGCCGTGGCCTCGGCCTTGCGCAAATCGGGCAGGATGCCGATGTCGTAAAGCCTGATTAGAGGGAAGCCAGCGGCGAAAAAGCCTCGCGACGGATAGGTGTATTCCACCACCGCAGCCTCCGGAGCCTGGAGGCAGTAGATGGAACCCAAGGCGCCGCGCTGCTGCAGATAGTCGCGAGGATCAACGGTGCCGCTGCCGACAATCAGCCGGCCCCGAGGCACCAGCATCAGATCCTGCGGCTGTGGCTGTGAGGGGGCATCGGCAGCGATGTCACGTGCCGGTTTGACCGCCACATGCTTAGCGCCCCACTGCGCCGGCAGGTCAAGCTGCACCGGCATGGCCGAGGTCGCCGCGACACCGAGCAATAGGCAGCAAATCGCCCCAACTGCGAGACACAACCTCATGTCCGTCGCCGCCGCGATCATCAGCGTCCTGGTTTGCTGTGAGGTAGCTGTGTTCATGCGTCAATCAGTTAGACCATTATAGCGCAAAAAAGGTTCGATTGCCAGCGCCGAGGACAAATTGCAGACAACAAGCTGCTGAATTGCAGGCAGGGGCGGCGCGAACTAGAACCGACCGTCGGCGGTGCGACGGTCCTGGCTCTTTTCGAGCCAGCCGGTGCGCGCGTTCTCGCGGGCATCGAAGTTGGGCACATAAGGCTTGATGTCGAGCAGCGGGCTGCCATCAAGCATGTCCACCTCGGCTACCGTAAGGAAATTACCCTCGCACTTGACGAGGCGTACCACCGACATGCCCAATTGGTTGGGACGTCTGGGAGCACGACAGGCAAAAACGCCGCGAGGAATGTGATCGCGATAGGGCCGGCAGTGAAGCTCATAGCCATCGGATTCATGGAAGAGATAGAAGAGATAGATGTGACTGAAGCCTTCGAGGTCTTTGAGGCCGTCAGCGTACTGCGGATAGACCTCGACGGTGGCCTGGGCCTGCGGGGCGAACGCGCCCTGGATGGGTGTGCCCTGTTTGGAGGCGAAGGGGGTATGGATGATGCCGATAGTGCAGAACTCGACGCTTTCGTCTGCCATGTAACCGTCCTCGCTTTGGAGAGTCTGTAAAGCTACATTGCCGGAGCAGCAGGAGATGTGGACTTTGCCGTGTGTTTGTGATAATCTTGGTGGTGGCAAAGTCATTCTACCACAATGTGCCGGAGTGGCGGAACTGGCAGACGCATGGGACTTAAAATCCCAAGGGCTTCGGCCCGTCCCGGTTCGAGTCCGGGCTCCGGCACCACTCCAGCGTAGAGCGCCGGCGAGCTGTGGGGTATGAGCACGCTATGGCATTAGATCAAGCCCTCCCGAAGGCAGGAGGGCTTTGTTTGTTGGAGCAGTTCCCCGCAAGCGCGCGGACGCAGCGGTCAGCCTGGTAAACTAGGCAGGCTCCGTCGGCTCCGCGCCTTCAGTTGCAGTGTCGAGATGCAAGGGAAGCAGCACGCGGAAGGTGCTGCCCTCGCCGACAGTGCTTTCGACAGTGATGGTGCCGCCGTGAAGCTGGACGATGGTGCGGCAAAGGTGAAGTCCGAGGCCCATACCGCGCTCAACGACCGGCACCTCGGCGGCCTCGTCGGCCTGGGCGAATTTCTGGAAGACGGCCTCGATCTGATCAGGCGGAATACCCCGGCCGGTGTCGCTGACCGCGATCTCGATATTGTCGTCTTGCCGGCGTGCTGTGAGTTTGACCTGGCCGCCTGCGGGCGTGTACTTGAGGGCGTTCTCGCATAGGTTGGCGAAGAGCTGTTCGAGAAGGTCCATATCCGCAGCCAGCTCCGGCAGATCGGGCTGACAGTCGCTGAGCAGTGCAATGTCGCGGGAGCGGGCGGTCACGGCAAACAGATCAGCAACATTACTGATTAGGTCCTCAACGCGCAGGGGATTGCGCTCCAGTTGATAGGTTCCCCGCTCGATGGCGGAAAGGTCCATCAACTTGCCTACCAGGTTGAGGAGCCGCTCGGTTTGCCTCTCGATCGTCCCGGTAACGTGCTGGCGCTGCTCATCGTCCATCTCATTGGTGAGAGTTGAGAGAACGTTAGACACCGCCCGGAGGGTAGCCAGTGGCGAGCGGATTTCGTGAGACAGAACGGCAATGCCATCCTCGGTCATGCGGGCGACTGCCTTGATGTCGGTTACATCCTGGCACACCACTACCCATCCCAAGGGTCGGCGAGGGCTGCCGCCCAAGGGGATGGTGATGAGGCGTAGGTCAATGGGTTCGGGCAGCTCCACGGTGACGTCGCGAGTGACCGGCGCACCTACCGGGGCACGGGTACCGACGTCGTACACAATGTGCAGAAATGTCTGGTAACTGGGCTCCTGGGGGATATCGGCGATTCTCATCCCGACTACGACATCGCTGGGCAAGCCGGAGACCTTCTCGATTTGAGGATTAGCCAGGACGATAGTCTGTTCGTTATTGACCAGGAGCACGCCTTCGGTGAGGTTGCGGACGACACTGTCATTGGCGCGCCGCTCTCGTTCCAGGATCATGGACAGTCCATAGGCCAGCCACGCCACCGCCAGGACACCGATGAGGCGTCCTGAAAGCTGCCACATCAGCGCTAGGCCCTCCATCGTGACGATGGCAAAGCCGACATGCGCCAAGGCGACGATGGCTGTAGTCGCCAGGAAAGCAACCGGCAAGTTGCCCAAGAAGACGGCGCTGAACAAAATCGCCAACAGCAGCAGACTCTCGAAAGGGCTGTAGAAGCCGCCGGTGCCGTAGATGAGCAGACATAGCCACGCTACGTCGGCCAGCATCAGTGCGGTACCCAGCAGCGGCAGGCGGCCCTTGGCCCAGGCCTTCTCCCAATCGAGGAAGAACAGCGTCCAAATCGCCAGCAATGCAGCAAGCGCGACCGAGCAGTAGGTCACCCCCGGATTACTCAGCAGTTTTTCAGGTGCGGCGAACACCAGCGCCAGGACAAAGAAGGTGAGCGCTGTACGAACCCCATCAACCCGCTTGATGAGGCCCGCCTCCACTATCCGCTCGGTTCTGTCCAAAGGCTGCGCCGCACGGCCGGTCAACTCGTCGCTGCGTGTAACCACGTGCCATCATCTCCGCCCAAGTAACGCATCGTAACGCATCCGCGGAAGATCAAATCCATGCTTGGGGACAGGTGCGTTGCGTCGGGCTTGCCAATAAGCGGCCATACTCGTTACGCCAATTCGTCAGCCGACGGGGAGATTCCTCCGAGACGCAGTAGTTACGGCAAGCTTTTAGGCCTCAAGGCACCTGCAGACGTCGGGGGCAACAGCCTACACTCGTCGGCGTCGCCGTGCAGACAGCCAGAAACCCAGAGCCGCGGCCATCAAGACCGCAGCGGCGGCCGTCAAGCCGAGGCCGATGTCATAATCCCACGGCTCGAAGCTGAGCCTAACCTGGTGCTGGCCCGATGGCACGGGCAGGCACATGAGCAGTCCCCCCGGATGCGCGGGCTGAATGGGGACAGGCCTGCTGTCCAGATATGCCAGCCACCCCGGGTAAGCGCTCTGCATGATGAAGAGTGTAGCTTGGCGGGGTGTGGTGAAATCGAGCAAGAACTCCCCCGGACCGGCGCTGCGACACGCCACCGGTTGCAGCCTATATGGCCCGCCGACCGGCGCAGGTCGGGAGAAGCCGCCCGGGCCCGGCAGCGTGTCCTGGCACAGGAAAAACGAGCCGATACAGCCGGGATTCTCATAGAGATAAGGTCGCGAGGCATCGGGCTGCACCCAGGGCAAACCAAGCGGCTGCGCTGGCATGGTGATCCACTTGATGCCTAGGCGGGTGCAAAAGTCGGCGAGTTGAGCAGGTCGGCCCGTCCTGCGGCGCAGTTGTATCTCCGTGTGCATGGCAGCCGCCGGCAAGATCGCGTCACCGACCAAAGCGCTGGGCACGCCATAAGCCGCGCAGGTATTGGCCGCCAAGCGGTCGCGCCAGTCGCGCGGCTGAGTGGACGCGGCCTCAAGCGGCGGGTAAGTCGGGCTGGCCGGCTCCAAACAGGCGACCTTCTCGCCGGCATGCATGGTACGGCTCAGGCACAAGCGGGCGGCTGCCGGGGGATCGGTCCAAAACTGCATTGGCACGGTGGGATTGAGCCTCAGCCAGAGCAGGCTCAACTGGCCCGCAGTGCACAAGACAGCGACCCAGGCGGCCATCCTGGCACGATGCGCGCGTGGCCGGCCGGCGGTAAGGGCTGCAGCGATCAGCAGCAGCGTCAACCAGGCGAGAGAGCGTTCCCAGACCCATGTGGTCAGATGAGAGCCGAGCAGATAGGGCACCAGGCCAATCAACACCGCCAGGGCGGCTATCGGTGGGAGGACCCGAGAGCGCGTGCAGCCTATTGCGTTGGTCGCTATCAGGAATTGCAGATAGTCAGCAGCTAGCAGCGCGAGGCCGAGCGCCACCAAGAGCAGGTTCCGGGCCGGGACGCGGAACAAGGCAAACGGTGGGAGATGCGCCAGGAGCCGATACAACGGCGTGTTCGACCCCAGCATCAGCAAAGTACCGACGACGATCAGGACCACCGCATAGCGCATGCGCAGATTCCATCGCCGCGGCGTCAGGAGACTGAGTATAGCGAACAGGACTGCTGCGATGCCGACATAGCCGAGACTTTCCCAATATGCGCTGCCCATCTCCGCCTTGAGCGCGGCCGCCGGCAGGAGCAAGCGCGAGAAATCGGCCCACTGGAAGCTCCCCGAGGTGACAAAGGCATAATGGCCGGCAGGTTCGGGACGCGGAAACGCCCTGGCATAGTAGTACAAGGGCAGGACCTGGACGGCGGCCAGCATAATCCCGCCGGTCATGACCAGAGCCGCTCTGCCGAAAAGCGGGCCGATGCCGCAGAGGTCCGGCCCCTTCGTGCGCCAGGCGACTAGGGCATAGAGTATAACCATCAACAGACTGAGCCAGACGTACTGAGGCTGGCCGCCGAGCAGGCTGAGGCCGAGGCTAGCCGCCCCTGCCAGCGCCCAGAGCCAAGGCCGGTCGCGCCGCAGCCATTGAGTAGCCGCCCACAGCATTGCCAGGGCATGGCTGAGGCCCATGACGATATTAAGGTGGATCTGATGCGCGGCCATGACGCCTCCGCCGCCGACAGCCAACGCCATCAATAGCGATGGCAACCTCCCCAGCCCCAGCCCCAGACCCAGTAAGTACACCCAGAAACACGCGGCGAAGGTATGCAGGATCAAGCTGGCGCGGTATGCGACGGACCAATCGAGCAGCCGGTAGAGAATCAGATTGGGGGGATAGAGCATTGCTGACTGGCCGCTGGCGTGCTGGTAGTAGCCGCTGCCGAGGTCGTTGTTCCAGAGGGACAGGCGGCCCCGCTTGAGCCACTCGCCATAGTAGCGCATCTGCGGGATAGTCTCGCGGCCGGCATCGTCCTGGTAAGGCATGCGGCCCACGAGGAATTGGAAATTGACCCCGACGCAGTAGACCAGCAGCAAACCTACCGCGAGTAGGTGCAGACGCCAACCAACTTCCGGCCGCTGTGGAGGAATTGACATGGGTAATCTCGAAATTCAACAGCAACACAGGCTGGACCTGCCTACAGCGTCTGACACCTTGCGGAGGTGACAGTGTGACACGCGATGATGCAATGCAACTGCTTAGGGAGTACACGCAGAATCCCAACTTGATCAAGCATGCGCTGGCCGTGGAAGCCGCGATGCGGGCCTATGCGCGGCGGTTCGGCGAGGACGAGGAGACCTGGGGAATGGTCGGGCTGCTGCACGACTTTGACTACGAGCGCTACCCCGACCTGGCCGACCATCCCTTCAGAGGCGTCGAGATTCTGCGGGAGCGCGGCTGGCCGGAAGCGATCATCGGCGGCGTGCTGGCCCATGCTGAACACACCGGTGAACCGCGCGATACGCTGATGAAAAAGGCGATTTTCGCGGTTGACGAACTCACCGGTCTGGTGGTGGCCACGGCTCTGGTGCGACCGGACAAGAAGCTCGCCAGCGTCAAGGTCAAATCGGTGACAAAGAAGATGAAGGATAAGTCGTTTGCGGCGTCGGTGAAGCGGGATGACATTATCAAGGGCGCGCAGGAGTTGGGGATTGAGCTGGCAGAGCACATCGGCGTGGTGCTGGAAGCAATGCAGGGCATCGCCGATGATTTGGGGCTGTAGTCCATGCGCCCGCAGCGGCTTTTTGACGCGCCCAGAGACAATCCCGACCGCCTGCTGATAGAGGCGAGCCGGGTTGCGGCTCCGCACCGCAGCCGGGGGCTGTGCGGGCTGGCCGTATGCTTGCAGTCGGCTCTGGAGGCGGCCTCGCTGTCGCTGTCCTACGCCGAGTTGATGGGCCTGCTGAATGCCGCTTTCTTGCTGCGAGTTGACGAGCAGTTCGCGGTGGCCCAGACCGTGGAGAGCCGCTGGCAGCGATTGGACTGGGTGCTGGCCGAGCTGGGCTTCAGTGACGGGCGCGTGCTTGAGCAGATGCCGCAGCCGGAGCTAATCGCCCAGGAACTGGCAGCCGGTCGCCCCCTACCGGCCCTGGCCTGGAGCGCAGGGGGTGCCGATTGGGCGCTGATCTGCGGGCAAGCTGCCGAAGGGCAGAACTGGTGGGGATATCCCTTTTCCACCAATCCGCTGCTGGTGGAGGCTGAGGCCGGTTGTCGGGTCCTGGTGCCGGTCGGCCCCAAAACCGGCGATACCGATATTACGGCGGCCCGCGATGCGGCGCTGGCCGCAGCGGGGACATTGCGGCTGTCCGCAGGAGACCCGGTCAGGGCCTACGCGCAATGGGCCGAACTGATGCGCCGCCAAGAGCCGTTCGACGATGGCCCGGGCGGCGATGAGGTCATCATGCGCCATGAATGGCTCACCGAGGTACTGCTGGATGCGCGATACGCTGCTGTGGATTTCCTCCGTGGCATTGCAGATAGCTCCCACGAGTTTTGGGAGGAGGAACTCACCCGCGCGGCTGATCTCTACGACGAGGTGATCGGCGTTCTGGAGTCGCGCCAGCCGGCCCTGTTCGAGCCGATTGCGATGGAGGTGCTGCGGGATCCGCAGATACGCTATGAATGGGCGGAACTGCTGCAGGAGGCGGCGGAGCTGGAAGCCGAGGCACTGGATGCAATCAGGCGGATTGGCGCAGGTACCTAGTCGTGAGACCGGCGTGGCATGATTGAGCGGAGCTTTCGGAACATGCTGAGAACGTTAGCCTAGAAGCCTGGCCGAAAAGTAGGTGCAATTGGGAACCTTTTTTGTGCCAAAGGAGTCTTGAAGTATAGGTATGAACCATAGATAGGGCACAGGGAGCGGATGGTATGCTCGGGCGACCCCCG
>Ga0180432_10010922_pt1 | contig 10787 bp, 1 predicted proteins | sample SS_ome_10_FD_132414 | JGI IMG/M metagenome (GOLD analysis project Ga0180432, IMG submission 132414) | Hypersaline lake sediment archaeal communities from the Salton Sea, California, USA - SS_1_MS_2 metaG | ecosystem: Environmental > Aquatic > Non-marine Saline and Alkaline > Hypersaline >...
TCAACTTTGATAACAGTATCTGCCCACCGACACATACTGGCATCCTGGGAACAGACTACGCGCCATTGTCAGCTCCTCCGGTAGTAAGTGGTGATCAGGTAACAATAACAACTCCAATTGATATCAATGCTGGCGATCATATATACATCCGATTCTGTGAAAGTGCTAACATCAAGAATCCACCCACTCCCAAATACTACACACTCCAGTTGATGACTTCTGCTCAACCAGACTTTGTAGTCTCCAATCTTTATGCGATAAAGAGTGGTTTGAGTATGCCAGAGGTTGAGGTGGTACCAAACACAGTAAGCAGAGCATCAAGCACTGCTGTCCTTGCGGTTGATGCACCTCCTGGAACGAATCCAATTCAGCTTGAAAATGTGAGTGGATGGCTTGTTGGCGACCTGATACTCATTGGAGATATATTGCATCCGTTCAGCCCTGTGAATTCTCACTTCACAAGAGTTACTGCCGTCAGCACAATCACCAACGAGTTGACATTGCAAACACCAATTCCAGTGGGAACAAACTTCCTCGCTGGTGACAATGTTTATCTTTCAAGAACAGGTATTACTGATACATCAACAGGTGCGAGCACAGCCAACTCAATCCCAGTTAACAACAGCTCTCTGTTTGAAATAACTGAATACGTGGCAATCGGCAATATCGGCACACAGCCTGATCTTTCAGTTGTAGTCTCTCACCTTGCCGCCAATACGCTAGGGCTTTCACCGAACATTACCGCAGGATTACCAGTTGGCACAAGGGTTGAACTGGTTCGATTTGAGCAACCCGCTGGTGGATGCACGGGAGACGTCTATGCTGAAACGACAATCAAATTTAAACTTGGCAAGTCGGGTTCACTGCTTGCTGGCAGAGACAAAATATACGTTGCCTTGGAATATGGACCATCGACAAACGATCGTGGATATAACATGACTGGTAACTCCATATCTTCAGGTAGTGTGATGGTCAATGATGTTGTATGTTCTATCGCGCCAACCATTGGATACACTCCAGTGGGTGGTAAGTATGAACCACAACCAACACCCACGTTTGGAGATGACTACGTAACTCTTGAGATAACCGTTCCAGAAGATTTGAATGCAGGAACGGAAGTAGTGGTGACAATCTTGCCCAACTCAGGTATACCGAACCCATATGTTGCTGGTAGTTACACGGTCGCTGTGTGGACGAGTGTTGAGCAGTCAGCCAACGAGTCAAGGGCTTACGAGATAGTAGATGGTGTGGTCTTCGGAGAGGTGGGTGTAACGGTTACACCCCCAAGCACTTCAGAAAACGCCAGTTATATTGTGGACTTCTACACCTGCGAACCTCTCACTGAGAACGTAGATGATATAACGATAACATTCCCCGATAATACAACCGCGCCTGAAGGGATAATGCCAAACCACATATTCATCGACAACGATCCTGTATTCGATGGCACCGCGGCTGATGCGACTCCACACGAGCAGGCGTTAGCACCGATTATTGTCAATGGCAGATCGATAACCTTCACAACAAGCAAATCCTTCTCTGGCAATGACAATCATGTCTACATCAAATTCACCTATGAAGCTGGATTAATCAACCCGACAACAGCCGGTTCATACAAGCTTAAGGTCAGAACGAGTAAACAGCCAAAGGATGTAAACAGTCCTTACTACGAGATAAGAGACACTTCGACTAAGGCAGAGGTGATACCAAATCCAGCCACAGCAAATAGACCAAACGTTGAATACACAATCAAGTTTGTATTGTCTGGAGCTGGGAACCTTACCAAGGATATCAGCTGGATCAAAATGCAGTTCCCAGATAATGATATCTTCGGTGCAGGTGGTGGATACTCAACAGTAGAAGCTCTCCTGCCGGTATCAATCTCACCTGACAATATAACTGTAAACGGTAAGTCACTGACTGTCCTACCAACCGTTGATAGAGTCGATAGAACTATCAAACTCATAGTGCCTGAGACTATAGACGCCGGTACCGAAATAACGGTTGTTATCCTTTCAGGGGCTGGATTGACAAATCCAGTTGTTGGCTCATACAGAATGGGTATTCAGACATCAGTGGAACCTGTCTACATAGATACTGAGATATACACTATCAAGTCAGCTCTTGGTGGTACAGGTGGAACGCTGAGTCCAGAGGTCTGTCTGTCCTATGATTACTCGTTGCTTGTAAACGATGTAAACAATGGTGATTCGGTGTTTGATGTTGATTCAATACTCGGCTGGACTCAGTTTGATGTTGCCTTACTTGGAGATTTTGTCAGTAGCAATATGGACAATGTGTTCATGGCGAGAGTTGCAGGCATTGATACAGTGGCAGGACCACCACCAGACCTTTCATTTACCTACACTGCCGCTCGAAGATTTCCGCTTGGGACTCCAATATTCCGAATGAAGGAATACCCAAATATAACTGTTATTGATACAAATCCATGCAATATCGATGATACTACAGTTGATGTGACCGATGCTTCCAGCTTCACCCCAGGTGATATTATCTCAATAGGGTCAGGTGCAGGGGCAGACATTGTTAGGGTTGAGTCTGTTAATGTATCTGTCACACCACATCAGATAGGGTTCCTTCCACCTGCGCAGGGAGCTCATCCAGTTGGTGCTGAAATCGCATTGATTCCATGTAACGTTGGTCTGGTTAATGCAGAAGCCTATTACATGATTCACTTCATAACAGGTGGAACTGGGAACCTGAATCAGGCAGTTTCAACAATAACACTCATATTCCCTCACGATACGTATGTCCCTGATTCCATAATTCCGTCATCTATATCCGTTTCGCCCGATGGAATAGATTTCACTAACTGCAGTGATGTTGAAGTTGACAGCGACAATCGCAAGATTGTGCTGACTGTTCCAACGTCGATACCTGCTAATAATGATGTGTACGTGAGGATAACCAGTAAGTCTGGTATAAGGAATCCATCGGTTCCCGGTAGTACGTATCGTATGCAGATAGCAACATCCTCAGAGCCGGATTTCGTTGATTCAAGATCATACGAGATAGAAGGAGCTGGAGCACCCACAGTAACAGTCAATCCGTGTACCGCGGGAGCAGTCGGAGCAGTACATACGATTGAGTTCAATATCACCAACAGCATTCCTCACGGACAAACAATCACCATCACATTCCCAACTGATTACATGATGCCATCGGTGGTCAGGCAGGAGAATGTAAAGGTCAATGGCACACAGGTAAGAGCGCAGTTGATTGGACCAACTGCAAACAACGAGATCGTTATTACGGCACCAAAGGATCTTCCATCGTCTAGTAAGGTAGTTGTTGAGTTCCTGGATTCATTCAGATTGAAGAATCCACCTACACCTGGTCACTACCGGCTGAAGGTAAGAACGAGTATTGAGCCAGACAATCTTGATGTAGAATCCAACAACTACTATATCTGCCCTGAAGTGAAACTCGCTGGGATAACGCTTATTCCATCATCCTTGAGTTTAGGAGTTAACCAGACTGGTCAGGTTCAGGCTCAAGCTAAGGATGAGAATGGTGACAACATCAACTACAACGTCAGCTACTCCTGGCAGACTGACATAGGAATGCTGTCGGGTCTTACAGGAGATGGAGTGACATTAACAGCACCTGCATCAGCGGGTAGTGGAGTGATCACCTGTACTGCTGACTACAACGATGAAAAGATGAATGCTGTTTGTTCTGTAACGGTGACTCCACCACTGGGCAGTGTTTCCATTTATCCATCTGGAAGTAAAACATTGAGTACGAATTCATCACAAACCTTTCGCGCAACAGCTTTGGATACCAGTGGAAATGAAATGTCAGGTGTTAACTATTCATGGTCGATATCTGGTGGTATCGGATCATTGAGTACAGTAAGTGGTAATACAACAACGCTTTCAACAGGATCAAGCCCAACAACAGGCACAATAGCATGTCAGGCGGAGTATGGTGGCGATGTAAAAAGCTCATCTGTGACTGTGAGTGTTATTTCAGGTCAAGTAGATCCAGATCCTGGGGATCCAGGAACTGAACCCACATCGATCATTCAAGGAACTGTATCCCCCCAGAGTCACAATATTGACAATGACCTGAGTGTTTTGACATTTCAGATATCGTCATTAGATGATCTGTCCGGTGGGGAGATAAGACTGACCTTTCCTACTGGATGGAGTCCACCCAATGGAGCTAACACGAAAGTAATAGCTCCATCAGGTGTTTCACTGGGTACCGTTACCTACAGTTCATCTGTATTAGTTATTCCTGTTGTAACCATGACTAAAGCAAAAACAATAACCATTAACTATATGGACCCCACTTATCCAAGATCAGCAGGTGTATATAAATTCACGCTTCAGGCAAAAAAACAGAACGGATCATACAAACAGGCAAGCCCACATCCTACAGTTGAACTCCTGGAATCATCAACACCACCTCAGAATGTTTCTGGGACAGGTAGATGTGTTGTTGAACCATCCACTGCATCATCTGGATCAACGGGGGTTAAATTCAAATTCATATTCACTGCTACGGCTGATATTTCAAATGGTGAGGTGCAGATAAAGATACCACTTGACTGGACTGCTCCAACAACCTCACCGGGGGCAAAGGGATATATAAAGATTTCAAACATGACCGGAGAAGTAATTGATCTTCATGTTATTCCAGGTGGTTACATAGCAGTGATGCTTGGTGATTTCCTCAAGAATCACACGTTCACTCTTGAATATAATAACGTTACCTTACCGATGGAAGAGAAAACGTACACATTCAATGTGATGACTGTGGGCAAGGTTGGTGAGTTAAAGAACATACCCAATCCGCCAAAGGTAACACTTGCCAAAACCAAGGTCACAAATGTCACATGCATACCAACACCAAACTCAGCTGGAGCTGAAGCTCAGTATCAGATAACATTCAGGACATCGGATGCGGGAGTATTGACCAAAGATCAGTCGTCAATAACAATCGGATTCCCCTCAGACACGACAGTTCCTGCAACCATACAACCATCAACCGTTAGTGTAATGGGTGTACCATTGATAGCGCCCCCAGATGTAAACGTCAACACCAGAGATGTGAAACTCATAGTTCCAACAGATGTCCCTCCCAATACAACTGTATCTGTAAAGTTCGACATAGAATCAGGTATTCTCAATCCAACAAGCCCCAAGAATAACTACAAGATAACAACTCATACATCATCGGATGCTTCAGCTGTTCCGTCAAGCAACTATGCAATTGAGGCTTCCACAATAAGCATTCCAGAGGTAACTCCTGATCCCGTGGTAACAAGCGCTGAGGCCCAATATACAATCAAGTTCAAGGTCGGTGGATCTGGAGCATTGAAGCTAGGTAGTGGACAGATTATCATGAGATTCCCCAATGATACGTTCATCCCAACCAACATACTGGCAACAAAGATCACTGTAAACGGCAAGGCGATCACCAAAAGACCAGAGATAGACACAGTTGCAAGAAAGATAGCGATATATGTACCGAGTCCAGTTCAGGCGGGAGAGGAAGTTGTTGTTATCTTTGATAAGGAAGCAGGACTCAAGAATCCAACACAATCCGGTAACTATACTGCCTGGGTTAGCACAACTCAGGAGACAATTGAGGTCGAATCAGACTCATATGGTATCGGTGAATCCACAGTTACAAATGTGATGGTTGAGAGTAGTTCCTTGGATGCAAGCGATACCTGTGTAGATTATGAAATATCATTCAGAACGGGTAGCTTTGGTGCATTGACGTCATCATCAACAATCACGATCTGGTTCCATCCAAATTACAAGGTAGGCTCGATAAGCAAGGAGAGGGTGACCGTAAATGGTGCAACAACCAAGTCTACTCCAAAGGTAAGGCAGAATCAGTACATAGATATCGAAGTCCCTCAATCACTAAACGCTGGTTCGGAAGTCACAGTCAAGATTCAATGTCTCAATAACCCGACTACCCCTGGTCAGTATGAATGCAAGGTGAGTACATCATCCGAACCGACATTAATACAATCTAACACATTCAAGATCGGTGAGTCGATGAGTACTAACATGACCATATCTCCTGCCAATCCCGATGGTGACAACGGTTGGTATAAGTCAAACCCGTCACTGATGTTCGACTGCAATGTCTCCACTGCGACAACCTACTACTCACTGGATGGGGATAACAGAAAAGTATGGGCAGGTGTGCCAATACGCCTTGATGATGGCATTCACATGGTTCAGTACTGGTCAGAGGCGTCTGGTTTCAACTCTGAGGCAAAACAGACGGTTTCAAACATAAAGGTTGATACGACAAAACCAATACTCAATATCACTACACCAAAGAATGGTATCACCGTTGGAGCCGCTAAATTGGATCTTGCTGGGACATATGACGAAGAGAACATACTTGAAATCAATGTTGGAATAAATGGAGCTACAAGCAAGACAAGAATGACTTTTGACGAAGGAAGCAGAACCTGGCAGGGATCAACCATGCTGATCAGGGGAACTAATAGACTCGATATCAAGGCTATTGACGAAGCTGGTAACGAGAGTTTCTCCCCTATTGTCACTGTAATTTATGAGCCCGGCGCTGGAGATGAAACCTACGATATGATCATCGTTAATCCAAAAGACAACCAAGAGCCGCCTGGTGGTGTGTCCCTAGTCAACGAGAGTGAAGTTGGCTATCACCATCTTGAGATGGATGTTAACTTCATTGTTTCAGCAGAGGGTGCTAACCCAACAATAGAGGTGAGCTCGGAGCTGGAACCGGATAAGTGGACTGAGTTGGATTATGACTCAGCACAGAAGAAGGCAACTCGTGATGTCACATTCAGGGCGAAGGCAGGAGACAACAAGGTCTCTATCAGGATTAAGGATGCTGATGGAAAAGTAATCAAGACGATCAACAGGATCGTTGTCTGCAAGGTCACAGTAGAGTTCTACCCCATCAAGAGTGCCGATACGTCAAGTGCTGGTACAGTCAATGAACCTGACAACATGACGTTCAATGACAAGACAATTACAAACATGGATGCTTATCCATACATAGAAGCCTCCGAGGGAAGAACATATGTCCCGTTCAGATTCCTTGGCAATGCATTTGGAGCAGAGGTAGGTTGGGATGCCAATACAAGGACCGCAAGCTATGAATTTGAAGGAACACGAGTTGAGTTGGTGTTGGGGTCGAATGAGGCAACCATCATAAAGGATGGAAAATCGACAACAATACCTTTAGATGCAAATGATCCAAATGTGAAAACAAAGATAGTTGATGGAAGGCTTCATGTACCACTTAGGTTTGTTTCAGAGGCTTTGGGTTGGAATGTGGCATATGAAGGTGGCTCTGTAAGAAAGGTAACTGTTTCCTACCCGTAAGGGTGAAGCTTATGAGACACATGAAACCACAGTCAAACAATACAGAAGACGGGAGAGAGCATGTCTCTCTCCCGTCCGAGACACACTATATGATAAAGACCATGGCAATGGAGATGTTGTCTTCAGACAACAACGCTCCACCCGTGCAAAACAGAGAGATATCCTTTGAATTGGTGACAGGTCATTCCGGTCACCAGAGTAACGCCAGATGATTTATGCTATAATGTGAGATGTTTGGATTAATGAATGTGAATGAATGCGACCAGAGCATGATGTTTGGTGTTAATATCAAACACACGCGAAAGGTCTCCTTTGCAAGGAGGAACAAATGAGAAGATTTGCATCAATTGCGATAGCGATACTGATGATTGTCAATATATTACCCATGGCTGTAACTGCCATGCCAGCGGTTGCTGGAACAGTTACGGTTGTAGTTCAGGATGTTCCAGGTGTGGTACAGAAAGCAATTGCTAGAACTGGTGGCTACATAATTCAACTTGACTATACACTGGGTGAGAATGCACTGACTCAGGCTGAACCAACCACATGTGGTGCTGTTGCTCCAGATCATCAACATGGAATTAAAGTGAAGATTCCAAACAACTTCCCAGTTCCTTCTGCTAATAACCTTGATGAAGGTTATATAACAGCGGCATTCACTGTGGGAGGTGGAGCAATAACACCAGTTTACACTGATGGTATGTATGCTTACTTCTACTTTGATCAAGCCAGTGCAGGAGACGTGATCACCGTAAGATACGGAGACCCTGCCAATGGGTTGACAATGCCTGAACGACCGAATAGATACACTTTTTCATTCTATGCCCGTATATCAGACAATGAAGAACTTCTTTGCCCCGGGAATATGAAGGAATTCACATCACCAACAACTGGGTTCCAGACTGTGACCCCAAGTCCACAGGTATACGTACTCACAAACATGACGCCAGCTACACTCACTTTTGATCCCAATACAGAGTTGACAACAACAGAGATGACGGTTCAATTCACACTTGGAGCAGGTGAGGAAAGATCTCTTTATCAAGGAGATATCATTAGGATACAGTTGGACTATGATGCCGCGGCAGGAGCATTCATAGCTGATGCCGCACCTGGTTTTGTGCCGAGGACAACTCAGGTTCCACTCTCTATAAACAAAGAATATGTCAAGGTTAATGGATCAAAATGTAGTGTAAGCCCAACCATTACTCAGATGGCTGGAGGGAACTATCAGATTGATGTATTCATACCGAGAGATATCCGATGCTCCAATACATCTGGAAGGTCTGTGAAGATAGAGTTTGCTAAGGAAGCAAACATCGTCAATGGTGCAGGTGCTCCTTTTGAAAGGAATGCCTTGATACAGACTCTTCGAGGGAACCTCGTTCCAGTCGAACCAAATCCGGATGTTTCAGATGGTGTTGTGGACGGATTTCTTACATCCACTGCGTACAGGATTGGGTCAAAGATCAGTTCGCCTGGTGTCACTGTCGTACCATCTCAGGTGGAAGAGGAGGCAGTTTATTACATCGGAGTTATACCGAATCCTGGAGTAGCCCCACCCTATACCATTCCCGCCTGTGGCGCATTTGGGTCATTCCAGATTGGTCCCAATGGCCTTCTGTTAGCCGATGATGGAGAGATAACCTTTGAGTTCCCGCAGGGCACAATCATTCCTTCTGACCTGTCGCCAGGGTCTATCCTTGTTGACAACTTGACAACAGGCTCAGGTCCAAATGTAGTCAGTTCAGTTCCGCTTGTATCAAGGAACAAAGTATCAATAAAGACTCCGATCGATATCAATCCAGATGATTGTATTATGGTTACATTTACTCAAAGCGCTCATATTAAGAATCCATCGGTTGGTAATGATAACTATTACATCAACATATGGACAAGTGCTGAACCGAGTGTTATCTCATCGATGACATACTCCATTGTAAATCCAGGATGGGCAGTTGTAAACGTTCAACCGAACCTCTCATATACAGACGGACCAGGATTTCCACCCGGTCAGTCTGGACTCGGCATAAACGAGTGTGCTCAGTATTGGCAGATCAACGATCCAGCTGGTAACGCAACACAAGGAGCAAAATACACAATACAGTTCTCTTTGCCAGAGGATGTGACAATCCCTGTTGGTGGTACACTTGATCTGACGTTTGATCAGATATATTTCAACCAGGCGTTAATACCAGCCAGCCTGAATCTGTTTGCACAGTATATAACTGTTAACGGAGTGACATGTACAGTAGTTCCAGCAACCGCCGCTGGTGTGCCTTGTATTCGAGTCACATCTCCAGTCGCTTTGTCTTCTGGTTCACAGGTGACTGTCACTATAATGCCTGGATTGATGCTTTATAACCCTGATTTGTATGAAGAAACTGAGTCTTTCAATATCAAAATCGATTTCTTGCCAACTGGAGCCGTTGGTGCTGGTGGATATGATGTTGTTTCAGAACCTTATGCACTTAAGACTGAGGTTTGCAATGTGGATTATTGGGTAGCAGAGCAGGCGATAAATACCATTACGGAGTGGAGAGTTGATTTCTGCTTGGGGGACACTGGTAACAATACATTTATGGCTATGCCCAATCTGTTACCAGGAGACACCATATCTATAATGTTCCCAGAGGGAGCATACGTGCCAACTGGTGTAATCCCATCGGGTACAATTCAGATTGTAGATATGTCAATACCACCTCCTCCATATCCATCATATGTTGTATTCAGCGCATATGTCGATGGTAATGTTGTAACAATAACGGTACCCCCAACAGCATCGTTCACTGAGAATTCAAGGCTACAGGTGATTTTTCCTCAAAGCATCGGCATAAAAACGCCAAATGATCCGACTTGTATGTCGGTTGGTGTTAAGACATCAAAAGAGCCAACCTGGATACAAAGTGATCCTGTGTGCGTTGGAACTACAGTATCTGATATTGGTGTTATAGCTTCTCCAAACACATCTGAGTCTCGAAATGAAAACTGCTTGGTAGGTTCATCGGAGTACACAGTAAGATTCAGGAATGGCAGTTCAGGTTCCCTGTCACCAGGGAATTTCATCTCACTTGCAGTGCCGGCAAGTCCTGCAAACAACGGTACTAACTCAGTTGGACTGGACTTGGATATCAATGATGATTCTGTCATTGACGCTAATGACGATATAGCAATTGGGTATCTGCTACTCAATGGTATACCCAATACAGCTCCTCTGACGTGGATAGACAGGCTTGATGGATACTACTATGTCAACATCCCAGTACAGACTTACATCGCTCCAGGATCACTGATCCAGATAATCATCCTGAACAACCAGGGCATAAAAAACCCTCGAATTGACAAAACACCATCCCCTTATATGTTTGAGATGAAAACAACAACTGAACCTGCATGGATTCAGTCACTACCATTCGA
>Ga0180432_10010923_pt1 | contig 10786 bp, 6 predicted proteins | sample SS_ome_10_FD_132414 | JGI IMG/M metagenome (GOLD analysis project Ga0180432, IMG submission 132414) | Hypersaline lake sediment archaeal communities from the Salton Sea, California, USA - SS_1_MS_2 metaG | ecosystem: Environmental > Aquatic > Non-marine Saline and Alkaline > Hypersaline >...
ACCTATCGGGCAAGATGGCGCGCGATTCTGAGCTCAAGGCCATTCCCATCATCATGATCTCTAGTATCGACAGCAGCCAGCACGCGGACCTGCTGCCCGACGATGTGCACATCCCCATCGATGCCTGGATCAGCAAGCCGGTAAATCCTGAGCATCTCTTGAAAACGGTGCGCCGCTTTCTCGCATAACTTTATAAATTTCCGATAGGACGCCCTTTTTGCAGTTTTGTCCTCTTGGAAAAAGTGTGTTGATTCTCGGCGGCGTCGCTGCCGATGATCATAAACGACATCCGAACAAGCCGTCGGTTTCAGGTACAGCGCCACCTGACCGGCGGCTTGTCCATTTGATGCGCCAGCTCCCCTATTCAGTTGTTGGCTCTTGTTTTCTGCGGTGTCTGGCCCGGATGGTCAATTTCAAGCCTGGGGTTAGGGGTAGGTCAATTGCTCGTCGAGAACGTCACGGGGATCTGTCATCCCTCTCAAGTTGATTCGCCAGGGACCTGGCGAACTCGATCGTTTGGCGAGTTGCGCATCTGAATGATCTATGCTATGCTGAAGGCACACAGAGATCGAAACTGAACGTAGGGGGGTAAAACCGAGGAAAGCCATGGAGATGGAGAACGGAGCCGAACCAAAGGATCACATCTTGGTTATTGACGACGAGTTAGGCCTTCGTGAGGGATGTCGCCGTGCCCTGTCACCTCACGGCTACCAGGTACAAGTCGCTGCCACGGGCCAGAAGGGATTGGCCCAAATTCAGGAAGGAAACTTTTCTCTGGTGCTTTTGGATGTGATGATGCCAGATATCAGTGGGATAGAATTGCTACCACCTATCCTGGGCCACGACTCAGACATAGTCTGCATCATTATCACCGGCTACGCTACGGTCGAATTGGCCGTGCAGGCTATGAAGCTAGGGGCATACGATTTTATCGCCAAGCCTTTTTCTGACGACAATCTATTGCTAGCTGTCGAAAAGGGACTGGAGAGACGTCGCCTTCAAAAAGAGGCCCAGCGACTGCAGAGCCTGGAACAAGAAGCCAGACGCCTGAGCCAGGAGAAGGCGATGCTGGAGGAACTGGACCAGATCAAGAGCTCCTTCATGCGTACGGTGGCACACGAACTACGAGCGCCCATTGCCGCTATTCAGAGCTATCTGACCCTGATCCTGAAAGGTTATGCTCTGCCAGAGGAACGTCGCCGCATGGAAGAACGGGCAGCCCAACGAACTGCCGAATTGCTGGACCTGGTAGATGATCTACTGAACCTGGCCAGGCTTAAAGACGTTAAAATAGAATCGAGAAAACAAATGGTTTCTCTCGAGGAAATTCTCGACGATGTCCTTGGTTTGCACATCCCTGAAGCCAAGGAGAAGCAGATCACACTTCAACGAGACATCCATCCCTGTCCACCCGTCGTTGCCGATCCGGTCCATATTAAACAACTATGGACAAACCTCATCAGCAATGCCATCAAATACACCCCTAGTAGGGGGCAGGTTATTGTCCGTCTATTTCCTGATGATCAAGGCACCAACGTCGGCCAGGTAGAAGACACGGGGATTGGCATTGCAAAAAAAGATTTACCGCATCTTTTTCAAGAGTTCTTCCGTACCGAAAAAGCCAAGGCCTTTGCCAAACGAGGAACTGGCTTGGGGCTCTCGATTGTTAAGCAGATCATTCAAGAGTACAATGGTAACATCAGTGTCGAGTCGGAATTAGAAAAGGGAACCAAGTTTACTTTTCGGCTGCCAGCAGCCAGCCCCTCCTAACTCATCCATGGCCTCAAACCACAACTGGGCTTTCTGCCGGCAATGGTCTCGTCGGCAACTTTGGAGGCAAGATAATCGTAAACGTTGTGCCTTTTCCCTCCTCGCTTTGTACCTGAAGCTGGCCGCCGTGCATCTTGACAATTCCATAGACAATAGCCAGGCCCAAACCCGTTCCCTGACCGACCGGTTTGGTCGTAAAGAAAGGCGTAAACAGTTTGGTCCTGTTTTCTTCCGAGATGCCGATGCCTGTGTCTGTGACGGATACCTTCACTCCCTGGCCAAAGGCTGCCGGTCGGGTGGCAATGGTCAGTGTTCCCTTTCCTTTTACTTGCATGGCTTCAGCTGCGTTGTTCATCAGGTTGGTAAATACTTGCCGAAGCTGCAGTGGGTCTGCCCGGACAGTTGGTAAAATAGGGTCCAATTGCAGCACAAACTCAATGTTTTCAAATTTGGGGTTCTTTTTCTGTTCGGTTACCAGTTTTTCCAAAAGTTTGTTCAAGTCTGTCGGTTGGGCCAGGACCTTGTTCTGCCGGGCAAAGTCCAACAGATTGTGGACGATGGCTTTGCAGCGATTTGTCTCGTTGATGATCATTTGCAAGTCCTCCCGATGGGAGTCATCTTGAGCCGTTTCCTTGTACACAATGTTTGAATAGAGCAGAATCGTGCCCAAGGGATTATTGAGTTCGTGGGCCACGCCAGCAGCCAATTGTCCCATCGAGGCTAGGTTCTCTTTGTGCAGCAACTCTTGCTGCGTCTCTTGCAGCGTTTCGGCCATGTTGTTATACGATCGCAGCAATTTCTGTTGGGTTTCCTGCAGCGTTTCGACCATACTGTTGAACGACCGTCCCAACATAGCCAGTTCTCCCTTGCCATAGGGTTGCACGCGGATGACCATGTTGCCCTGGGCCAGTTGACGGTTGGCTTCTACCAGCTCGGCAATGGGCCGGGTGATGAATCGGGCGATGGGCACAGCAATGACCCCTGCCAGCACGACGCAGACCAGGGCGATGAGCGCTACCCGGCTATTAAAGGTACGCACCAATTTAAGAAATGCCGACTCACGGGCACCCACGTACAGACTACCCACCACCTGGCCCTGGTAATCACGCAACGGCTCATAGCGAGTGATGAACCACTCGTTGACCACATAAGCCCGGCCCACGTAATTATGGCCCTGCTCCAATACGACGTCGTATACGTCCTGTGAAATCCGCGTGCCAATGGCTCGCTCGCCCTGCTCGGTCATCACGTTGGTGGAAACCCGTAGGTCACCAAAGAATATAGTCACTGTGTCGACGCCAGCTACCTCTTTGATGCGATCCACCAGCGTAGAGTCATTGTTTAACAAGTGCGCTGTCATCACAGCGCCCATCGCCCGGCCATCCTTATTCCGCAGTGGGTAGACGCCCATAAGCGCCACCCCAGCGGTGCCCTCGCGAGGGTCAAAGAGGCTGGGGGCAGCCTTGAGTGTCTCTTTCAATGGGATGTGGACCTGTTCTGCCAGGCTTACCTGGGCTAGAAGCTCGGCAGGGATGATCTCAATGGCTGCCTGTTCCTTGCCAGAGGACAATGCTTGCTCGACGATAGGCAACTGTCGCCAATGTCCTCCAGAGATCATTGGCGACGGCTCGTGACCTGGTCGCACTGTCTGGCTCACCAAACCGTTCCCTTGGGCGTCAAGCACGGTGATGAGGTGCGTGCCACCCAGGGCCAGTACAGTGATCTTGTTGGTAATCTGCTGGTTGATAATATCAAGAGCTTGACGTTGTCCCCGAGAAGCATCTGGCAAACTTTGAATGACCCAGGGATCGAGCGTCAGCCGATGGCTAATGGCGGCGACTTCGTCGAGCTTGAGTTGATAGAAAGCGTGGGCCAGGTTCATGTCGCGGGCTACCAGGTCAGATTCCGCTCCTTCTAAATAGTCTTGGATCACCCGCGAGACGACCAGCGCGTTAAGGCCCACCGTCAAAGCAGCGACCAATGCAAAAGAAGCGACCAACACAATCTGTAAACGCCCCCTAAACAACGAGTCAAAGAACCGCTTCATCTCTTGATAACTCTTGATCATTCTGACACCTTTGCAAGATAGCAATTGTTGCCAACCTATGCTATAATGACCCAAGAAACACGCAAAGTAAAAGCGAGGAAACAATGAATAACATAAAAGAACGAAAGGCTCACATCTTAGTCATTGACGACGAACTGGGCATTCGTGAGGGGTGTCGCCGGGCACTGTCGCCTCACGGCTACCAAATAGACGTGGCCGAGAATGGCCCGGCTGGTCTGCGCAAGATGCGCCAGGAAGGCCCCTTTGACCTGGTATTGCTGGATGCTATGATGCCTGGTATGAGTGGTGTCGAGGTGTTGAAGCACTGCCAGGAAATGGATCTCTTCCAGGTCTGTGTCATCATCACCGGGTATGCCACTGTAGAGCTGGCCGTCCAGGCGACGCGCGAGGGCGCCTACGACTTTCTCGCCAAACCTTTCTCCGCCGACACGCTGCTGATGACCGTCAACCGTGCCCTGGAGCACCGGCAATTGCTCAAAGAGCGCCAACGGTTGAGAGCTATCGAAGAAGAAATGCGCGAGGCAGCCCGTGTCAGAACAGAATCGCAGAAACTGGACACGGTTCAGGGTCGCTTTATGATCAACATGGTGCACGTCATGCGCGCGCCGGTGGCGGTAATGCAAAGCTACATCCAAATGATGTCTCAGGGTTATATTCCCTCCGAACAATACGAGACCACCTTGCAACGCATCGAAGAGCGAGCCGACTCGGTCCTAAAGACGCTGGACGACCTGTTATTGTTGGCCCATCTACGGGAAAAAGCGGGTGAATTTACCATGGACCGCGTCCCAGTGGCTGACGTCCTAGAAAAGGTAGCTGCTGAACTGCAGGAACGCACGATGGCAGCAGAGATACAACTCTCCCTGGAGATAGGCGATCGTCCCGTGCTCTGGGCACACCGTGATCACATCGAGCAATTGTGGCGCAACCTACTCACCAACGCGATCCAATACACACCACGCGGAGGGCAGGTCACGGCCTCTCTGCACCAGGATGCCGAGAGTCAGATCATCGGCGCCGTGCACGACACCGGCATCGGCCTGAAGGCTGACAAGATTCCACGCATTTTCGAAGATTTTTACCGCACTGAGGCTGCCAAGCAGGTGCAAGAACTCGGCAGTGGCCTGGGCATGGGCATTATTCAAAATATTATTGAACTATACAAGGGCACGATCAACGTCGAGTCAGAGCCGAATCAGGGCAGCAAGTTTACTTTTTTTCTCCCCCATCGAGCTCCTCCTACTGATGCGGAGGACCAGGTGATCGGTTGAAACCACGAAATCAGGGGGGAATGAATACGCTTGTTTGATTTCGTACGATCTCTCATGTAACACAAACTCTAGTGTAACACAAAACCACTCACGATGCAACTACTTGTCCCTTTCTCTGCTTTTGTCCAGGCCGATAAGCAACTTTATCCGCCGTGTTCAACAGCGGCTCCCCGGACGGGAAGCTTTAAAGGTTGTGGGCGAACAGACCCATCGCCCATTCATTATACTTGAGAGAAAAGCCAGCCACGCACATTCACTCGTTCCATCCTGTCCTCCGTCCAATTACGTGCGCTTGCCTTCTTGGCCAGGGATTCTAGAGGCGTCATTCAGTATCATTAGATGTCCCGCCCCATTCGGGGTGGAGGATTTATGACCAAACCTCAACAACATGGGGCTTGACGTGTTGGCTGATCAATGTTATAATAAGATCATCGTCGTTGCATTCATTGTAGACCTAAATAATCAACCAGGCAAAACTTTGTCTCTACCTCTCAAGAGAAACGCCTGCTTCCCTGGATTGTCAGGGAATTGCCTCAAGAGCACATCGCAGGTTGATTTTCCCGGTTATCATAAGCTCACCTCACAAAGTCCGCTTCCCTTTCTAAGGGCATTCCAGGTTGCTGACGCTGTGTCTATTATAGTGGCTTTAATTCTCGCCTGTCATACAATTCCTAATTACCTTCTTTGTTAATCGAGTACCACAGGCTTGCCGGCTCTGGAGGTTTGCTCGCCAGAATGTCCCGGCGGCTGGTGCTGCCAATATCCGAGCAGGGGCCATTGTGAATAATGATCTCCCTGGCCGGATGAGATCGATTCTTTATTTGTCTCTTTATAACCAAGGAGTAATAGCTGTGAACATTGTTGAACTGGAGCAAAAAACACTCGACGAATTACGAGAGATCGCTCGACAGATGGGGGTCTCTGGTTACAGTCGTCTCAAAAAAATGGAGCTCGTCTTTCGGCTTTTACAGGCCTACGCAGAAGAACAAGGTTACATCTTTGGCGGTGGCGTGCTGGATATCATTGACGACGGCATTGGTTTCCTGCGATCAGAAAAAAAGATGTTGCAAGGACCAAAAGACATCTATGTTTCTCAATCGCAGATCCGCCGCTTTGGCATGCGCACCGGTGATTTTGTCGTCGGTCAGGTGCGCCCGCCCAAAGATTCCGAAAAGTACTTTGGCCTGCTGCGGGTGGAAGCAGTCAATGGCCTCGATCCAGAAGAGGCGAAGCAACGACCTGCTTTCGAAAGGCTCACCCCCATCTTTCCCGAAGTACGATTCAATCTCGTCACCAAGCCAAACATCCTGGCTACCCGCTTGTTGGACATGTTGGCGCCTATCGGACGAGGACAGCGCGGCTTGATCGTCTCTCCTCCCAAGGCTGGCAAGACCACCATCCTCAAGCAGGTCGCCAATGGCATCACTGCCAATCACAGCGATGTCCACTTGATGGTGCTGCTTATTGGCGAACGGCCCGAAGAGGTGACCGATATGGACCGCTCGGTAGATGCCGAAGTGGTGGCTTCTACCTTTGACGAACCGGTCCGGGATCACTGTCACGTGGCAGAGATGGCTCTTGATCGAGCCAAGCGACTGGTAGAGGGTGGGCGTGACGTCGCGATCTTGTTGGATTCTATCACCCGCCTCTCGCGGGCCTATAACCTGGTCGTGCCTCCCAGTGGCCGTACCCTCTCCGGTGGTCTCGACCCGGCGGCACTCTACCCTCCCAAGCGCTTCTTTGGCGCGGCGCGCAACATTGAAGAAGGCGGCAGTCTTACCATCATTGCCACCTGCCTGGTAGATACTGGCAGCCGCATGGACGACATGATCTACGAAGAGTTCAAAGGCACTGGCAACATGGAGTTGGTTCTCAACCGTCGGCTGGCCGAACGGCGTATCTTTCCTGCTTTTGATATGGAACGCTCCAGTACCCGCCGGGAAGAATTGCTACTCTCTTCTGAAGAACTGAGCCGCGTCTGGACGATGCGCCGAATGCTGGGCTTGATGAAGAGTTCCCCGCCCACAGGCGCAGGTATGGATTCCGTTGCCGCCACTGAGGCCGTCATCAACCGTCTGGCACGGACAAAAACAAACAAAGAATTCCTTGAAACGCTAAACAAGGATCGTTATTAAGTCTCAATCTCTCCCCAGCGCAAGTTTTAACCCGTATGGCTCTCTCCCTGCCGGGTTTTGCTTTTTGCCTTACCTTGTGTTATCATTACATGGAACTGATACAGTCTAGTACATTTACGTTAATTTTGACGAGTTGTCATTTCGAGAAACAAAGTTCCTGCTGAACAAGCATGCTTCTATGGCACGAACAAGGTTCTTTGCCTTTAACGTTCCGGCTCAGAATGACCATTCATCACTTGAGGTACGGGGCTGATCGCATCAAGGTTGCTCAAGGCAGACTCTGTCCGCTGCGGGACTGGCCTGGGACAAGAGATAGCGTTTCTTGGCTGGACAAAAAAGTTGGAGGTCTTAACTGTTGAAGAGAGCATCGATCGTCGGTCTGGTGGTGATCCTGCTAGGGCTGTTGGGCGCTGGGCTGACCGGCTGTGGGAGAGGTGCATTGTTGTACGATGTGCGCATCTGGCCTGACCACATTACGCCCAATGCCGACGGTGACGCGGACGTGACGCGTATTGAATACCGTCTCCGTCGCAGCGCCCATGTTTCCATTTATTTCGAGGATGAAAATGGCCGTCGCTATTACTTTCGCGATCAGCGGCGGCGCTCTCGCTCCACCGGACGGCCATATAGCGTGGATTTTGGCGGTGTAGTAAAAATGGAAGGCGAGAAACAGGGCGAAGCACTTGTCAGGACCAGAGTATTGAGGGATGGGCGGTACACCTTTGTCGTCGAGGCCACGGATGACTATGAACATACCGAGGTCGCTCAACTTGAATTCACCATCGCCGATGCCGACACGACCTTGCCAGAGTTGCAGGGCTTCTCAGTCTTTGATACCACCTTTAGCCCCAATCGCGACGGCGTGCAGGACCGGGTCAAGATCAACTATTACCTCACCAAGCCGGCCACGGTCCAGATTTACCTGGAGGACGAGGAGAACAAGTATCCCATTGCCGAGCCCCAGGGTGCACTCACCGTGGTCAAACCAGGAGAGGTAGGGGCACACAAATACGATTACGCGGGCGGCGTAGACCAGGGCGCCGAACCGCCGCCCGACGGCACTTATACCCTTGTCGCGCAGGCCGAAGATCGCGTCGGTCAAAAGGTGGAACTCACCCGAACGCTGACGATTACCGACGGCGGTGTGCCCCGGGCCACCGTCGTCCAGTTAGACGTGGAATACTCGGATACCATCATTCCGGTGGGGGGCACACTCTGTATCACGGCCACAGTAGAGAACTATGGCGACACGCCCGTTCGCACCACCGGTCCTCTGCCAGAGACAACTTATACCAGCGACCAGAATTTCAGCTCGCTGAGCTGGTATCAAAGCTCGGGTGCCTGGCGTTTCGGGATTGACTTTGACGGCAACCCAGCTTACCCTTATCCTTTCCGCTGGGCCCTCGGTCGCCCAGAGGAACTGGAGAAAAAGGTTATAGACGGCGATGAGTTCTACTACCTTATGCCAGGGCGACGGGCTCAGATCACTGGCTGCATCGAGATCCTCTCCGCACCGCCGCGCAACCCTACCGTCTTTTACGGGGGACTCATTCACGAAGATGTCTCGACCGTCAATGATCAGATAGACCCTCTCTGGATCACCTTTGACGAACCTGCAGCCGGTCCGTGGAACCAGCGCTCCCCCTAGTTGGGGTTTCCCTCGACCGCTCCAGGACCTGGCCGCACAATCTGCCGGTGTGTTTTCCTTCGTCTATCACTACCTGTCCTGCCACAATGACTTTGACAATGCCCTTTGGATAGCAGTGAGGCGCCGCAAAGGTAGCTTTGTCCCGTATAGTCGCCGGATCAAAGATCACCAGGTCGGCCACCATGCCTGACGCGAGGCGTCCCCGATCGCACAACCCTATCCTTTCGGCCGGCATGAGCGTCATCTTGTGAATGGCGTTCTCCAGGCTCAACAACTTTTCTTCGCGCACATAGCGTCCCAGCACCCGAGGAAAGGTGCCATAATATCGTGGATGGGTCTTACCCCGTCCAAGCACCCCATAGGGCGCCACAGCCCGGCCGTCGGTGACGATGGCCGTCACCGGATGCTGCATGATGGTCTTGACGTCCTCCTCGCTGATGCAGAACACCAGAGTTTTGACCGCCCCTTTCTCGTCGGCCAAAAGATCAAAGACGACATCGTAAGGCGACCGACGCTGCTCGGCGGCGATCTCGGCGACACTTTTGCCCTCCAGGGGTATGTTGGCCGGTGATTCTACCAGGGCGATGCGCACCGTCTCCCAGGGCGCTGCGCACAAGGGGTGACACCCCTTTTGGACCTCCCGTTCGATCTCTTCTCTGATGGCCTGCCTGGTCGATGCGTCGCGCAACCGTTTCACCAGCATCTCGCGGCCGTCAGCCGCCACCCAATGGGGCACGTAATCGATCAACCCCGACCCCCATGCGGTATAGGGATACAAATCCCACGCCACCTCAACGCCGCGTTCCCGCGCAGCATCCAGGTAGGACAAGAGTTGGGAGGCCTTCCCCCAATTGCCAACGCCACCTGCTTTGAGGTGCGAGATCTCTAACTGGCAGCCGGACGCCTCGCCGGTGTGCACGGCCTCGGCAATAGATTCAAAGAGGGTTTGGGCTTCTCCCCGGATGTGGGTGGCGTAAAGGGCCTTGTGCCGGGCCAGAACGCGGCCCAGGCGGACGAGTTCCTCGGTCGTGCTGTAGGCATCGGGCGGATACTCTAGGCCCGTGGACATGCCGAACGCTCCCTCACACAGGCAGCGATCCAGCAGATCCTCCATAGCAGCCATTTCCTCTTCCGTCGGCGGGCGGTCTGCAACGCCCATGACAGCGATGCGCAGCGTGGCATGGCCAACGAGAGTCGCCAGGTTCACCCCCAATGGACGCCGGCGCAGGTGATCCAGGTATTCACCGAAAAAAGTCCAGTCCCAGCTCAGCGATTCCGATCCGCCAATGCCCAGCGTGGTCGACAAATAGTCCAGCAAATCTGAACGATGAGCGTCCAACAGGGGAGCGGCCGTAGAACCACAGTTCCCTGTGACCTCGGTGGTGACGCCCTGGTGGATTTTGCTCTCTGCGCGAGGGTTGATCAGAATAGTGAAATCGGAATGAGAGTGTAGGTCGACGAAACCGGGACACGTCACCAGCCCTGACCCATCTATCACCCACTCTCCGTCTCCTCTGACGTCGCCTACCGCAGCTATTTTTCCCCCTTTGACTCCCACGCAGCCTTTGAAAGCAGGCCTGCCACTGCCATCGACGATTGTCGTAGCCTTTATCACAAGATTGTAGCGTTCGGACATAAAGGATTCCCTCTCTATTGGCCCAGACGTTACTCAAGCAAGTCCAGAGGCCAAGGAAGGGGGCAGACTAGAGCCCCAACCGGGGTACCGGCAGCCCTCCTTTGAACACGTAAGAGATGTTGGCTTTGGCACGTAGAACATCAATGTCTTGCAGCGGATCGCCATCGACCACGATCAAATCGGCGAGTTTGCCAGCTTCCAACGTGCCCAATTGATCGGCCAAACCCAACAATTCGGCATTGTTCCTGGTGGCGCACA
>Ga0180432_10010925_pt1 | contig 10783 bp, 9 predicted proteins | sample SS_ome_10_FD_132414 | JGI IMG/M metagenome (GOLD analysis project Ga0180432, IMG submission 132414) | Hypersaline lake sediment archaeal communities from the Salton Sea, California, USA - SS_1_MS_2 metaG | ecosystem: Environmental > Aquatic > Non-marine Saline and Alkaline > Hypersaline >...
TCGGTCTCGCCGGGATCGACCACGCCGTTTCCGTTGCGGTCTTCGACCGGATCGTCGAGTCCGTCGCCGTCCGTATCGGCCAGAGCCGGATCGGTCTCCCCCGGATCGAGCTGGCCGTTGTGATTGGCGTCCTCCTGGCCGTCAGGTATCCCGTCACGGTCGGTGTCCGCCTTGAGCGGGTCGCTCTCGCCGGCGTCCACCTCTCCGTTGCGATTGGCGTCCTCGACACCGTCTTCTATCCCGTCGTCATCGGTATCCTTGTCCAGCGGATCGGTCTCGCCCCAGTCGATTTGCCCGTTGTGGTTGTGGTCCTCGACACCGTCGATGATTCCATCGTCGTCGCTGTCCGGATCGTTCGGATCGGTCTCGCCGGGGTCCACGATTCCGTTTTCGTTGGGGTCTTCCACTTCGTCGGGAATGCCGTCACCGTCGCTGTCTTCCTCGGTCGGGTTCAGGTCCGGCCCGGAAGAATCCCCGTCGCCCGACCACGCATCCGCATCGGGGTCTCCCCCGTCCTTGTTGCTGGAATCGCCGCTGCAGCCGACCATGAAAAGGACTAAAAGTACGGAAAAAGCCATCAACGCAAAGCGCGACGACAGGACATGATTTGTCACGACCTCACGGCTCATGCTACACGTCTCCCAGCCGAATCCAGAATTCACAAGACATTACCACAAGTTGAGCAGCGAGGTCAATAGGCCGAAAAGCGGCCAGTAAAATCCTCGCCGGCGGGCGACGAGATCAAGCGGACGAGATGTCGACGCGCAGGGGCGCCCTCTTGTCCTCTGCTTCGAAGGGCTCGTACACCAGATCGGGAAAATCCGGGGTGTGGCGCTCGAGGAACTCAGCCGGCGGGGGCCACTTGCCCCCGGCGGCGTCGAGCAGATCGGAAAGCCCGAAGCCACCCCTGTCTAGCAGGCACTGCAAGACCGCGCGGCGCGGCGAAAAACCCCCGAAGGAGGTGCCGCCGAGGGCGCGAATTTTCTTCTGCAGGAAGGCACGCTTTTTCTTCAACTCCTTGAGCGGCGGCATCGCGCACGGGCCGAGCGGGGTATGTGGCTTGGGAACGAACGGATTCGCAGAAACCGATAGCCGGCCCGCGCGGCCGCGCCGGCGCTGGGGCCCTAAGAACCACCCGCGAACCCGCGCCACCAGTTCGACGGCCGCCTGCAGGTCGTCGCCCTGCTCTTCGGGCAAGCCGTACATCAGGTACAGCTTCAGGTGCACGACACCCGCCTCGGCCAGTCGGCGCACGGCACATTCCAGCTCGTCATCCTTTAAAGGCTTGCCGATCTGCGAGCGCCCCGGCTCCGTTCCGCACTCCGGCGCCAGGGTGACAGTGCGTTGTCTTGCCCCGGCAAGGAGTCGTACGATTTTTTCGCCCGCCCGAGAGGCCAACACCGTAGCGTCCAGCGAGGCGGGCGACAGATCGGCACCGGCGTCGGCCAGCCTTTCCATCAACTCGACCAGGCGCGGGTGGCGCGACAGGCTGGCCCCGACCAGCCCGATGCGCATCCCGGCCGCTATGGCCGACCCGGCCCCGTCGAGTATTCTCTCGACCGGGAAAAAGGCGGGCGGGCGGCGAGCGTGTGCGACGGCGCAGAAGCGGCACCCGACGGGACAACCCCTGCCTGTCTCGATCAGGAACATGTCGGCGAAGACCGAAGACTCGCCGTCCATCACCTGTGCCACCGGGCGTTGCCCCCTGTAGACAGGGCAATTTAGAGAATCCCGCGATGCAGACGGCGTCCAGACGCCGCGCTCATTGCCGAGTGTACGCAACAGGTCGTTCCGTTCGTCGCTCGTTCTGCCGTGCAGTACTTCCAAAACCGACGGTATGACCTCCTCGGCATCGCCGGCTATCAACATGTCGGTGAAAGGCGCCACGGGCGCCGGGTTGAGCCTGACGGCGAAACCCCCGACAGCCACCAGCGGATGGCTGGTGTCGCGCTGGACGGCGAGGGCGGGAATGCCTGCCCGGCGCAGGAAGTGCGGGATCAGCACCCACTGTTCCTCGAAGGCAGTGGTAAAAACCAGCAGGTCGAAATCGCGCGCATCGCGCCCCGTCTCGAAAGACCGTGGCCGGCGCGCACGGCCGTCGAAGAAGATTGTCTCACAGCTAACGAACTCGTCTTCGCCGAAGAGACGCACCAGGCCGTGTACGGCGAGGCTGGCCAGGCCCTGGGACCTGCCACCCGGGTAAATCACGGCGACCATCACCTTGCCGCCCGGATCCCTGACATACGGGGAACCTCGCACAAGGCCGGGTTGTCTGTTTCTTTCAGACATATGCCTCTTTGCGACCATCGCCTTACGCTATCATTTATCAGTGCCGATTTCACCGGCAGCACAAGCGCATACTGCGCGTCAGCAGGCGAGAATCGGCGTGTAGGGAAAACGAGCACACCTGGCGGGAGAATTCCCGGCTTTTTTTCTTGACTTCACCGGACCGACTATATGATGGTTAGCAACTGAGAAAGCCCAAAAACCTGGAGCGATTTGGATCTTTAGCGGAAAAAGGAGTTGACCATGGATGCCATCGCTGATGCCTTCAAAGAGGGCGGATGGGGTATGTATCCCATTGCAGTAATTGCTGTCTTCATCATAGCAGTTTCTGCAGAAAGGATTTCCTTCCTCTACTTCAAAGCACGTATCAACAAGAACGACTTCGTCAACACCATGCACAAGTACCTATTTCAGGGTAACTTGCAGCGCGCCATAACCTATTGCTCGTCCAACAGGGCGCCGCTGGCCAATATCATCAAGGCCGGGTTGCTCAGAATCGACGGCACCGAGAAAGAGATTCAATCGGCAATGGACGAGATGGCGCTTCAGGAATTGCCCAGGATCGAGAAACGCACGGGCTACCTTGCCATGTTGGGGAACGTCGCAGTTCTGGCCGGATTGCTCGGCACCATTTCCGGGCTAATCAAGTCCTTCGCGGCGGTTTCGTACGCAGACGCTGCCGAGAAGGCGGTCTTGCTCGCCAAGGGAATCTCCGAGGCCATGAACTGCACTGCCTTCGGCCTGGGATCGGCGATTTGCGGTCTGGTGCTATTCTCGCTTCTGTCAGGGGCCACCCAGCACCTGATAGACGACATCAACGAGAGCACCGTCAGGATGCTGAATCTCATCCTGGCCAACCGGGACAAGCTCAACACCTCGGACGTCCAGGGCGCGGAGTAGGCGTCAGGCTCAGGGAACTTTCCCTGCCGTCGGACCTCCAATGAGAGGAGGAGGACAAGATGGCCAGCGTTAGTGCTCCAGGCGGAAGAAGCGGCGGCGGCAAGAAGTCGCTGAACGTGGAACTGAACCTGGTTCCGTTCATCGATCTGCTCACATGCCTGATCTGCTTTCTTTTAATGGCCGCAGTCTGGGTTCAGATCGGTAAGATTTCGGTCACCCAGTCCGGGCAGGGCGCTCCCACCGAGCAGACTCCGGAAGAGCGCCAGAAGCTCAATCTGGTCGTGGCCATTACTCCCCAGGGTTTTCTGCTGACCGGAAACGGGCAGACACTCGAGGGAGGCGACATTCTGAAGAAAGACAGCCAGTACGACTACGAAAGGCTTGGAGCCAAACTCAAGGAAGTTCACGGGCTATTCCCGGACAAGAACGATATCGTGGTCATGAGTGAAGACACCATCCAGTACCAGGATCTGATCAACACCATGGATGTCTGTCTGGCCAACGAATTTCCGAATATTTCGGTTTCGGGAACCATCTAGCCCAGGGAGGCCAAGTCATGCCAATAAAGAAACCCGGCCCCCGTTTGATGGCGGAGATCCCGCTCAAAACGGCCAAGCAACACGTAGAGAAAAAGGCCGGCCGCGCGCTGGACGTTTCCTTGAACTTGACCCCGATGATCGACATGTTCGTGGTGTTGACCATCTTCCTGCTGATGACTTTCTCGACCTCCGGCGAGATTCTCTTCATCCAGAAAGATGTCGAGCTGCCCAAGGCCGAGCACACCGACGAGCTCGAAAGAGCCCCGGTCATCATCATCGGTGGTGGTCAGGTTGTCATCGAGGGCCAGAACGTGGGCCGTATGGATGATATCGCGGAAGACGAGAACTTCGAGATACCCGACTTGTCGGAACGCATGACGAACCTGAAAAAGAATTTCACCCAGTTACATCCCAATTTGCAGTTCGAGGGCAAGGTCATCATCCAGGGAGACAAGGAAATCCCGTTCCGCGTGCTCAAGAAAGTCATGTACACCTGCACCTCGGTGGGCTACACCAGCATCAACTTCGCGGTGCTGCCCGGTGGCGGCGGTGGCGGCGGCGAGAGCGCCGAGGCAAAGGAAGAGGAAGGCTGACAACGATCGACTTGATTCTGCTCTTTACGGGCGCCGAGAAATCTCGGCGCCCTTTTTATGTCCGCGCTTCCGGACCGGACGTGTCTACCTGTCGGGCTTCCTGAGAAAGGTCGGCACGTCGTATTCTTCTTCCTCGGCTGGTGCCAGCGTGGGTCTGTCAAATCCCGTGGGAGCAGCGTCCCTGGCCACCTTGGGCGCCACCGGGCGCGGAACGGGTGGTACCCGTTCGGCGGGCACCGAAGCCAGCTCATTATAACGGGTCGTCGATTTCCTGATATGGGTCGGAATATCTAGATCCTCGGGCAACTGAACGCCTGAGCGCGGCTGATCGGTAACCAGTTCCTTGCAGCCCTCGAAACCGGTGGCGATCACCGTGACCTTGAGTTCTTCTTCCAGTGACGGATCTACAACGGCGCCGAAAATTATATTGGCGTCTTCGTGGGCCTGGTCCTGGATGAAACAGGCCGCCTCGTTCACCTCGAAGAGCTTGAGGTCGGTTCCACCGGTCACGTTCAGGAGTATCCCGGTAGCGCCGGTAATGGCGACTTCTTCCAGAAGCGGCGAGTTGACGGCCTCATGAGCCGCCTCGAGCGCACGCTTGGAACCCGATGAGCCGCCAGTCCCCATCAACGCCAAGCCCTGGTTCTGCATGACCGTCCGCACATCGGCGAAATCGACGTTTATCATGCCCCGCACTACAACAAGGTCACTGATGCCCTGCACGGCGTTGTGCAACACCTGGTCGACCTTCGTGAAGGCATCCAGCATGGACGTGTTTTCGCCGGCCAGCTCGATGAGTTTCTCGTTGGGTATTGTGATCAGCGGATCCACTGACTGCTTGAGCTCCTGGATGCCGTTCTCCGCCTGGCGGGAGCGGCGCTTGCCCTCGAAGCGAAAGGGACGCGTCACGACACCGACCGTGAGACATCCCAGGGAACGGGCCGCCTCGGCGATAATCGGCGCACCACCGGTTCCCGTTCCACCGCCCATGCCGGCGGTGACAAACACCATGTCGGCACCTTCCAGGATCTCCGACATCTGCTCGCGTGATTCCAGCGCTGCGTTGCGCCCTATCTCGGGGTTCGCGCCCGCTCCGAGGCCCCGAGTGAGATTTTCTCCCATCTGGACCTTGATGCTCGCCAGGCTGCCGGAAAGGGCCTGGGAATCGGTGTTGGCAGCAATGAAATCTACACCGTCCATTCCTGACTCGATCATGGTATTGAGGGCATTATTACCCCCGCCACCAATGCCGATTACCTTTATGCTGGCACCGTTCTGTTGTACTTCCTCGAATTCAATCATGGCCTTCCCTCCTTTTCTTACGGCCCGTGCGCGAGGGCCGGGCAAGCGCGAACGCGGTCGAACGCGCATGCCGAAACCGGTTTATTGCTAGAAAAAGTCGTGTATCCAGCCTTTCATTCTTTGTTTGATACGGTGGTACAGGTTCTTGTCCTGTCGGATTGGAAAGAACCTGCAACCCAGATGCTCTTTGCCGTAAAGCACCAGTCCCACACCGGTGGAGTAAATCGGCGAGCGGACCACATCCGTGAGACCGCCGATTCCTCCGGGGACTCCCCTGCGAACCGGCATGCCCAGAACGTCTTCTGCCAGCTCTGGCATGCCTTCCATGATTGTCGTTCCACCGGTGATGACAGCTCCGGAGGCGAGCAAATCCTCGAAGCCCGATCGCTGGATTTCACGTTGCACCAGGCTGAATATCTCCTCAACGCGGGGCTCTATGATCTCGCAGAGTATTTGCCTGGAAAGCGTACGCATGTTTCGGCCGCCCACAGAGGGCACCTCGATAGACTCTTCCTTGTCCACCAGCGAGGCCATGGCACAGCCGTACTGGATCTTGAGTTTCTCGGCCTTCGGTGCCGGTGTTCGCAGACCAACCGCGATGTCATTGGTAACCTGGTTGCCGCCGAGCGAGAGGACCGCGGTATGCACGATGCTGCCATTCGAGAAAATGGCGATGTCGGTCGTGCCCCCGCCGATATCGATCAACGCCACGCCCAGATCTTTTTCATCTTCATTCATGACTGCCATTGAAGATGCGAGTTGCTGCAAGACGATGTCTGCCACATCCAGCCCGGTCTTGTTGGCACACTTGATCAGGTTCTGGGCCGAGGAACAGGCACCGGTCACCAGGTGAACCTTGGCCTCGAGGCGCACACCACTCATTCCCAGCGGTTCCTTGATTCCGTCCTGGTTATCGATCACGTATTCCTGGGGCAGGATGTGAATCACCTCCCTGTCCAGCGGGATGACGACTGCCCGCGCGGCGTCGATGACGCGGCGAATATCGGAGGTCCTCACTTCCTTGTCCTTGACGGCCACGATGCCGTGTGAATTGATGCCCTTTATGTGGCCACCGGCTATCCCGATGTAAGTGCTCTTGATCTCGCAGCCGGCCATCATCTCTGCTTCCTCGATGGCCCGCTTGATGGAGCTCACCGTGCTTTCGATGTTGATAACCACGCCTTTGCGAAGACCTCTGGAAGGTGAGGTTCCGATGCCCACGATGTCGACACCATCGGGCTGAATCTCTCCTACGATGGCACATATCTTGGTCGTGCCGATATCGAGACCGACCACCAGTTCGTTGTTCCTTGCCATTGTCTCCCTCGCTTCTTGTCTATTGCTTGGATTCTGAATCAGTTGTTCTCGAACTTGCCACGACCTCTTTCCTCACTGCCTTTACCGTCGCCCTGACACCCCCGCCCGTACGACTCATCAGAATCGTGCGGGCGCGTATACCGTGGCGATCGATCTCTTCGAAGACCCGGCACAAGTCGCCTAGCTCGGAGAGCGCACCGGCCTCGAACTGGATTGTCTGGGCTCCCGGATCGAGGACTATCGAGGGGCCCATCAACTCGTCGAAGCGCACCTCGGCCACCTGGCGTTTGCCCAGGCACTGCAAGGATTCCAGCTTCTCGAGCAGGCGCAGAGATTCCGAAACGTGGATTCTGGTGCGCAGGCGATCCTTCTCGAAGTCGCGCCTGTCGACCCCGGTGAGCACCGGCAGGTCTATTTTTTCAAACGGCAAAGCACGCTTGAAAACCTCTCCCTCGCCGTTGACGTAGTACAGCTCGCCCAGGTTGATGACCGCCTCGGGCTCATGCTCCAGGACCTCGACGACAACCCTGTCGGGCACCATGCGATGCGCCGTCACCCGGCGCACCCAGGGAAGATCTCTGACGCGTTTTTCGATTTCACCGGATTCGACCGAAAAGATGTTCATTCCTTCTGACAGTCGGCCGGCCCGCAAGAGCTCCTTGGCCGAAGTCCGCTTCAATCCCTTGATTTCGATCGTTTTCACGGCCAGGGCCGGAGAAGTCTTGAGAAACTTGGCGACCTGGTAGGCGCCGAATCCCAGCGCTGCGCCCAGTGCCGCCAGAGCCAGAATTCGCAACGGATCCAACAACCAGTGGCGCAGTTTGTGCTTGCGGCGTTCCCGCTTGACTTCCCGCGGTACTCTTCTGCGATTCTTTCTTGCCATCACGTCACCTGCTACGCCTTCAGGGCCGCACCCAGAAGCAAACGCTCTGCCAAATCCTCGAAGGAAATCCCTATGCCCCGGGCTATCTTGGGGATCAGGCTCGCCTCCGTCATCCCGGGTATCGTGTTGACCTCCAGCAGGTAGAAATTCCCGTCTTCACCGAGAATGGTATCTACCCGGCTAACCCCCCTGCAGCCCAGTGCCTTGTGGGCATCGAGCCCCAGTTTGCAGACATCACGTGTCTGTTCCTCTGATAGCGGAGCCGGAAACAGGTACTGTGTCGTTCCCCCGCTCTGGTACTTCGCCTTGTAGTCGTAGAATTCTTCCGCCGGACGTATCTCTATGGCCCCCATAGCCTCGTCAGCCAGCACCCCGACTTGTATCTCGCGACCGGCGACATAGCGTTCGATGAGAATATCGCCCGCGTACTCGCCGACCCGACTCAGGGCGGAGTTCAACTCCGTTTCACTGCGGACTATGCTGACCCCGACACTCGATCCTTCGCAGGAAGGCTTCACCACCACCGGAAAATCCAGAGAAAGGTCTGTGGCTGAAAATTCGTCGAGTCGGCTCTTTTCGATGACGACGTCATCCACGACTCGCAAGCCACCGTGTTTGAATACGCTCTTCGCAACAACCTTGTTCATGGAAAGGGCCGAGCTAAGAACTCCGCTCCCGGTGTAGGGAATTCGCATTGACTCCAGGAGCCCCTGGATACAACCGTCTTCACCCCAGCGTCCATGGAGAGCCACAAAAGCGATTTCGATTCCCTCGGCCCCGAGCACCCGCGGTAAGTCTGTATCGACGACGATCTCTGTTACCCGGTAACCGCGCTTCTCCAGCGCCTTCGACAAGGCCGCCCCGGTTTTCATGGACACCTCGTGCTCGGCGTTGTGTCCTCCCATCAACATGCCTACATGCTTGTTCTTCATGCCGACCTCCCGGAGCGACGTTTCGGGCGGAAGCGGCCCCACAGTTCGACCTCGCGTTCCAGCTTGATTCCGGAAGACTGGAAAACCCGACGTGCGACACGCCTGGACAACTTTATTATGTCGCTCGCGGTCGCATGCCCGCTATTGACAATGAAGTTGGCGTGACGCTCGGACACCAGTGCCCCTCCTTCGCGTTCACCCTTGCAACCGGCCGATTCGATCAGCCGCCCGGCCGACTCGGCACCCGGGTTGAGAAAGAAACTCCCTGCACTGCGTGCTCCCAGAGGCTGCCCTCTGCGGAGCCGGCGCGATTTCTCGTAGGCCCGCCTGACCTGTTCCGGAGCCTGCCTGGGCAACCTGAGGCGCGCGGCGATCACAACCCGGCGCCTGCCGATGGCCGAGGTGCGATAGCCAAAACCGAGCCTGCTAGCTGATACCCAGTGCGGGCGCCCTGCCTCCAGCAGTCGTACCTCAATCAATCTGTCGGAAATCGTTCCCCACCTCGTACCGGCGTTGAGCTTGATTGCCCCTCCGACTGTCCCCGGAATTCCGACCAGGCCGTCGAGGCCACCGGCCCCCTCACGCGCAGCCCAGGCAAGGAATTTCTGCAGAGCCAGGCCTCCGCCGGCTTGCACCTCCATATTCCTGGAGTTGGCTGACATGATCGAAGCCCTCGCCAGGCCGCCGCTGAGTCTGAGCACCGCACCCTCGTATCCATTGTCTGACACCAGTATGTTGCTACCCTTGCCCAACACGCGACTCTCCACTTTTTCCGCATCCAGGAAATGCCGGGCCTGAACGAGTGCGTCTTCCCCGGCCAGCCAGGCCATCAGGGAAACCGAGCCACCTACACCGAGCGTTGTATGGCGAGACATTTCCTCGTCACAGCTCACCCGGCAACCGATTCTCTCGGTAAAGCGCTGCCGCCAGTCTCGCCCGGCCCTGATCATTTTTCCCCTCCCCCGTTGGCCTTACGTCGCTTACGGACCAGGTATTCTTCTCCCGCGCGCCAGACATCCCCGGCTCCCATGGTTATCACCAGATCGCCGGGTTCGGCCTGCTCCATCAGCCAGCCGACTACATTTTGCCTGTCCGAGATGAAGTGGGCGTTGCGATGCCCCTTGCTACGGATTCCCTCGAACAACCCGCGGGCGGAGATGCCCTCGATTGGATCTTCCCCGGCCGCGTATATGTCCATGACCACCACCGCGTCGGCCTGGTTGAACGCCGCGTGAAATTGCTGTGCCAGGTCCCTGGTGCGGGTGTATCGATGCGGCTGGAAAACGACGATTATACGGGAGTCGAAGGCCTTGCGTGCACCATCGAGAGTGGTCTTGATCTCTTCCGGGTGGTGACCGTAGTCGTCGACTACAGTCACGTCACCAACCTTTCCACGGACGGTGAAGCGGCGTTGTATACCCTCGAAATTCTCGAGCGCTTCCTGAATCGCCTCGAACGGCACCTGAAGCTCGTCGGCCATGGCCACGCTGGCCAAGCCGTTGAGGATGTTGTGTTGTCCGATCATCTGCAGACAGACTCTTCCCAGATTCTCCCCGCGCCGGATTATTTCGAAAGAGACCTTCGTTCTCCTGAAAATCGGATCCTCGGCCCTGTAGTCCGCCTGGGGCGAAAACCCGTAGGTCATCACCCGTTTCGTCATGCTCGGAATGATGTCCTGGACCTCGGGGTGATCCAGGCACAACACGACAAGGCCGTAGAAAGGCACCTTGTTTGCAAAATTGATGAAAGCGCGTTTTATCGAGCCCAGGCTGCCGTAATGATCCAGGTGCTCCGGATCGATATTGGTAACAATCGCGTAGGTTGGACTGAGCTTCAGGAACGAACCATCGCTCTCGTCGGCCTCGGCCACGAGGAACTCGCCCTGTCCCAGTTTGGCATTGGAACCGAGGCTGTTCAGCTTGCCTCCAATGACCATTGTCGGATCCATACCGGCATGGGCCAGGATCGAGGCCAGGATCGATGTCGTCGTCGTCTTGCCGTGTGACCCGGCAACGGCAATGCCGTACTTCA
>Ga0180432_10010926_pt1 | contig 10783 bp, 6 predicted proteins | sample SS_ome_10_FD_132414 | JGI IMG/M metagenome (GOLD analysis project Ga0180432, IMG submission 132414) | Hypersaline lake sediment archaeal communities from the Salton Sea, California, USA - SS_1_MS_2 metaG | ecosystem: Environmental > Aquatic > Non-marine Saline and Alkaline > Hypersaline >...
TCATATCCCCTGATAAGAAAGCCGAAGGAGAATGACAGCCTATACACCCTTCATGGGTATCGGCCACTTTTTCATCAAATTCCAGGGAAGGCAGCACAAGCTGGTAAAACTGAGCCTGGAAAAAATCCCCTGAAAACCCTTTGGAATGCTGGGACACACTAAACCTTTCAAAACGGTCCCAGTGACACCCGGAACAATCAATCGGGTCCTCGAAATAATGGTACTCCTTATCCTGTGATTCCCTGTCGCCGATAATACCCACGCCGGTCATTGCGGTGAGCGTTACCGCGGCTGCTGCCAGTATAATTGCTTTAATCGATTTCATTTGCTAAGCTTTTAATTCCCTGCTTATTAAAAGAATTCCCATGATAAAATACTCTTGATGATCACATTGTCGGCAGGATCTGTCAATCCGAATCCCAGCCCTGCATGCCACCTGAACTGTGCATATTTACCAAAGTATAGGTCAAAAGAGGGAAACAGGTAATTTTTCTGGTCCCCCCACGGAGTCACTTCATAGAGTTCTCCCATGCTGGAATAGAACTCCAGCCTGGGCTGGAATATCAGGCTTTTGGTGTAGGTATATGCTCCGTTCAGGACAAATTCCACGCCCTCTTCCACATCTTCCCCGCTGATCTTTTTTTCAAAGGTCGGATTCAGGATGATCCTGTGGAACCTGATGTCCTTTTCCAGGATCACTTTCAGTTCAATCTCCTCCGACCGCCCATATCCTCTTCTGGGCAGGATATACTCGGCATAGAGTGCCATGTCCACCGGCATTTTATTCTTCTCGAACAGCTGATAGTAAAGCATCACCGCTTTTGTTCTTATCCATTTGAGGTCTTTTCCCCTGGGTTGTTCGAAATCGGCATAGAAGGCCACCGTGAAACGGTTGCTGATCCCGTATTCAATTTCCAGGGAGTGTGCCATCAATCCCCGGCGACTTACCGTATCCCCGAAGAAAGGGTATTCCGCATCGGAGGATGGAATGTAACTGTTCCAGAGTACCAGCTCCTTCTCATTGGCATCCAGCGTTTCATAACCGTACACCTGGAAAAATTGTGATTTCAGAATCATGGAATAGCCAAGCAGAAGGATGCAAACCGAAATGAGCCTGAGGGGTGCTCTCATATGCAAAGGTTTTTAGTATCAGACAAAGTTGGTCAAATAGGCGAACCGGTCATTCATACCCGTTCTTTTTTTTATAATTCTTTTTCTCTCTAAATAAGTATAAAAACACGAAATAGCAGGTCAACACCGTGACCATTCAGCTTATAAGTATTTGATTGAAAAATATCCACATTAGGACTCGCCGTATATTTTCAGAATGGATTCCCGCAGCTTGCTTCCTGCGGGGGAGAGCAGGTGAAAAATGTTTGCGGCGATCTCCTCACCGGTGACCCATTTTGAGTGGTCTGCGGTGGGCATGGATTTGCGGTTGGTCGGGGTGTCAATCACACTGGGGACAATGACAGAGGAAGTGATCCCGCCCTTTTTACCCGCTGCGTTGATGATTTCTGAAAGCCTGAAGATCAGCGACTTGCTTATGGCATATGAAACCATGCCTCTGGCCGCCCGGGGATCCATGCCCGGTCTGGCCCCGATCAGGATGATCTGTCCGCCTTTGTTCATTTTCTCCATGTGGATGAAAATGGGACGGGCAGTGTTGTATGCGGTGACAAAATTCAGCCGGTACATTTGTTCCACATCCTTCAGGCTGGTTTCCTGCAGTGTTCCCGTGCTGAACCCTCCCACGATCAGGACCGCCGCATCGATCTGCCCGGCAGTATCAGCAATCTTTTGAACGGTATTGCCGGCTTCGTCCTCCAGCATCAGGTCGGCCCTGTAAACGCTCAGGTGGTCATCTTTTATAAAATCCTGGTCTTTACCCGGAGCGATGATGGCATGCACACGGAATCCTTCATCAAGGAATTTTCTGGTAACAGCCCTTCCAAGACCGCCGGCAGCCCCCGTGATTACGATATTTTTCATAGGCAATGAATCATGTTTTTGATGCGGTTTCTTCATTAAAGATAATGAATCTCCAATTCAGTTCGGACAGATCATCCGGGTTTTTGTAGGGAATTGTACAGGCAACACATTCAGGGTACGATTTTTGTAGGTAAATCAGGATAAATTATCACCCTGAATGAGATCTTTGTTGTTCGTTTTCCTCCTGCTGGCAGGATCGTCCTGTTTTGTCCGTGGCCAGGTATTAACCATTGAGGATAAAGAAACCGGAGAGGAAATCGAATTTGTAACCCTGACCAGCGAAAGACCCCGGGCAACAGCCATCACAAACAAACAGGGTCAGACGAACATTTCAGCTTTCAGGGAAGCCGACAGGATAGAACTTCGAGCGATGGGTTACAAACCACTGATCATCAGTTATGATGAAATTGCTTCAGACTCGTTTCATGTGCAAATGAACCCTGCCAGGATCAGCCTGGATGAAGTAGTGGTATCGGCCACCCGCTGGAACCAGAAAACATCTGAAATACCCTCCAGGGTGATCACGATCCCTCCCTCGACAGTTGAATTTCAAAATCCCCAGACAGCGGCCGACATGCTGGGGATCTCAGGAAAGGTATTCATCCAGAAAAGCCAGCAGGGAGGGGGCAGTCCGATGATCAGGGGATTTGCCACCAACAGGCTGCTGTACACGGTGGACGGGATTCGTATGAATACTGCCATTTTCAGGAGCGGGAATATCCAGAATGTGATCTCCCTGGATCCCTTTGCCATGGAACACACAGAAGTGCTTTTCGGTCCCGGATCGGTGATTTACGGGAGTGATGCCATCGGCGGGGTGATGAGTTTTCAGACCCTGGAGCCCCAGTTTGCCCTTACAGAAAAACCCCTGATCACAGGGAATGCCGTTACGCGTTATGCTTCTGCCAATCAGGAGAAAACCGGACATTTTGATATCAATGTGGGGTGGAAAAAATGGGCGCTTGTGACAAGTATCTCCTCCAATGATTATGGCGATCTGCGGATGGGAAGCCACGGACCCGATGAATACCTGCGGCCATTTTATGTGCAGAGGCAGGATAGCACGGATATCATCGTGGCAAACAGTGATCCGCAGGTTCAGAAACCGTCAGGGTATTCCCAGATCAATATGATGCAGAAGCTGCGTTTCAAGCCCAATGAAAAATGGGAGGTGAAGTATGGATTTCATTATTCAGCCACTTCGGATTATGCCAGGTACGACAGGCACATACGTTACCGGAACGGTCTGCCCCGCTATGGGGAATGGCGTTACGGTCCGCAGAAGTGGATGATGAACCACCTGACCGTCACCCATCACGGAACCCGGACGCTATACGATCAGGTGACACTCCGTATGGCCCGGCAATATTTTGAAGAGAGCCGGATCAGCAGGGATTTTAACCAGCCTGACAGGGAAACCAGGATTGAAAAAGTGGATGCCTGGTCGGCCAATCTTGATTTCAACAAATCTATCGGTTCAAAAGGCAAATTGTATTACGGGCTCGAAGCAGTAAATAATGGTGTGACCTCGAAGGGGATCAATGAAAACATCTCCAGCGGGACAAAAACTCCGGGTCCGACCCGGTATCCCCGGTCAGTCTGGGGTTCCTATGCGGCGTACCTGTCAGGACAATTCAGGGTAACCGACAGGTTTACGTTGCAGTCAGGGCTGAGGTACAATCATTTCATGCTCCATGCGGAATTCGACACCAATTTCTATCCTTTCCCCTTCACCACGGCCGATTTGAATAACGGGGCACTCACGGGAAGCCTGGGTTTTGTCTCCCGTCCCAATGACAGATGGGTCATCAGTGCCAATGCATCCACCGCTTTCCGTTCACCCAACGTGGATGACGTGGGGAAAATATTTGATTCCGAACCGGGATCGGTGGTGGTCCCCAACCCGGATCTGGAAGCAGAATATGCCTGGAACGGGGATGTAAGCGTGGTAAAAGTATTCGGGGAGGTGGTAAAGATTGATCTTACCGGGTATTATACCATCCTGAACAATGCCCTGGTCAGGCGCGATTATACCCTTAATGGAATGGACAGCATCATGTATGACGGGGAACTGAGCCAGGTGCAGGCTATTCAGAATGCTGCCGTGGCCCATGTGTATGGATTACAGGCTGGCCTGGAGGTGAAGCTGCCCTCAGGATTAGAATTCTCTTCCGACTTGAATTACCAGAAAGGGAAAGAAGAGCTGGATGATGGCACCACCAGTCCTTCCAGGCATGCCCCGCCCCTGTTTGGTGTGTCCAGGCTGACTTTCAGGTCCGGCAGGCTGAAAATTCAGTTTTATGCTGTTTATAACGGGAAAAGACCGTATAAAGAAATGCCGGAAGAAGAAAAGGGCAAAAATTATATGTATGCCGCAGATGCTAACGGCAATCCCTACTCTCCGGCATGGTATACCCTGAATTTCAAGGCCATCTGCCAGCTCACCGGTCATCTCTCAATCAGCGCAGGATTGGAGAATTTGACCGACCAGAGGTACAGGCCCTACAGTTCGGGCATCGCTGCTGCAGGCAGAAATTTTATACTGTTACTGGGCGCAAATTTCTGAGAGATTTAAAAAAAATTCATACCTTCGAATCATCATTGGTTTCCATGATCCCGGTGAATTCTGCTCGCGCCAGATCTGAAGCTTTGCTACGGGGTAAGCGGGTACGATTGAATCCGGGAAGGAATGAAAAGGGAATGCCGTGAAAATCGGCAACAGTTCCCGCTGCTGTGAGTCCCGGCCATACGTGGCCAGTTTGCTTCTGAAGTTGAACCACTGTCTCAGGTTCGAGTTGTTCGGGACGGGATGGGAAGGTTTCAGAAGAGGGATAAGTCAGAAGACCTGCCAGTGAACCAAGGATGTTGCAGCCTGCGGAGAACGGGCTGGCGGATCAGATGTTTTCCTGGCTTTCCCCGAACATCGTAGCTGCAAATCCGGAAATTGGATGTGTGACCCTAAAGGCAGCAACGATGGAGAAATTAAAAATCCACATTCGTTTCAGTTTACCGATCATCGCTTTACTCTGTTGTGCTTCGGGAATGCAGGCACAGGGGAGTTATTTGACTCCTTCCCGGGGATTCAAATCCACGGAGATCCTGCCCGGGCATTCCACATTTTCCTGCTTCGATCTGGCAGGTGGAGTGCTGTACGCCATTGACGGAGATACCATCAGGAGTTTTGATATTTCCACCGGAGAAATCCTGAAAAAGTATGGCAAGCCCGGTGATTATGCATCATATCCGAGTTTTCTGACCCTTTCTCCCGGAGGGACCGGGATCTGGGCCGGGTTTACCGTCAGAGGGAACACCGATGACCGTATATACATGATCGATACGGAAACAGGCCAGTGGAAGCTGAAAGCGCGTTTCCCCGGCAATTTCGATCTGGAATTCATGGGAGATTCGATCCTAGTATCAGGTCTGAACAGTGCCGACTGGGAGGATCCCAGTGCTGTTTTTATCCTGGATACCACCGGAAATGAAAACCACAGGAAGATCATTGAAACCGGGGGCTATTCGGCCGGATTTGCCCTGGATACCAGCGGTGCAGTGTATTATGGTACCAGCTTTTCAGCTGATCCCAATGGGGTATACAGATGGGGAGGAGATACCATCAGCTACATGATTTCTCACCCGGATGCCGGTTTCATCACACTGGCTGAAGCGGAAAAACTTACCGACCTGCCGGCAGGTGCGTACGACTGTGAGATTGAAAGAGCAGGGGATTTAGTATTTAACATCAACAGTTATTCCGGCGACAAGGTACTGGCCATCTGGAACGGGACGGCGGGAGAGGGTCAGAATTATGACACCCTTGCCCTGGCAACGGGTGGGATGGACTGGCTGACATACATCAAATCAAATGGCAGTGTCAGGTCCCATGAGGCGGGGAATATTCTTTATGCCCTTTGCATGGCAAGGCCCATTGCAGCGTTTCATGCCGATTACCGGCCGGTGGTGGTGCAGGAGATTGCCAATTTCTCTGCTGTGGAAGGATCGGAAAATGAAGTGCTGGACCTGGGTACCTATTTTGAAGATCCGGATGATGAGGTGACTGTGGACCTGGCAGTGACGGTAAATTCAAAACCCGGAGTAGCTCAAGCTGCCCTGGACGGGCAGCTCCTTGTGATTGACTTTACAGGTGCGGGACAGACCAATGTCACCGTTACCGCTACATCGAACGGATTATCGGTTTCGGAGGATTTCGTGATCGGGGTCAGACCCGAAATCACGGGTGATTATCAGGTGGCTACCTTCGATGACCTGTCACTGGATGAGGAAAGCTACTGGAACGGATCCGACGGAACAGGGGGATTCACCTCGGGCCCCGCCTATTTCTGCAATAGCTACAATGCTGATTATATGTCATGGAGCGGATGGGCCTATTCCAACGTGAGTGACATCACCACCCCCGGCTGGATGAACCAGTACAGTGCCATTACAGGTGAAGGGGTCGATCCTGACCAGGGTTCCAATTACGGGGTTGGTTATGCTTCTCCCTTTTCGGGCATCGTTTTCACTGACAGTGCGGCACATGAAGTAAAAGGATGCTTCGTAGCCAATTCAACCTATGCCGCACTCTCCATGAAGCACGGGGATGCATTTGCCAGGAAATTTGGCGGTCCTGACGGGAATGACCGGGACTGGTTCAAGCTCACCGTGGAGGGTTTTGTAAGCGGTTCATCCAAAGGGAGTGTGGATTATCTGCTGGCAGACTATACCTATGCTCAGAATGAAAAGGACTACATTATCGAAACCTGGCAGTGGCTCGAACTTTCTTCCCTGGGTAAGATTGACAGTCTTGCCTTTTCCCTCAGCTCAACGGATGTGGGTGACTGGGGAATGAATACGCCGGCCTATTTCAACATAGATAACCTCTATGTGGTGCCTGCTGCGGTTCAGGTCGTGGCCAATCCCCTGGATGATGTGATGGTTTATCCCAATCCCACCAAAGGGGTATTCAGGATCGTGACAGGTATCGTAGTGGGGACCGGACTGTGTGTATTCGACCTCGGCGGCAGACAGGTATTAAGCATAAACGACTATATCAGCGGAACCGAAATTGATATCAGCAATGAACCCGCAGGATTCTATATGGTGAAAATCCTGATGGGTCATTCCGTGGTAAGGAAAACAATTTTGAAACAATAGAAGAAGGACAGATAAAAAACGGCAATTGGACAACCGGTCATTGATAAGCTGGTCAAAACAGGGAATGAAATACATTTTTGTATATATGATGATCATATTCGGAGGTGCCGGGCTTCAGGCCCAGTACATCTCCGAAGTGATCCAGTATGTGCCGGCTCCCGGTCAGCTGGTCAATACCGCATGGGGGTCACCCCGCTCGGCAGCCAGCCTGGTGGGGGGAATGAACGGTTCAATGACACTGGGATCTTTCGGAGGATACGTGGTCTTCAGGCTGGAGGGCCCGGTGGACAATCATCCGGATAATCCATACGGGGTGGATTTCACCATTTATGGAAATCCCGTGGCGGAATGGTCAGAACCCGGCATTGTTTCCGTGATGAAGGATGTAAATTACAATGGCAACCCTGATGATACCTGGTATGAGCTGGCAGGGAGCGATTATTTCTTTTCATCCACCCTGAAGGATTACAGGGTTACCTATGAAAATCCCGGTGGTGAAACAGCCGCGGATGTACCCTGGCATGATGGGCTGGACAGTTCAGGTGTTGTGGTGGCCAATGATTTTCACCTTCAGCCTTATTATCCCCTGCACGACTCATTTCCGGGAATAGATCCGCAGCAGTATACCCTGCATGGGACCAGGATCATGCCGGCGCTGGACTTTACCCTTCCAGCCACCATACGTTCCCCCCAAAGGGCATTTGGTTATGCGGATAACCGGATCCCCGGAACGGGACCTCATACCATTCCTGATAATCCTTATACTCGTGAGAAGGAGAATGCAGGAGGAGATGCTTTTGATCTTCACTGGGCGGTGGATGAATCCGGGGAATACATAGACCTTGATACCATACACTTTATCAGGATCCACAGCGGGTGCCTGGCCCGGGCGGACTGGTTGGGAGAAGTATCCACCGAAGTGACCGGGGCATGTGATGTGATGCCTGATGCAGCTTTGACTGGTCCCCTGGATATGATCGTGATCAGGGATCTGCCGCCTGTCATTCAAACAACATCCCACCAGCTGGAAGCATTTGTCTATCACATGGGACGCCTCCAGAAAGATCAATCCATCGCATGGTCATGCAGCATGCCGGAGGCCACAGTCAGTGAGGATCATATGCTCACTGTTCCGATCTCCGGTGAACTGGTCATTACAGCAACCCTGGTGGATGATCCTTCGGTCACAGCCTCTGTGGTCACCACCGTGGATCTCACCACAGGCCCAGAGTCCCTGAAACTTCAGCATCACAGTGCACCGGTCATATTCCCCAATCCTGCATCCAGCCGGATCATCATTCAATATGCCGGACAAGGGGAATATTTCCTCTTCAGCCTTTCGGGGAAATTGATTCTGTCAGGAACATTGGATGGATTCAAGCAGGAGATCAATATGGCAGGAATTTCCGCCGGGATCTATATGCTGAATATAAAGACACGAAGCGGCAGCTACACTGAAAAACTTTTGATCGAATAGGTGAAAAAGATACTGGTCATGTGGTGGTGCCTCTCATCCGGCTATGTGGCCGGTCAGGGGATCAGGGATTCGGTCTTTCATATCCGTCAGGTGGATATCACCGCCAGCCGTATCTTTCAAAAGGAGGAAGCCGGCCTGAAAGAAACCAGTATCGATACATTCATCCTGAACGAAAAGATCCACCTCAATTTGTCTGATCTGTTGTCGGAGAACACCACCATCCACATCAAGGATTATGGCCGGGGTGCGCTCTCCACCGCATCATTCCGGGGAACGGCTCCCTCCCATACCCGGGTGACATGGAACGGGATCAGTATCAATTCCCCCATGCTGGGGATGGTCGATTTCTCCCTGGTCCCTGTATTCATTATTGATGAAGTGGCACTGCAGCATGGTGGTTCATCGGTATCCTCACAGAGTGGCGGACTGGGAGGATTGATCCGGATTGAGAATAAACCTGACTGGCAAAACAGGCTGAGCGGAAGGTATTACCAGGCCATTGGAAGTTACCTGACACTGGATGAATTCGCACAATTCAACGTCGGAAACAGGAACCTCCAATATAAAACCAGGATCTACCATAATTATTCCAGGAACGATTACCGGTTTGTCAACAAGCACATCGTTGAGAAAGATCCGGTTACCGGGGAACTGGTGCATCCAATCATGAAGAATGATCATGCACAGTACCGCAAGTACGGGGTTACCCAGGAGCTGTACTACAGGCCAGCAGCGGGCTTCATCGTGGAAGGACAGTGCTGGTTCCAGGATGCGGCCAGATCCATTCCCACAGTGCTTTCCAGCGAGCTCAACGATACTTACAGGCAGCGTCAGAACAAACAATCGGATCAAACGGTGAAGGCTGTGGCCGGGGTGAAGCATTACCGGGACAAAATGAACTGGGACATTCATTCAGGCATCGATTACCAGAGGCTTGATTACCTGATGACCACCGTGGTCAATGGTTTTGAAACCCGGAAGCCGGTCAATTCAGGAAGCCGGATGGTCAGCTGGTATAACCGGGTAAAATATCTTTATGATATCAATGACCGCCTTTCTTTCAGGCTCCGCGGATCATTCGACCGGTACGCCATTTCGACCCTGGACAGTGCCAACCAGACCGGCTATCAGGTGAACCGCTTCGAGGGAGCGGTTTTCGGGGGTGCTTATTTCAGTCCCCTGGAGAAATTGCAGCTGTCAGCTCAGCTGAGGAAAGACTGGGTAGCGGGATATCAAACTCCCCTGATCTATACCATTGGGTTTAATGTAAAACCATCCCTGTCAAGGGATCTTGTGGTGAAGGGAAACCTGGCAAGAAATTTCCATCATCCGACCCTGAATGATCTTTACTGGCAACCCGGAGGCAATCCCGATCTGTTGCCTGAAGAAGGATATACCGGTGAGATCAGCGTTTTATACAGGAAACGGGCAGGGGCATTTGGAGCGGAAACCGAACTTACCGGTTATTATTCAGACATCAGTCACTGGATCCTCTGGATCCCGAATCTGAATGGTTACTGGGAGCCCATGAATGTGAAAAAGGTAAAGTCATACGGGATGGAATATCATTTGCAGCTGGATTATGGATTCAGGAAAACAAGGTTCAGGATGAACGGGAACATGGCCCTGACCCGCACCCTCAATGATGGTGATCCTTTTGGCGAGGGTGATGAGTCACTGGGTAAACAGCTGCCTTATATACCCAGGATTTCGGGGAACCTCCTTCTCTCGGCCACCCACAGGGGTTTTTATCTCACCTTCCAGCATCAATCCATCGGCCGGCGTTCCCTGCTGAGCAGCGGACTTGATGCGGAAGACAACAGCAGCGGAAATGGGGCAGGTTCATTGTATACCCTCTATCCCCATTTTCTGAATAAAATCTCTGCCGGAAAAGAGTTTGCATGGGGCAAGACCGGGTTTTCCATTGAGCTGGTGGTGCTGAACCTGTTCAATGAAACCTACCGGAACATCCTGCAGCGCTTTATGCCCGGACGGCATTATACACTGATGCTGAAAATTGATTTTTAATACCGACAGATTGAGGATACGGATTATCATAGGGTTTGTTTTTGCTGCCGCACTGTTGACTTCGTGCATGGATGATGATGCCTGGTATGAAATGAACGGACTTGATAGCAGGTATGATACATCGCTGGAGAA
>Ga0180432_10010927_pt1 | contig 10783 bp, 8 predicted proteins | sample SS_ome_10_FD_132414 | JGI IMG/M metagenome (GOLD analysis project Ga0180432, IMG submission 132414) | Hypersaline lake sediment archaeal communities from the Salton Sea, California, USA - SS_1_MS_2 metaG | ecosystem: Environmental > Aquatic > Non-marine Saline and Alkaline > Hypersaline >...
GAACGGTCTGACCTGCCCTCGGTCGGCTTGCTCGATCCCGATCGCTATTTCCCTGCGGAGTTCCTCGCGACGCATCTCACGAAGCCGGACGTGCGCCTCGAAAAGCAACAATGCCTCTCCGACCACCTCACTGGGCGAGTCGTATCGGCCGGAGGCCATCAACTGCCGGATCATCGCTTCAAGTTGTCCGGTGACGGTGACGTTCATGACGTCGATCCTTACATCTACCCTAACGGTACCGGGGCCGCCGGGGATAGTCAACCGCGCACGTCAGCGCTTGCCGAGGCGCACCCGGACGGTCTGATGTGTCTACCGATACAACGCCGTGGCCACCTTGCGGATCGCGCGGGCCACGTCGCGGACGTCACGCTCGGTGTAGTCCTCGTGCAGGCCCAGCGTGGCCACGTGCTTCAGACCCTCCTCGGCACCGGGACACATGCCGTCGACGTACTCGTATTGCCGGCTGGCGGCCGGACACGTGAACGGGCACTGCGAATTGCCGTACGTGTTCTTGTGTGTCAACGTCTCGGCGCACATGAAGATGGGCACGCCGATGTAGTTCGCCCAGGCCCAGACGCCCTCGGCCTCGAGCGCCTTGCAGAACCGCTTGACCGACCCGCCGACGATCCGTAGCGGGTACAGCCAGTAGCTGTGCTCAGATCCGGGCGTGACGGCCGCCGGCAGCACGCCAGGCGCGTCGGCGATCAGCTTGCTCAGCAACGTGCCCAGCTTGTGGCGGCGACGCGCGACCGCCCGGACCTTCTTGAGCTGCTCGAGCGCGACGGCCGCCTGCAGCTCGTTGAACCGATAGTTCGGCGACAGGAACTTGTACGCCCGCCGGCCGAACCGCAGGTACGGCCAGCCCTTGTCCTGAAACGCCTTCATCCGCTTGCCGTACAGCGCGTTGTTGGTGATGGCGATGCCGCCGTCGCCCGTCGTCATGTGCTTGGACTGCTGCATGCTGAAGGTCGCGATGTCGCCGAACGTGCCGAGGTACTTGCCCTTGTACCGCGTCGCGTGGGCCTGGCTACAGTCCTCGATCAGCGGCAGCTTATGCCGACGCGCGATCTTGACCATCGCTTCGATGTCGCAGGCGTTGCCGAACAGGTGTACTACGAGAATCGCCCGCGTCCGCTTAGTGATCTTGGCCTCGACGTCTTCCGGCAACATGTTCATCGTCGCCGGGTCGACGTCGGCGAAGACCGGGATCGCGTTTTGCAGCAGGATCGGCACGACGCTGCCCAGGTCGGTGATCGGCGCGGTGATGATCTCGTCGCCGGGGTTCGGGTTGATCGTGCCGACGGCCAGGTGGATGGCGGCCGTCCCCGACGTCGCAGCCACCCCGTACTTCATGCCGTAGAACGCGGGGAACTTCTTCTCGAATTCGACGACGTACTTGCCGCCGCTCCAGAAGAGGTTTTGCGACCGGATGGCGGCCGTGGCGGCCTTGACCTCACGCCCGTCGAACGGCCTGCGCTGCGGGAACGGCCTGGTGCGGACGGACCTGCCACCGCGGATGGCCAGCTTGTCCTTATCGCCGCGAACCGTCTTTGTCCTCGTTTTACCCACCGTTGACCTCCTTCAACACGTCCAGCGCAACGGCGCCCATGGCCTCACCACTGCCGGGGCCCAGACGTGCCCACCGCGACGGGATGCTCTCGTATCCGCCCTCGTCATAGTCGGCCTGCATCCCGCCGTACCCCAGCATCGGGTCGGCATAGCCGATCACTGCCGGCGTCGGTCCCGGGGCGTGCTGCTTGATGGACTCGCCCACGCGGGCCAGCGGCTCGCACGGCAACCCGACCACCCGCAGATCACCGACCGCCAATCCACGGATCGGCGCGGACCAACTCGCCGGGCCGCGCGCCAGCGCGATCTTCTCGTCCAGGTACCACAGATCCGCCCGCCGACCGGTGGGCCAGCGACCCTCGATCCGCAGGTCGCCGCCGAGTTCACCGACGATCCGCTCGCGTTCGGCCAGCAGCTCACGCAACGTCGGCAAGGGCTGGCGATGGACGGTCGCATCTCGAACGACCGTTCGCACGCGGCCGTCGACAACCTGCCCGGAACTGCCGATGGCGGCCCGGATCAGCTCGAGCCCGGCCGCACCGACGCCCTCGCCCTGCTTGACCAGACCCGATTCGTCCTCCGGCGCCTCGGGCCGGACGTCGCCGCAGCACCCGTTGGCAAACACACCGACGAAATCATCGCCCATCTCGGCCTCGATCAGACCCATCGCATGACCGACGTAGTCGGCCGAGAAGAACGGGTGGACCTGCACCGTCGTCGGATGGGCTGCGAACACGATCAACGCCCCGAACGGCACGCCGGACGCGTCCACCGCCACCAACGCGACCATCTCCCGATCGCAGGGCCGATCGTCTCGACGGCGGTTGGCGTTCAGACCCGGCACCTCCTTGCGGATCAATCTCAGCTCGGCGGGGCGGCACTGCTCCAACGCCTGCGCCGCGCAACGCGCGGCCCGCTCGGACATCTCGGCCACCCACCGCGGATCGACCGGCCGATCGCCGATGTCGCACGTCTCGGGCGTGGTATGCGCATGCGTTGCGACGATGATGACCTCGTCGGGGCGCAGGGCGGTCCGCTGCTCGATAAGCCGACGCGCCGGCGGACTGTACCCGACGTGATCCCCCAGCGAATCACAGACGACAATGACCGCCCGCCGCTCGCCGTCGGACACGGCCAGCGCCTTGGCGTACAGCGGATCGCGGACGGCATCGACCGGTTTGCCCCGTTCACTCGGCCAGCCGAGGATGGGGATGTACATGTCGGTCTGGCTGGCAACCGGCGGCGTGATATCGACACGGGCGAAACCGGCATGCATCGGTCAGCTCCGGCCGTTAGCAGCGATCGGGTGGCACGGTCGAGCGAAGCCGAGGAACTCGGCGCAGCTTGGCCGTGGCGCACGTCGAGCAAGCTCGGCAGAACCTACCGGATGTCCCGGTAGGTCAGACCGGCGCGCTTGAGCATGTCGGCGCACTCGACGGGTTTGTGCCTTCGTCCGCTTTCGAGCAGCGCCTCGGTCAGCATGGCCACGCGGGCGCCCAGGATGCCGTCGACGCAATTCTCGCTGTACCGACCGTCGAGCAGGCCCGCGAAGTTGTTGCATGGCTCCTTCGGCCACTTCCGCGGCAGGGCCGCCGGCAGCTCCTTGGCCTTGCCGTTGGTGTGCAGCACGACGCGCCCGCCCGTCAGGTGGAGTCGGCCCTTGGCGCCCTCGATGATGACGTCGTCGACGAACCCGCCGAGGTAGTCGCCGACGATAATCATCCGGCCGGTCAGGCCCTTCTCGAACTCGACGTGATGCGAGCTGTTGATCTCGATGTCACGCGACTGGCCGTCCATGTACTTGTCGGTCGCGCCGTCGACGCGGACGGGCATCAGCCCCGTCATCCAGATCATGATGTCCTGATAGTGGCTGCCCGAATCGTTGATCTGGCCGCCGCCGGCAATCTTGTTGACCAGCCGCCACCCGCCGACGATGCGGTAGTCCTGGGCCATGTAGCAGTAGAAATGGTGCAGCTTGCCGATGATGCCCTTGCTCAGCAGTCGCCGGGCCGTTACGTAGACCGGCTCGAAGTGGCGCTGGTAGTGGATGAGCAGGATTCGTCTTTTCTTTCGGGCGAGCTTGTACAGCTGAACGGCCCGGGCGACGCCGTTGGCCATTGGCTTCTCGATCAGGACGTGGCACCCGCTTTCCAACGCCAGCCTCGCGTGGGCGTAGTGGAGTGAATGCGGGCCGAACACGCCGACGGCCTGCAGGTTCTCCTTGGCGATCATTTCCCTGTAAGCGTTCGGGCCCAGGTAGGCGGTGATGTCGTCCTTGCCCAGGCGTTCGCGGAGCGACTCGATGCGGCCGGCGTCGACGTCGGCCGCCGCGACGACGTCGCAGTTGCGCTCCAAGTTCAGCTTGTGCGCCCGATCAGCCCCCACGCCGCCGGGCCCGATGATGCCGACACGAACCTTGGCCTTTGCCTTACGCTTCGCCATTGCCGTCTCCTGTTCTGTCCAGATGGTCTGTGTGCTTTTCCCCGTCCTGTCCGCCTCGGCGCCGACGGCTCGTCCATCGGCGGGTGGACGCAGACCCCCTATTCAGGCAGCGGTTTGTCCTTGGTCTCCGGCGCGAACCAGACGAAGACCAGCCCAACGAAGTAGAACCCCGCGACCAGGACGGCCGCCACGCGAAATGCGTTGTCGGGGAACAGCCCGATCAACGCGGCCGACAGCAGCCCGAGCGCCATCGGTGCCCCGGCGGCCAGGTAGCGGGCTACGTTGTAGCAGAACCCCGTCCCCGTGCTCCGCAGTCGCGTGGGGTACAGCTCGGGGAAGTAGATCGCATATCCGCCGAAGACGGTCAGCGTCGAGAACCCCAGGATCGGCAGCATCCAGTAGACGTGCGATTCGGTCCGCATGAAGCCGAACGTCAGGACGATCGCCAGGAAACCCAACACAAACGACAGGGCAAAGGCCGGCCGACGACCGACGAGGCCGGCGACCAGGGCGAACGAGAAGATCCCCAATAGGGCCCCGAAATCCTGCAACATCGTCCCGGTCGACACCACGATGTCCTTGTGCGCCTTACTCACGTTGCCCAGCACGTCGCGGGTCAGCTCGGGACTGTAGAAGCCGATCCCCCACAGCCCGATCACGCCGGTAACCGCCAGGCCCACGCCGATGATGGTGTTGTATCGCCACCGGCCGTCGCGGAACATCTCGCCCAGGTGCCCCAGCTCCTGGTGCAGCTTGTCCTTGGCCTGCGTCCACCGGTCGGGTTCTCTCAGCGTCAGCCGGACCAACACCACCAGCAGCGCCGGCAGGATCCCCACGAAGAACATGTACCGCCACCCGATCGGCATCACGAATCGACTGATCAGCGATCCGGTGATGTTGCCCGCGGCCGAAAGTGCCTGAAGCAAGCCGAGGCAGTAAGGCCTGGCCCGTTCGGGCATGACTTCCGCTACCAGCGCCGCGCCGGCGGCGAACTCACCCCCCACGCCCATCCCAGTCAAAAACCGGTAGATGACGAAGTCCCACCAGGACACGGACAACCCCGACAGCCCGGTGAACAGCGAGTAGACCAGGATGGTAATGGCCATCGTCTTGACACGGCCCCAGCGATCGCCGATCAGGCCGAAGAAGATGCCCCCGGTCGCCCAGCCAAGGATCAACGCCGTCGTGGCGATGCCGCCGTAGAACTTGATCTCGGCGGCCTGATCGCTCGTTAGCTGTTCGGACGTCAAGCCGCCCAGGCCGAGCAGCTCCTGCATCGCCGGTTGCCGGGCGATGACGAACAGCCGTTGGTCCATGCAATCGAACATCCAGCCCAGCGTGGCCAGCAGGAGCACCCACCAGTGGTAGCGCGTCATCTCGTTCCACCAGTGGCCTGTCTTCGGTGCCAGGTCGGGCAGTTCCGGTTCGCCGTTTCGCGGTGGTGTATCTTGCGTGGACATGGTCCGGGCATGATAGTGGCTCGGTCGGGCAAGTCAACAGCGTAAATCCGCCCGGTCAGGGGGGTGCCCTTTCGCAACCGGACCTGGCCAAGTACCATGGTGCCCGACACATTCGCCTGATCATTCAAGCGAGGAGGTTAGACCGTGGGTGCAGAGTCGACCCGGAGGGCGTTTTTGGGTGCCACCGTGCCGGCGGCGTTGGTCGGTCGACACGTATTGGCCGAGGCCGGTGCCAAGAAACCGGGACCGAATGACACGATCGTCACGGCGTTGATCGGCTGCGGCGGGCGTGGCCGATGGCTCATGAGGGACGCATTCCAGAAGCTGCCGGGCGTTCGATTCGCCGGCGTGTGCGACGTGAACCGCGGGCCGCTTGTCAAGGCGCACAAGGAGACGGACGAAAAGGCGAAGACCTACACGGACTATCGAAAGCTCCTGGAGGACAAGTCGATAGATGCCGTCATCGTGGCCACCAACGGCCACTGGCACGTGCTGCCCACCATCGACGCCTGTGCGGCCGGCAAGGACGTCTACGTGGAAAAGCCCTTGGCCACGTCGATCGGCGAGGGCCGGGCGGCCGTCAAGGCGGCTCGCAGGTACAACCGCATCGTCATGATCGGCACGCAGCAGCGGAGCTGGCAGCACTATCAACAGGCGGTCGAGATCATCCACTCGGGCCTGCTGGGCAACATCTCCACCGTGCACGTCTGGGACATTGAGAACCACTACCCCGGGTTCGGCTCGCCGGCCGACTGCGACCCGCCGCCCGAGCTGGACTGGGACTTCTGGGTCGGCCCGTCGCCGAAGGTGCCGTACAACCCGAACCGCCTGAAGCACCATTACTGGTTCTATGACTACGGCGGGGGCTGGGAGCACGACTGGGCCGTCCACCATTACGACATCGTCCACTGGGCCATGAAGGTCGACGCCCCCATCGCCGCCGCGGCCACGGGCAGCAAGTTCGCGTTTGCCAACGACAACCGGCAGTGGCCCGACACGTTCACCGGCGCGTGCGAGTACCCGCCGAGCCCCCTGGCCAAGCAGGGGTTCCTGATGAGCTACAACTTCCGCGACGGCTGCAAACACCCGATCGAGGGGCGGACCCACGGCAAGATGTTCCACGGCACGGACGGGACGTTGGTGCTTGACCGAAAGGGCTTTCGGATCTACTCGGAGTCGCGCGACGGCAAGCACTGCATCGAAAAGGACAAGAGGACGGTCGTCAAGAAGGGAAGCCCGGAGAACCACGCGGAGGTGTTCCTCGACTGCCTGCGGACGCGCAAGCGCCCCGACGCCGACGTCGAGACGGGCCATTACTCGTCGGCCCCGGGCCTGCTGATGAACATCGCCTACCGCGTCGGCCGGCGGATCCGATGGGACCCCAAGGCCGAACGGGTCATCGGCGACCCCCAGGCCAACGCGATGGTCACCAAGAAGTACCGAAGGCCCTGGACGCTGCCGAGCTGACCCATAGGGTCCGCCGGGCGGGCCAGAGGGACCGCATGCATCACACGCTGACAAGGCGAGCTCTCCTGTGCACGATAGGGGTATGGGCCGCGCTCGGTGTTCTGGGGCCAATGGCTTCTCGCGCTCCCGCGGCTGGCGCCCGAGACACGCGGCCCAACATCCTACTGATTATGGCGGATGACATGGGGTACTCCGACGTGGGGTGCTATGGCGGGGAGATCCGGACGCCGAACCTGGATCGGCTGGCGGCGGGGGGTGTGCGGTTCACGCAGTTCTATAACAACGCGAAATGCGCGCCGACGCGTGCGTCGTTGCTGACGGGGCTGTATTCGCAACAGGTCGGCATCCTCGGGCCGCCGCGGAAGATGCGGAACTGCGTCACGATCGCCGGTGCGCTCAAGCTGGCCGGGTACCGCACGCTGATGGTCGGCAAGTGGCATGCCGAGGACATCCCGGTGCAGTGGGGGTTCGACCGGTACTTTGGGCTGTGCGACGGGTGCTGCAATTTCTTCAACCCGGGCGTGCGGCGGCCGGGCGAGGGCGAGCCGGGGCGGAAGTTCCGCGGCGAGGCCCGCCGCTGGGCCATCGACGAGAAGGTCTACAAGCCCTACACGCCACAGGACAAGGATTTCTACACGACCGATGCGTTTACCGACCACGCCTTGACGTACCTGCACCAATACAAAGACGAGGACAAGCCGTTCTTCCTGTACGTGGCCTACACCGCCCCGCACTATCCGCTGCACGCCCGCCCGGCCGACATCGCCCGGTACAAAGGCAAGTACATGATCGGCTGGGACGAGGTCCGCCGCCGGCGCTACGCGCGGATGGTCGAGATGGGCCTGATCGACAAGCGCTGGCCGATGTCGCCGCGCGACGACGGGTCGATGACGTGGGCCGACGCGACCGACAAGCCGCTGTGGGACCTGCGGATGGCGGTCTACGCGGCCATGATCGACCGGATGGACCAGAACATCGGCCGGCTGATGGCCAAGATCCGCGAGCTCGGTCAGGAGGACAACACGCTCGTGCTGTTCCTGTCGGACAACGGCGGCTGTGCGGAGAAGCCCTGCACCACGCCCGACGTCCCGCCCGGCCCGGTCGAATCATACCGGTCGGTGCGGCTGCCCTGGGCCAACGCGAGCAACACGCCGTTCCGCAAGTTCAAGAGCTGGGACCACGAGGGCGGCATCGCCACGCCGCTGATCGCCCACTGGCCGCGGGTCATCAAGACCGGCGGGACCATCACGCATCAGGTCGGCCACATCATCGACGTGATGGCCACGTGCCTCGACGTGGCCGGTGCGACGTATCCGTCGCGCTACAAGGGCCACCGGGTCCTGCCCCTGGAGGGCAAGAGCCTGTTGCCGATCTTCCAGGGCAAGCAGCGCACAGGGCACGACGCGCTGTTCTGGCACTTTAGGCAGTGGCGGGCGGTCCGACAGGGCAAGTGGAAGCTCCTCGGCCGCGACAAGGGCCCCTGGGCGCTGTATGACATGGCGGCCGACCGCGTCGAGCTGAATGACTTGGCCAAGGCGCATCCCGAGAAGGTCGAGGAACTCGCCGCCAAGTACGACGCCTGGGACAGACGCTGCAGAGCCGGCACCCGGCCAGTCAGTAAGAAGCAGTAGGGCCGGCGTACATCACCTTGGCGCGGGTTGGGACCTCGGGGAACGGGTCGCCCGTATCCTTCGCCCAGCGGTGGAGTTTGGCCAGCAGATCGGTCCGGAGTTTGGCCTGTGCCTTCTCGTCCGCCAGGTTCTTCATCTCGTAGGGGTCCTTGGCCAGATCGAACAGATGCGTCACCTTGCCGGCGGTGTTGACGGCGAGCTTGTTTCGCGGCGTGACGATCGCCCGCCACGCACCATCGCCGTGCATGCGTCCCTCGGCATAGATGGATTGAACCGCGGGGGCCCGCTCGCCGAGCACCGCCGCCGACAGGTCGCGCCCGGTGCACGTGCTCGGCGTCTCGAGGCCACAGACCGACAGCAGCGTCGGCATCAGGTCGATGGAACTGACGAGCGTGGGCGGTGTTTGACCGGCCTTAATCCGAGCGGGGCAGCGCATCAACAACGGGATGTGCAGTGATTCCTCCTCGGGATGGCCCTTGTACCGCTTACCGTGCGATCCGTGCATGTCGCCGTGGTCGGACGTAAACACGACCAGCGTGTTGTCCGCCAGCCGCAGCTCGTCCAGCGCCCGAAGGAGCCGGCCCAGCTCATGGTCGAGCGACTCGCACAATCCGTAGTAGCCGGCCAGCTCCCTGGTGGTCTTCTTGTGCTTCCGCTGTCCGGCGGGGACGTTCGGGCGCCACTCAAGCCCGTCGCGCTTGAACCGGTCGAACCGCTTGGGCGGCTTGTAGGGCATGTGCGGCGGTCCCCACGACAGGTAGCAGAAGAACGGCCGGTCCTTGTTGCGCTTCATGAACTGAATGGCCAGGTCCGTCTGGAGCGTCGGCTCGTAGCCCTTAACGTTCATCCGCTCGCCTTCGCTGGTGAACGTGGGCGTCTTGTAGTAGAAGTGCCCGCGGTTGAACCCCTCGAACGTGCCGAAGCCGCGACGCCGCCAACCCGGAGGGACGAAACCAGGCTTGGCCTGGCCATCCATGTGCCACTTGCCGATGTAGTGCGTCGCGTAGCCCGCCTCCCCAAAGACGTGGCTGATGCACCGCTCCGCCGGCGGCAGCATCAGACTGTTCGTGATCATGCTGGTCTGGTGCGGGAACCGGCCGGTAGTGATGGCAGATCGATTCGGCGTGCAGAGGGGATTCGCCGCGTAGGCCCGCGTCCACCGCGCTCCCTGCTCAGCCAGACGGTCGAAGTGGGGCGTCCGGACGAGCGGATCGCTGCCGTGCCCGAACGCGCTGAACCGCCACTGATCCGCCAGGACCAACAGGAGGTTGGTCCGCCGGCGCTCCTTGCGCTTTTCCGTGCCGTGCGCGACCGCGGGCGATATGGACAGGCCCGCCGTCGCGGCGGCCAGGTCCTTGATGAACGTTCGTCGGTTGACGGCTGTCGTGGTCATGATTGGTCTCCGCCGCTCGGGCCCTCGAGGTCCAGGCCGTAGCGCTGATAACCGAGGAGGGGCTCGAACCCCGCCCGCTCATACATCCTCCTGGCCGGCGCGTGCCCGTCGTTCAGGCCGGTCTGCACCTCGGCGACCTTCATGCCGCGCCGTCGCAACTCGTCCAACACGAACCGCAGCTGCCTGGCGCCGTAGTCTCTTCCCTTGAAATTAGGATGAACGCCGTTCTGGCCCACCTCGCCGATGCCCGTCGACGCATCCGGATGCAGGCAACAAAAACCGACCACTTGCCCGTCGACCTCGGTGACGAAGCTGTTGTCGGGCTCGGCGAACAGCTCTTGGCGGATGTCCTCGGTCTTGTGCTCGTCCCAGGCTTTGCCGCCGACGCGGAATCCGTATCGCCGCTCGCGCACGTACGACAGGCCGATGTCCCAGATCCGCCTGACGATGTCCTCGACCGCGGGCCAGTCCTCCGGCCGGAACGGGCGAATGATGCCAACCTCATCCATTTGCAGTCACCCCACTACAACCGGGTGGTATGATCGAGGATCGACCGCCGAGGGTCCAACCTTTGGTCGTGCTGACAAGATCGTGCGCACTCCCACGGCCAAGCTGCGCCGAGTCCCTCGGTTCCGCTTGACCGTGCCGCCCTGGTCCTACCCAATCTAAGATACGCTCGGCGGATCCTAACGCTCCCAAACGGGCTGGCCGCCGACCAGGATGCCTTGAACCTGGTCTGGCTTGCCGGACACGACCGTCGCCCGTTGTTGGTCGTCGAAACGCACTTCGACGAAGTCGGCCTGCGTCTTCAGCTTCACCGA
>Ga0180432_10010929_pt1 | contig 10778 bp, 12 predicted proteins | sample SS_ome_10_FD_132414 | JGI IMG/M metagenome (GOLD analysis project Ga0180432, IMG submission 132414) | Hypersaline lake sediment archaeal communities from the Salton Sea, California, USA - SS_1_MS_2 metaG | ecosystem: Environmental > Aquatic > Non-marine Saline and Alkaline > Hypersaline >...
ATTAAATTATGATGAGTGTTTTGATGGTTATCAGACTGGTCAATATTGGATTGAACCAGGTGCTGGTCAAACAATTACACAAGTCACAATACCTGAAGGTATTGAACAGATAACCATAAATGTATATGAATCTGAAGGTGAAGTAGAAGGGACATTTTCTGATAATATTGAAGTATTTCCTATAGTATTTAACGGTCCTGACCCATGTCCAATACCAGGTTGTACCGACCCAAATGCTAACAATTATAACCCTGATGCAAACGAAGAAGACGGTAGTTGTACATACGACGAACTAACTTTAGACTTAGGTGGAGATATCATATGGACCCCTCAGGGTACTTGTGTGAACCCATTCTATAATCAATCATTTGTTGTTAACAACACAGGTGAAGGTGTTATAAATAACTTTAGTTTAGAGGTTGTCGTAGAGACATGGGATGGAAACCCCGTATTTCAAGGTACACAGGATTATAATGTATCTATAGACCCTAACGGTAGTTATACGGTGTCTGACTTCCCTGATGTATTTACAGGGGATTTAAACTATGTTTCTGCAACTCTAACATGGGTAAATGAGTTAGGTAATATAGAAACCGATACACAATCATTTAATTTGATATTGTATTGTTGGGGATGTACTGACCCTGAAGCTAATAACTATACTGAAAGTGAGTATATCTTTGACGAGGTACAAACTCATTGGTTAACGGCCTTCCCAAACATTCAACTCCCTTCTCCTGAACAGGTAGAATGTACTTATGATATTACAGAATTAGATTACTTAGGTGCAGAATGTACAGTATATTGTGATGAGAACGGACCTTACTATTATGTTACCACCACATTCCAAAATACAGGTAATGTTACGATTACTGATTTTTGTGCCGAATGGAATGTAATAGGAGGACAAGAAGATATTCAATGTTTTAATGGTACATTAGAACCAGGTGAAACTATTGAATTGGTTCACGGTCCTATATATGTTAATGGTACTGGTGTTGTTTGGGTATATCTACAGGAATTAAATGGTGTTGTATTAGACCCCGAAATAGGATTTTATGAAAATCTAACCTGTAATTTAAATGCTGAAGAAGTATGTGATTATGGTTGTACTGATAATACCGCCAATAACTATAACCCTGACGCGGATTTAGATGACGGTAGTTGTACTTATGATGTTTTAGGATGTACAGACCCTGAGGCCAATAACTATAATCCTAACGCTAACGTAGATGACGGTAGTTGTGAATTCTTAGGATGTACAGACCCAATAGCGTTAAACTATGACCCGAACGCAACCATAGACGATGGTTCTTGTAATTACATCTATGGATGTACAGACCCCGAAGCGGATAACTATTGGCCCGATGCAACTATGGACGATGGTAGTTGTATATACTTAGGATGTACAGACCCAAATGCTAACAACTATGACCCTGACGCGACAGTGGATGACGATAGTTGTGTATATGATGTATTAGGGTGTACAGACCCTGAAGCTAATAACTATAATCCTAACGCAAATATAGATGACGGTAGTTGTACTTATGATGTTTTAGGTTGTACAGACCCTAACGCTTTTAATTACAATCCACTCGCGACTGTAGATGATGGTAGTTGTATTTATTTAGTATATGGTTGTACAGATATGGATGCTTTAAACTACAACCCATCCGCTAGCATAGATGATGGAACTTGTATTTATCCAGGTCCTTGTGATGAGTTTGACGGTAGTGCATTCGCACCAAACGCATTTACACCAAATAACGATGGTTTAAATGACGCATGGAGAGTGATAACGGAAGTTGAATGTTGGAACAAGTGGGAGTTACTTATCTATAACAGGTGGGGTCAAGTAGTCTATGAAATGGATGACCCTTCACAAGTATGGGATGGTAGTTTTAGAGGTGGTGACCACTATGTTTCAGACGGAGTATATGCTTATACACTCAGAGCTGTGGCATGGAATTTGGAAACAATAGAACTAACAGGTTTTATAACCGTTCTAAGATAACAATCAATTAATTAAAAAAGAAAAGTGACCTTCGGGTCACTTTTTTTATATAAAGAAAAAAGGACTGACACCGTCAGCCCTTTTTGTAGATTAATTTTACCCCCTTTTTTTTATAAAAGTTTATGAAAGTACACTATCTCTAATGCCCTTCAATTTCGAGTCCATATTAGACTCTATGGTCTCCAATAAGGATTCCAATGCTGTTGTGAATTTATCTTCTAATTCTCTTTTAAAATCTTCGTTATCTATTCTACTTATTAATAAGTCTTTTGTCATATCAGTTAACCCATCTAAGTATTTTTCTCTAAATTCTCTAATGAAAGTATCTGTTATTTTTCTCGGTAAAAATCTTTTGTCGGAAAATATTTTAGCAAACTCATCTTCATCTATCTCAACAATAGTTTGAGTTAAAACATCTTTTTCAAAAGTATCCATTTGTAGTTTTGACTCCAAATAAGAAATTAACCTTTCTTTTAATGTTTCTATTACTCTTGCATTTTCGTCACCCATAAGTCCTTTAAGTACCATAATTAAATCTTCATTAATTACAGACTCATTAATACCCATATTAACCAAGTTATTGGTTTCTATGAATAGTTTGTTAAAAAACTTTGTGGTTTGAATCTTTGAATTAAAGTTAACTGATTCAGATATAATACCTAATCTACCTTTAACAATTTTAGATTCTGTGAGTTGAGTTTTCTTAACCTTTTGGGTTTCTGTTAAGTTCCTTTTAACTACTTTCTTTAAGTTCATTTTCCTTTGGGTTTCCACGCTTTTATTGATTCGTTGAATTCCTTACTATTAACTCTCACTCTTTCATAAATATCTGCGTTTTCTGGTTTAGACAACTTAAATCCCTTTTTTTTTAAATTTTCTAAAACCTCTTTTTGACGCTTTGTGAGGTCATTTGTAACGTCTCCTTTTTCCAATAATTACGCCAAACCTTGTTGTTCTTTTTTCTTCATAACTTCTTCAAACGGTTCGTCCATCTCTGCCATTTCTTGCTCATGACCGTGAGTATAATTATCTAACGCAATTTCCTCCTTCTCATTGTCGTTAAATTCTACTTCGCGTATCTTATCACCTCCAACTATCCTAAAGTCCCTATAATCAGGTCCCTCGTTGTTTATGATGGTGAAATAGATTATACCTCCGTCTAATAACTTACCTAAACCATTCATTTGTGAATTAAATGGTAATTCAATATCTGCGTTGTTATAGTAAGAGCCTAATCTAACAACAGGTTCTCCTGTTTTCTTATCTTCACCTTTTGCAACTACTACCGCTCTGATAAATGCAATATCTTCAGGGTACTTTTTGATTAGGTCATCAAATTCTCTACTAATCTCTTCTCTATCTTCGTCAGTAAAAACTACTTTCTGTTTTCCTTTATCGTTAGCTGAATAGAAATTAAACTCTCTGAGTTTATCATCTATCATCTTTGGTAGTGTATCGTTCGTTTCTTCTTCGTTTAAAATATTTTGTAGACCTAAAGTGTTCTCATTTATTTTTCTATAACCGTTAAATGGGTTCCATTCACCGTCTTGAGTGTGGTTAATCCATCCCATTTCTTCGGGATTATTAGGGTTTGGACCAACTAAATAAATCATGGGTTTTCCGTTTAGGTCTTGACCAAACATCACAATTCTATCTTCAGTATTTGTTGGCACACCGTCAGGTAATTTATCAGAATTATCTGTAGGTTTTTGTATCCACAATAGTTTTGAAACGTACGCGTTTGGACTATACGGGTCGTTTCCACCTCTAACATCTTTAAGAAGTTGTTTGTATTGTGTTTCTAAATCAGGATTACTTGACCTGTTAGTTAATTTCCATTGAGTGAATTTTGGTTTTTTGTCAAAGATACGACGCCTATCTCGTCTATCAGTATCTGTGTCATCAGTATCTGTGTCATCAGTATCTGTGTCATCAGTATCTGTGTTATCAATATCTGTGTCATCTTCCGAACCATCCGGTTCGTTTGTATGAATATCATCATCAGTTATCTGTTCTGTAATAAAATATTTCATCATTTAATATAATTTTGACCTTTTTCTAAAGGATATTGTTTATAAACTTTACCACTAGTTGGTGGAATATGGATATACCATTTATTTTCTTCAAATGTTATTGGGTAGATTATTTTGCCTTTTCTAATATAAAACTTATATTTATCAATTTCATTTTCATCTAATTGATATAAATCATCTTTGTGTTTTGTATCTAATAAATCTTTTAAAGCTAAGAAATCTCGGTCCGCCTTAAGCCAAGCTAATAACGAAGATGCCCACCCAACTGGTGGAAATGCGAGCGTCGCTATAAAATCCTCCCATGTTCTACCATCTAAGATTTGGTCCGTCACCGAACCGTAAAGAACATCTTTACCTGATTGTTTGTCCGCAAAAATATTAGTAACCCTTAGTAGTTCTCTAAATATTTGAATAACAACGGAACTAAAATAAACATTCCTAATTTTAGTAATAACAGTTTTCCACGACCATTTTCCATCAATTCCAAGAGATATTCGTTTGAACCATGTTAAAGGATTAGGTCCCCACGGCATTTCTTTAGTTATATTTTCAATTGTTTCTTTCAATAACTTTTCTTTTTGAGACAAAGTCAATGAATCCCACATTTTTTCGGCTTCAATATCATTCATCAGGTTTTTAAAGTCTTTAGAAAACTTTTGCTTAACAATTCCGTACGCTTCCTCAACATAGGAATCAACATCTGATTTAGTAAAAAATTTACTTAATTTTTTACCTTTATCTGTTAACATGGCCCTTATTTCTGTTTTTAGTTGAGATTCCGACATGCCCAGTAAATCTTCAAAACTTCTTAATGCAGATTCAATCTCATCACTCATATCACTAACACTAATAACAAATTTACTTTGGAATTTTTCGGCAAACTCCATTTCAAAATCTTCAATTAATTGATTTTTTAAATCAGTAAAATCTTTAAGCCACGGAACATTATCTAAACTTTTTCTGTATGCATTAACTATTTTTTCATAATTTTCTGATGTTATTTTATCGGCATTATTTATTCTAGGGTCATTTAAAATATTTAATGTTAATGAGTCAATATCTCCTAAATAACCACCTCTTTTTAGTAAAGATGTTAATTGTGACATATCGTCAATAGTTTTAGACGCCAAACTTTCAATAAAGTCATCGCCTAAATTTTCAACTCCACCTCTTTCTAACCTTGTCGCCAAATTACTTGCTTCATTATCACTTAGGTTAAAAATTTTACGTACTGCCTCCATAGGTTCTTCACCACCTAATACTTTTTTTATGATAGTTCGTGGTAATTGTGCCTGTTCGTTTAATAGTTTTGGTTTTAAACCCATCAAACTACCTATTCTGTTTAATTCCTCATTTAAATTTTTCATAATATTTTTTTTAAAAATCTAATTCGTCCAAAAGTTTTTGCTGTTCAGCTAAAGCATCTGCGTACTGTTTATTTTTTTCTTCATCAGAAGTTTCAATTGCCGCTACAGTAATATTATAAGCCTGTTCTCTTAACTCGTCAGAACTTGTTTCTAGTTTGTTATTTATTTCTTTTTTTACTTCTTCTTTTTTTTCTTCACTAAGTTGAGTATAACTTTCAGGTAGTTCTGCATTTGTAAACTCAGCGGCTTTAAGTCCTAAAATTTTACCCATTTGCATTACGGTCAAGAACCCAACACCACCCGCGGTTATTTTCCAACCGACTCTATGTATTTTTATTCCAAGTATTTTTAATTTTGCGATAGCTGATAATAATTTTCTTCTTGAGTATCTATAAAGGAATTGTGCGGTCGCTGCTTTATTTGCCTGTCTCGATGTTAGTAATCTTAGTGCGGTTTTATTATTATTAATGCTTTGTAATAATTGTTTTTCTTTATTGGTTAAATCTAATCCTTCTTTTATTTTACGTAAGAATAATTTTATCTCTTGTTCTGTCATTTCAGAAACAAATCTTAGGCCTAACTGTTTAGCTAATTGAGCGCCAGGTATAAGTGCGAATATTGCACCAATACCGGCACTAGTATGGTCACCCTCTTTCCAATATAATGCAACATCTGCAGCTTCAAGAGCGAGACTAGTACCTGCTAAAGCGGCAGCTAACAATGGACTTGCCGCACCACCTGACGCAATAGTTAATACTAACGCACCTAATGGTAAAAGAACGTGAGGGTCAGAGAAGAAATCAACCACATCGTTCATGTCCTGAGTTAATTTATTTCTATAGTCCTCGTAGTCAACACCAGCCATTGACATAGATTTCCTATCTACCCTAAAATCTGCCGAACCCTGTTCAAGTAAAGTTTTAGACCTATCGTAATTCATTAAAAATACAATATTTTTTATTTCTTCTTTTTCGGACATGGTAGTTTTCTATATAAATATGTTGTTTGGTAAGAAAATTATTCATATATTTGTATTATGAAAAACAAATACGTTATTGGTGAATCTGTTGAAGACACTAACACTTTAAAAACTTATAAAATTAAAGATTACGAAAGTTTTGGTGAAATGGTACTTTATTATTTTGAGGATGGGACTGCATTACCTGAAAAAGATATTAAAGTAAAAGGTTTTACTATGATTAAAGAAATTATTTCAATACCTAACGAAGAAAAAAATAGACAGTATCGTGAGTGTATTAAATTAATGAATAAAAGAATAGACGATATTTTTAAGTAAGTCTATTGGCTTTATCTCTATTGATACCTGTTTCCCATTTACTTGTTTGGTCAATAGGATTTCCTTTACCTCTACTTACATCAGATGACCATATGGTTATTGTTATTTGATTTGCCGGTCCGCGAGTTAATCCTGTTTCCCACGTAGTTACATTTGCATTGGTTGAACTTGAGTCTCCTGACGTATCTGTTGTCGCGCCACCTGAATCACCACCACTATCCCCTTCTTCTTGTTCTGTAAATTCCATGTCAACAGATTCTTCTCCACCATAAATTTCAGGGTGTTCTATACCATACTTTTTTAATAACTGACCAGCAACTGCGTTGGCTTCGTCTTCTATATCCCCACCAACATTAGATATTTTACCTTCAAGTTCTCCTCTTTCGTTTTGTTGATGATGGACTAATTCATGGGCAACTGACCTCATAATATCTTGTAATGCTCTTTCTTTCGTATAAACTCTTACCTCTGATTGTTCAAACTCTTCGTCTCCACCGTCTATGTATTTATAAACTGCAGTTGTTTTTATACCATCTTTATCTGTTTGATATCTTATATTGACATCATTTTCTATGTTTAATTCTTTTTTTACAAAATCAACAAATCTTTCCAAATGTTGTTTTTCGTCTGAAGGAAATGACGCTTCACCCTCATTAATATTCATAAGGGTTTTAATACGGTTAATATTTTCTGTTAATAAATCCATTAACAATAAATATTATGTTTTTAGAAAGCACAAGATGGAACAGTAACTTTATTCCTATCTCTACGGTTATCTACTTTAATTATAGTAGTGATTTCATGAGAACCTCCTGTATTTGGACCTAATGGTGAAACTGTAAAATCGTATGAGTAGAAAAATAATAGTTCACCTGTATCCACACCGAAATTCATTATTATTGCATCTCTATATGAATAACCTTCAACCAATCTAAATCCACCACCAAACAAAAAGTTACCATTTTTTACGTTATTGTTTACTGTCAATTGTGTAAATTGACCTTGTCTTAATAGTGAAAATGACGGCATGTAGGTTAAGTTTCTTAAAACGTAAGATGTTTTATTTTTCTCAACGTGCAAACCTCCATGTATTCCATATTTTACTGGTAAATAACTTTCACCAAATACTAAAGACTGATTTGGTTCGTTTATATGATTTACCGCAAACCCTATATAACCTTTATCACTAAAAAGTAATCCACCGGCACCTATATCAAAATAATGGACTCTTAAACCATTCATTAATGGTTCATTAGTCATATTCGTAAATGACTGTCCATTAAAAGAATCTTCAAAAAATAATTTACTATCATCTATAAAATTTTGTTTATAACTAAACTCTAAACCAAACTTAACATTAAGATTTCTTTTAATTTTTTGTTGATTACTAAAATATGCGTTAACAGAATTTAAAGAATAAATTCCATTACCGGACCTATCATTCATCAACATTAACCCAAAACCATTTCTTTTATTGAGTATTGATTGTTCATAACTAACCATACTCGTTACATACTGACTACCTAACGATGGCCATTGATTTCTATAACTCATCGTTAGTTCTGGACACACCCTTGAATTGGCGAAAGCCGGATTCAAATACAATTTATTATTGTTAATTTGCGAAAAAGATACATCCTGAGAAAATCCCAAAGATGTAAACGCAAATAATGTTAAAAAAGTTAAAATATATTTAATCATACCTATAAATATCAAAAATAACCTCAAATAAATTTTTGTTTAGTCAAAAAATTATTATATTTGTTACATGAAAAATTTACTCACCTACCTCACCATTATTTTAGTATTCACCTCTTGTCAGTATTCAGAACCATCATATCCATCTCTTGATGGTACTTACATTCTTCGTTCCATTTCAATTAATGGAGTTGATATTTTTGAATCTGAATTGACTGATGAAACCTACGATAATCCGATGACAGTTATCTATCCAAACCCTATCGGTCCTTTGGATACTATGAAGGTGGATAAGACTCGTATTAGTATTAGTGGTAATCGTTTTTATATTGGTTACTACCTCCAAAATGGAGGTGACCATTGGAGATATACTTATGACATGAGTGTTTCCCAAGATTTCTTGACGGGTCGTTGGGTTAATATGAATGTGTATTATAACACTGTTTTTATGAATACTCTACGTCATTATGTGATTATTGAGGATGGATTGGAGTATTTGAAGCTGGAATGTCCGAAGCAGTATCCTGACGGTCCTGAGGGTGAGGAGATTAATTACTCCTTGACGTTTTATCGTGAGGGTCCATAAAAAAAGAGGAGTTAATCTCCTCTTTTTCTTTTAAGTAACTTTTTTACTTCTTGTATATTCTTTTTAAACTTTTCGGGATTATCAATAGCCCATTGTTTTATTGAATCTGGTAGATTAGACTTTCTTACCTCTTGTAATAAGTTATTTGTTTCTTCTGATGATACAACGGATTCTGTAACCATTACGTCACCAAATTCGTTACGTAATTTTAATTTAAGTCTAGGTAATGGAGTTGAGAAAGTAATCTCGTACCCATTTTCTTCCGCCCAATTTATTAGACGACCTGAGTCTAACCTTTGGTTGGTTTCAAATGGAAATTTTGATAATTGTTTTTTTGGAGAAGCTAAAACAGATGCAATTTTTAACGTAGGTGTTATAATAACCGCAATTTTTTGTTCATCAAATCCAAAAAAAACTTTTTTAGTTAAAAAAATTCTTCCCATTAATTTTAAAATAAATTCTTCGTATTTACCCTTTTCTCTTTCTTTTTTTTCGGGCATGTTAAATGAAGCGGACTCATTATATATATTTTTATGATTGCGCTTCATAACTATAAATATATGTTACCTGTATTCGGGTTCAGGTAATTTATCCTCATAAACTAAATAATATTCGTTTAGAAATAAAATTAAGTCATCTTCATCAATAAAGAAGTCATCTTCGTCATCACCAAAACCCAAATCCCAATCATCATCCATATCATCAAATATTTCCATATCCATAAAATTAACACCATAACCAAAATCGTTAAGATATTCAAATTCAATAGTATCAACTCTGACCATATCTTCGTTATCCCCCCTCATTCTGAACTCAACTTCAACAACGTTGTTGTCTTTATTGATAAAATTTGATATTATTTCTATAACTTCCATTTTTTTAAATTAATAAATGTTTATTTTATTACAAATATCATTAAACACATGAAAAGACAAATTATACTAGATGAATTTTACTTTGATAACGGTGACTTAACTGTAGTTTTTAAATTAGATGATGACAAATATAGGGAAGATATCATAGATGAAAATAGTTTTGAAGAATATATACAAAAATCGGGCAAATTAGAATTCTTTAAAGATTGTTGGGACGGTTATAAAGAATCTCACTATACTGAGGAGTATCTCATAGAATACGACGAATGGAAAAAAGATGAGTGTGAAACTACTGACATTGAAGACTTTTTGTATTATCATTATCAAAAAAATAAAATACCTGATTACTTAGAAGAATGAAATTACACTCAACAGCATTTGATAATGTGTACCTTATAGAAGAACCTTTTTTTGAAGACGAGAGAGGATACTTTATGGAAACTTGGAATGAACTTGGATATTCAAATAAAAAATTACTAAACGACATTCCTTCACTTAAGGCAATACAAAACGATAATTCTTTATTTTCAACTTTATTTGTTCAGGACAATTTATCCGTATCTAAAAGAGGAGTATTCAGAGGATTACATTATCAAACTGGTAATTCGTCACAATCAAAATTAGTTAGAGTTTTAAAAGGTAGTGTTATAGACTTTGTTGTTGACCTGAGAGAACAGTCTCATAATTATGGTAAGTTTGAGTACTTTGAATTAAATGATAGAAACAAACTTTCTTTATTTGTCCCTCCTTATTTTGCACATGGTTTTCTATCTTTAGAAGATGATACGATATTCACATATAAATGTGGAAATTATTATCACAAAGAGAGTGAAGGTAGTGTAAATTATTCCGATAATGTTATAAGACATATTCAAAATAAAAAAGACACAATATTAGATATAATCCAA
>Ga0180432_10010930_pt1 | contig 10778 bp, 12 predicted proteins | sample SS_ome_10_FD_132414 | JGI IMG/M metagenome (GOLD analysis project Ga0180432, IMG submission 132414) | Hypersaline lake sediment archaeal communities from the Salton Sea, California, USA - SS_1_MS_2 metaG | ecosystem: Environmental > Aquatic > Non-marine Saline and Alkaline > Hypersaline >...
TCCGTGTCAGGCTTTAATGTAATCGCACACATGGTTCCTATAATTGTAGTAGTTAATAACAATTTTTCGGCACACTGATTTTTGTGGTCCTGTGAGTTAGATCCAGTAGGCACACTGTCAATTGCGTTTGTGTATAGGTCCTTGTATATTTCAAGCCGTTGTTTTATTGAGGCTATCGCGTCAGCAGGCGCAGAAATCAGAGTGTTAAAAGATTCAGCCAAGTCCAATGGTGCTGACAGGAGCGTATCTATATTGTCATTTATAAACCGCTTTGCTGAATGTATCGCGCTCGATATAGAATCAAGGGTGCTTGCTATCTTGTCAACCGATGCCGCGATCTCATTGACCAGACTTTCTATGCGCTCGGCCGCACTTGCGATTGTGTCAACGGCATCCGCAAGAAAGGAATCCTGATAAGCCGCATTAACTGAGTCATACAGTTCGTTTATTGTCTCAAGGATTCCAAAACTTGTGGCCTCCCCTGCCTCCGGGATTTCTTCTCTAATCGTTTCGGTCATTACAAGGCCGAAAATAACCTGATTGGACGATGACCGTAAAGGATCCCTGCGCTCTATACTTTCAATAACGACATCGACATTGCCGTACAAAGGGTGTTCAAGAATAGAAATCCCTTTTTTGCCTGCGCTCTCTTCAAATTGATCTGCGTCCTGGTCGCAGTCAGCCCCATAAAAATAAATAGTCATAGGGAAACCGACCTCGCCAACTCCAAAATCCTGCACCAGAGTTCCGTCCGTGCCGGCGAATCGGTATTTGCTTGTTTTCTTTATAATTTTTTTTTCAAGGTCAGAGTATGCGAAAACGTGACGCTTTTTGTCAGGCGTCTCGATTGCTCCCTCAACGACCCTATCTTTATAGCTCATATAATCACCAACTGAAATCCATTATCCCTCCGCTCTGAGGGAGTCTCAAAGATGTTCCTTTTATTACAGCCCTTCCTTTTGTCTCGACTTGATTACCGCTTTCATTTCTGATAATAATTTCTTGCGTTTCTTTCTTTTCCTGTGTGTCTGTTATCGCCTCCCTTTGAGTTACCGGACCCTGCTTTAAAAGCTGTGCCTCTCCCTCGGCTATTTTCCAGTCAAGGACCGCCGCTTTTAAAGACTTTTCACTGACAAGTCCAATGGCCTCAAGAAAAGAATAGACTACGGCTTTCATCATTTTCCATTTCACAATTAGCTCGGCGATTGTTATCTTGAAAAATTGAACAACCTCATCCCAATTATGATACAGGGCAACAACCGCGCCGACAATAAGCATTATCCACCCCAATGGATTTGTAGTGTTTACCAGTGTTTGAATAAATGCGACGGCTATCATAATTTTTCTATAAGCGGTCCATGCGGCAACCATAGCCAAAATAGACGGCACCAAAGGACCTATGACATCCCATACACCCCTTAGTACGTTGACAAAAGTTTTCATTCCTGCGATTATTGGTTTAACGTCTATATTCTGGATCCACTTTGTAAACTCTTCAAGTGCCCCGGCCCCGTCTTTTTCAAACGCCTCTATAAATTTAAAACCCAGTTCTATCGCGCTTGACTGCAATATCCGCAATCTATTCATGAGGGACCCTCTCATAAACTCTGCCATCTTCCGCGCGGCTCCCTCCGATGCGCGAAGGGCCTCCTGATATTCTTTTAATTTGTCGCTTCCTATAGACAATAAAACATTCATCCCGGTTACAGCCCGATTCCCAAATATGGTTGTCAATGTCGCGGACCGTTGTTTGGATCCCATTCCTGACAAACCCCGTTCGAGGTCTCCTATAATATCAATAGCGTTCCTGAAATCCCCGTTGCTGTCCTGAGTTCTTACTCCAAGAGAGGACAGGGCCTTCTGTGCCTCCCCAGTCGGCTTTGCAAGCCTCAGCATCATGTTCCTTAGTTGCGTTCCGCTTTCCGCACCTTTTACCCCGGCTGAGGCCATCGCACCTGCAAGGGCGTTAAACGTCTCTATGTCCTGACTCGCGGCTGTAAAGGTAGGCGCGCCTTTTTTCATGGATTCAAAGAGTGTCTCAAGGTCAGTATTGAACATCGTTGTAGTTTTTGCAGAAACGTCCATTACTCGATTCAGGTTTTTACCAAGCTGTTCGGTGTCCTCTGTCATCAAGTTAAAAGCTCCGAGGGCATCACTCGCAATGTCAGTTGCTGTTGCGAGGTCAGTATTTGCTACGGTGGCGAGGTCTACGACTCCGGGCAATAATTTCATTGCCTGCGCCGATGAAAAACCTGCCATCGCTAAATAGTCAAGACCCTCCCCGGCCTCTGTTGCAGAAAATTGAGTTACCGCACCGACTGATCTGGCGGCGGTCCTCAGTTCTTTCATCTTATTCTTTCCGTCCTCCGTTGCCAAGTTGACATCTTTGAATTTCGCCGTTGCCTTCGTTACGGCATTGTCAAACTGTGCAAATTCACGGACAGCCATCCCAGTTGCCAGGGCGAGACCTCCCATAGCGACCATTGCTCCACGTCGCAACTTTTGATCAAAGGACCGAGACATACCCCCTGCCATCAATTCAGCCTGTCTCTGCGCTCTTGTAAAATCGTTTCTCATTCCGCGCGTAAGACGGTTCGATGCCGATGACATTTTGTTGACAGGGCCAGACATACGATCTACGGCCCTAAAGACTGCCTCAACTGAAAATCTCCCTGCCAAGTGTCTCTCCTATGTTTTATTTTGCGTTTTCAATAATCCCGGAATCAATGGTTCGTAAAAAAAAGTTATCTCATGCAGTTTTAAAGTCCGAACATCCGGGACCCCCGGATAATCGGACGCTACTTGTAAAATCTGCATTATCTTACCGCCGACGCCCCTTACAGACCTCACAACTCCTTTCGAGGCGATAAGTGAGGTCACGAAACTAAAAAAATGTTCATTACCGCCATAAGGGGCTTTATGTCTATGGCATCAAGTCTTGAAAGAAAAGACGGGTTCTTTTGCATAGACATAGCAAGAACGGAAAAAGTCTTATGCGTCCCCTCTTTTTCTTTGTACTTATCCATACTCATAAAAGCCGCTCCGTCGGGCCTCGTAAGTGTTACAGAATTGCAGTCCACTTTTTCAGGGTAGGCAAGTTTATATTCTAATTCTTCATTCTCATTAAATACAAGCCTCCCAAGGCAGATTGCTTTGACAATCTTCCTTTTCTGATCATTGAACGAATCCCTGTCCTCTTCGTCCATGTCAGCAACATCCGTGTCGATCTCCCACGCCGAACAGAATCTTTCAAACTCAAGTTCAGCTGTCTCCTTGTCAATTACGTTTTTCATTGCTTAGTCATCCTCCCCGGTCCTGATATTGATATTTCCATAGACGACGTTTTTGAGGACCGTCCGGCCTCCTCAACAATTATTCCTTTGCCATAGTACACCTTTCCATCCGCCATCGTCAATGTCACGTCAACAAAGTCAGACCCGTCTATAATATCCTGTAAAAACTGATGGTCCCCGGCGTCATCGTCTATGACAACACCAAGACCGGAGACCTTAAAAGGGACGATCTCTTTTAAGATTCTCGCAGTTGCACCATCCCCATTGGGTTCGACTGAATTCTGATCTCCGCCGAGGACAATAGACGCATCCACGTCCTGCGGCACAGCGAACGTCCGCCCGTTAATTGAAACACTTTCTATTGGTCCACCTATTACAGCCATTTTTTACGTCCTCCTTTTATCCAAAGTAAAAACCAAAATTTATATCGCCACTCACAATTTCTACGTTACCACTCAACTTGACCGGGAATGTCCAGTTCAGCCTTTTAGGATTTTGTGAGTCTATTTGAACAACCATGCTTTCTTTTGTAAACTCCGCGTCAGCTATGATTGCCTGTAACGCAAGATTATCCGCGAGGTTGCCAAGCGCGGAAAGTGCATCCTTTGGTTTCTTTGCTGTAGGATTCACCGTCGGAGTTGAGTCTGGCAATAGTGGCGACCCTTTCCAGTCCTCACTTTCAAAAATCAGCCTGACGTTATAAACAATATTTTGAAGTTTTACAACGTCAACAAGATACCTGTACGCAGGTGGAACCTCTCCTTCCGGGTGGTACATCGTTACAGTGTCGTTCATTTCTATTTCACCAGAAGTCAAAATAGTAGTACACGACCCGGCCTGCACTGCGAGGTCCCTGTTTATGTAATCCTCCTGATCAACGTCATCCCCGGCAACAAGTCCAGAAAGTAAAGAATTATAATCCTGTGGCGGATTGTTCACTGCCTGCTTTGTCACCCTTGCCGCCGCCCTCGCCGCAATCTGTGCCGGCAGGTTATTACATCCAGGAGCCGACATTAAGACGTTGATTTTGTCGTCGTCTCTCGCGTCAGTGATTACAGTACGGGTTGCCCTGTCGTCGCCTGTTCCTGAAATAGCATAGAGCGGTTTCTTTTCAAGGGGCAACCATCTCCCGTCTCCGAAAGTCTGAATGAGATCAAGTGTAGTTGTGTCGTCATAATTCAGACAATTAACTATGCAGGTCTCCCATACTTGACCTATCTGATCAAGCGCATCCTGTATGTCAGGATTAACAAGTCCACCTGCGCAGTCAGTAGATGTGAAAGTAATACCGTAAGCATCGCCTTCGACCTCTACAACGATGTCGTTACCGCTCTCTCCGGCCCACTTAGCCTCAAGAGGCAAAGCACCTGCCGCAATTACACCGGGGATTACAGGCATATTTAATTCGCCTATTATCGCGGTCCTTATGGCAGTAAGGGCCTCGTCCGCAGTGTCGCCTTCTTCAACGACTACTGTAACAGAAATTTCTGCACACTTAATTACATAAGATGCCGTTTCCGTTTGAACACCAACCGCCGCAATCTGACCTGCGGCAGGGACCCCTGCGGAGTCATCTTCAAGCGGATAAACTGTTACAGGAATAGACCCAACGCCATCACCATTGAGAGGGAAAAGCATCAATGACGCCAGATGTAACGGTGACCCGTACCCGTATCTTGCCGCGACCTCAGCGGCACTTGTGACAAGTCTCTTGTCAGTGCTATAACTGGACAAAGAACATCCCTGCCCGATTAAAGCGATTCGCTGAGGCAGAAACCTTACTGCCCCGGCACCGAAGTCTTTGAATTGTGTAAGTATTCCCACAACCCTCGAGACTGCTGTTGCATCAACTGCTTGTGACATAGCTTTCCTCCTATGTATCAGATTCTTCAAATCTCAAGTTACAATAAACCAATCCATCATCGCCCCGTGTTATTGTTCCACCGACAATATCAATCGTCTCTGGCACCGCTTGAGGTGAGTATTCGTTTATTGAAACATTAACTACAACTCTTGCGCCTATACACGCCTGCGCCGGTCTGTCGTTTATATTTGGCTGAAACATCGTTATAGAGTGGACGACCCTCTCATGCACTATTGTAGGCATTTCCAATTTTCTATAAAACGCCGACGCTATTATATTTCTAACAAGCCTCGCCACCCTTTGAACGTCAAGAGAGGCAAGCTCGTCTCCCTTTTTTATTTCGCCGTCTACAAGTTTATTATTTTTTGCAGAGAGGCAATCTATATTGATTACAACATCATACGTTTGTCTTTCCACAGAATCGCTCATCCCCGGTGAAATGGTCGAGCTTTCATAATAAACATTGACAAGAGGAGTCTGGCGCAACACGTTTCCGTCAGTGTCCTCAACCAACTCCCATGGATTGGACCTCTCAAGATAAATATCAAAGTCCCAATCCGTAGACTCCTCGCCTTCCTGTCCTGCCAAGTAGACTTGATTAGCAACCTCAAGGGCAAGAATAGAGGCAATCTTATCCCGGACAATTTCAAAGTTGTCCTGTTTGTTTATTAGATAGTCTATCTTAACCGACATCCAATAACTCCAACGTAAATTTTACAACACCGATCTTTCGGTCTACCTCTGCAGACCCGATTGAGAAGGTCCACTCGTCGCCGTTTATATTTTCGTATTGTAAAATCCAGCCTGTACCGTCCTCACTTTTGTCTGGGATAGTCCCACAGGCTGACAAAACTGAAGAGAGGCGGAGCGTAATTTCTGCGGTCCGACCACGCACCAAGGCACCTGTGTCGGGGTCAATCATTAAAGCTATGTCCGTTGACTGACCTATTATCGTATATTGGAATTGATCAGGGTCGATAAGGACAACTGTTACTCCGAAGCCACTGTCTTTATCTTCCAGAACAAAATCCAGATCGCGCTCCGCCTGCTCTATCAAGTTCATTAGTTATCTTCTCCCAACTCCGTTTGATCGGTCTCGTCTTTTTTCTTCCGCCCCCGTCTCCTTGTTACTTTAACCTCTTCTTTTTCTTCGGGTTCAAGGTCTATGTCAGGGACGGGGACCGGGTCTTTCTCTGGTTCCGGGGCAGGATCCTTCTCCGGCTCCGGGGCAGGGTCCGGACCATGACCTTTCATCGCGTCAACCATTTCGTCGGCTTTCGCTCTTTTCGTTCCTGCCTTCCGCTCAATCTTTACTGGCTTTGAGGCCTCTATTATTTCAATGTTCTTTATATTAGCCTTAGCCACATCGATTGGTGTTCCGACCTGCTTTTTCGTCCTTCCTTCGTGCCGATGCAAATTGACCCGGATAGTCCTATCAAGCACAGGGGCCTTTCCGATCTCTACAATAACACCTGAATTAACAAGCGCGTCAAAGACCGATTTCGACCCCAACATCTTCGCAGTGATAGGGGAGTTCTGCCTTACTGGACCCTTTCGTGTCGTGACCGACCGACCGGGAGCTACTATATATCTTGCCATTGACTACCTCTCTTATGTACTCGGATTAGTGTCTATGCATCCATACCTGTCTATCGACACAGGAATAAGTAACGGTCTGCTTTTCACTTCGCAGTACACGGTCTCAAGCGGCTCGTCCATATAAATACGAGGCTTAAAGTCAAAGGCCCCTGGAACTGTTACGCGCGACGGTAAAACGTCCCTGAATTCAGGTATGCTGTCTACAACAGTGGGGATTGCGCCGAAAACCTTTCTAAAGTCAAGGTCCTCCGGGTCCGGTAACATTATACAACGGTCCCATCCGACATACTGTTCTTTCTCTCCAGACACGAGGTCGATGTATCTGCCTCCGTAGGTCCAGATATTAAACTTGTAATTTCCAAGCGGAAACTCACCCTGAAGTGTGGCCCCGTTGTTTAACATCTGCGGATTTAAATTAGCCACTGCAAATTGGCTTTTATAAAAAGCCTCTTTAACTGTCGCATTATTTAAAAAGTTAGCGAAGGCCCCCGGTCCCATAATAATATGCTTAGGATCACAGAGACCGTCGTCTCTGATAGTCTCCGCAAGATTAGAAAGGTCAACCAGCGGATTAGAATTCGTTTCGCCCCACGCCACAACTGCATCGGGAAAGTGAGTTGCTTTCGGCAGGTAATCCAGATCATACCTCGCGTTGCCGTTAGCATCGTATAAAGTGAGTGTCCCGTTTTGCAGTATGGATGCGGCCTGATATTCAATGGTCCGCTTAATCCGATCTGTCATCTTTTTCCATGAGTTTAGAATTTTCACGCGCAATCTTGCCTGTGCGCTTACTTCTGCGGCTTCGTACTCCGTTTCTCCCGGCTCCCTGTTAGTAAGGTTATAAGAATTAAAATCCATCTTTAACGCAAACGCAGGTGGCTTTATTTCTTTATTGGTGTAAATATCTGTGCTGATTATATTTGCACCAGTAGAAATATCGGTGAGAACAGGAGCGATTTCCTCATCACCCCGTTCAATGTCGATTGATATAAACTCGGAGTTTGTAATATCCTCCGGGGTGGTCTTAAAAAAAGACGTTAAAAACATATTCCGATCAATGTCAGGCATCTGTCGGTACGCTTTTAACATCTTTACGCTTTTGTCATTCGCTGGCATCTGTCTTTCCTCCTTTTTTATTTCCTATTTATTGATTGTCAAGAACGCCCTGTTCATCAACTTCAAGGGCGACTATACCGTAGTCTCTGAGCGCGTCTATGGTGGCGACATCGACCTCGGCTCCGCTGTCATAAACAAGTTTATCCGCTCTTACCTTTCCATTTGTCAGGACCCTGACAGAGACATTCCCGGCCGCAGTGGCCACTGTCTCTATTGTAAGAACACCAAGAGGAATCTCTGTTCCGTCCGACTCGGCAGGGTCACAAACTACCCAGTTGCCATTTGCGTCTCTTGACAGAATAGTTCCCTCGGCGTAAGTGTCCGCACCGGGAAAAACAAGTAGGCCGTCCTCATATTCGGGATTGCCTATCACAACTCCACCCGTATCGTAATTCGTTACGATCATAGTCATTTTACTGCACCTCCATTCCTAAAAGTCTGAACATCTCATCGTCCACCGCGTCTGAAAAAGTCTTTTTGTCTTTTGCGCCGGACGGCACGACTGGAGGCGGATCATCATCTGTTCTCTGGTCCAACGCTCCTTTTACCATTTTAGATGAAAGATAAGACGCAATCACGTCATCATCCGCCATCTGCGCCCCTGACTCAATATGCTTAAACATGAGTTCAGGGTCAGTAATAGACGATCTCATTTGTAAGTGCGCCATTACTCTTTTGTTTTCGGCTTCAACCCCCTTCCTGAATATCTCCTTGTACAGGTCCGGGTGCTGTGCCCTTATTTCTTCAAGGGTCATCTTGACACCTCCTATAATATTTTTACCCGCGTCAAGGCGGGGTAGTCCACTCATTGTGTGTATATGGCTATCGTCCTGCGAATATGCATCAATCTTTTTTTCTAAATTCAGCATAGCGGTAACGCGCTCCGCGTCTGACGCATACCGATCAGACTGCTTCATTCTCAAAAAACAATCGTCCACTGCATATTTAGCAAATTCAATTGAATCTCGCTTGTTGTCCTCTTTGTCATTGTCAATAACTTCATCGACGAATCCGGCGTCTTTTATTTCTGGACCATAGTAATACGTCTCCGCGTCCATAAGCGAAAGAATATCCTTTTTACTTTTCCCGGTCTTGTCAACGTATGCCTGCGCTAAAAGTGCAGTAAGCGCCTCAAATCGTTCCGAGGCTTTCTGCATTTCTCTGTGGTCCCCTGATACATAACCCCATACGTTGTGAATCATAAAAACGGCGTTCTTTTCTGCCGTTACCGAATCGCCTGCCATAGCAAGATAAGAGGCCATCGAAGCCGCGAGGCCCATCAAGTGAACATGGACCTTGCCCTCATAATTTTTCAGCAAATTGTACATCCCAAGTCCATCGGCGACAAATCCACCGGGGCTTGAAATTTCTACGCGGACATCATCACCTTTTGCCTCTTTGAGTTGTTCGCGCATCCATGGGACATCCGATCCGTAAAAACCTATCGGTTCATCTATTGCTATTAAAAACATTTGGTCCTCCTTAATATACATTATAAGCTAATTTAATTGACACGCTTCTCGCAGCCGCAGTTGAGGCGGTCAGCTTTGCAGAAATCCTTGTATTCGCTGGCAGTATTCTCGTTTGAACAGGAATAGACCCCTCTCCAACGGTGTTTGACCTATCAAAAGAAAGTCTCGCTACCTGCTCCTCTGATCCTGCCGGACCTTTGAATAAATGAATTTCATATTGATCATTATTTGAAATTGACCCTATGTTGCAATAGTGAATATTGAACACAAATGGAATGGCGTTTTCTGGTATAATCTCAGTAGGGTCAGCGTCAAGTCCCCATGCAATGGCGTTTACTTTGTTTACAACAATCGCATCCTGTCTCGTCGGATATATACATGAACACGACGGAAGGGCCTGTCTCTTTCCGGGTCCAAGTTTAAACACAAACAATCACCTCCCCCGCTTTATTCTGCGCCATGACATAAACATCAATAGGGTCATCGGATTCTATATTAAAACTGTCAGACACCGGCACAGCTGTCTTTATGTGAGAAGGCGCGCTGTTCCCGGTCATCCTGTATGTTGTAATATATTTAGGTCCATACTTTTTAACAAAAACAAATCCTGTGGTCACGTTCTGCGCGACCCGGACCCAAGTGTCTGCAGGCAAATTCTTTTTTTCTGGATTAGCCATTATTGCACCACCGTATCTGCATCCTCGTCGTCGTTACTGTTTGTGACAACAGGAACGGAGACGGGTTGCTTATATTCATCAAGCCCGACTGTCTTTTCAGCGTCAAGCTCCCTTTTCCTTTTATTAAGGATAGTCTTGTAAGACATCCCTGATAACTTCCGGCACTGCTTATCTTTAGTAGACAGGTCGTTCTGTATCATCTTAATCGCGGCATCGACATCTTTATTTATGTCAACAGAAGGTCGCGCCATCCCCGTCCACTCTGCATTTACCCACGCGCCGAAAACCTGCCACTTGCTTTCATTCCACCACGCATCTATAAAACCCGGAGCATTTATTTGTCCAAGCAATACGGATTGAATTGTATGCTCAACAAAAATAGGCTGATAAAAATCAACTCCCATCTTCCAACTTCTATACTCAAGATACATATTGAATTCATTGTTCGCCTGACGTGACGCTGAAAAATTACTTTGAAAAAGTAAAGTCAAAATTTCAGGTGGGACCTCACTGACCCAAGCGAGGACGTTCAGAATCGCCTGCTCGAATGTCGCATAATTAACATTAGGTCGATGTGTATTGAATGACACAGGCTCCTCTCCGGGAGCAAGCGTCTGAGGTACGGTTCCAGGGAGCATTGAGTTCCAGTTCCATTTCTTTGTGGACCCGTCGGTTTGTATTACGTCATCACTGCCTTTCCTTACTGCTCCGCCATCAATAACTCTCGTCCCAATCCCGATTGCGTCTTTTTTTATAA
>Ga0180432_10010931_pt1 | contig 10776 bp, 5 predicted proteins | sample SS_ome_10_FD_132414 | JGI IMG/M metagenome (GOLD analysis project Ga0180432, IMG submission 132414) | Hypersaline lake sediment archaeal communities from the Salton Sea, California, USA - SS_1_MS_2 metaG | ecosystem: Environmental > Aquatic > Non-marine Saline and Alkaline > Hypersaline >...
CGAATGGGAACTCATTCAGATGTGTTCAAGAAATGATCCGACACAATCAGTTCCTTTGAAAGGTTGACGGCAATGAAATCGAAATCGCTGTTGACGGCCGGTGTCGTCCTGTTGTGCATCGTTGCGTATTCGGCCGCGGTCAACGGCGCCCAGGCGCCGGCCGACCTCGTCGCCAAATCGGGCGTCAAGGGCGGTCTGGTTGTCCACGTCGGGTGCGGCAGCGCCGAGTTTACCGCCGGGCTGAGGGTGAACAGCCGCTACGTGGTCCAGGGCCTCTCGACGGACGCGGCCGAGGTCGCCAAGGCCGGGCGGTACCTTCTCGAGAGGAAGCTCTCGGGCCCGGTGACGGTGATCCGATGGGACGGCAAGCGGCTGCCATACGCCGACAACCTCGTGAGCCTCCTCGTGGTCGAATCGGCGGCGGACCTGGCTGGCGGGGAAGTCATGCGCGTATTGAGCCCGCGGGGCGTGGCCTTGGTCAAGTCCGGCGGCCGGCCTGGCCGCCTAAGCCTTGGCGAAGGCGGCTGGACCAAGACCGTCAAGCCCTGGCCGAACGAGATCGACGAGTGGACGCACTTCCTTCACGGCCCGGACAACAACGCGGTGGCCGCCGACACCGTGGTCGCCCCGCCGCGGCACATGCAGTGGGTCTCCGGCCCCCGGTGGGGGCGCAGCCACGATCACCTCGGCAGCGTAAGCGCCGTGGTCTCGGCCGCCGGGCGGATATTCTCCATCGTCGACGAAGGGCCCACCGCGTCGGTGAAGGCCAAGTCGAAATGGATGCTCGTCGCGCGAGACGCGTTCAACGGCGTGCTGCTCTGGAAAAAGCCCGTATCGCCCTGGGAGGACCAGCTTCGGCCCTTCCGCAGCGGCCCGGCCGAGCTGCCGAGGCGCCTGGTGGCCGCCGGCGAGATCGTCTGGGCCACGCTCGGCTACGGCAAGCCGGTGATCGCCATGGACGCCGCTACCGGCGAGGTCCTTCGCACGTATGAGGGCACCGCCAACGCACACGAGATCGTCTGCAGCGACGGTAAGCTCTTCGTGGTGGTCAGCGAGCCGCTGACCGAAAAGAGCCCCACCACCGGAAAGGTCCTGCGGAAGTTCCCCGTCTGGCGAGGGGCGTACCTCGAATACACCACGCAATACATGCCCAAGCACGTCCGCGCGTTCGACGCGGCCTCCGGCAGGCTCATCTGGAAGAAGGACGACAAGGACGTCCGGAACATCCTGCCGCTCTCGCTGATCGTCGGCACCGAACGCGTGTTCTTCCAGAACGAAGGGCACCTGCTGGCACTGGCGGCGGCTTCGGGCCAGGTGCTGTGGAAAGTCCCGCGACCCTCCCCTCGACATCGCTACGCCTGGGGCGTGCCCACCGTGGTGGTGAAGGACGGGGTGGTGCTCTCGGCCGACCGCGCCGCCGACAAGCCCGTGGACACCGGCGGCAAGGACAAGACCGCGCCGGAGTGGCGCGTTTCTGCTAACCACAACCTGAAGGACGGTTTGCTGATGGCCTTCGACGCGGCCGACGGCAAGCCGTTGTGGACGGCGCCCTGCCACGAAGGCTTCAACTCGCCCGCGGACGTGTTTGTCATCGGCTCCAAAGTCTACACCGCCATTCTGGCCTGGGGAAAGCAGCCGGGAATCACCAAAATCTACGACCTCAAGACCGGCAAGGTCGTCGCCACAAAGCCGCGAGACCAGGACCTCTACACCTTCGGGTTCGGCCATCATCGATGCCACCGGAACAAGGCCACCGTGAAGTACGTTATCCAGGCCCGGGCGGGCATCGAGTTTCTCGACGTGAGCAACCCGAATCGCGCGATAGCCGACCACTGGGTCCGCGGCGCCTGCGAGTACGGCACGATGCCGGCCAACGGCCTCATGTACGCCCCCACGCACCCCTGCGCGTGCTACATCAGCGCCAAACTCGACGGCTACAACGCCCTGGCCGGCAAGAGGGCAACCCCATTCCACAAAGCCCCCGAACGCCTCGAGAAGGGCCTCGCATTCGGCAAGATTCCGCAATCCGCAATCCGCAATCCACAATCGAATGGTTGGCCCACGCTCCGGCACGACAACGCCCGCAGCGGGGCCGCGAGCGTGAAGCTGCCCGCGGACCTCAAGCCCGCATGGTCCAGGCAGCTCGACGGGCCGCTCAGTGCCGTCGTAGTAGCCGGCGGAAGGCTCTACGTCGCAAGGCCGGAGGCCAACACCGTCTGCGCACTGAACGCCGACGACGGGGCGGCCCTCTGGTCCTTCACCGCCGGCGGCCGCATCGATTCGCCGCCAACGGTCTTCGGCGGCGCCGTGTATTTCGGCTCCGCCGATGGGTGGATGTACTGCCTCCGTGCCGCTGACGGCACGCTGGCCTGGCGGTTCCGCGTCGCGCCGGAGGCGAGGCAGATCGTGGCCTACGGCAGGCTGGAATCGGTCTGGCCCGTCCACGGCAACGTCCTGGTCTGCAAGGGCCCCAAAGGCACCCCGGCAGCCTACGCGGCGGCCGGGAGAACGTCCTACGTCGACGGCGGGGTGTACCTCTGCGGCGTCGACGCCGCCACCGGCAAAATGCTGTTCAGACGCAGGATCTCGCACATGGACCCGAAGACCGGCAACGAGCCGCAGAAGGTGATACGAGGCGTCACCATGCCCGGGGCCATTCCGGACGTCCTGGCCACCGACGGAACCTCCATCTTCATGAGGCACCAGAGATTCGACCTCGAGGGCAAGCCCCTGCCGCAGAACGTCGACCACCTGTTCTGCTCGGCCGGGTTTCTCGATGATACGTGGTGGCATCGTACTTACCTCCAGATCGGGCGCGACATGCGAGGCGGCTACGGCGGGTGGGGGGCCGCCGGAAACACCCACATCTCGGGAAAGGCACTCGTCCGCAGCGAGACCCGCGCGTTCGGGTTCGGCAGGAAGAACTACACGATAACAGGCAGCCACATCGGACTGCAGTCCGAGTGCCACCTCTTCACCGCGGACGTCAAGCAGCCCGCGGCGCCCAAGGCGCCGCCGGCAAGGAGGCGCCGCAGGCCCAGAACGAAGATCAACACCCTCTGGTCGACATCGATAGACATCTATCCGCGCGCGCTGCTTCTGGCCGGCGACAGGCTGTACCTTGCCGGTCCGGCCAGCGTCAGCGACTTCTTCACACCCGCGCCTCAAGACGCCGCCCGCCTGCTGGTCGTCTCGACGACCGACGGGGCGAAGATCGCCGAGTGCAAGCTGAAGTCTTCCCCCGTCTACGACAGCTTCGCCGCCGCCGGAGGCCGCCTCTACTTCACCACCGCCGCCGGCCGCGTCGTCTGCTGGAAGTAAAGCGGGAACAAGAAGACACCGATGTACAGGCATGAACGTTCCGGGGGGGGAAGCGTCCCCCGTCAGTCCCCACGGTTGACACGGCTGCGGCGACACCTGTAAATAGAAGACCTGTAACTCGGCTCGTTGTAGGGGCTGGCCACTGAAGGGCCGGCACGGGACCAAAGGTCCCGAAGACACCGAAGCAAGATCAGTCAGTGCCCGAGCGCACCTGCCAATGCCAATCAGTATGAGAAGGAGACTGCAGTGAGTGTGGCTTTCCAGCCTGGCCTGGTCACGACCGGGATCGGGTCTGTGCCGTTCACGGACGCCGCCGAGGCCGTGGCCTTCCTGCTCGATGCCGACCTGAACATTCCGTTCTGGCCGCAGTTGTCCAAGCGCTGCTTCGCCGAGGAGATGGTTCCCCAGTACGGCTGTGCCGTGCCGTGCGTTCGCATCGATGCCGACCGAAAGGTCATCCACCTCGACGCCAGCGAGAAGCTGTCGGAGCTGGAGGCGTTCTATCACAAGTTCCTGGCCGAGGACCCGTCCCTGTTCGCCCTGCCTCAGGACGCGGCGGCCGGGTTCTACGCGTTCGAGCGCGAAGCCGCCGGGCGAACCTGGCCGGTGGTCAAGGGGCAACTGACCGGGCCGATCACGCTGTGCACGAGCATCTTCGACGAGGACAAGCGCCCGCTCTTCGGGGACCCGGAGCTTCGCGACGCGGTGGTCAAGGCGCTGGTGCGGCAAGCGCAGTGGCAGATTGGCCGCCTCAAGCCGTTCGCCTCCGAACGCGTGCTGATCTTCGTGGACGAGCCGGTCCTGGCCGCGTTCGGCAGCAGCGGCTACCTGTACCTGTCCGAAGAGGACGTGCTGGCGATGCTGGGCGAGGTCTTCGACGCCATTCGCGAGGCCGGGGCGATGACCGGAATCCACGTCTGCGGCAACAGCGACTGGGGACTGATCGCCCGCAGCGGCGTGGACGTCTTGAACTTCGACGCCTACCAGTACGGCCGGAGCATCTCCCTGTATCCGGACGACCTGAGGGCCTTCTTCGATCGAGGCGGGTCCGTCGCCTGGGGCATCGTGCCCACGACGTCGGCCATCAACGAGGCAAAGGCCGACGCGTTGGTCCAACGCCTGCGATCCTGTTTCGACGCGATGGCCGAGAAGGGCTTCCCGATCGACCGCCTGCGCGAACGGGCCGTCATCACCCCGTCCTGCGGCACGGGGCCGCTGGAGCCGTCGCAGGCCCGACGCGTCTTCGAGCTGCTGGCCGACGTAAGGGACGCCGTCCTCGCACAGGCGGGCTGATCCACTCGGCCAGACACCGTCGGCTGCGCCGGGCGGGGCTCGTCGGCCCGCAGGCGGGTGCACGGACCGAGCACCAGCGGTCTCAGCGGCGCCCTGCCTGTCGCGGGCGATAGTGCACGTCCTGGCCGTAGTAGGCCTCCACCGGCACGCCGCCCAGGGCCCTCCGCACGGTCTCGGCCAGGGCGTCGAGATCGGCGTCGGGCAGGGCCTCCACGTTCGGCTCGGCCGGCGGGCGGGCAATGGTGTGGACCTGCACCAGTTTCATGGCCCCCCCGGCTTCGAGAATCCCCCTCAGGCGGGCCGTGTACGCCTCGATCTCGCCCGGCGCCGGGCCCCGGCCGTCCAGGCGCATGAAGAGGCTCTGTATGACCACCGCGCGGCCGCGGGCCACGGAGGTGATGTCTGCCGTGATCTTGTCCAGCGTCAGCCCGGCCGCCGGACGGTTGACCCGCTGGAAGTACTCCTCGGTCCCGGCGTCGAACTTGGCCCAGATCTCCCCGTGGTTGTCGTCGAGGATCGGCAGCGCGCGGACGAGTTGCGGACTGGCCAGGTGCGTCGAATTGGTGATGACCACGAGCTTGACGTCGTCGCGGCCGCAGTCGGCCTTGGCGTCGGCGGCAGCGGCAACGGCGCGGTCGAAGCTGCCCAGGCACGTCGGTTCCCCGTCGCCGCTGAAGGCGATGTCGTTCACGCGCCGGCTGGCGGGCGGGGTCCGGACGAATCGCGGCTCGGCCCAGAGTCGGCCGGTGGCGACGGCCTCCAGGGCCAGGTGCAGCTCATCGTAGAGGATCTCGATGTCCACGTCGGTCAGGCCCCGCTTGGCCCGCCGGTCGATCTGGCAGTAGACGCAGGAGAAGGTGCACTGCTTGTCGGGGTTCAGGTTCACCCCGATGCTCAAACCCTTGCTGCGGCGCGAGATCACGGGGTAGACGTACAGGCACTTGCGCCACTGCCGGCGGTGGTCCCGGACCTCGGGAGGGTTCTCTGAACTGCCTTCGGGTTCCATCCCGACATTGTAGTCGCGTCGGGCGATGATGTGAACGAGAGTTCAGGCAGGTGCGGGCAGGGTGTTGGCAGCAAGGCGCGTTTGGGTGTTTGGGCGGAAGTCCCGGTGTATTCACCCGGGGCCCATTTCGCCCCCCGTGAAGACACGGGGGGGGCGTTTCCGGACGAGCACGCGTTGCGCCGCCAGGATCCGCATGGCTATGGGAACGCCGCGCGGTTGAACGCGCGGGTGTCGGAGGGTATGATGCATTTCCCGGCACCGCGGCCCGCGGCCCGCCCGGTGGAGATTAACACCATGATCCAGTGCAAGGACTGCGAGTACTATCACCGAACCGAGAGCGGCGAGGTCGGATTCTCCTGTGACCCGTTCACGACCATCAAGGAGCCCGAGTGCCTGATCAAGTGGCAACTGCTGAAGATCAACCAGATGGTCGCCTCCTACCAGGCCACCCTCGACTACTACAGACGCCTGGCGCCCATGCAGGAGAAGATGTTCAAGGTCATGGAGCGCGAGATGAACGACCTGAGCGAGGCCGACAAGTGGAAGGTCGATGAGGAGGGTGAAGAAGACGAAGGCCTCGACGTCGACCCGAGCGATCTGGAAGAGCACTGGGGCAACGACGACCCCGGGTGAGCGCGGCGACTTCCGGAGCCGGCGTCGTGAAGCTGTATGGCGAGCGGGATCGTGAGAATGTTCAGCGGCGGGCATCGTAAGAAGATTTAGCGCACCGGGCATCGCCCGCCCCTCGTCGTTTGCACCGGACCGTGTCACGCATTACACCTGGGAAGTCAGGATGAGCGGCAATCGATCCAGCGCCTTGGCGGCAATCGCGATTCTGGCGCTGGCGGCGCCCGCGCCCGCAGCCGAGACGGTTGTTCCCAACGGGTCGTTCGAAATCGCCCAAGGCGACGCGCCGCAAGGCTGGACGCTGTCCGGCGGCAAGGGGCAATGGACCCGAGGGGGCAAGTAGTCCGATCGCTGTGTGACCGTCACGGGCATGGGGGCCGACAGCAACGCGTGGCAGTCCCGGGACGTCGGCTTCGTGCCGGGCGGCCTGTATCGTCTGCGATTCGCGGCCAGGCGCATAACCGGGTCCGGCGGCACGCCCGTCAGCGGCCCGGAGTTCTGCAATCGCGACCTGGGCAAGGTGCCGACGGTCTGGCGGACCTACACCAGCACGTTCGTCGCGCCGCGTCGGCTTGACGCCGGGGCGGGACGGCTGCGGTTCGGGCAGTGGCACATCAAGGGCACCGTGGCGTTCGACGCGGTGGAGCTGTTTCCCGCCGAGGCCGTCTTTCGCCGCCGCGGGCCGCTCGCGCTCGGAGAGGGCGAGAGCGTCTCCGGCAGGCAGTACACCTTCCTCGCGCCGCTGAACGGTGCCGGCCGATCGCACAGCCGGCCCCTGATCGGCCACCAATGCCGGTTCAACAGCAATCGCTGGTGTTTCGGCCCGGGCAGCGACGTGGTCTACCGTCACGCGATCGACGGCCGCAAACAGACCAGCGCGTCGGTGGACGTGGGCGTTGTCTGGTATCGCGGCGGTCGCCTGGCCGTCTCGGCGTCCCGCGACGGGAAGACCTGGCGGCCGTTGGGGTTCGCGGACAAGCTCGGTGCGGCGACGTTCCCCGTGCCGAAGGCGCTCCTGCCGGCCGAAACCGTCTGGGTCCGCCTGGCCGCCGCGCCGGGGGGCGTATCGCTCCAGGTCGGCGGGTACACCTACCGCGCCGAACTCGACGCCGACGCCGGCGCCCTTCGCGGGGGGACGACCTACGTGGCCGTCACGGCTGCCGACCCGCGACTGCGCGTGAAGATCCGGTCCCTGGGCCGGTGTGTCCCGGGTGGGACGAACACGCTGGTTGCCGACGTGCTGAACGCCTCGCCGCGCGCGGTATCGGCCAGGCCCGCGGTGAACGTGGTCGCGACGGACGGTCCGGCCGTGCCTGCCTCGGCGGCGCGGGCAACGCAACTGCCGCCCGGCAAGACGACGCTCCAACTACCGTTTGAGGTCCCCGGTGTCGGGGCGCATCGCCTGACGTTCGCCCTGGGTCCCGGCATCGCGTATCGCGCCGAGGCCGAGTTCAACGTGCCCGGGCTCTACGCCGCCTCGTTTGGCCGGTCGCTGCCGGGCTCGACGCCGGCGGCCGACCTGTGGTGGTGCCCGTCGCCCTGGAAGGTCAGCCGCGAGAGGTCGGCCCCGCGGCGGCGCGGCCGGGCCGTGCTGATTCGCACCGCGAGGAACGAAGCCGAAGCCGCCCAACTTGTCATCCGCCCGTCGCGTCCGCTGTCGGGCCTGCGCGTGCGCGCGGAGGCCCTTTCAGGCCCGGGCGGGGCGAGCATCCCGGCCGGCCGTGTCGAGGTCCTGCGCGTCCGCTACGTGCCGGTGGCCCGGCCGACGGACCACACGGGTGTGGCGGCCCCCTGGCCGGACCCGCTGCCGCCGCTGACGGAACCGGTGGACCTGCCCGCCGGGGCCAACCAGCCGCTCTGGATCCGCGTCAAGCCCCCGCGAAACGCCAAGGCCGGACTGTACAAGGGGAAGATCCATCTCTCGGCCAAGGGCTACCGCGGCCAGGCCGACCTGCACGTGCAGGTCTACGATTTCGCCCTGCCGGATCGCATGACGTGCCAGACGGCCTTCGGCTTCTCCCCGTCGCTGGTGTGGCGATACCACAACGTTCGTGACGTGGCCCGACGGCGTGAGCTGCTGGAGACGTACTTCCGCAACTTCGCCGACCACCACATCTCGCCGTACAATCCCGCCCCGCTGGACCCGATCAAGGTCACCTGGACCAACACGGGCAACTGGTCGGGCGGGACACTCGACCGGACGGACGCCCACGCCGGAAAGGCCTCGCTCAAGGTCGCCGACGCCGGCACCACCGCCAACCCGGGCGCGAACTACAAACACACAATCCGCATCCCTCCCGGCGGGCTCAGGCTGCGATTCCACCACAAGGCCGCTCGCGGGCACCGGTTCATCGTCACGCTGAACCACCATGACGCGGCGGGCAGGTGGATGTCGGGGCGGAACAACGACATGCCCGTCACCGGTGCGGGGCGGTGGACGCCGTTCGACCGGACAATCGGCAAGGACGCCTTCCCCAAGGCCGCACGATCCGTCCGCCTGACGCTCTGGGGCGCCCTGTGGGCCGACGACGGGTCCACGACCGGGACCGTTCGATACGACAACGTGTCGCTGACCGACGCGGGCAGCGGCAAGGCCCTGCTCGCCGGGGGGGACTTCGAGCGGACGGACCGGGCGCCGCGGCCGAGGCTGGACTTCGCCGCGTGGGACAAGGCGATGACCCGCGCGATCGACGAGCACCACTTCAACACGTTCCGCCTGAGCATTCCCGGCATGGGCGGCGGCACGTTTCACGCGCGGTACGAGCCGTCGCTGCTGGGCTTTGCCGCCGGGACGGCCGAGTACAAGGCGGCCTTCACCGCCTACTGCCGAACGCTCGAGGACCACCTGCGGGCCAAGGGCTGGCTGGACGAGGCCTTCGTCTACTGGTTCGATGAGCCTGCCCCGCGCGACTACGCGTTCGTCAGCGCCGGTTTCGCGCGGCTGAAGTTCGCGGCGCCCGGGCTGCGGCGAATGCTCACCGAGCAGGTCGAGCCGGCACTTGCCGGCGGGCCCGATATCTGGTGCCCCGTCACGCCCCACTACAACCATGCCCACGCACAGGCCAGACGAAAGCAAGGCGAATCCTTCTGGTGGTACGTCTGCACGGGCCCAAAGGCGCCGTACTGCACGCTGTTCATCGATCATCCCGCCACGGAACTTCGCGTCTGGCTGTGGCAGACGTGGCAGCGGAAGATCGACGGGATCCTGGTCTGGCAGACCAACTACTGGACGAGCCGAACCGCCTACACCGACCCGAAACGCCCGCAGAACCCCTACGAGGACCCGATGGGGTGGGTATCCGGCTACTCGACGCCCAAGGGCACGCGGCGGCCCTGGGGCAACGGCGACGGGCGATTCATCTACCCGCCGGAGGCCGCGGCCGACGGCCGGTCGGACCGGCCTGTCATGGACGGCCCCGTGGACAGCATCCGCTGGGAGATGCTCCGGGACGGCATTGAGGACTACGAGTATCTGGCCATCCTCCGCCGCCTGCTGAAGCGCCGCGCCGGCGCCCTTGATGCGTCCGCCCGCGCCCGCCTGGAGGGCTTGCTGAAAGTCCCGCCCGAGATCACCTCGAGCATGACCGCCTTTACCCGCGATCCCGCCCCCATCCTGGCCCGCCGCCACGAGATCGCCAAGGCCATCGAACGCCTGGTTCGTGGGGGGCGGTAGGGTGCGTGGGGGTCTTCGGGGCGTATGGCGTTCTCGTCCGAGGACGAGCCCCCCGGTGTATTCACCGGGGGCGAAACGGGCCCCACCGAATCAGACCTGTCCCCAATCCGTACGCCATTTCGCCACGGGTGAATACACTTGGGGCTTTCCTCCGGAGACGGAAGTGAATCTCCGGCACTGTCAAGGTCTCGTGCATCCCGAACCATGAACCACCCATGGACGGGCGGGGGGTTAAAGATACAATGGTGATGAGGATATCCGCCCGGGGGTATGGCGGCCGAGCGAAAGGACTACGATGAGGAAGTTCACGGTGTGCTTGCTGGCGGCGTTCTGTGCGATATCGGCTGTGGCGGCCGGGCCGGCGGCGGCCGAAAGCCCGGCCCCGCGCGGCCGGACGACCCGGCCCGCGAAGATCGTCCCCCCCTGGCCCGGGCGAAAGGGGAGGGCCTTCCGCGGGTTCGACCGCTATGACTTCACGCTCGACGGGCATCGGTGCATCGTCGTGGCTCCGAAGAAGCCCGCTGCCGGCAAGCCGTGGATCTGGCGGGCGAGGTTCTTCGGGCACGAGCCCCAGACCGACGCCGCCCTGCTGGGCAAGGGGTTCCACGTGGCGTACATCGACGTGGCGAACCTGTTCGGCAGCCCGAAGGCGGTGGCGCGGTGGGACAAGCTGTACGCGTACCTCACAACGCAGCAGGGCTTCTCGAAGCGCCCGGCGCTGGAAGGCATGAGCCGAGGCGGGCTGATCATCTACAACTGGGCCGCCGCAAATCCGCACAAGGTCTCGTGCATCTACGGCGACGCGCCCGTCTGCGACTTCAAGAGCTGGCCCGGGGGCAAGGGCAAGGGCAAGCCC
>Ga0180432_10010932_pt1 | contig 10775 bp, 6 predicted proteins | sample SS_ome_10_FD_132414 | JGI IMG/M metagenome (GOLD analysis project Ga0180432, IMG submission 132414) | Hypersaline lake sediment archaeal communities from the Salton Sea, California, USA - SS_1_MS_2 metaG | ecosystem: Environmental > Aquatic > Non-marine Saline and Alkaline > Hypersaline >...
AAGCCATTGCCTCACCTTTCGTTTCCCTTTGCGCCGTGCACCCGCCGACCGGTGGGTGTATCTTCATGGGTGTGCTGGGCACTGCCCGGCGCGGGCCGGGCGTTCATCCCCTCCCTGGAGGATCGAGCATGCTTCGTGTTTCCCCGGGCGGCGGGCTTAGGGCGGCGGTGGCGCTTGCGGCGGTCCTCTTCTTGGCGGACGGGGGAGACCCCACGCCGGCCGCCGGCGGGAAGCCGGGCGGATCCTTCACCTTCGCCGTGATCAGCGACACCCACACCGGCGGCACCAAGACGACCGGCCAGCAGGTCTACCGCCGGATCCTCGAGATGGTGAACGAGGAGAAGCCGGACCTGCTGGTTCACTGCGGCGACTGGATCATCGCACCTACCTTCGACAAAGCGGGCCACGCCACGGCGGACACCTTTCTCGCCATCACATCCATGCTCGACTCGTCCATCGCGTTCTACCCGGTCTTGGGAAACCACGAAGGGGACCACGAGGACTTCTCCTACGCCCGCAGCTTCTACCCCGTGCTCGGCGACAGCGGTTGGTACTCCTTTGACCACGGGAACGCCCACTTCTTCGTGGTGGAGAACAACTCCGACGCCCCTGACTCCGCGCTGATGGGCTACCGGCACTGCCTCCCCAACGCCGGCATCAACACGCCCGGCTCGAGGCAGAGGCGCTGGCTCGAGAGCGACTTGAAGGGGCGCCGGCCGGAGACGGAGTGGACCTTCGGGTTCGGCCATCGCTCGTACTACGGCGCCGAGGAGTACGCCGGCCGGAAGAACGTCTATGTCGCCCGCGAGGGAGAAGGCGCCTTCTGTCCGTTCATCGAGGATGCGGGGGTGGACGTCTTCTTCAACGGCGACCAGCACTGCTACACCCGCACCACGCCGATCCGGCACGGGAGAAGGTGGGAGGAGTCGGATCGCTCCACCGTTTATCTGACCGTCGGTGGGGGAGGCGGGCGGATCAACCGCGGTGGGTCGGAGCGCTTCCCCTTCCCCTTCCTGGACGACTTCCCCGAGGACGCCTACGTCACCGGCACCAAGACGAGGCACTTCTTTCTCCTCTGCACCGTGGACGGACCTCGCTTCCACGCCGATGTGATCGACACCTCCGGTGCCCGCATCGACTCGTTCACCATCGTCAAGTAGGCCGTCCCGCCGGATCGGTTGGCCATTTCCCCCAGGATGCCGGTCTCTTCGCCCAGCCTTCCCGCCGGCCCTCTGGTGGACAGGCGCGGCAATCATCCGAATTCGTCAACGTTTCTTGGCAGGGCACACCCATTCGTGGTGACCAGGGTTGACGCCTGCAACTAACGTAAAACAAGCCGGTTACCTTCTCCCCACTGGGTAGGCTGCCAATCCCACAACTCTTGTTGGCTGGGGGGGATGGGGCGTCCGAGCGGCACGCCCTGGAAGGGCCTGGCGTAAGTGTATTATTTTCAAGGAGGTTAGTGGGGTGGCCTGCCCAACTTCACCCCCTCTTGCGTTGTGGCACGTCCATTGCATGTGCATATGTGCGAGGCCGAGCGGGAGACCGGCCTTGGTTTTCCTCGGCGTTCGTTGTCGTCGCTTATCTCAGTGGGGGAGCGTGAGGGGGCGGCGGCCTGCCGAGGCTTTAGGAGGACCTTCGGGTCCTCCTTTTTTTGTGCCCGCCGGCCTCGATCCCCTCCTCGGGAGCGGTCCCGTGCACGCTCCCTGGCAGATCCGCCCGAAATCCCGTATTCTCAAGGCAGGGTGCTCGAAGAGGCAGACCAGGAGAACCGAGCTAATGACGGGAGAGAAGAACCGCCGCGGCTCCCGCGAGATCCACAAGGAAGCGGAGGAGAAGATGGCCGACCAGTTCCGCTCTCCTCTCATCCGCTATCTGCGGGAGCACGACTTTCGAATCTCCTCCGGGGAGACCACCATCGTCCTCGCGGCGCAGTTCGGCTTCTGCTACGGGGTGGACCGCGCCGTGGAGTACGCGTTCGCCGCCCGCCAGCGCTTCCCCGACCGGCGCCTCTGGATTACCGGCGAGATCATCCACAATCCACGGGTCAACCACCGCCTGAAGGAGATGGGGATTCGCTTCCTTCCTCCTCGCGGCGACTGCCTGGAGGATCGATTCCGCGTTCTCCACAAGGAGGACGTGGTGCTGATCCCCGCCTTCGGAGCCGACGCCGACGAGATGGCGTATCTCCTCGACAATGGCTTCGAGCTGGTGGACACCACGTGCGGCTCCGTTCTGAACGTGTGGAAGCGGGTGCGCCAGTACGCCCGCGAAGGCTTCACTTCGATCATCCATGGAAAGCACGATCACGAGGAGACGGCGGCCACCTGCTCCCAGGTCCTCTCGGCGAGCCGGGACGGAAAATACCTTGTTCTACGCGACTTAGACGAGGCGGTGGCGCTGGCGGAGATGATCGAAAGCCGATACTTCTCTCGCTTCCACTCCCGGTTCGCCGGGGTAACCAGCGGAAGCTTCCAACCGGACCGGGACCTCTCCCGCATCGGGCTGGCCAACCAGACCACCATGCTCGAATCGGAGTCGCGGCGCATCCAGGAGATCTTGCGGGAGGCGATGACCCAGCGCCACGGTTCGAAGAGCCTGGCCGATCACTTCCGGGCGTTCGACACGATCTGCAGCGCCACCGAGGACCGGCAGCGCGCCGTGATGGAGATGATCGCGGAAGGCGTGGACCGGGTCATCGTGATCGGCGGCTTCAACAGCTCGAACACAGGCCATCTCGTGGAGATCGCCGGGCGAACCTGCCCCGCCTATCACATCGAGTCGGTGGAGTGCATCTTGGACCGCGAGCGGATCCGCGCCAAACCGCTCGGCCAGGAGCCGCGCGTCCTCTGCGGCTGGCTCCCCGATGGGCCCCAGGTGGTCGGCGTCACCGGCGGCGCATCCACTCCCGACTCGGTGGTGGGGCGCGTGATCGAGAGGATCATGGAGATCCGGGGTATGGAAGTTCCCGCCCCTCACGCCCCTCCAGCCACTCCGGCACCCTGACACTGCCGTTCAGGCGTACAGGACCATCCCTGGCAGTGGAGCCCACCGACCCGATCTCCTTGCTTGACGGTCGACCTACAATAAAGTAGACTTTCTAATAAGCGATACCCGCGGGGAGGAGCCGCCATGAAGCCCGATGGAAGAGCCAAGAGGACCACGGTCTTGTCGACCAAGGTCACGCCGGTGGAGAAGAAGCAGTTTCGCGTGCTTGCGGCGATGGAAAACCTATCCATGGGAGGGAAGCTGCAGCGCTTGATCGAGGATTACGTGGACGGCGACTCCGGCATCGGCGTGCGCGCCCACTACCCGGTCTTGGCGGCCCGCATCGACCGGCACGGCCATCCGGCTGAGATCCCCGACGCTTTCGGCGCCCTCCACTCATGGCTCCAGCAGAGGGAGATTACCGTGGTCGGATACCCGATCATCCTCTTCCCCGACGCCCCCTTCCCCGGTGAGGAAGGTCCGATCCACTTCTCCTGCCTCTTCCCGGTTGCGCAAGACGTCGAGGGGGACGGGACGGTGCGCGTCGGCCTTCTGCCGGCGGGCGAGGTTCTGTCCATCCTCCACCGCGGGCCGAGGGAGACGCTCCCCAAGGCGTACGGCAAGATCGCCCGCGCCGCCCGGGAGAACGGCTTCGAGCTGATGCAGCCCGGGCGCCATGTTCTTCTGACCGCTCCTTACCGGGCCGGCCGGGAAGACGCGCTGACCGAGATCCAGGTTCCCTTCCGGCGCACGGCGGCGGTCTAGCGAGCGCCTCTTACGAATCCAAGTCCTTCAGCATTTCTTCCACCGCCTTCTCGATCTGCGGGTCCTTCCCATCCATCCAGTCATTGTACGACGTGTAGACGTGGAAGTCCGGCTCGCGGCCGCTGTTCTCCAGGTCCTCTCCATCCACCGTGAAGGCGCCCCACGACGGCTTGCGGAACGTGGATCCATCGATCAACGTCCAGGCGCCCGTGCCGATCACCGATCCCGCCGTGGGAATGCCGACGATCGGGCCGAGACCGAGCCTTCGGAACCCTTCGGCGAAGATCTCCGCGTTCGAGTAGGAGTGGTTGTTGATCAGGAGGGCGGTGGGCTTGTTGTATCCGTACGAGCGCATCTTGGTTTCTTGGGTGAGCGGCTCGCCGCGGAAGTTGCGGAGCAGGAAGGGCCGCCGGTCCAAGATGCCGAGGATGTGCACCGCCACGCTGCCCCCGCCGTTGTAGCGCACATCGATCACCGCTCCTTCTTTCTGCTCGGCCAGGGTGACCAGCTCGCGCTGGAAGCGAACGAGATTGCCCTGTCCCATCCCCGCGATGTGCAGGTACGCCAGCCTGCCGCCGCTCAGCTCGTCCACCAGGCGGCGCCGGCTGCGCACCCACTCTTCGTACTGGAGATCGAGCAGCGCGTCCCGGCCCACCGGCTTGATGTGCACGACCCGCTTCTTTCCGCCTTTCGCGCTCTCCGCCACCTCCAACTCCACACGCCGGCCCACCCTCCGGCCGAGAAGCTCGAAGAAGTTCGTGCTCTCATCCAGCTCCACGCCGTCCACGGAGAGGATGTATTCGCCCGGCTCGATCTTCGACTCCTCCAAGGAGGCCGGGCCGCCGGGCAGGACCGACTGAACCCGGAATGTTCCTTCGCCGATCAAGGAGTGGTCGAGCTCGATGCCGAGATAGCCGGTCTCGACCTCCCGCGAACCGCCCCGAGCGTACACGCCCAGATGGGAGGCGCTGAGCTCGCCGATCATCATGCGGATGAGCGTCCGAAAATCCTCGTCGGTGCGCGCAAAGGGGACGATCTGCCGGTACTCCCCCCGCACCGACTCCCAAGACGCTCCGTGGTACTCCGGATCGTAAAACTGATCGTTCAGAAGCGCCCACGCCTCGGAGAACATCTGCTCCCTCTCCGCCTCCACATCCACATCCATCTCCGCCTGGAACGAGAGGGACCCTTTGTCGTTCTTCGCCGTGTCGATCCAGCGGATCCCCCCGCCCTCGAGGTACCAGACGGCGTCTTCCACTACCTGAAGGCGCGTCTTCCTCTTCTCCGTCGAGGTGAGCTGCTCCAGCTTCTTCTCCTTCTCCTCCTCCTTCGCCGGGTACGACCAGAGGTCGTACTTCCCCTGGCCCATCACATCCGCCGCGAAGACGACCCGCTCTCCGTCCTTGACGAAAACCGGCTCGCTCTCGTTGTTGGCCAGATCGGGAAACGCCTCCACCCGGAGCATGATGTCGGTGAAGTCGATCACCACCGGTTCCGCCTTCTCCTTCTCCTTCCCCTTAGCCTCATCTTTGTCTTCTTTCTCTTCGTCCTCGCCCTCTTCCTTGTCCTCCACGTACAGGCTGTCCAGGTGGTCCTCCTCGAAGCGGGGTTTCTTCTCCTTCAGAAGGACGCGGTAGGTGTCGGCATTCTCCTGGAAATACGAGGTGAAGTAGAGGTACTTCCCGTCGGGAGACCAGACGGGCCGGTGGTTGAAGGTGGCCAGATAGCTCACCAGGCCGTCCGTTCCCGACTCCACGTTTCTCACATGGATGTCCGTGTGGTAGTCGGGCGCGTAGGCGGTGTAGGCGATCCACTTCCCGTCGGGCGACCAAGAGAACTCGCCGGTTGGTTCCAGGCGGAGATCGAGAAACGAGGCGCGCACAACCTCCCGGGCGCTCCCCCCGTCGGGGGAGATCTTCTGGATCGAGTGGTTTCCGCGGTAGAAGGCGATCCACTCCCCGTCGGGCGACGGGAGGGGCTTGGAGTCGTTCTCGGCGTCCGCGGTCAGGCGCGTCTCCTCGCCGCTCTTCGTGTCGGCGATGTAGAGATCGAGCGAGCCGTTCCGGTCGGAAGTATAGACCACGCGGCGCGAATCGGGGAGCCACGCCATGTCCGATTCCCGCCAAGGGGTGCGGGTGACCCGGCGGGCGACCCCACCCTTCTCCGCCGCGGCCACGAAAATCTCGCCGCGCACCACAAAGGCCGCCTTCTTCCCGTCCGGAGAAACACGAAACTCCGTCGCGTCACCGGTGAAGGTTCTCTGCTCCACCTCGTTCTCCTTCGGCTCCGTGGAACACCGGATCGCCACCCGGACCGGCTCGCCGGAGGGAAGAGGGACGGTCCAAACATCGAAGCCGGCGGAGAGGGCGAGAATGTTCTTCTCGCTCGCCACGGAGAGCCAGTGGACATCGCCGGGAAAGCGCGCGACCGGCGTGGCGTCCCCACCACCCGCAGGCATGCGGTAGACCGCGAGAGGCCCTTCCCTCCCCGACACGAAGTAGACCTCCGAGCCGTCCGGCGAGAAATGGGGCCAGAGATCATGGAAGGGGCCGTCCACCAGCGGGCGGGAGTGGATCCCGTCGAGGGAGAACGCGCAGATGTAGATGTCGGCGGCGTCTTCCGACCGGAAGAACCGGCGCCACCAGCCGGAGGTGCAGCGGTTGTTGTTGTAGACCAGATGCGCGCCGTCGCCGGAGAGGTCGGCGTAGGCTTCCCTCTCGAGCCAGACGCCGCTGATCCGGACCGGCGTCCTTCCATCCGCGTGGGCCAGCCAGAGGTCCTCCGATCCGCTCCGCCGCGTTTGGAAGAGGACCCTCTCCCCGTCGGGCGTCCAGTCGCAGGGGATGTCCGAGGAGGAGTGGAAGGTGATCTGTTCCGGATCGCCTCCCACGGCGGGCACGACATACACATCGAAATCGCCCTTCCGGTCGGAGGCGAACGCGATCTTTCGCCCGTCCGGCGACCAGACGGGGTATCCCTCGTAGGCGACGTGGTCGGTGATGCGCGTGGCGTCGCCCCCTTCAGCGGGGACGACCCAGATATCGCCGGCGAAGGAGAAGGCGATCGCCGAGCCGTCGGGGGAGATCTCGGGTTGGTGAACGAAGCGGACCTCCTCCGCCGGCGCCGGAAGCGCGGCGGAGAGCCCCACGAGCAGGAGTGCAGGAATCACACGGAACATGGCGTTTTCTCCCGATCAAGAAACCTTTCGCGCAGGCGGGAGGCCGGGGCCGGCCAACCCAGTAGCACGAGAATACAGGGAGGGGGCTGGCAGCGCAACATCGCCTGCCTGCGACCGTTACGCCGCCGGGCTTCTCTGCGGGAAGAAAGGGGGGGTGCTCTCTTGCGTCGGCGACGGCGGCTTTATAGATTCAGAGGTAGGAAAGAAAACCGATTTGAGAGGTATGCTCCCGCTGGTTCACCTTCGGTATCCGCATCATGAGCAACGCCCGGGAGCATACCCTCTTTTTTTAAACCGGAAGTGTGCGTGACGGAACCCCGTGCACACTTCCGGTTTGCCCGACTGCATTCAGGCGGCTTCCTCGACAGGGACCCGTGGCGCGCTTAGATCTTGTCACGCCGGTTGCGAATGACAAGTCTTCGCGCCGGGGGGGGCTTTGGCCCCCTCCTCCCACCCGAGAAAGAGCCGGCCGGGCCCCCATCACCGTAGTTGAGGCGTCCCCCTTCTCCTGCTACAATCCGTGACCGGACGATGGAGAAAGGAGCTTCCCTCGTGCGAATACGGGGCGCCGGATCGGGATCACTCATTGCGGGTCTTCTGCTCCTTCTGCTTTTCCTCGCCGCCGGCGCCGACGCGCGAGCGGAGGAGGGGATGCTCCGGATCAAGGGGACCCGCGGGGCGTACCTCCGCATCGACGGGCGCGGATTCGGGCAAATTCCTCTGGACACCATCCGGCTCCCTCAAGGTCGCCACGAGATCGAGCTCGCCAAGAAGGGATTCGAAACGCACAGCGAGGAGGTTTGGATCGGCCCGGTTCGGGGAGAGAGCCGGGTGATCTACCTGCATCAGAAACGCCGGCGGGACGCGCTCTGGCGGAGCCTCCTCTTCCCCGGTTGGGGTACGCATTACAACGACCGGTCGCGGAGGGGCGCCTTCTTCCTCGTCATGGAGGCGGGGCTTCTCGCCTTCGCTTGGGAACGGAACGGCACTTTCGAGGATCGGCGGGGCGAGTACGAGATCGCGGACGACGCCTACCGGATGGCGGTCACCGACGCGGCGATCGCCGAGACGCGGGCCACGCGGGACGAAACGTACGACAAGATGGCCGACGCCGAGAAGGAGCGGGACTACGCCCTCATCGGCGCCGCCGTGGTTTATGGCCTTTCCATTCTGGATGCATTCTTCGATTTTCCCTATGCCGACGAACCGGCGCCGGGTCATGTGGCGTGGCGGCCGGCCGTCGAAGAGCGGGGGGACCGCGTGGCGGTGACTCTCCGCCTGCGCTTCTAAGGAGCCCATATGGGTCGCCGCAACCTGCTCATCATCACCGCATCGTTTTTCGGGCTCTTCTGGATCCTCGCCGCGTGCGACTCGAAGCCGGGCAAGGAGGGGCCGACGAACCCGCTGGACCGGGAGAACACGGGCGATCCCTTCGCCCTGGCCGTCGACTTCACCGACGGCGAGGTGACTCTTTCCTGGGAAGCTCTCGACATCCCGGGGTTGCAGGCGTATGCGCTGCTCCGCAGGGCCTCCGCCGATACGGAGTTCATTCGCGTCGACACGGTGGGCGCGGAGACGACCAGCTGGACCGACCCTTCACCCGACTACTTCGCTACCCTCCGCTACCGAATCACCGCTATCGGTGCGAACGGGGCGGAGTCGGACACGACGGGGAGAAGTACCGTCACGATTCGCGTCCCTCCCTACCTGCTGATCGCCGGCGGTGATGCGTCGACGGCGAAGCGAGCGGTGGGGCTCGAGGTGAAGGCCTCCCGCGTCGACTCGATCCGGATTTCCGAGGACTCGCTCTTCGCCGGCGCCCCGTGGGGCGCCTTCGACGCCGACACTTCGTGGGTGCTGAGCGAGGGTATGGGAGAGAAGACGCTTTACCTCGGGGTCATGAGGGGCGACGAGGACACCACGGTGAGCTCCTCCGTCCTGACCGCGGCGACCAACGGATCGATCCTTCTCGCGGGCGGCGACTCGACCACCGCCACGAGAGACGTGGCGGCCTCCCTTTCCGCCGAACAGATCGTTCTGGTCATTCTCTCCGCCGACTCCCTTCTGGGGGACAACGGGGACGACTCCCTCACCTTCGACACGCTTGCCACATTCGCCGATTCGGTTTGGACGTGGACCTTCGATGAAGCCCTCGGCATCAAACGGTTGTACGCAGGCTTCTGGAACGAGTTCGGCCTCGACACGACGGTGGTCGACTCGATCCTTCCCGACGGCCTGGAGACCGCATCGGTCCTACTCGCCGAGGGGGCGGACACGGTCACCACGCCGACGGTCGCTCTGGCGATCTCCGCGGTGGCGACGGAGATGAAGCTCGCCTCCAGCCGCGAAGGACTTGCCGGAGTGGAATGGGAAACCCTGCGCACCGACACGACGTGGGGTCTGGGAGAGACGGTGGGCACGTACTACGTGTACGCCCAGTTTCGGAACGACTTCGTCGATTCCCTCATCGATCCGGTGAAGGACAGCATCTTTCTCGACCCGAGGGTCCTGGCAATCGAGATCACATCACCCGAAGACAGCGCCTTCTTATACGACGAGGACAGCACATCCATCGAGGGAACGGTGGTCATCCCCACGGGGAGCAGCGGCCCCGACTCGGTGACGGTCGTCGTGGACGGGCTCCGCTCTTCGGCGGTGATTGTCGATTCCACCTGGACCGTGCCGTGGAAGATCGACCTCGACCCCGCCGACACCACGGCGGTCTCGGTTTACGCCATCGTGAAAGACCAGACCGGCACCGTGGCCGACGGCATCACCGTCTTCATTCTTCCCAAACAGTAGTCGGGCGCGGCTGCCGGACCGCGCCCGATGTTCCCGCACCGCTCTGGAGGGCAGAAGCGCGAGCGGCGGGGAGACAACTCCTCATGTCTAAACGAACGGCCGGGGATCGACTGGCAAAGGGGAAGAAATTCGAGCCGCTTCACGGGAGGAAGGATGTGAAGCCTGGGAGGATGCGCATCTCCCGAGCAGGCGGTCTCGCTACACGAATCGCCGGCCGCATTCCGCTCAGGCACACCGTAGAGAGCCTCCGTGGGCGATGTCAAATTAAATCAACGACGAAAGTCCCCGGGCCGGGTATAATAGTCTGAGTTCGATCCCCTAATTCGAAAACGACCGAGAGGGCTCCAATGAAACGAACCTGTTTACTTATTGCGGCGCTTCTCGCACTTCCCCGGCTGGTGGCCGCCGTCGACTCGGACCCCGCCCGGGCGTTTCGTGAGATGGAGTGGGCTCGCCACCAGCAAACGATTCGGAACCAAACCGATCCTCTTGCCAAGATCCCCGTGCACGAACCCGTGTATGACGTCACCTTCTACGATCTGGATGTAACCCTCGATCCCTCCGACTCCAGCTTGGTCGGATCCGTTCGGGTTCATGCCCGGAGCCTGGTGGACACGCTCTCCCGCATCGAGCTCGACCTGAACGACACGCTCGTCGTCACCGGCGTGGGCGAGAACGCCGCCTCGTTCGTCCACGAGGACCATCTTCTCACCATTCCGCTCGACCGGACATACATATCGGGCGAGACGTTCGTCGTGGAAGTGGACTACGGCGGCGACCCGCGCCCGTACCGGCGGAACGGCCTGGGGTGGCGGCTGCACGGCTCGACACCCGTGGTCTACACGATGGTAGAGCCCTTCTTCTCCCACCATTGGTGGCCGTGCAAGGACGTCCCGTGGGACAAGGCGGACTCCAGCGCCGTTTCGATCACCGTTCCCGAACCGCTGGTCGGCGTCTCCAACGGGCTCCGGGTGAGCGTCGACTCCATCTCCACGCCCGGATGGCGGACCTATCGATGGAAGACCGGTTATCCCATCCCTCC
>Ga0180432_10010933_pt1 | contig 10775 bp, 10 predicted proteins | sample SS_ome_10_FD_132414 | JGI IMG/M metagenome (GOLD analysis project Ga0180432, IMG submission 132414) | Hypersaline lake sediment archaeal communities from the Salton Sea, California, USA - SS_1_MS_2 metaG | ecosystem: Environmental > Aquatic > Non-marine Saline and Alkaline > Hypersaline >...
TCAACGTGGCCGGCCTGTATGTCGATGCGGCTTACATGCTGGAACACGCAGTTGGAAACACGCTTGTCCTTTCGGCTGAATTCTCCCTCGGTGACCTCCTAGGCGGAGGCGAGGAGGAAGTAGGGACTGAGTAGAATACGGGTTCTAGATTTCCGCTTCATGGACGGGCGGGAGGGGTTCATCTCCTCCCGCTTGTTCTTTTTTGATTCGTGTAGCGTCGGGGTTTATCTCCGACGTTTTTTCCTTGTGCCCGACGTGAGGAACGTTGCAGGCAGGCTGCGACGCTACGTTGGATCTTAGAACGGGAGCCGATGTCTTGGTTCCGAGGGACAGCTGAGATCGCCTGATGTATCCCAAAATGGTTGACTTTTGTCGAGACCGTTTCTATGGTAGAGTGATATTGGCTGTGTGCTGTCTTTGGTGAAGGAGGCCTTAGGTGAAACGCGTTCATGGCAAGTTGCGGATAATTCTGGTAGTTCTCGGTTTGGGTATGGTCGCCTCCCTAGGTGTTATTCTGTCCGGCTGTTGGCTATTGAATGCGTTGCCTGAGGCGAAATTTACGGCCAGCGCGACATCCGGCGCGGTCCCATTGACCGTGAATTTCAGTGCCATCCTGTCTCGCGACGCAGATGGGATCATCGTGAAATTCGAGTGGGACTTCGGCGACGGTACAAGCGGCAGCGGTGAATCGGCCTCTCATACCTACACGACGAGCGGGTCCTTCACGGTTGTCCTGCGAGTGACCGACGACAAGGGAGCGACCGCCACGGCGGAACGAACGATCTCGGTCACCGCCGCTGAGGAGCCCGGGGGCGCCGGCGCCGGGCCCACGGCAAGCTTTACCGCAACGCCGCTGGTTGGAGCCGCTCCGCTGACGGTGACGTTCAACGCCTCGGCTTCCTCTTACGCCGGGCACGCCATCACCTACTACTCCTGGGACTTCGGCGATGGGGTCACTGGAACCGGGATGACGACCACCCACACCTACGCCCCGTTGGTCACCACCACCTATAATGTGGTCCTGCGGATCATCGCCTCGGACAACACCGAGGATACCGCCACCAGGGACATCACGGTGACCGTCACTCCGGCGGCGCCGGGGACCAACAACCCGACTGCCAGCTTCACCACGGCGCCGAGCAAGGTCGTGGCGCCGCGGGTGGTCGTGTGCGACGGGGGAAACTCCGCCGCCGCCGCTGGCCGCACGCTGACGGAGTGGATCTGGCGGTTCGGCGACGGTACATCGCCGCAGTCGCGGAACAACGACGATCCGATCGAGCACCGCTACGTGACCGACCAGGCGAGCGAGACGTTCACCATCACGCTGATCGTCATCGACGACGAGGACGGGACCGACACCGAGCAGCGAACCGTGACGGTGGAGAACAAGCAGCCGGTTGCCGGGTTCGAGATCTACGACTTGGCTACTGCGGTTTCGCCGCCGGCCGGTGGAGCCTGGCTTGCCGACGATGTGACGTTCCCTGATGCGGCGGATCCCGATATTCAAACGGACTCGGCGACGATCTGGATTAAGTCGGATCCGCCAAACGCCTGGCAGGGGACGACGCCGGCACCGAACGACGGCACACAGGACGATCCTGATCCGAAGACCGTCGAGCCGAGCAACTACGGCGATGCGGATCCGGGCGGTGGCACGGACCACGACCTGTGCTACGATCCCGAGGGGCAGAACTGGAGCGCTGGCATCCCGTTCGGCTGGCCGAACGTGGCGTGGGGGATCGAGTGGTACAAGGTCAACTGGGGCGACGGAAACACGGAGTACATCCTATACGTAGATGGTTTCGATCCAGGTGATACCGATGGTCTCCGGCAGTCGCACTTGTATACCGATCTTGTGGACGGTCTGAACACGTTCACCATCACGGTGACGGCGATCGACTACCTCGGCGGGGAGACGAGCTTCTCGCGCGAGATCACGATCGAAGCCGATTACTAGCGAATTGGGATCCTTGGGCATCCGGGCGGCCCCGCGCAACCGCGGGGCCGCCTTTGTGTTTCCGCCGGTCGACAAAATGGAAGTAGAATAGGGCCATGAAACGGACTTTTCTCCTCGCAGCGACCACCGCAGTCGTGCTGGCGACCATCGTCGGCTGCGCGCTGTTCAATCAGGCTCCAGTAGTGCGGTTTACTGCCAGCCTCCTCTCAGGAACCTCGCCGCTGCGGGTGGATTTCGATGCCGGGACGTCCTACGATCCGGACGGCAGGATCGTTTCCTACGATTGGGACTTCGCCGATGGGTCGACCGATACCGGAAAGACGATGAGTCATACCTTCACCACCGCCGCCACGCAGACCTACACGGTGAGATTGACGGTCACCGATGACGATGGGGCCGCCAGTGTGGCCTATCAGAGCATCGAGGTGTTGGGAGCGCCGGTAGCCGGCAACAACGCACCCACGGCGCGGTTCACCGCCACGCCCACGTTCGGCAATTCCCCGCTCACCGTACAGTTTGACGCCGCTCTGTCAACCGACGCGGACGGATCGATCGGGCTGTACAGCTGGGACTTCGGTGACAACAGCACAGGCGCGGGGGAGGTGCTGTCGCACACGTTCACCGCAGTGGCGACGACCAACTTCACGGTCCAATTGACGGTGACCGATAACCAGGGCGCTACCGCCACCACGACAACGGTGATCACGGTACTGGTCCCTGAGGTCGTGGCGACCGATGGGCCGACGGCGAGTTTCACCGTCGCCGATCCGGTATTGATCTACGATTCCCCCAACCCGTCAACCACTCCGACGCTGTACGAGGTCACGTTCAATCCGTCCGCCTCCACCGCCGCAGCCGGTCATCGTCTGGATATACTGGTGTGGGATTTCGGTGACGGCGAGGGGCTGACGATGACGACGGAAGCGAACGTCACCCACGTCTACGAATTGCGGGCCCAGAGTCATACTTTCGTTGTCACCCTGACCGTCATCGACGAACAGGCACTGAGCCCCTCCGCTGTGCGCAACGTGACGCTGGTGGACTAGACGAGCCTTCATGTCCGACGAAAGAAACGTCGCACACAAGGTGCGACGCTACAGGCTGAGAGAACCTTGCCTACCCGCGTGCAAGGCTCTACTTATCCGCCGCAGGTGTCGCAGCCGACGACCTGCACCTGCTTGGTGACCGACTTGCCGGCGTTGTCATCGTCGATTACAGTCAGCGTGACGGGATACTTCTTGCCTTGTGCTCCGGCAGAGAGATAGGTGTGTCCTACGACTTCCCCTTCAGCCGAGGTCCCGTCGCCGAATATCCAGACCCACTCGACAATGTATCCGTCCTCATCGTAGGACGTGCTGGCGTCGAAGGTCACCTCTTCGTTTGTCCCCACCATGTTGGGCCAGAATGTGAACTCGGCGTGAGGAACCCGATTCAGCGCTTGAACATTGCGGGTGCGCGTCCCCACTGCCCCGGTTGAGTCGGTTACCGTAAGAACCACCGGGTAGATTCCTTTTTCGGTAAAGGTGTGCGAGACTTTCACGCCGACACCGGTCTCGCCGTCGCCAAAAGACCAGCCGTAGGTGGTGATTGCTCCGTTGGGACTGGAGGAGGCGCTGGCATCAAACGCAACCTCAAGCGGAGGATAATCGAACAACGGGGTGGCGGAGAATTCAGCTCGTGGACCGCTGGAGAAAAGACACCCTGTCGTCAACACTAGGCCGCACAGTAGGACGAACATCGGGACGATGCGAAACCTCATGTACCCCCCTCCTTTTTTTCGGTTGGTGCCACTTATTCTACGCTACGAAAAGGGTCGTTGCACGCACGGGGAGGAGCGCTGAGAGTTGCCGGATTGTTCCTCGATAACGAAGAAGCGCCGCAGCTGCGCTGCGGCGCCACCCGTGTTCAACAGTTCTCGAAGAGCCCTGCGGTTGGCCGCTGTTTCAGTTATGAATATCGATGTAACCGTACGCCGATGCCTGCTGGCCTGTGTCGTCGTTGATTGTGAGGACGACCGTGAACCGGCCGGTCTGCTGGTAGGTGTGAGTGATGGTCGCGCCGGTGGCGGTCTCTCCGTCGCCGAGGTCCCACTTGTATTGGACGATTTCTCCCTCGGCCGAGCGAGAGTAACTTCCGTCAAGCGTGATCGGTACGCCTACCGTCCAGCCTGCACATGAAGGTAAGCCGGTGATCACTGCGAGCGGTATGTCGCCACCTCCGCAGGAATCTCCGCTGCCGCAGTCATCGTCGGTCCCTTCTTGAACGATGATCGCTAAACGCTCCGTACCCGTCTCTCCCTGGTCATCGGTCGCGGTCAGGCTGACCACGTAGTAGCCCTCGTCTGTGTAGGAGTGGTTGGTCTCGATTCCATTTCCGCTGTTGCCGTCGCCGAAATCCCACGAGTAGGCGACCACTTCTCCGTTGGAGTCGTAGGACGTTGAAGCGTCAAAGTCGACCAAAGCACCGGCGCTGGGCCGCTCGTTGCTGACGGTGAAACTGGCTACCGGTGGTGGGTTGGTGGCAACGATGGCCAGTATCTCCGAATCCAACTTGCCGTCTTCATCGATTACGGTCAGCTTGACGAGGTAGGTCCCAGGATATTGGTAGGTGTGCGTGGCTGATGCGCTGGAAGCCGGCAGGGTGTTGTGCGGATCGCCGAAATCCCAGTGGAATTCGGCGATGGCTACATCATCATGGGAATGGTTGGCGTCAAACGTAACGGTGAGCGGAGCGTGCCCCTGCTGTGGCGATGCGTCGATCACCGCGACAGGAATCTGGTTCACCAACTTGTTCAAGATGTTATCGAGGCTGCAACCGGCAAGCACCAGCGGCGCTAGAAGAAGACACAAAACGATGATGCGCTTCATTGGCAACAACCTCCTTCGCTGTCGTCTCCACAGATATCGCCGTTGCACGGCGGACCGCCGAGGATTTTGACTTGTTCGATAAAATTGGTCTTTCCTCCATCGTCATCGGTGACCGTGAGCACAACGTTGTACGTTCCTGCCCACAGGTAACGGTGTTTCACGATCTTGCCGGATTCGTACTCACCGTCCCCGAAATTCCAGTCGTATAAAACGATATCTCCGTCGTCAATCGATTCCGATGCATCGAAGGTGATCCACTCACTGGCCCCAACAATGTACTCCTCCTCCATCAGGCTTTTGGGGCTGTAGGAGAACGTCGCGGTTGGGGGTGGGTTGAGTGCATAGACGGTGAGGCTGCTCGAATCGGAAGAACCTTGTTCGTCGATCACCGTCAGTCGGGCTGTGTATACGCCGTCCTCCTCGTACGTGTGTGCGATGACCGGTCCACTGCCGGCTCCCCCGTCTCCGAAGTTCCACTGGTAGGAGACGATTTGGCCTTTCGGCTGATAAGAGAGGGTTCCGTCAAAGTTCGCCGTAAACGGAATCACTTGTTCTACTGGCGAGGCGGTGAACAGGGCCTGCGGGCCGCTTGGAGATGTCAACAGGCAGCCGGCCAGGCTGAGCACGACGAGGAGTATCAATCCAAGTAGGAGGGTGAACCTCACGGTCTTCATAGCATTACTCCTTTCCCCCTTCCAGGGAGAGATCAATGAGCATGGAGAAGGTGAGCTCAACGGTGATTCCACCGAGATCGATCTTCTCCGGGGTACCATTTCCATCCAGATCCAAGCTGTTGCCCTGGCCATCGGTCATCCCAGTAAAGGTGAGGAAACGGTAGGACACGGATGAACCAACCTTGAACCAATCAGTCAGCGGGAAGGAAAGGACGAGTCCAGCCTCAACCGCCGGTGCGAAACCGCTGTAGCGGTTCTCGCCCTCCGGCGGAAGATCCGCGATGGCAGCCGGAAACTCCGGCGGAACCTGAAAGGTAATCGCTTGACGAAAGGTGCCGTAATGGTAGCCGATTCCTACATCGGCAGAGAGAATCAGTCCGGCATTGAGGAAATCGTATCGGCCGCCGAAGATAAAACCGACATCGGTACACGTCAACGCAATCAAAATGTCGGAAGTTTCGCTGGATACGTACGTACCCGCGGTCGATGCTGAAGTGTGAGACATGTCGAGCGTCCCGCCAAGGGTAAGATGTTCCCTCAGCAGAAAACGCTCCCCGACTTGAAGCGCGATGCCACTGCCCATCCGGCCGATGGTCTCCACGCTTCCTTCGACCTCTGGCAACGCCTCAAAAGTTTCGTTGAGGAGTTCAATCAGCGTGTTGAATTGTGTGATGGCTGCGTTGATCTCATCAAGGGAAGCTGCTGACGGACCGCCGCCGAGGTGAAACTCCACCGGGCCTGCAGCGAGCGTAGCAGTCCACAGGATCAATACAGCGCCGATTGATACAGATACTAGCCCCTTCATCATCGTCCCCTTTTTCCACAATCTGGGATGGAGGGGAGGGCTCCTCCGCACGGAGGACTTGCCCTCACCACCCGGTAGACCTAGGATAGGGGCCTAGTTCCACAGGATGTAGAGCAGAGTTCTTCCGCTGCGTAGATTTCTTTCAGGAAGAAGGTAGACCTATGTCTGCTGCAGGGAGGACTGCAGGGCGTCAAGTGCCACTTCGATGTCTGAAGAGCTGACGTCGAGGTGGGTCACCATGCGCATCTGGCCTACGTTGCTGCCAATGGGGTCGGCGAGGACTCCACGTGCGCGCAGACGTTCCGAGAGGACCTGAGCGCTAAGCGAGGGGTTTCCAGCCGTTGTGCCATCGACGCTGAAGTAGACGAGATTGGTCTGAACGGGAGCGTGGGTATCTCCCTCCGCTCCGCATGTGAGCCCGGCCAGTGAGGCAATGCCTTCGGCGAGATGCCGGGCGTTTGCGTGATCCTCGGCCAGCCGATCGATGTGGTGTTCCAGAGCGTAGATTCCGGCAGCGGCTATGATTCCCACCTGACGCATTCCCCCTCCGACAAGCTTTCGCATCCGTTTTGCTTCGTGGATGAATTCACGCGTGCCACAGAGGAGGGATCCCACCGGCGCTCCGAGTCCCTTGGACAGGCAGACCATGACCGAATCGGCGCTGCGTGCCAGGACTGCGGGATCGGTTCCCAGATAGGCGGCGGCGTTGAATAGGCGGGCGCCATCGAGGTGGACCGCACTCTCGTGTCTATGTGCCAGCTCGCCGACCGCGTCGCAATAATCGGGGCTGAGAACTCGGCCTCCACACCGGTTGTGAGTGTTTTCCAGACTGATCAGACGTGTGCGGGGTAAGTGCACGTTGTCCCCTCGAATTGCCTCCTCAATCCGATCCATGGGGAGGGTTCCGTTTGGCTCGTTGGAGACGATATGGGGATGGATCCCGGCCAATCCGGCCACTGCTCCCCCTTCGTAGAGGAAGATGTGGGAGAGACTTCCCAGGATCATCTCATCGCCGCGGCCGCCGTGGGTCAATGCGGCGACAAGGTTTCCCATGGTTCCGCTTGCTACGAACAGGCCCGCTTCCTTGCCCAGGAATTGTGCCCCCATCTCCTGCAGGCGGTTGACCGTGGGATCTTCATCGTAGACATCGTCCCCGACCTTGGCTTGCGCCATCGCCCGGCGCATTCCTTCCGTGGGTTTGGTCACTGTATCACTTCGAAGGTCGATGAGTCGCATCGTGGCTCCTTTCCGCGTTCCAAACGACGGATTCCTTCCTGTAGTAGCGTCGGGCCTTGTGCCCGACGAGCAGGGGTCCTGTCTCAACGAGGTGGCGTCGCGCGCAGGTCGCGACGCTACGAGCAAGAGGTCATTGTTATGAACTCCAGCCCTCCTTTCCGATCAGTGGAACAAAACGGCATGCCCCCAAGTCCTTCTTTGTATGTGAAGATCCAGTCTTTTTAATTTGCATCAGGCGCTGTAGGGTTTTGTCCCCCACCGGCAAGACGAGGATCCCATTGCTCGAAAGTTGATTGAGAAGCCCTGGGGGGATGTAGGGCACACTCCCTGCAGCGAGAATCCGGTCGAATGGCGCTTCTGCGGAAAGACCGACAGTTCCATCACCAACGACAAAGCGGATGTTGTGATATCCAAGTTGAACCAGCCGCTCTCTCGCGGCCTGAGAAAGAGCGGAGGAGCGTTCAATGGTGGTCACGGTGTTTGCAGACTCGGCGAGGATCGCCGTTTGGTACCCAGATCCGGTCCCGATTTCCAATACCTTTTCTTCTCCGGATAGGCAAAGGGCTTCGGACATTAAGGCGACAATGTACGGTTGGGAGATGGTTTGGCCTTCCCCGATCGGGAGGGGGTGGTCGGCGTATGCTTTCCTCCATAGACTGGGGGAGACGAAGCGGTGGCGGGGCACCTTCCCCATCACCGACAGTACCTGTTCGTCGGCGATCCCTCGGGCGAGCAACTGGTGATCGACCATGGCCTGTCGCCGTTCAGTAAACCGATCTTGGTCTTGTCGCTTTGCACTCACCATGGGCCGATTGTATTTGAATCCTTCCTTTTCTTTCAGAAGATGATAGCTAACTTGAAGTGTGACCGCTTGCTGTGATCGTGAGAACGGGCTTCTATTGGTCCGTTGGCTCCTCAAAATACTCGGCGATTATCTCCTTGGCGCGTTGTAGATCAGGCTTGCGTACCATAATCCGCACCTCGGCCAGGCCATCGATTGCCATCGGAAGGACTGACTGTGGAACGTGGGCGACGAGGTTCACGGGTACGTTGAAATCTTCAAGCAACCCCTTGATGAGCATGGCCTTCGGTTCACCCCACACCCTGTGGCAGAGGGTAAGATCGCCTTGCACAGCCTCTTGGTGTTGGTCGAGGAGATAGTGAACGATGGTAATACACTGACTTGTGTGTAGCTGTTGGGTTCCCAAGGAGAGGTGCGGTAGGTCGGAGAGGGTCGCTTCATCGGAGGCCGTATATTGGAGATGATCGGAGAGGAAGAAGGCGGGATCCTCTGGCATGGAGAACTCGTTGAATGGGGTCCCTTGCTCATGGAGAACGATCGGGTGTGCCCTGATCTGATACAGTCGATCGAGACTCGAACTGAGATTTCCTGGACTGACGAAGATACCGGGCGTACTCAGCACCTCCTCCTCATTCATCTTTTCCAGCGCGCGTTTCAGTAGTGCCGCAGTTGACCGCTCGTCGGGGTTGAGGTGGCGAAGCTGTTTGCCGACCAGTCGAATTTGAACCCTGTCCTGTAGGAGAAGAGTCACCTCAACATCGCGGCGCAAATCGTGCGAGAGGAAGAAGGCCGCTCCAACCGCTCGGCAAAGCACGTCCATTCTGCCCGCGCTTCCGGGTAGGTCGTTCAAGGAATACTCGGGCGTCACCGCTGCCTTGTGGCCAAGGATTACAAAACGTCGCATGAGGGAAAGTTTACTACAGGGACCCTACCTTGCCAATTGGCAGGTGTGCAAATGGGGATAGATGTTCATCCTGAAGGAGACCGGTGCTGGCGAATTAGGTGATTCATTTCCCTTCACTGTCGGTCGGAACGTGTGGGGACCAAGAAGGTTTGCAGCATAGGGTTTAGCAGAGCAAAGGAGTGGAATCCCGTGCACTGCATACACAGCATGCCTTGTGGCCGGAGTGAAGGGGTGTATTAAGGTGAGTCATCGCGTTGTCCTAGTTGTGGCATTGTTGGTTTTCTTGGGAGTCGGGGTGTGCCTGGCTGAGGACCCGTCGTTGACGGGAAGTTGGAACGTGGAAATTGGCATGTCTCCCCTACAGACGTCGCCCTTCTCGTCCTTTTCGTCAACCCTTGAGATCGGTTTGTGTGCTGCTTTCCTGGAGCTTGCGAGTACATCCGATTTCCTCTTCAGCGGCTGGCTGTGGCAAGAATTCAGCCTTGCCTCCTCGTTGGGGTATGTCAGCTTCGACGGGATGATGCTCTTTGAACCGCAAACGGGGTCGTTTCTCTATGCGCAAGGAGTATTGGGGATCGATTTTTCAGCCATTCAGATAAAGCTATATTCCGCGATGGTGCCCCCGAGCGTCTACGGCGTATGGAAGAACGGGTACGTATTTGACATCTACGGCGAATTGCCTGCAGGGATGGCTTCAGTTGAGGCTGCCGTCTTCCTGGGGGCCGACTTGAGTGGGATTTCCTTCACCCAAACCACCTCGCAGACTGCTGCTCAGACTCCCTCGTACGCTGTGTGGAACCTGCTGACCAAGACGTACACGACGGATCCTACAGCCCCCTCGTGTGGTTTCTGGTTCTCGGGAGCAGAATTCACCTTCAAGGCGACTGCCTTTGCCTGCATCGAGCTGACGAGTATCACTACGCTTGCTTGCACGGGCTTCGAGAGTCAGGAGTTCGAGTTGTCATTCGTACACGTGTTTGGACTCCCGTTGACCTTAACGCTTGACTATGTCTTCGAACTCCAGACGTTGAGCCATACGTTCATCCCCTCCCTGGAAACCGACTACGGATGCGTGAAGGTGTACACCAACATTGTGCAAACCGGATCTATCCTTACGGGGATCGAGTTCTATGGAATCGCATTCCAGGCCACCTTTGCCGGAGCGACCTTCACCAGTATCTCAAACCTGGACACGACGAAGTACGTCATCACTATCCCAGAGTACGGTTTGATTGTCGAGCCGCTTGCCGAAGCGATAGCGGAGGGGCATCTCTACTACCCCCAAGAGTTCTGGGAGGTCATCTCAGTGGTCGTGGAAATCCCACCCGTAGGTTGTGGTTCAACCTTCTCAGTCGATACCTTTTTCTCGACATCGACTGGACTGTTGTTCGACTGGGGTAGAAGCAAGATGAAGGCTACCTTCAGTAACGGGGGGTTCTTCTCGATCTCAAGCGGAGTGGTTATCGATACGACTGGCTTCAACGAGTGGACGATCGGGATGTCTTTGACCTGGTAGTCGGCAAGTCCTAA
>Ga0180432_10010934_pt1 | contig 10775 bp, 8 predicted proteins | sample SS_ome_10_FD_132414 | JGI IMG/M metagenome (GOLD analysis project Ga0180432, IMG submission 132414) | Hypersaline lake sediment archaeal communities from the Salton Sea, California, USA - SS_1_MS_2 metaG | ecosystem: Environmental > Aquatic > Non-marine Saline and Alkaline > Hypersaline >...
AAATGAGGCTTAGAATTGATTTTTCGCCCCCAAAATCATGCCTTTAAGAATTGTGAGAAGAGAAACAGCAGCCAGAATCGTTCTTTTAGGAATCGTAAAAAGAGAGACACAAGATTCGAGGGGAAAGGTTTTATTAAGCTAAAAGACTGGTTTTTTGCATGTCAGTGAAGGATCTTTAATAGAGGGGCTAAAAGCATGGTCAGGATGGTTATGTTTATTTAGAACGAGTGTTTTCACTGCAAAATGGTACTTCTAAGACGATATATGAGGGGATATAATCAATTAATTATATTATTATCTGCAAGATACATAAGCCAAACTACATTGACATTGACAAGATCTCCTTGAGCTTGAGGCGGAGGCGTTTGGGCGAAACGGGATAGGCGGTCTTGAGTTCGGGGGCGAACAAGGAGACTTTAAACTCTTCGATCATCCAGCGGAACTCTTCGAGGCCGGTTTTTCCCCTCTCCGGAATTCGGGAGCGAGATCCCTCGGCCACCTCATTCTTCAATTTTTCGAGTGATTCGACAAAAGGGGCCAGTTGTGCGGTTTTGGCTCTGTCTTTAACGGGATTGTAGGCTCCTCTTTCGGCCCTCAACCGCAATGCTTCCAGGTAACGGGGAATATGTTTTAGCCTTTTCAGTTCATAAATCACCGGAAAATCTTTTGGAACCAGGTCGCCTGCTTCTTTTTTCACTTGACTGATCAGCCGTTCCACTGCCTGGTTTTTTTCTTTGGCCTCTCCGATTTTTTCAAGCTCCAGCCGCAATTTTTGATAAGTTACGAGGATGCCCGTGACCGCCTTTGCCAGGGCATGGCTGACGGCATACAAATCCTTCGTCATGTTCTCCACACAGACTCTGAATTCCTCAGCAGTTCTGATGTTTTTTTCGAGGGACTCCTTTTGAAGGGCTTCCATCATTGATTTTTCAACAGACACTTTGCCGCCGAAGTACAGTGCCTGATTCTCCAGTTCTTCAGGTACTGCCAAGTATTGTTTCAAAAATTTCAAATCCTTTTGGAAGCGCATAAAAAGGAGCGAACGAACCCCTTTCAGGTGGGATTCCCGGGCCTTTTCCTGATTGGCAAACAACCTTAGGCCAGCACCGCTATCAGCCGGCACCAAAGCGGGGTAGGCCGTAACAAATGGGCCGATGGATATTTTCTCCGGTAGTGATCCAAAATCCCATGAGGTGAGTCCATCCTTTTCCCATTCCTCCCGGGCTTTCGCCCATTTTTCCGATGACGGGGCTTTGTCTGCTGCCCATTTTTTCTTTTTCAAGGATTCCAGATCCCTGCCGGCGTCCAGCTCCTTTTCGTCGGGTCCGATAACGGAGACCCGCATCCGAAGATGCACCGGTACCGATGCTTCCTCCCAGGCTGACTCCGGTATATCCAGATGAAAGCGCCGCCGCACGAAATCTGCCAAAGCTTTGTAAAGCGAATCTTCTTTCTGGCTCATCTCTTTGAGGATGATCTCCACCTTTTCCGAGACTGGAACGAGAAGTTTGCGGTAGCGCTTGGGAAGCCCTTTGACGAGGGATTCGATCCTTTCTCTGTACTGGCCGGGAATCCCCCATTGCAGTGCCTCCTTGGAGATGTCCTTGACCATGGCCAAGGGGACCGTCAGAGTCGCACCGTCCGTTTTTTCTCCCGGTGCGAAGCGGTAGGTGAGAGGCAGTCGCAGGTCTCCGATCTTGAGATAGTCGGGATATCCGGAGAGCTCCTTTTCGTCAGGAAAAGACTTGAGGAGGTCGTTTTCGCTCATCCTCAGAAAGCCGTCGCCGCCCCTGTCCTTAATGTATTTCCGCAAGCTCCTCTCCTCGCATATTCCCGGAAGCCGGTGCCTATAGAATTCGGACAAAACCTCTTCTCCCGCGAGGTAGCCGCGCCTTCGCAGTTTTTCCTCGATAGCGGCAAGTCTTTCGGCCATCTCCAGATTGTGTTGAAGAAAAGACGGGGGGTCGTTGAGCGCCCCTTCCACGAGAGCTTCCTGGATGAATATCCGCCGCGCCTCATCAGGATTGATACGGCCGTAGGATACTCGCCGTCCTGAGACGATCTCCAGGCCGTAGAGGGTCACCCGCTCCAGGGCGACCACTTCGCCCCGGTCTTTTTCCCAGTGAGCATGGGTGTAGGAGTAGCGGCAGAGATTGCCGCCCAGCGACTCCAGCCATTCGGGTTCGATGCGGCCGGCCGTCCGTGCGAAAAGGCGTGAGGTCCTTACCATCTCTGCTGCCACGATCCAGGGGCGGGATTTATTGAAAAGGGTTGAGCCGGGGAAAACCATGACTTCCCTGTTCTTGGATGCCGTATAGAAATTTTTCTCCTTGAGCACGGCGATATTGGAAAGATAACCGCTGAGCACTGCCCTGTGGATGCCGTCGTAGAGGTGTTTCGGGGCGGCCACACGATCCCGCCGTCCCAATGGAATTTTCTGTTCTTCGAGAATTGCCAGAATTTCCTCATGGACGTGCCCCCATTCCCTCATCCTGGCGAAGGATAGAAAGTGCTCCTGGCAGAAACGGCGCTGCTTTTTCCGCGAGGTCAATTTCGTGATGGGGTCATGATAGCGGTTCCATATGTTGAGCAGGGTGAGAAAGTCGGAATCCGTATGTTGGAAGGGGGCGTGGGTGGCATCAGCCTGCTCGGCTTTTTCCGGAGGACGCTCGCGCGGATCGCGGATGCTCAGGGCGGCAGCGATGACCGCCGTCTCCTTGAGGCATCCCTCCTCGCCGGCTTCGAGCAGCATGCGGGATATCTTGGGATCGAGGGGCATGCGTGCCATGATATGCCCTTTAGTGGTAAGGAGGAACTCCCGGCCTTTTCGGCGGATGGCCCCCAGTTCTATGAGAGTATCGTATCCGTCCTTGATGTTTTTTGATTTCGGTTTGTCCACGAAAGGGAAATCCGCCGGATGGCCCAGCTTAAGGTCGATCATGCGGAGGATGACTTCGGCCAGGTTGGCCCGCATGATCTCCGGAGGGGTGAATGCCGGCCGTGTTTGATAATCCTTTTCGCTATAGAGGCGGATGCAAAGCCCGTGTTCCACTCTGCCGCACCGGCCTTTTCTCTGGTCGGCGCTGCTTTGAGAGATAGGGCTGATGGGCAGGCTGTTGATCCGCGTGCCGGGCTGGTAGCGGGAGATTCGGGCCAGGCCGGTATCGACCACGTAGCGGATTCCCGGAATGGTGAGAGAGGTCTCGGCTACATTGGTGGCCACAACGATCTTGGCTCCTTTGACATGGTAAATCCGGCCCTGCTGCGTGCCCGGAAGCCTGGCGAAGAGAGGCAGAATGGACGTATCCGGATACTCCCGCCCTTTGAGACGCTCGCAGGTTTCGAGAATATCCTGCTCTGTAGGCATGAAAACCAGGATATCCCCCGGTCTCTTTTTCTTTTTAAGGTAGCGGACGGCATCGACGGCCATCTCCACATAGTCGGATTCCCCGGATTTAAGGGTGGGACTGTCGGGCGGGCGGTATTCGGTATCCACCGGATATTGACGGCCGCTCACCTCGATCACCGGAGCGTTGCCGAATGCCGCGGCGAATTTCTTCGTGTCCAGCGTGGCTGAGGTGATGATGAGTTTGATCTCCGGACGAGCCTCCAGAAGGGTGCGCGAGATGCCGAGCAGAAAATCGATGTTCAGGCTCCGCTCATGAGCTTCGTCGATGATCAGCGTATCGTAGAAATAGAGACGTGGATCAGACTGTGTTTCTGCCAGGAGCATGCCGTCTGTAAGGATCTTGATGTAGCCGTCTGGAGCTGTTCTGTCGCGGAAGCGGATCTTGTAACCGACGGAGCTGCCGAGATTCTCTTTGAGTTCGGATGCGATGCGGTGAGCTATGGTGATGGCTGCGATCCGGCGCGGCTGAGTACAGGCGATCATCCCCCCTGTTCCGCGTCCCGCCCGGAGACACATCTTGGGAATTTGGGTGCTCTTGCCGCAGCCGGTCTCGCCGGAAATGATGACCACCGGATGGTTGCGGATTGCCTTTATGATCTCCTCTGAGCGCGCACTGATGGGGAGATCTCCGGGAAAAGTGACCCAGGGAACACGCTGAGCCCGTACCTTTCTTGCCTCGACCGAAGCCGCCAGTTTCTTTTCGAGCCGCATGAGCTCGCTAAGGGCGGCCTGTTTTTTCCGGGGTTGCGCATCCTTCCGGATTCGGTTTATTTTGTGCCGGGCATAGGCCTGATCCCGCAGCAAAGCGTGAGGTATGTGCTCGCGTATCTTTTTTATCAGCGCTTTCGCCTGCGATTCGGTCTCCTGTTTGTTCATAGAAATGCCGCCAAAAGAATCATCCGAAAAGACATTCACAATACCAATCATATCCCAATCCATTCCATTTTTGTAGTTAGACCGGCCCAGCTTGTTCTATTTAAAAGAGATGCCTGAATTAAACGGCCAATTGTAAGGCTTAGATCGCATTTTCGGGGGTGAAATGCGGAGTTTAATTATTTGATTGGAAAATAGGGGATTTGAAATGTTATGATTAGCCAAGAGTGAGAAAAATGGAGTCTATCTTTCCTTTGAGACGATTGGGCAAGTCCGATCTTATGGTTTCGGCCGTAGGGCTGGGGTGCTGGCAGTTCAGTAAAGGACGCGGCATCGCTGCAAAATTCTGGCCCGTGCTTAAAGATGAGATGATCCAGGATATCATAAGGATCAGCATTGAGGGAGGAGTCAATTGGTTTGATACAGCCGAGGCATACGGAAACGGCGAATCGGAAAAAGCCCTTGCTGGAGCGTTTAAATTTTTGGGCATATCATCATCAGATTTTACCATTGCCACCAAGTGGATGCCCTTTTTCCGGACAGCGAAATCTATGCTGAAGACTGTCGACACACGGCTCAGGAATCTTGGCGCTCAACAGATCGACCTGTACCAGATCCATAATCCTCTGTCTTTTTCCACAACGAGGTCGGAGATGCGGGCTGTGGCGCATCTGGTTGAAAGCGGAAAGATCCGCTACGCAGGCGTGAGCAATTTTTCGGCGAAGCGCATGAAAAAGGCTCAGGCAAAGCTTTCCGTATACGGTCTGAGTCTTGTGTCCAATCAGGTCCACTACAGCCTCCTGCACAGGAATATTGAAAGGAATGGAGTTCTGGATGCTGCCCTTGAACTAGGAATATCCATTATTGCCTATTCCCCCTTAGAACAGGGAATTCTCACGGGAAAGTTCCATGATGATCCGAGTCTTATCCAAAATCTTTCCGGGTATCGTAAATACAGAAGCGTATTTAAGCCAAAGGGACTTGAGAGAAGCCGTCCGGTGATAGATGGGCTGAAAGAGTTGGCTGAAAAACATGGTGTCACTCCTGCACAAATCGCTCTGAACTGGCTTATCCAATTCAACGGCGATTCCATGGTTGCCATCCCCGGCGCGACGAAAACGCGACAAGCGAAAGATAACGCCGGTGTTTTGAGATTCAAGCTTTCGCCGGACGAATTGGATTACTTGGACAGGATTTCGGCCTCGAATTGATCAGCCTGAACGGCGCAGCAAGGCGTTCCGGTTGAGCTTAGAAGTGCTTTTTCCCCTAGAAAATGGCGGTTCTAAGCATCATATATTTATGTATATTAGGATCAAATTGATTGTTTTCAATAGGATGCATAAGCCAAACTAGGAAAGGAATTTGATGAGGGTGGGGAGGGCTTCCCTGTAGTCGCCGACGATGCCGAAATCCGCTTCTTTGAAGATATGCGCTTCCGGATCGCGGTTGATGGCGACGATTACCTTTGAGCCCGAACAACCGGCGAGATGCTGCGGTGCTCCGGAGATGCCGACGGCGATGTACAGATCGGGGCTCACCATATGGCCCGTCTGTCCGATCTCGAAGCTTTTGGGCATCCAGCCCTCATCGCTGGGCACGCGCGTGGTGCCCACAGCTCCGCGCAGGAGCCGGGCCAGCTCGTCAACAAGCTCGAAGCCTTCCTTTCCTCCGATCCCACCGCCGCCCGCTACGATCACTTTGGCGTCTTCAGCCTTGATGCCTTTGATCTCCTCGGATACGGACTCCAGGAGCCTCACTTTGGCCGCCGGCAAATCTGCATCCGCGGAGAAGGCAATGATCTCTCCCTCTCTGGCGGTGTCGGCCGCCGCCGCTTCCCCGGAGCGCGGGCGCATGGTCGCAATCCTGGGAAACGTTGCCGCCGCTTCCCAGACCGCCACCGCGTTTCCCCCATAGACGGGTTTGGTGTGAATGACGTTTTTCGTGTCCGGATCGATGTCGATCTGGATGCAATCCAGACAAACTGAGGCCCCCAATCTGGCGGCGAGCCTCGGCGCCACGTCGCGCCCCATATCGGTTTGGCCGAAGAGAACGAGCAGGGGCGAGATGCGCCTGAAAAGTGTCTCTGCCAGATTTACGTAGACTTCGGGAGCGGAATCAGAAAACGGGGGGTGATCGGCGATAAAAACCTTATCCGCACCTTGAAAGATGGCTTTGCGGCCTGCTTCTCCCGCAATTTGCCCTGTAAGGAGAAGATTCAGGGGAGCTTTCAGCTTATCGCTGAGCATCCTTCCGGTACGCAAAAGCTCCGAGGTGACCGGCGCTGTTTCCTGTCCGGACACCTCGCCGCAGATCAGGATTCCTTTCGTCTCTGTCATCGGCTCATATCCTCATTTGCGCTGATAAAAAACATGTCTTCCCCTTTGATTTCACCCGGCGATTCATTTGGCTGACGCAGATTTCCAGTCATCGAATCAAGGGCAGAAATATGGCAATGAATATTCGATTTATGGATTAATGGATCCATAATCTTAATAATAATCCCGTTTGTCCCGATATCGGCTTTTTGGGAGAAATTCCTGTTCACACCAGCCCCTCTTTCTTCAAACGCCCGGCGAGTTCGGCGGCGGCCTCGGCCGTCGTTTCGGCCTCGATGATTTCGCACTCCCGTTTTCGCTCGGGGACGAAGAGCTTGACCAGCTTCCTCCGGGCGGCGGAGGGCCCTGTGCGGCCGGGATCGATTCCGGCATCCGAAGCATTCCAGACGGCCACCTCTTTCTTGGAAGCGGCGATGATTCCCCATCCTGAGGGAAGCCGGGGCGGGCCCGCTTCGCTGCTCACCGAGACGACGGCCGGTACGGCGGCGGCGAAAACCTGATAGCCGTCCAGTGTCGCCCTCTTCACCTTCAGCTCGTCACCGGCATGTTCAATATCTTCGGCCAGGGTGACCAGCGGCAGATCGAGGGTTTCGGCCAGCAGGGATCCGACCAGGCCCTCGTCCCAGTCCGCGGCCTGCCTCCCGCACAAAATCAAATCATATTCACCGATTTTCTCTATGGCCCGGCTCAGTATGTGGGCGGTTCCAAAACTGTCCGAACCGGAAAACGCCTCATCTGCCAGCACAATTCCTTCATCCGCCCCCATGGCCAGTGCGTGCCTGACGATTTTGGGGCTGGCTTCCTCATCGATGCTCAGGACCGTGATTTTGCCTCCGCTTTTCTCCTTGAGGCGGAGAGCCAGCTCCACGGCCTGCTCGTCGTAGGGGCTGATGACCGGAGGGATTCCCTCCGGAGGCCGCACCCGCATGGCATCGGGAGCCAGTTCAAACTTGGCCGGAGGAATCTCCGGATCGGGAATTCTTTTGACGCAGACGATAATGTTCATGCCGGTTCACCTCATTTTATCCGTACTGGTAGCAAATGCCGAATCCCCCTCTGGGAAGGTTCCAGTCGATGGCATCGAGACCGCATACGAGGCGGCAGCTCCCGCATTCCAGGCATCCTTCATAGGAGAAAGTGATGCGTCCGTCCCCGGTGAGTTTGAAACATCCCGCCGGACAGACATACAGGCAGGGATTGTCCTCACATTCCCTGCAGGCTTCCTCCCGGAGCCGGATGTGGACTTCCTTGTCGATGTCGAATTTGTTGACTGCCAGTTTGTCTTCGATCTTCATGAGAATCACACAGACCTTTTAATCTGCCACATATCCCGGATGATTTGCAAGAAGGAGATCCTGCCCTCCATGGCTTCCATCAGCCGTTTCCAGGCTTTTTTTCTTGGAAGCCCGTCCGGAGTGAATATTTTCTCCGCCGTCTCACAAAGAAGCTCTGGATACTGGCGGTAAAAGCGCGGGTTTTTCAGAAGATGCGGGGCTTTGCGGAATGTTTTCAGGTCTTTGAGGACGAAGCTTTCCTGCAAGCGCGATGCGTACCGGGACAGGCTTTTTTTCGAAAAATCCCCGGATTCTTTTGCGGCGGCAGCCGTCTCTGCGGCGGCGATGCCCGAAGCCATGGCGAAGTTGGCGCCTTCGAGGGCCAGCCCCGTCACCAGAGTGAAAGCGGCGGCGTCTCCGGCCACCAGGATGCCCTCTCCATAAAGTCCGGGAATCATGGCCGCGCCCGAGACCGGAATCAGGTGGGCCGAATACTCCACGGTTTTCCCGCCCCTCAGATAACCGGCCACTTCCGGGTGCCCCTTGAATTCTTCGAGAATGTCATCGGCCTTGATTTTCTTGTCTGCAAGCGCATCGAGTTGAACGACCACACCCACGGAAAGGCTGTCCTCATTGGTGTAGAGAAATCCTCCTCCCGGGATGTCCCGGGTGAATGTTCCGAGGAGCTCCCAGGCGATGCCTTCTTTTCCGGTCAGGTTGAAACGCTGTTCGATCATCTCTTTGGGCATTTGAATGACTTCTTTGACACCTTGTTTCATGTCCTTGGGGGAAAGCGTTTTTCTGAGGCCTGCTTTTTCCGCCAGCATGGAGTTCGCCCCGTCGCAGGCCACCACCACATCGGCCGGTATATCGTCGCCTCCCGCCTTGATTCCCGAAACTTTGGTGCCATCCCATAAAAGATCGTCGGCCTGAAGCCCGGAGGCAATGACGGCTCCGGCCTTTTCCGCTTGGGCCGCCAGCCATGGATCGAATTTGGCGCGCAGCACGGAGAAGCCCTTGTATGGAGGCTTCGAGAACCGGCCGGACGCGAAATCAACCGACAGCGCCGATTCACCGGTGAGAAAGGAAAATTTACGGCGCTTTATGAAGCGTTCCACGGGGGCCTCTTCCCAAAAGCGGGGGAAGAGCTCGTGAATGAGCGGTCCGTAGTAGGCGCCGCCCCACATGTTTTTGGCGCCGGGGAATTTGCCTCTTTCGACCACCAGCGTATTCAATCCTGCCCGGGCCATGGTGCAGGCGCAGGCGGACCCGGCCGGCCCCGCCCCGACGACAATGGCATCGAATTTCTCCACCATCACTCCTTCCTCAAAAGCTGCGGGCATTCACAAGAACGGATATTCGCGGTTCTGACGGCGTTTTTTTTCATTCTCACTTTCAAACCCGCTGCCATCTTACTTGAACGCCGGAATCTCCAGAAGCTGCTGGCCGATGGTCAGCTGATGCATTTGAGCCGTGCCGCCGAGTATCGTCGCCGTAATCGCATCCTGGTAGTGATGGCCTACGGGATAATCGTCGATGGTGCCGAATGATCCGTGAATCTTGACGGCCTGGGTGGCGGCCCAAAGGGCCGTCTCCGTGGCAAAGTATTTGGCATAGGACATCTCTTTGATGTGTCTTTCGCCGCGGCTCTTCATATCGGCGGCACGATAGGTGAGCCAGCGCGAGGCTTCGATTCGGGTGGCCATGTCGGCGATGATCTCCTGGATCAACTGATGGCCGCCTATAGCCTTGCCGAACTGAACCCGTTCATGGGCGTATTTGATGCTGGCCTCGAGACAGCTCTGGGCGACCCCCAGCGCTCCGGCTGCCAGGAACAGCCTGGCCGTGTCGATGCCCCTCAGGGCGTCCCGCAGCGCCCTTCCCGTCTCGCCGATCTGGCTGTCCAGGGGCAGCTCCATATCCGTGAAACGTAAAGTGCCTTCGCTTCCGGCGCGCCAGCTTATTTTCCCTTTTTGAGGCGTGCTGGAAAAACCGGGCGTATCCCTATCGACCATAAAGGTGGCCAAACCCTTAAGTCCCCGGCTCTTGTCCGTTTGCGCGATGAACAGCACGACATCGGCGATCTCTCCGTTGGTGATGAATATTTTTGTGCCGTTGATGATCCATTTGTCGCCTTTGCGGACGGCCGTCGTCTCGATCATCGACGAGTCGCTTCCGGCATTGGGCTCGACCACGGCCCCCGACATGATTTTTTCTCCCCGGCATACGGAAGGCAGGACTTTTCCCTTTTGCTCAGCGGAACCGGCATCCAGCAAATTGGTGGCTGGCTGTATGGGGCCGCTCACCGCTGCCTGGGTGACGGCCAGGCTGGCCCAACAGAGCTGTTCCCAGATGATGGAAGAGGTCACATAGTCGAGCCCCAATCCTCCGTATTCTTCGGGCATGTGGGGTGCCAGCAACCCTTGAGCCGCCAGCTTTTGGATGATCTTCGCATCGAATTTTTCCTGCCTCAGGCTTTCCTTCACGACGGGGATGATCTCTTTTTCGGCGAACTTTCTGGCCATGTCCCGGAACATGATCTGCTGTTCGGTGAGTTTAAAGTCCATTACACTCCTCCTTCAACAAAGGTCAGGCTGCTTTTTCCCAAAAAACGCGCCTCCCGCATTTTATAGGCTCTCATCCATCAATCTCTCTTTTCGACGAGTTCGACGAGAACGCCGTGGGTGCCGCGGGGATGGATGAATACGCTGGGCCCTTCGACACCGTCCATGACCTTTCCCAGGATCTCCATACCCTCTTTTTTGAGACGCTCGATCTCGGCATGGATGTCGTCGACCTCGTAGCAAATGTGATGGAAGCCTTCACCGTGCTTCTCCAGGAATTTAGCCATGACTCCCTCGGTGCCGGAAGGCTGGAGCAGCT
>Ga0180432_10010935_pt1 | contig 10775 bp, 6 predicted proteins | sample SS_ome_10_FD_132414 | JGI IMG/M metagenome (GOLD analysis project Ga0180432, IMG submission 132414) | Hypersaline lake sediment archaeal communities from the Salton Sea, California, USA - SS_1_MS_2 metaG | ecosystem: Environmental > Aquatic > Non-marine Saline and Alkaline > Hypersaline >...
CTGCTGTGCTTACGGCAGTGTCGAAACCGAAGGTACGCGATACCACACCGATATCGTTGTCGATAGTCTTGGGAATTCCAATAACGCTCATGCTGAGACCGCGGGACTTCACCTTCTTATATATCTCGTCTGCGCCACGCAACGTACCGTCGCCCCCAATGGCAAATAGCATCCGGATGTCTTCGCGATAAAGCGTGTCGACCACGACATCAACCGGCTGGGGACCACGAGACGAACCTAGAAACGTACCCCCATGTTCGTGAATATTTCTAACCACATCCGGCGTTAGGTCGACAAAGGGAAGCTGTGACCCCGGATTCAAGCCAGCGTATCCGTATTGGATACCCTTGATGATGCGGACACCGTAGCCATAGGTGAGCGTATGGACCACCGAACGGATGACGTCGTTTGTACCCGGGCACAAACCGCCACACGTTACGATGGCTGCCTTCACATTCAAGGGGTCGAAGAACAGTTTGTTTCGAGGGCCAGCCTCCTCGAACGACATAATCTGTCCGGTCTTGTCGAGGCGGTCAGTCAACCGCTCCTCGGATGTGTCGTAAACCACCTTCGACGCGTCATCGACAAATCGCAAATGGCGAACCGGCGAACTGACCGTGCACGAGCCCAAAGACTCAATTGCTGTCTCCGACTGACCATCGAATACCGGGAATGAGCCGGTCATGAGCGTCTTCCTCTGTCTGTAGATGCACTCTCAGCTGAGGGCCGCTGAACACATTACTCAGCCAAAATCCGCAAACCGTAACCACTCAATGTTACGGTGTCGTATCGAGATCTTCGATGTTCCGCATCGGTGCTCGAATGGCTAGAGTTAAGGAAGGCAGATCTCAACGTCAAGGAGTACTTCATGAATCGCGACGAACTCGACCCTCGTCTGCCACTCGTGCAGGACGCCGATCTTGCGGGCAAGATCGTTCTCGTGAGAGTGGACCACAACGTGGTGAAAAAGGGTGAAATCCGTGATCCCTATAGAATCGATGCAACGCTAGGGACGCTGTACAGCATCGTCGAGAGCGGAGGGCGGCCCATTCTCATGACCCACGTGGGTCGACCCAAGGACAAGAAGACCGGCAACATCACAGTGAGCGACGACAGCTCCGTTGAGCCCGTCGTCGATTACCTCGAACGAAAACTCCACACGACGTTCGCGGTACCAAAGTTCCAGGTAGACCCCGTAAACGGCATCGAGCAGATTGATACCTCGGTGAACTGGCACATCAGAGATCTCGAGGAAAGGCGTATCGGAGGCATATACCTTCCGAATACCAGGTGGTTCACGGACGAGGAATCAAAAGGACCGGGCAAGGACGCTCTCGCCCGGCAGCTTGCGGGATTGGCCGACGTCTTCGTCAACGACGCGTTCGGATCGTGGCAGCCACACGTATCCACTGTCGAAGTCACTCGATATCTGCCGTCCTTCGCCGGATTCCTGATGCAGAAGGAACTGATCAACCTGAAACACGTGCTCGAACCAAAGCGTCCGTTCGTCGCGATCGTTGCTGGCGCAAAATACGACACCAAAATTGGACCGTTGCAGGAGATCTATCGCAAGGTAGATCACCTGATCTTGGGTGGCGTGATTTACAACACTTTCCTCTGTGCCAAGTACGGAATCCGCATCAAAGGGGTCGCCGAATCAGACATAGCCGCGGCGAAGGATCTAGTGAAGCAGGATGCCGCGGCCAACAAAGTGGTGGAACTGCCTGTGCTCGTGGAATCCGACGTCATACCCAATCGAGAGGAGGGGAAATTCAGGGAAGTTCGAATCAGCGATTTCGAAAAAGGCAAAGAGTACGGCTACTTCCTGGATGTCGCACCTGAATCGTTCGACACTCCTGAAGTGTCTGACTCGATTGGCTCCGCACGCACAATCTTCGTGAACGCGGTAATGGGGTTGACACCTCACTTCTGTGACGGCTCGGAAAAACTCGACCGCACGATCGACAAGAACAGAGATGCAATGAAGTTTTACGGCGGTGGAGATACGCTCCAAGAGTTCAAGAACCTCTCGCCCGGCCTGTATCTGGCGGCGATGGATAGTGCGCAATACTACTTCTTCACAGGCGGTGGAACCGTCTTGAAAGCCATAGAAGAATCGACCCCATACGGGCTGGAGCCGGTGAAGGCACTGATGATCAACGGGGGACAAAGCCCGCATTAACCTCGGGGTTCTGACTCCAGCGGCCAAGGTACATCGGTGGTTCCAAACTCCTGATTGTGCTCCTTGTCACAGCACGACCAGGAGTTTCCGCATATCTACGTGTGAGATGTCGGTGACCGATCGACGCCGAGCGGATCATCAGGAAAACACGGGAGAGACAATGTTACAACCGTTCATGATGCGACGAGTAGCCGCTTCCCTGGCAATCATGTGTATTGCAGCGGCATGTGGCGAGGAAAACGACCTAACGGATCCGTTCAATCCTGATGACATACCTGATGATGCCGTTGTTGCCGGTCACGAGGTTGTAGCTGCATTCAGTTCCATCCCGACAACGGCATTGGACTATGTGCGCGCCAATTTCAATATCTACTACGGCCACACGTCGCACGGCAGTCAGATTGTGACGGGACTGAACATGCTGGCTGGGGAAGGAACGGAGTACGCTCTACCCAACTTCCACGAAGTGGGAGACGACCTAGGCCACAACGGCGACGTCTCTTGGGCGGAGGCCACGCGCTCCTATCTCGACGCCCACCCGGGCGAATACAACGTAGTCATGTGGTCTTGGTGCGGCGGCTTGTCGGACAACACGGAAAGCGGTATTCAGACCTATCTAGACGCGATGGAGCAGCTCGAGACTGACTATCCGGACGTGATCTTCATCTACATGACCGGGCATTTGGACGGGTCTGGCGTTGCAGGAAACCTGTATGCTCGCAACAACCAGATACGAGCCTACGCCGCAGCCAACGATAAGATTCTCTTCGACTTCGCCGACATTGAGAGCTACGATCCCGACGGGACTCACTATCCGGATGCATCCGACGATTGCGGCTGGTGTTCAAGCTGGTGCGCGAGCCACAGCTGCCCGGCGTGCGGCAGCTGCGCTCACTCTCATTGTTTCAACTGCTACTTGAAGGGCAAAGCCTTTTGGTGGATGATGGCCCGCCTCGCTGGCTGGGATCCGTCAGCCTAATACCAGGTTCCGGTGTGCCCTGGTCAGCATAGTCCGCGCCGGTACACCATGCGGGCACGCGGATTCACATGCGCCATCACAGTCCGCGCAGACGTCGGCTTTTGCACCGCCCAGACGCGCGTACTTGTCCATGGCGAGTTTCTCCCTGCCGTGTGCTTCGAAATAGTGGTTGTAACGCATGATTGTATTCACCGGCACCCGCTGTGGGCACGACGCCTCACACTGACCACAGGCGTGCCGGCAGTAAAATCGTCCCAGAAGCTGTTCGTAACTCTCCAGCATTGAGCCGTCGGTTTCAGTCAGCCGTTGCCCCGAGAGTGCCACGAAAGACTCCAGGGCATCGAATGTGTTGATTGTGGGGCATACCGAGTGTACGCCCGGATTGTCGAGCACGAACTTGATGGCGGCTTGGCGCACTTCCTCGGTTGACTGCAAACCATGGCGCTCTATGAACGCGGCCGCACCCGCTGCGAATGCATCATATTCATCAGCCAGGCGCTGCGCTCGCTCCGGTATTTCCCTACCGCGCTGCCGACTCTGTTCGTAGGACTCCATAATTCTAGCATTAACGTTCACAGGATCGGTCTTCATGAGCGTCACACCCATGTTCTTCGAGCGGCACATCTCGATGACTCGCTCTCCTTGCTCCTTCTGAAGGAAGTTGTACACGAACAAGGCGACATCGAACCTGCCGTCTTCCACAGCCGCCCCAATCACGTCTTCCATCGTGTCCTGAGTGCGGCCGTATACAGAATGCTCGGTCCCGTGGTTCGAGAGACCAGAGAAACGCACCTTCCCCTCGGCCTTCAGTTCCTCTATTGCCGTGTGGTACGGCTCATGTTTGATCTGATCTGCGACTGGTGTCATGTGGATCATCAGACAGTCCGCATAGTCTGTTTGCAGCCGCTCGAGACACTGGTGAAAACGCCGCTTGAGATCCTCGACCTCAGCACCACCACCGAAGCTCAGATTCAGTTTGGTTGTCAAGAAGATCTTGCTGCGATCGCGACCCTGCAGTGCCTGGCCGATGGATCGCTCCGACTGGCCGTTCGCGTAATGCTCACCTGTATCGATATAGTTCACGCCCATATCGAGCGCGACTTCCATGACATTGCTGTTGTTGATGAATGCGCCCCCAAATCCGATGTCAGACACCTGGAAACCCGTACGACCCAACGTACGGTGTTCCCGCACTGCGGTCTCCTGGCCCGACGGGTTTGTTCGAGCGGGAATCTGCGGGGATGCAGCGGCGAGCCCGCCTCCGGCGACCGCCGCCCCGGTGGATTTCAGGAAACCTCGGCGGGTTACATCTTTCGTCGGTGCCATCGGATCCTCCATATCATGGTCTTAGCGGGAATGCAAATCCGCCTACAACATACCCACGACGGTACTCACAAGAATACGTGAAGCTACCGCCAGGAGTTCCAAATGGATTTCGCATTCGCCTCGTCGGACTTGTCGTCACTCACATCGGAGTGCGACAATCGGGTCAGTTTGAGTCGCACGCCTGGCTGGCATGTAACTCGCAATGAGGCCGACACATAGGAAGAGCACGACGATGCTCCCAAATGTGATGGGGTCCGCCGGACTCAAACCGTAAAGCATGCTGCGCACCAGGAGAGCCGCGCCGAGAGCAAGCGGCAAACCCGCGCCCAAACCCAAGGCAACCAGCTTGAGGCCGTGGCCGAGCACGGCTCTCCGAACGGCCCCACTGTCAGCTCCGAGCGCTATGCGAATGCCGATTTCTCTAACCCGCAATGAGACGGAGTAGGAGAGAACCCCGTACAGACCAACAGAGGCCAGGACAATCCCGAGGATTCCGAACGCCGCGGCAGCAGCTGCCGCAGCTCGATTCGGCAGCAGCGAAAGTCCGATCACCTGTTCGTACGGGGCATTCGCCTGAGCCGGGAGATGGGGATCGAGTCCACGAGCGATCTCCGCCACTTCGCGGGCGATACTTTCCCTACCTGCATCTGTTCGGATTACGAGCGATCCGCTCGCTGCGGCTCTTTGTGAGCGTGGCCAATAGACTGTTGGCCGGGGTAGCTCACCAACCGTACGGCACTTGGCGTCGCGCACCACGCCTATCACCTCGTATGAGACGTCACCCTCGTCCAAAAACTTGCCGACAGGGTCTTGGCCCGGCCAAAGCGACGCAGCAGCAGTCTCGTTCACGATGGCGACTCGATGCGCACCCGATCGATCTCCAGCGTCGAAATTCCTGCCTGTCACGAAATCGATGCGTAGAGCCTGGAAATACTCCGGTGTTACCGCGTTGAGCGCGGCGCTCAGATACTCTTCGTTCCCATCCGATCTGCTGCCCGGCACCTGGAATGCAGTCCCGACGTAGTCGAATCCCAAAGGGAGGACCCACGCAATCGCGGCGGATTCGACTCCAGGGAGCGCTCGAACTCGATCGTGCATCGTTCGGAAAAAAGCTCTGCTCTCTTCTCCAGAGTAGTTGTGAAGGGAGACATCAACAGAATACACATGCACGTTTTCCGGATTGAAGCCCAGATCGACACTATCTGCCTTGCTCAATGCGTGCAGAAACACTCCTGCTACAACGAGAAGTACCACAGACCCGGTAACCTGAAGAACGACGAAGCTGCTACGCAGCTTACTCCGACGGTGCCCGCTGTTGCCGCTATCATCTTTCAGCGTCGAAACCAGATCCGTCTTGGTCGTTTGAAGGGCTGGGGCAAGGCCGAAGACCACTCCCGTCAGCAGCGCCACCACTACCGTGAATGCAAGCACGCGGGCGTCTGGTGAGAATTCAACGAACATCGGAACTGGCAGAGGTGTCCTGAGGTTGGTGAGAGCTGTTGTCGCCCACATCGTCAATCCGATGCCTAGACCACCGCCGAGGAGGAACAGCATCACACTTTCGGTCATGAGTTGTCGAATAACCCTTACTCGCCCGGAGCCCACGGCCAGCCGCACCGCAATCTCTCGGGCGCGTGCCGATCCACGCGACAACAACATCCCAGCCACGTTAACGCACGCTATTAGCAGAACGATGCCCGCTATGGAGAACAGGAGAATCACAAAGAGCGTCACCGGCTTTCGAGCGAACTCGATCATCCCGCGATATGGGCTCACCACGAGGCTCACGTTCTCAAACTCGTCAGCGTGTTGTTCGCGTTGTCGTTCAGTCGCTACAGCAAACGCCGCTGCCACTTGGTTTACCGTGGCTGAGGGAGCCATGCGACCGATTCCAGCCACCTCACTCTGGCGTCTAGAATCGAGCCTCAGTCCGGAGACGGCCTCGCCCATTGCCATCGGCACCCATACCCCGAAATCGTACCCGGTTACGTGCCCCTGGAACCCTTCTTCCGCCACACCAATTACAGTGAACGACGTTCTGTTGATGTTCACTGCTGTCCCGACGATGGCCGAGTCGCCGCCGAATCGCCGTTGCCACTGTCTGAAGCTCAGCACAGCCACAGGATGAGTGTTTGCCGAGACGTCTTCCTCGGGAGCAAAGAACCGGCCCAACGACGGTCGCGTTCCCAAAATCCGGAAATAGTTACCAGATACGATTAGACCGGCAACTCGTTGTGGCTCGGTTTCGATACCGGTTGAAATACTACCTGTAAAAAGCGAAAACGCTCCGAAATCACTGAGGCCGGTGTCAAACTCATTCAAGTCACGGAACGTGGGGTAGGAAAACATGCCGGGCTCAGATCCGGCTTGCCTGGCTTTGAATACTGTTACTAGCCCATCGGGGTTTCGGACCCCGGGAGGAGTCCGTATCAGCAGTGAGTTTGCTATGCTGAATATCGTGGTCGTCGCCCCGATGCCAAGCGCTATGGTCAGCGCGGCTATGGCAACGAAGCCGGGCGATTTCCGCCACATGCGCAATGCATACCCGACATCCTGAAGCACAGTGCCGGTACTGAACGGATTGAGACTTCGTCGGACAGGCGCTTTCCCCCTGGACGGGTGCCCACGGTTTCGACCCCATCGCTCGTGCACTAAGGATTTTGCCACATCACCAACAACTCTCTGCCAGGCGTCAAGTCGGCTGCGCAGGTGGCTACTCCCGTCATTGGCAGCTAGCAAGTCGCGGAAGTCTTCCTGCATCTGTTCGCTGAACCGGAGCCTGAATTGGCGGGGGTAAAGGACTAGAAGCATCCGATAAACGAAGAGCGAAATACTAAATCTCGTTCGCTTCACGACACTAGATCTCCCTGGGCACGAGGCCTTTCTCGCGCACCATGTCAGACAATCGGGCTAGGCGGGCTGACTCAGCTTCGAGTGCCGAACGTCCGCGCTGCGTCATTCCGTACAGCCGCCGTCTGCCATCTTCGGCTGGTCCCCGGTCTTCCACGAGTCCGGCCTCCTCCATCCGTTGTAGCGATCCGTAGATCGTACCCGGCCCCATTTTGATCGCCGGCGCAGTGACTCTCTCGACGGCTTGCATGATGGCATAGCCATGGAGGTCGCCGTCCGCCAGAGCCAGCAATACGTGAAAGACAGCCGGGGTGAGAGGAGTAAGCCTTTCGTTCCGCTGTGTTCCAGACACCAAATCCTCCCGAATATTACCGCGTTGGTATTACCGTTGCAGTAATATTACGCAGAAAGTGAGCCGGTGGTTTCAGCCATATCTGGAACGCCCGATGGGATCGGGAACGCGCACAAAATCCCTTGTTTTGAGTGAACACCAGGTGTTAGTCTTACTTTAGACAATCTAGGGAAATTTCCCCTCTACACTGGATTGGCAAACTCAGGCCGTGACCCTGTTGTGAGGAGTGCTTGTGACTTGGCTGCGTGCGATTCTGATGCGTTTGGGGTGGCGTGGGGGTCTCGATCGACTTCAACGGGAGATCGAAAGTGAGTTGAAGTTCCACCTCGACATGAAGGTCGCTGCAAACCTCGCGTCAGGAATGAATGAGGCCGAAGCTCGCAGTGATGCAGAACGAAGCCTGGGAAACGTGGCCGACATCCCGGAGGCGGGCGCTCGCATACTCGCGGGTACACCGGAGCCGTTGAAGCGCGGCACAGGCATCGCCGCATTGATCCAGGATATTCGGATCGGTATCCGGCACATCAAAGCGAATCCGCTTTACGCAATCTCGGTGGTCGGAGTGTTGACGTTGGGACTTGCGGCGAGCACGACAGTGTTCACCTACCTGCGCAGCTATCAACAAACCTTCCCCGGCGTCGACTCCAACGGTCTGATAAGAGTATTCAATAGGACCGAGGCTGACACATACGGAGAATTGTCGTACCCCGACTACATGGACCTCACTCGAGCAGACAGGTCTTCGTTCATCGACATTGCTGCAAGTCGACCAGGTTTTGCGGCAAGCGTGCGCTTCGAAGGTGGAGGCACAGAAGTCCTGTTTGGGCAAGCCGTAACCGGTGGGTTTTTCTCGATGATGAAGATCGAGATGGAAGTGGGGCGTCCCATCCTTCCCGATGACGACCGTCCCGATGCCACTACCACAGTGGTGCTTTCACACTCCTACTGGGTTAACAAGTTCAACTCAGATCCTTCGGTGATCGGGCAGACGCTCTATCTGAACAACCATCCCTACACCGTGATCGGAGTTGCGAGTCACGAGTTCAAAGGGTCGAGTGCGGCGAATCGACCCGACGTATGGCTTCCATTCACCGAATACCGCAGGGTTTATTGGGCCCGATCGAACCTCGAGGAAAACCGCGACGTCGGCGTGATGCGTGTCTACCTGAAGCTCGCCGAGCAAAGAACCATGGAGCGCGCCAATGCTGAACTCGGGGCGTTTGCGGCAGGACTGGATGCGAACGCCCCTCTAGAGAACGGCACGAGGAGCTTTTTTGCAGCTCCAGCGACATGGATTCATCCGCGTGCCCGCCAGGCCGAATCAATGGCAAACAGAGTCATGTTGGCGGCAGCCGGTGGGCTCCTACTACTGGCATGCGCAAACGTAGCGAATCTCATGTTGTCTGTTGCGGCACGCCGCCGCCAGGAAATGGCGCTGAGGGCAACACAGGGCGCTACACCCTGGCGGCTTGTCAGGCAGGTCCTTACAGAAAATGTCATGTTGTCGGCCGTTGCCGGTGCCATCGCGTTTGGGCTCACCGGCCCGGCCGCAGCTAGGCTCGGTTCGTACTTCGATACGCCTAGCGTTTGGGGTGCCGCGGTTCCTCGCGAGGTGTCGGTCGATCTACACGTGTTCTTCTTTGCGTTCGCGGTATCGCTGCTTACCGGAATCTTCGTTGGAACGCTCCCCGCATTCCGCGTGGCACGCAGCGACCTGGTTTCGTATTTGTGGGCGGGAGCGGGTTCGAGCCGGCTTCGAAACCGATCGGGGGGGCGGAAATTTTTGGGTGCCCGAGACCTGTTGGTCGCTCTGCAGGTTGCCCTATCGGTCGTCCTGCTCGTTATTGGCGGGTTGGTGTTCCGCAGCCTAGATGCAGTCCAAAGCATCGACCCAGGGTTTGACACCGACAACCTGGTCTCGAGTTACATATCGGTTAGCAGCATGGGTATACCGATAGAGGACAGGGAACTGTTCTATCGGGAAATCGTGGCGCGTTTCAACGATGAGCCGTGGGTGCGCGAGGCGACTGTCGCGGCTCAAGCGCCCCTCTCCAGTCACCCTACCGAGGAATACCGGGTTGAAGGCCAGGACGAAGACATAGCCTTGACCGTGGCAAGGGTGGTTCCGGGTTTTCACGAGGTGGTCGGGATGGAGGTGTTAGTGGGTCGCCCGTTCGAGGTTACCGATGATGCCGATGCACCGGGCGTGGCGATCGTGAACGAGACTCTCACCCGGCGTTACTTCGACGGCGCTGATCCAACAGGAAGACGCGTTTGGCAATTGAACGACGCCGGCGAGACTACAATAGAGATCGAGATCGTGGGTGTGGTGAACGATGCCAAAGTCACGTCGCTACTCGGTGAGCAAGAGGCTGCGTTGTACCTCTGCTACCCGCAGCATTACTACACACCTGGGAATGCACTCTTGATAGCTCCCAATATCGACCCGGCTGCGGCTGTGCCGCTGCTGCGTCAGGAATTGAGAGACGTGAGCCCCAGGCTCGCCCTGGTGAACGCCCTACCCTACTCGCGGGTTGTGAGCGGTTTCACCTATCCACAACGAATGAACGCAGAGTTGTTTTCCGTGCTCGCTCTATGCGGTTTGATACTGGCATCCGTAGGCATTTTTGGCGTGCTGAGTTTGGCTGTGAGCGAGAGAACGCGCGAGATCGGTGTTCGCCTTGCCCTGGGCGCGCCCGACCGGAGCATTGCGATGTCTGTTGCGGTTCGAGCAATCGTCGCGGTCGGACTCGGCGCTGGGGTCGGTCTGGCAGTGTCAATGACTGGTTCGCGTCTCGCGAGTGGGCTGGTGTTCGGAGTTGAGCCCTCCGATCCGGTCTCTCTTGCGGTGGCTCCATTCATTTTGCTGTCAGCTGCCGTTCTCGCCACATGGATTCCAACACGTCGCGCGCTTCAAGTGGACGCCGCGATATCGCTGCGGGAGGAGTGATCGCGGCAAGAAAGTCCGCAAGTGAATGCCGAGAAGCGAGGACAACAGTTGATGCACAAACACAGAGGGAATCATGAATCCTGAACGCGGCGACCTCCTGAGGGGCACGCTCGAGATGCTCATACTCAGAAGTCTC
>Ga0180432_10010936_pt1 | contig 10774 bp, 6 predicted proteins | sample SS_ome_10_FD_132414 | JGI IMG/M metagenome (GOLD analysis project Ga0180432, IMG submission 132414) | Hypersaline lake sediment archaeal communities from the Salton Sea, California, USA - SS_1_MS_2 metaG | ecosystem: Environmental > Aquatic > Non-marine Saline and Alkaline > Hypersaline >...
TAGGGTATATGTCACAAAAATTTTCCCTTTATGAAGATATGACACCATTTGAGAACATACGTTTTTATTTAGGAATCTACAACCTGCCATCAGAACAGTGGGGAGATCGAATCGAATGGGTGCTTGACATGACCCAGTTGCAAGATGTCAGATACCGCATAACTCGAGACTTGCCTCCTGGATGGCGGCAGCGCCTGGCCCTGGGTTGTGCAATGCTTCACAGTCCCGAAATACTTTTTTTGGATGAACCAACTTCGGGAGTAGATCCAGTTACACGGCAGAACTTTTGGAAATTTATCAATCACCTCTCACAGGACGGGATAACGGTCTTTGTAACTACTCATTATATGGACGAGGCTCGTAATTGCCAAAAAATCATAATGATCAACGAGGGAAGGATTGTAGTAACTGGAAGCCCGTCGGATATAATTTTCACAATGTTTCCAGAGCGCCCAGACGCAGATCTAAATGATGTGTTCGTCAATTTGATGTCACGGAGAGATAGTTGAGTCCCATACATATAAAAGCTATTGCGCGAAAAGAGTTTTATCATTTGATACGGGACTTTAGAAGCCTCTATTTGGCCTTTATTATCCCACTCTTGCTTATTTTAATGTTTGGGTATGCACTTAGTTTGGATGTGGACAATGTCAAAACAGTAGTAGTGGATTATGATAACACGGAATTAAGCCGAGATTTTATTCGGACACTTGACGCATCTTTTTATTTTAATGTAATCAAGCAGCTTTCAAATTCCAGTGCTGCAACAGAATACCTTGATCAAGGGCGAACAACAATGGCCGTAATTATTCCCCCGAATTGGACCAAGGATATTAAGGCAGATCGTGAAACCCCTCTTCAGGTTCTGCTCGATGGGAGTGATCCAAATTTTGCAAGCATATCAAGGGGCTACATTACAGCCTTTGTTGAGAAGTACAACCGTGATCGTCTCGTGGATTTCCTGAATCGTAAAGGAATGAACAAAATAAATCCACCGGTTGAAGCACGAATACGGGTTTGGTTTAATGAAGACCTGGAGAGCCGTAATTTCATTGTCCCTGGAATTATTGCGATCATTATTATGATTGTAGGTGCAATGTTGACCTCATTGATAATAGCAAGAGAATATGAAAATGGCACCATGGAAACGATACTCTCCCTTCCTGTTAGGGCTGGAGAATTTTTAATAGGCAAGGCTATCCCTTATTTCTTGATAGGGATTACAGATGTACTTGTGGCTGTTTTTATGGGTCAAGCCCTGTTTGGAATCGTTATGAAATCGAATTTTTGGCTGATGGTGCTGGCATCCTCTCTGTACCTCTTAGTTGCACTGAGCCTGGGGCTCCTTATTTCCATTGTGACGAAATCACAGCTGGTAGCCAATATTCTCGCAGTATTGATGACATATCTTCCATCACTTCTTCTTTCCGATTTTGTTTTTCCAGTTGTAAATATGCCAAAGATACTGCAGCTCATTACTTACATGGTGCCTGCCACCTATTTTATAGATATATTGAATGGCCTGTATTTAAGGAATCTCGGCCTTATTAATCTATGGACGAGCTACCTCATTCTTGCCGTAATGTTTATGGTGCTTTCAGTCATGAATCTTGTATTTATGAAAAGAGAGGGCATGTAAATTGAATTGGCTTAGGATTCGAGAATTTGTGAGAAAGGAATTTATCCAGCTTTTCAGGGATAAGAAAAACAGACCCCTTTTAATTATAGCCCCTCTTGTGCAGTTAATTGTGTTTGGGTATGTGGTGACAACAGATGTGCGTGATATCAGAATCGGTTTTTTGGATAAGTCAATGACAAGAGAGAGCAGAATGCTTGTTGATGCTTTGGATGCAAACACGACTTTTCGGATACTACACTACGTGCATAACCCGAAGTATCTGGAAGAATTAATCCTTGCTAGAAAAATTGATATTGCTGTTAAAGTGGGGGCTGATTTGAGTAGTAAAATTAGAGAGGGGCAGACTGCAGAGATACAGATTATTGCAGATGGTAGTATGAGCAATATGGCTTCAGTGAGAATAGCCTACGCTTCCCTTGTGATAAATCAATTTAATCAGCGTTTGATAAAAGAACTCTACCCGCAAAAAATTGTCTATGGCAAAGTGGATGCAAGGATACGAACCTGGTATAATCCCAACCTCTATAGTCAAAATTTTTATGTTCCGGGTATTGTGGCCTTTTTGATCATGCTTACTACATTACTGTTTACATCCATGGCAGTTATAAAGGAGCGGGAAGCGGGCACAATGGAGCAGTTAATCGTCACACCTATAAAACCGTCCGAGTTAATACTCGGAAAAACGATTCCGTATATAATCATTGCATTGGCACAGATGGCAGGAGTAAGCATCTTTGCGATTTTTTGGTTCACCATTCCCTTTAACGGGAGTGTGCCACTCATATTTATCGGTGCACTTCTTTTCATTATGAGCACATTGGGTCTCGGGCTATTTATATCTACCATATCTACCACACAGCAACAGGCCATGATGACCACCTTTTTTTTCATCCTTCCCCTTTTTATGTTTAGCGGTTTCGTTTTTCCCATTGAGAATATGCCAGAGATAATTCAGTGGTTGACCTATTTGAACCCGCTGAGGTATTTTTTGATTATTATCAGGGGGATTTTTTTGAAGGGGGTGGGCTTAACAATACTGTGGCCCCAATTTGCTGCATTGATGCTACTTGGGGCGATTGTTTTTGCAGGCTCAATAAAAAGATTTCGAAAAAGGCTGGATTAATACGATTGTATGGAATATCTGACAGGAGAAACATGTAATGGGATATATGATTGGGATTGATATAGGTTCTGCCTTTTCAAAAGGTATAGTAATGTGTGATAAAGAGATCGCAGGGTCTTATGTAACGCCCTCTGGGGGAAATTATACAGTTGTCGCGAACAAGGTCAAAGAAGAGCTGCTCTCTAAAGCACGACTATCTTCAGATGATGTTTCTTATTCAGTTGCGACTGGATACGGTGCAAAAAACGTGAGCTATGCAAATGATGTGATTACGGATATAACATGTCATAGCAGAGGCATATTTTTTCAATTTCCCTCAGTAAGAACGGTTGTTGATGTTGGCGATCTCTTTAGTAAGGCCTTTCGAATTGATGAAAAAGGTAATTCACTTACATTTCTTTTAAGCGGCAAGTGTGCCGGTGGAAGTGCAAGGGTATTACAAGTAATTGCTAAGGTCTTACAGGTTAAGGTGGAGGAGATAGGGGATCTGTCTCTCAGGTCACAGAAAAGGATAGATTTTAATACTGGATGTGCTGTTTTTGCAGAGACCGAGGCAGTATCGAGAATAGCTGAAGGGGCCTCTAAGGAAGATCTTCTGGCAGGGATTCACAGGGCGCTGGCGGCACAGATCAATAACCTGGCAGAGAGGGTAGGGATTGAACGAGAGTATGCCCTTGTTGGTGGTGGGGCACAAGATGTGGGGCTGGTTAAGGCAGTTGAAGAGATTGTAGGTTTTGAAATTGTTGTACCAAAAGAACCCCACCTGACAGCCGCCCTTGGAGCGGCTGTCATAGCTGGTGAGAAAGTTTAAAGTGCCTAATCGAAAATCACAATATAAAAAATTCTATTGCCTTTAGACTTTAGTAGTTGTGAGTTGAAGGGCTATTAAGTAATTACAAGTAATCAGTATCTCATTTTAGGCACTTTTATCTTTAGTGCACTTTTTTATTAACTTATCTTAAATACCATGGCTGCACCTGTATCGCCGGCGGCGCAGCCTGCCCAAAGACAATATCCACCGCCAAGCATAACGGTCTCTTCTAATAGCTCGATAATGATTCTGCCTGCTGTAGGGCCTTGAGGATGACCATATATCATAGAATTTCCATAATTATTCATCCAATTAACATCCATACCCATCTTGCTGGCCATATAGATATCATTGATGGCAAAGGGTTGATGGCTTTTAACGGCCTTCAAGTCTCCTACGTTTATGCCAGCGTTTTCAAGTGCCATCTGAGCAGCAGGGACAGGTGCCGCAGCCATATAGCCTTTTTTTGCCCTTGAAAACCCATATGAGACAACCTGAATCTCAACATTTGGGTCTGCGCTTAGCTCTTTGGCCTTATCGCGTGTAGTCACAATTACACCACAGTTTCCATCTGCGGGAAATGTCTGTGCACCAAAGGTATGGACACCTTCCGGTTCAACGGGTCTGAGTCTGGCAAGACCCTCGGCTGAGGTTGGTGTTACACCCTCATCCTCTTCTATAAAAACGGTCTTCTTCTTGGAGATTTTGACTTCTGGAGGAAACATGTATCTTTTTTGAAATGCACGATCATTGGCCAGGGCATCCTGGTATTGTTCATATCTCCTGAGTGTGACCGCATCGCACTCCTCTCGAGTAGTTCCTATCTCTTTAGCAACATTTTCAGCTGTCTGGATCATCTTTTTTCCTGCCCACGGGTCAGCATTAAAATTGTCCATCATCCAATTTTCTGACTCTACCTCTCCACCAGGACCAAGGGGTTGCGGCCAAATAGTATGTGGACCATTAGAACAGCGATCCGCCATAAGGGCAAATCCTGTTTCATATGCTTCGAGCTCTACATTTGTGGCGGCAAGGTAGATACATGTAGTTGACGTTGTGCATGCCTGATTAACCATGAGGGCAGGGAGATCCTTGGCACCATTTACTAACATGGCAGCCGCCCAGGTGTGACTGTAAAATAGATGGAGTTGTGCGATAGTAATTCCAAAATACATATAATCGAGTAGAGTGGGGTCAACATTATTTTTTACGAGCCACCTGTTGGCAGTTGTTGCAGCTAATTTGATAGAATTTTCGTTCGCCATAGTTCCCTGCCATCTGCAAAAAGGGGTCGAATAATAGCCTTTGTAAGGTATAAATGCTTTTGTTAACATGTTCCTATTCCTCCGATTGGGTTTGCCCACCCTGTTGCATTTCCCGATCTATAGGGAACGCCTTTCAGTCGATTCAACAGGGTAAATGTTTGTTTTTTTCCTCAATTCCTTAGTTTTTATATTGCTTAATTTGGGGTACTCGATTAATTGTCACTCCACTTACCATATTGCTCTCTCAGAATTCTGTGTAAAATCTTACCGGTCCCTGTTCTGGGCATTTCTTCATCCTTGATGAAATCAACTGATTTTGGCCGTTTGAATCCTGCAATTTTACCCTTAGTAAAATCCATTATCTCCTTTGCAAGCTCATCACTTGGTTCATAATTCTCATTCAAGATGACAATGGCCTTTATTGCCTCGCCCCATTTTTCATCAGGTATCCCTATTACTGCAATATCCTTAACAGCAGGGTGGGCACCGACGGCACTTTCTACTTCTGATGGAAACACGTTTTCTCCACCGGTTATTATCATATTTGCTTTTCTATCTACCAGGACATAAAAGCCATCCTCATCCCTTTTGGCCATGTCACCAGCAGAAGACCATTCACCTTCAAAGGCCTCTTTGGTCTTGTCCGCCTCTTTCCAATACTCCTTAAAGATCATAGGAGTTCTGTAAAAAACTTCGCCTACCTCACCGTCGGGCACAGGATTTCTGTTCTCATCAAGCAGTTTAATCCTGTCTGTCCCAAAGATTTCCTTGCCGATAGAGCCGAGTTTTTCGAACTGATATTCCGGCCTCAGAAGAGTCACCAAACCGCCCTCTGTTGTACCGTAGGCCTCCCAGAGCTCTGCATTCTTAAAATAATCCATGATTGCGAGCTTGAGATCTTTTCTGGCCGGAGCAGAGGATATAAGAAGCTGTCGAATAGAAGATACATCGATGCTGTTTTTCACTTCATCGGACAGGGCAAGCAACATGATATAGTGGGTTGGAACCAGAGAGGTAAAGGTGATCTTGTATTTCTCAATGGTTTTAAGCAGGTCTTCAGGGTCGAAGCTCACCATATTATACACAAATACCGGGGCAGCCAGCACGGTATAAGGAAAGGAATAAAATATGGAATTCACATGGCACATTGGCATTACCAGCATTACTTTATCAGTAGGCCTGACACCCTGATTTATATTATGCAGGAGATATTGGGCGTGGTAACTTTCATGGGTTTTGACTACACCCTTTGGCCTTCCTGTTGTTCCTGAGGTATACATAAAGGTCCATGTGTCATCAGCATCTACCGTAATATCAGGTTCTTCCGGAGATGATTGTGTCAGCCAATCCTCATAGGCAATATACCCGTCAGGTACAGGGCCTTCTCCAAGGTAGATATAGGCATTTTTTGGAACCGGCAGTTTTTCTTTTATGCCATCTATCATTTCCACAAAGGGTTTTTCGACAATAAACGCCTTACATTCTGCGTGATTAACGATATATTCAATATCTGGTGGTGCGAGACGAAACATTAACGGAACAATAATTTGCCCTCCCTTTGCACATCCGGCATATATGTCCATCCACTCGCCACGGTTAAATGCTAATACGGCAAACCTGTCTTTATAACCAACACCTAAGTCTGAAAGACCATGAGCAACTCTGCATGACCGATCATTCCATTCCTTGAAGGTATATTCATTGTTTTTATCCTGCCACCCTAACTTATCTGGATAATTAATAGCGTTCATCTTGACAAGAGTTCCTGCATGCATCCATTTGCTTGTCGTCATTTCTGTCCTCCTTTTCAGCAATTTTTGACTTTATTGAATTTCTTGGATTTATTGCTATGAAATAATATAGGCTCGGTCAGCTCAAAAAATGCAACTCCGGTAAACATCACTCTATGATAGAGTTAGCCACAATCTCAGTAATATCCATTACCTTGATTTTTGGCCGTTCTTCTTTAGGAATGGCCTTTATTCCTTTTCTCAAGTTATCTTTGCAGGCTGAACAACCGGATACTATTATTTCGGCATCTACTTCCACGGCGTCTTTTACCCTGACTGCTGCCATATCTACTGCGAGTTCCGGCTCTAGTGCTATGACACTTCCGCCACCTCCGCAACACCTAGCCATTAAGCGGTTTCTATTCATCTCGACGAAGTCAATGTCAGGAATGGCCTGTAGTATCTCTCTTGGCTCATCAAATATCTCAAACGTCCTGCCAAGATCACAAGGATCATGGTAGGTAATCTTTTTATCAAGATCGCCACCCAATTGTATCTTTTTCTCTTCTATGAGCTTTTGAATATACTGGACAGAATGAAAGAGATTGACACCCAGTTCTCCTGCCTCGGGATAATATTTTCGAAAAGTTTTGTAACAACCGGCACAGGGGGTTACCAATTCCTTTGCCCCTGTTGCCTTGATAAGATCAATAAGGTTTCTGGCATTTTGCTCAAATTTTTCTTGATCTCCCATGAGGTGCAAAGGAAATCCGCAGCAGATCTCTTCTTTTCCAAGCATTGTGTAGTCAACACCAGCTGCATCCATGATTTTAAAAAGGCTGGGAACTATTTTCATGTCTAAGTAGCTTGAGACACATCCCATAAATAAAAGGGTATCCGCCTTTTTCTTTACCTCACCGGTTTCAAGCTTTTTCTTGATAGATGGCGGGTAAATAGCAATCCTATCATCCTTCTTCGCTGCATAGACATTATCGGTATTTAAAATGCTCTCTCTCAATGCAGTAACTGGTTCCGGAGCAAAACCAGCGGCAAAGAGCTTTTCACGTCCTTTTTGAATAATTTGATCTACCTTAATCCGTGCAGGGCAGAAATAGGTACAGGCATTACAGGTAGTGCAGGTATAAAATGAGTTTGCAAGTTCCGCGGATGGGTCAATCTCTCCTGTCATTAAATTGAATGCAAGAATATTTCTGCCTCTGGCATTCCTCGACTCGAGTTGCGTAACATCATAGGTGGGACATCCTAAGCGACAGAAGGCGCAGTTTATACATGCAAGGATTTCATTGTCTGCATCATACCCAAAGGAGTTGAGCCCCTTCGGATGTTCCAAAAGGTGTTTGAAGGCAAAGTGATCGTAGATGTCGTGCTTCTTTTTATCTAATCCCATCTTACCTGGATTGAGTATTCCATTTGGATCAAGGGCATTTTTTATCGATCTCATAACGTCCAATGCAGGTCCTAGCTGTTTTTCTATATATGGAGCCCTGGCAAGCCCGGTTCCGTGTTCAGCTGTAATAGTACCTTCCATAGAAAGTGCAAGTTCAGCAAGTTCATCAGCAGCAGGTCGAAGCCTATCCCATTCATCCTGACTTCGCATATCAGTTACAAAGGTAGTATGCACGTTTCCATCTCCAATATGGCCAAAGGTGGTAAGCAGTAGATCATATTTATCTGCTATTGCCTGCGCCTTCCTAATTGCTTCAGGAATCTTTGATGAAGGAATGCCAAGGTCTTCTGATATTGCAACAAGCCTGTTGCCAGGTTTAATCCTTGAAAGTGTTGGCACTAATTTTCCTCGTGCTTCCATGATTTCTCCAGCCTTAGCAGGATCATCGCTCCAGGTGAAGTCCTCTACGTCATATTTTTTGCATATCTCACCAATCCTTTCCATATCCCTGACTACTATCTCTTTTGCACCATCGCACTCAATAATCAACATGGCCTCTATCTTGCTTACATCTCTTTCAATGAATTCCTCAACGATATTCAGAGAGTATTTATCCAATATCTCGCATGCAGTGAGTTCAATACCAGAGGCGATTATATCGCTTACCGCTTTTCCTCCAGCATCCAGATCTCGGAAGACTGCAAGGGCAAGGGCACTGTATTCTGGAAGAGGCTGAATCTTTACCGTAATTTCTGTAATCACACCAAGAGTACCTTCGGAGCTGGCAAAGACACGGGTAAGGTCATAGCCCATAGATGATTTTGGTGTTTTAAACCCAGTATCAATGATAGTTCCATCAGCGAGAACCACCTTAAGGGCCTTTACATAATCTCTTGCGGTACCATATTTAACTGCTCTGTGTCCGCTCGAGTTAGTAGACATCATACCGCCTATTGACGCAATGAGCTCACTTCCAGGGTTAGGTGGAAACATAAGATTTTGCTTGGCTAGTGTTTTGTTCAAATCCATACAAATGACGCCTGGTTCTACCCTTGCATAAAAATTTTCTTTATTTATCTCAAGGATTCTGTTCATCTTGTGGACATCCAGCAGTATGCCGCCTTCTACTGGAAGGGAAGCACCAGTTACACTGGTGCCTGAACCCTGGATGGTAACAGGAGTCTTTTCTTGGTTCGCCAATTTCATAATAGCGGATACCTGCTCTGTTGTTTGAGCATACACAACAACATCAGGTATTCCTACATGTACGGACATATCACGTGAATTACATATGCATTCTACGCGGTCGGAAAATACGTTCTCTTTTCCTACAATTGTTTCTATTTCGTTTATTAAATCCATCATTGTGCCTCTCAAATTTAGTGTAAAATGTAGCTATGTTTTAGCTACATTTTAACTATAAATATAACGCTCTCGCCGTGTCAAGGTAAAAATAGGGCATAAAAAGGATATGGCTATGGAGGCTACGTCATGTTTTTACATAACAGTGTATTTTGGACCTCCTCCACCCTCAGGAGTTACCCATATGATGTTTTCATAGGGATCTTTAATGTCGCAGGTCTTGCAATGAACACAGTTAGAAAAATTGAGCTTCATCCTCGGTGTACCTGTCTCCTCATCAACTTCCATTTCATAAACATTTGCTGGGCAAAAGCTAAGACATGGATTTTGATATTCTTCTCTGCATTTTGTATAGCAGATATTCAGATCGGGTATTGTAAGGTGCGCCGGCTGTTGTTCTTCATGGATTGTTCCTGAATAATACACATCAGATTCTTTATCAAAGGTTTGCTTTCCGTCGAACTTTATTATGCCTTTTTGTTCATCTGTCGGAGAGGTAGTTCCATAGAAATCGATTACCTTTTTCTGGTGGACAAAATCGGCCTTTGAAGAGAGTCTCCCTTTCAGGATTCTCCCTCCTAATACATATTGAAATCCTGCTTTAATGAGACCCATCCATAAACCCTTTTGGAATGCCTGATGAAAATTTCTTACCTTGTAAAGCTCTTTTCCTATATAACTATCATAGAGGGATGTCTGATATTGCTCAAGTTGGGCAGAAGAGAAGTCCTTTTTCAGGAGTGAATCCAAAATTGTTTCAGCAGCAAGCATGCCTGATTTCATAGCAATATGAATCCCTTTGATCTTTTGGCTGATAAATAGGCTGGCTGAATCTCCAATAATAACTCCTCCATCAAATGTGAGTTTTGGAATAGAGAAATATCCTCCCACTGGGGCTGTTTTTGCTCCGTATTGGATGAGTGTACCCTCCTTTAATATCTCAGCTACATAAGGGTGAAGTTTGAACTTTTGAAATTCAAGATGGGGATCCAGGAATGGGTCTTCACAGTCCAGTCCAGTCAATAGGCCAACTGAGATCATGTTATTTTTCATTCCATACAAAAAACCTCCACCATATGTATTGCTTTTAAGGGGGTAGCCCATACTATGGAATACTTGTCCTGGCTCAAATCTTTGCTCTGGGGTTTCCCATACCTCTTTTACTCCAGCCACATAGGTCTGTGGATTTTTGCTTTCATCCAAATTCAATTTGTTGATCAGTGTTTTGGTGAGGCTTCCTCTTGTGCCTTCACCAAATACAGTAACCTTGGCATGTAAATCAATTCCTGGTTCAAAGTTTGTTTTCTTATTGCCATCTGGATCTATTCCCTTATCACCTGTTCTCACTCCTATAACTCTGTTGCCATCATAGAGTATCTCTGTTCCTGCGAATCCTGGAAATATATCAACGCCACTTTCCTCAACTAAATTACCGA
>Ga0180432_10010937_pt1 | contig 10772 bp, 12 predicted proteins | sample SS_ome_10_FD_132414 | JGI IMG/M metagenome (GOLD analysis project Ga0180432, IMG submission 132414) | Hypersaline lake sediment archaeal communities from the Salton Sea, California, USA - SS_1_MS_2 metaG | ecosystem: Environmental > Aquatic > Non-marine Saline and Alkaline > Hypersaline >...
CCGCGAGGTAGAATGCCAGCTCTTCCCCATTGGGGAAATTAGTAGCATTATAAGCCACTGTGTCAGCGAGGGCGACACCATCGGCGTACAGGGTGAGCGTAGTACCATCAAAATACCCGCCAAGCTTCTTATACGTATCGGCAACTAATGTAACAGCATCTGCCTTTATCGCAGTAACACCGCCGCCACCTGCGGTATTGTGGTAGGTGTCCAGCTTGTCGCCGTCACCTTCCAACCGCCAGAAACCGACGAGGTCCTTATCTTGAAGAGTACCACCGTCAGCCATGATCCCGTCTTCAGCCAATAATGCTTCTTCAGCGAAACCAATAAACACACCACCCTTGGAATCGGCAATGGTACTAACCTTGACACGGCACTCGAACCACAGCTTCTTGTTCTGCTTGAACCAAACTTGACCTGCGGTATTCAGCCCGCCAAGGACTGAAATAGCGGTGATCTCGTTGTCGTTTGTGCTCGTCAGCTTCACCGCCCCGTAGGGCTCGTCCGTCTCCATGCCGATGACCTGACCAGCAGAGGCACCGGTAAAACCGGCAACGCCACCACCAAGATCGGTAGCCGCTTGGTTGGCAGCCAACACGTAGTTACCAGTGAGGTCATTGAAATACACATGCCCGTCAGCGGCACCATTCTGATACTGAAGCCACGGACACGCATTCCAGATCAACGGACTCGGACTTCGACTGGCAGCCGTATTCGCCAGCTCCGTAGACTCAATCTCGCTGACAATGTTGCTACCCGACATAACGGTGGTGAAGTTCTCATTCGTCACAACGGCGTTGAAATCACAGCTCGTCGCCGTACCCTCATTGACGTACACCGACGTTCCGGTGGTCCCATCGGTATGATAGAAAACACAGCCCGGAGCATAACCGGCCGTCGCATCCGTAGGCACAGTCGTACCGTAACACTGCATGATCCCATCTTGACTTTTCCAAATCACCCGCACCGATGCAGCACCGGTCGGGGACGCAATCATATTGTGATGATCGTTACTAAGTTTGTATCTCGACATGCTTCCTCTCCTTTTCCCTATATCGGGCCAGAGATCAGGCCCTATTCTACAATTACATCGTTCCAGTTATGATCGTCCGGGTAACGATGCGTTCGTTGTGTGCCGGGCAACATGCACCCGAGCTTTTTCGGAGCTGATCGTGCATCCAGCATCCACGCGTTTTTCAGGTCAAGCTCCAAGAATTTGTTCATGTACCCGACTTGCAAATCCTCAAATCCCAACTCAGCCTTCGCCAAGCATGCCCCAAGTATTGCTTCATCGAACTGCATACCGGCAGGGTGCGTTGTACCATCGGTGACGAAATATTCTGACGTGGCGTCGGGGTCAGTCCCGCCCGCTGAACCATCGCAACTCAACCAATCGGCTACGGTAAACGCACCGGTCGCGCCGGTGTAATCCGTCACAGTCGCATAGCTATTTCGACCGGTCCCACCGATGATGTAGATTGTCCAGTCATTGAAGTAATCATCGGGATACAGATTGGCTATCGAACTATCGGTCAGCGACGTTGCGTCACCGGCAGATGCCTCCCCACCCTTAGCCTGCATCGCGGCAAACCCGGCCTTGTACCGGAACGTCACTGTATCCGCAGCGGTCGGTTCAGGATCAAACAAGATCTCCCACCGCCGCCCACTGTACGGCCGCACGGCCGCCTTATTCGGGTAGCCAGTCAGAATATCAACCTCACGACACCGGCGAATTTCAGCCTCACTTACCCAGTCCAAGCACGTCCCGCGCCCACTGTCCGCCTCATAAGTGATCTCACCGGCAACCTCACCCTGAAAGTCATCAGCCAACTGATATCGGGCCGGGTCACTATCGACAACGGAAGTGGATGGACAGATACGATATTCAGTAGTCGTATCTGGTGTAGTAGAACCTGAGAGACCGGCCGAAAAAGTGAATTTGCCAGTCGTCCCGTCGTAGTCCGTGATCGTGGCCGTCTCATCTTCGCCCGTCCCGCCCGTCACCTTGAGGACATAGCCATTCCAGTAGTCGTCATCGTAATCAGTGGCCAAATCGGTGTCGGTGATCGACGTAGCATCAGCCGCATCAGCCGTACCCGTTACGGACGGTGCAAATGTAATCGTCATTTCCCGATCCATCCACCGCCAGCCTTCCGGGGGAGCGGAGGCGATGAAGAACTTGATACCGTCATTTACGATATCAAGGCACCGCTGAAGATCATGCTCATTGACCGGCACCATCGCCACGCCTTGACCATCGCTGCCGTAGTAGGCAATACCCGCTGCCTTAGCAACTCGAAGGATCAGCGCTTGGATCGAGTATGCCGATGTCGGTTCCGCCATCTTCTGCCTCCGCTTTCGTCTCTTCTAACTCTTTCGCAGACTCGTATAACAGATTCAGGTTGCCCTCTAACGTGGTTCGGTCTTCACGATTCAACTGAAGCTGCCCGAGAATGTTCCAAAGATTTTGCCACGCGGTATGAATTTCCATGTCACCCCCCACAGAAAAAAGTCTGGGGGCCGAAGCCCCCAAGACAGGTTGTTAGTATTCTCTCGCGATACGCACCCAATCAACATAGATGCCGTCATGGTCAGCCCCCGTACCATCGGCGGTAAAACCAATCACCACGTCCATATCGGTCGAACTGGGGAAGTTGGCATTGGTCTTACTAATATCAATAGCCACGCTATCGCCAAGATCAACACCATCCACATAAAAACGGACCTTGCCGTTCTGTCTATCGACCTTAACACCAAGTCGATACCACGTATCCGCAGCAATCGTCTTCGCGGCGCCAGACTGAGCCGTACCACTGGTAGCCTCGTTGTAACAATACTTCAGCGCATCGCCGTCACCGGAAAGCTGAACAAAGCCGATATAATCCACGTCGGCCAGCGAACTCGCGTCAGCGCCCATGCATCCACCACCGTCCTTAGCCTCGCCCGGCTGAGCCAAGCCCACAAACACACCGGCGTCACCGTCGGTAACTGACACGACCTTAACTCGAGCCTCAAACCACAGGCCCTTTGCAGGCGCGCCAATAGCCGGGGTTTTCATAATGCCAGCCTTGTTTCCACCGGTTGTAATACACGTCACGTCTGCATCCGTGCCGTCTGTTTCCAGTAATACAGAACCATTTTCATCGGCCTGAACCACGACATCGGCTTGTTTGTCCGACTCGCAGTATAGATACCAGTTAATGTCGCCGGTGATCTGGCCTACACCGCTAATAAAGTCAGTGGCATGAGGAACACCCAGAACCGAATTTTGAAAGTCGTCAAACTTGTGAAAGCCCTTATCCGGGCTGGCCCGAAAACTCTCCACCGGACAATCCGCCCAAATGATCGGGCTCGGCATACGACTCACCGGAGACGCAGCCGTACCATAGCTAACGATTCCCGCCATTTAATGTCTCCTTATCCAAAAGAAGGGGGGCCAAGGCCCCCCAGTTTCATCGCTCTTCTTATGCTGCCAGTGCCTTATGGAACACAAAACCGGCACGCCGTCTGTTGGTGCAAAGATTCTGGTGAGCGCCGTCAAGGAACACCGTATACACGGTATGCTGTCCCTTATCCGTCATGGGCTTAGTCTCTCGCATCCAGTAACCATCATGGATCACCGGGCGGAAGTACTTAAAGTCCACACAGTAGATCGGCGACGTAGTATCACCAGTCTCAGGGTCAGTATCGCCCTCAAGCTGCGGCACCCAAACCAGCGGCAGCCGATTAATCAGACAGGTTGCCCCGTCATTAACGATCATCCGGCCGAGGACATCCTTGCCGCTATGGTTGTCGTCCTTGGCATCGGCGAAATCCATCAGCTCTGCGATAGTGTCACTGTCGGCATACATACGCTTCTGCATACCACGAACGTCACTCGGATCGTTGATGAACAGCGGGGCCTTAAACCGCGTTTTCATAAAAGCCACACGGAGCTGCTTCATCAACGTATTATCGATGTTGGTATACACAGCCGCGTAATTCTTCCACTTCTCCACGGAAGCCGTGTCAATACCCGCACAAGCCGTCCCGGTCGAAGCATTCTGATACCGGATTGTCCCGCCGTAGAAACCTTCCGTATTAGTAGCCTCGTCCGCATTAATCATGTTCAGGTAATACGGCACGCCATACGGATATAGTTTGTCGGTCGAACTGTTCGGCGTCTTCCAGAACCGGTCTTCGATCAGATCGGCCAACGCCCACAAACCGGCGATACGCTTGGTCTTCATCAGATCGATGAAGCCCTTGGCCGAGTTCATCTGGTGCTTAATCTCAAGCTCGTCCCACGAGTAATTTGTGGTAAGCTGAGTCCAGGGCACCGTGATCGCATCCATGTGATCGCCAACGGACGGATCATCCGTATCATAGTATCGCCGGTATCTCGCCATACCGTTGTGATCGAGCATAACGTGTCGCTCAATCTGCTTACCGCCATCAATCACCATACGATCCTGTTGATAGATGCGGCACGCCTCGTAATCCTGGTCCGTCCAAAGGACCTCAAAAACCTGCTTCGGCAGGTCATTCAACGTCTCTGCCACCAAGTCAAGTAGCTGACTGGCATCATACGCCATATCTCTGTCTCCTCCGCACGACAGAGACGATTACTCCTTATCTAAACTTCCTAAGCCTCGCCTCTGCTCGCGCTTCCAATTCCTCATCCGTTTTCGGTTTTCCGCCCACTGGCTTCAGAGCTTTCGACTTCGACGGCCGCAAGGTCATTCCCTTTGACCGTTTCTTGACAGCCTTCGTCAACTTTTCCCGAACCTTCCTCTCCCGAATCGGCTCGGTCAAAATCATATGCGCTCGCTCCAAAGCTTCAGGCACAGTCAATCCACGACCGCTCATCTGGGCACCTGCCCAAATCTCATCGGCCATCGTGACAAGAGCCTGCCGCTGTGCAAACTGGCCGGGCGTCAAACCATGCCCGTCGAACGTCGGCATTCCAATAGCGTCACGCGCAGGCCCATAGACATCTTCAAAGTCAGACATATGATCCGACTCAAAAAACGTCATCACCTCTGACGCCAACGCCATATCCATCTCTTGCTGAACGGCCTGTTGCTGCTGCTGTGAAACAACTTCCTGCTGCGGTCGCTGCTTTGCAACCAAGGCTTCAATGACAGGGATCAACGGATTCTCAGGGTCATCCTCTTTCACCGACTTGATAGCGGTGGTCAGGGGATCGTCCTGCTGCTGCTGAACCGGTTGCGGCTGTCCCCGCCTCTCAAGGTTGATCCGACTACGGCCAATCTGAGCAAACTGACGGCTCAGATCGTTCACTCCTTTATGCACCTTCTCAAAGACCTTCATGGCCTTCTTCGGATCGGCCTCATAGAACTCCGAAATCTCTTCCGGGGTCCATTCACTATGTAGCAAACTACGATACACATTTTCCGGTATGGCTGGCTTCTCGTCCGCTTCCTCGTCCGCGTCTTCGACGGCTTCCTCTTTACCATCGTCGTCATCGTCTTGGCTGAGCGAATTGTCACTGTCTGCCGGATCGTCTTCCTCTACTTCTCGATCCGGGGTAGACTCCTCTTCGGTCTCCAAGTCGTGATCGTCTTCGGACTCCGGGGCAGGGGACTCAACCTCGCCTCCGAACTTTGCTAACGTAGCTGCTACCTTGTCCACTACATCTGATTTCTCGTAAGCCTCCTTATCTGGTCTCATGTCCTCTGTACGTTCTGCGTCGTTCTTGTTACCCATCACCACTCCTGAAAAATGACGAGGTAGGTCAGGCTTTACGCGCCTTCGCTGTCGTGATTTTCCTTGTCCCCCGTCTTCTAATTCTTTGACGTTGCTTCACCGCACCAATTTTCTTGAGGTACGTTTCATGCTGCCGGTACGAAGTAAAGACCGGCCGACACTCATTGTCCAGCGGTACATCTGGAAACTTCTCCTTGTGTTCGGCCCGCTGTGACGGATTAACCGCCAGGGCGTCACTATGGATCGCCCGCGCATACTCTCGATCTCCGATGTTCGGGCGCTCCGTGTAGAAGTCCCGGTTCATCGTCCCGCCACACTCGCATGTCACCGGATCGGAACACTGACTGATTGGCCGAATCAGCTCAGTTGTCTGCCCGCATTCGGGGCAGATAAAACAGTATGTTGGCATTACTCACCATCCTTTGGCGCAGCCCACCACTTTTCATATAGCTGTTGGCGAATCATCTTAGCCGAACGCTCCACCACGCCATCAATGAACCGCTGTATCGGACTGGCAGCAACAATACTTTTCGCGCCAACCTCTTCCCGTGAGTCAGTCGTCAATTCATCATCACACATAATCACCCCCCAACAAATAGTTATTTACCCTGCAACCTCTTAATCTCCGCCGCCGTCAACCCGGCCTTCGCCAGACCGCCAGTGACTTTCTTCGTCCGCTTCGTTTCCTTCGGCTTCCGTTTTGCGTTCCGTTTCTTCCCCTTCGCCACCCGCTGCTTATACCGCTCTGTAAACATATGCGGATACTTCTCTCGCAACCGCCGTTCAACGAGGGCGGCTTCCTTTAAGTTCCTCGGTTCTGCTACTGCCATTGCGTCCCTCCAAATCCAGCCGCCGACTGAGCGATGCCAGCTGGTCCCTGTTGTAGTTGATTTGTCTCCCGTTGCGGCGTCGGCACACTCATGCCGTTCGCCAACCCGCCATTCTGCAACACACCACCCATCGTCCCTTTACCGGGGTCCTGCGGCCCCATTTGCTGCATGTATTGCAACCGCTTCTCGAACGTCGGGTCTTGAAATGTCTCTTGCATAACCTCCGAAATCCCCATCTCCTCTGCAATCTGCATAAGAAGCCTGGGGGCATTAAACTCAATTCCCATCTGCGTTGCCACCATTGCCGATTGAGTGACAGCCGGGATCACATTCGTACAGAACTCTAACAGTCGCTTTGCTCGCAACTGCGGTTCCACCACCGTCATCGACCGCTTCACGATCTCGAAAGTGAAATCCAACCAATCACCGCTCCGCTGTTCTGGCGTCAGCCAAACCTGGACCTCCCGGTCCCCCGTCACCCGCCGAATTAACGGCATACCGGGCTTGCCCTGATTGAACATCAGGGGATCGGTGTGAAGATACCACGCTTGTTTGCTGCTGATATCGGCAGAAAAATCACAAACAATATCCCGCATGTCCTCAATACGAACCGTAGCGTTCGCCTGATTACCCTGAAACTCCGTGGCCGTCTCAGCGGTACTCGATCCTACGCCCATGAGCTGATCCGGGTTCCCGGCCATATAGTTAAACCACGACCGAAGATTCTGAACCATCGCCTCATTCTGAGGGTTTTGCCCGCCAAACGACGCCACGTTGATGCCTTTCGGGTCGGAACACTGAAGCGCCGAACCATCCGGCGCTGTCCGAATCGCATCGGCTACATCAGCCATAGCAGGGGGGTACAGAAGAATGTCTTTCTGCCGGTCTGCCTGATCCATAAACTTCTTGAAAATGTCACAGGCCATCGCCGACAGATCACGCCACACACCGACCGGGGCAATCGGAAACGGATTGTCCGGCACCGGCTGTGTCAGCGACCCAAACGTATACGGCCCGCCGTCCGGCCCCACGTATTCCTGCACATGCAAGAATTCCTCCGTAGTCATCTGCTGCGGATCGGGGACATAAATGATCGCCTCGGCATTCGGAACGTAGGTCTCGACCACGTATACAAAATCCTGAAGGTCATACATCCGGGACGCCTTCTTGGAATCCTGCGTCATGCTCTTGGCCCACTCCTTTTCGGCCGGATGCTCAGACGCCTTCGGCAGGGCCTCAACAACCTTCTTTTCCCACCCATAGTCCAAGAGCTGCTGTCGCGGCACCCTGATCCGATGACCAAGAAACGACGCCCGATCAAACGCCGTAGCGGTCGGATCGAACGTGAAATCATCCAGGCTCACCAGGTCGGTATAGATCGAGCCAAGCGGCACGTCGATGTCCTCCGCTATCGGCAGAAGCATCCCATCGGCCGCTATCGAAGTCTTGGCGATGGCAAAACCGAAACACATATCAATGATCGCAGACCGGAGGATGTGACGCATTTTGAGCTGTTTCTGAAGCTTATCCAACGCCAACCCCAACAGCTCCGCATAGTCCTTCTGCGCCAAATAATCGGTCAACACCTTGTTCATACCTTCCTTCTGAACAAGGTTAGGCACCAACGCATGAATCGCCAAATACACAAGGTTGATCGGCGTGTCGCCGGTCAAGCCATGTTGGGCCATCATGTACTGGCCGACGTAATCTTTCACGAAAAGCGCTCTGGCCTTACGGTACGATTCTATCCGTTGAAAACCTTCCTCCACGGCCTTACTTAGCGTTTTGGCATCCAGCTCAACCACTATTTATCCCTCGCTGCGCGATGATCTTGGTGCCAATATTCCTCAGCCCTCGCACTCATGCGCGCGTTTAGCCTTTTCAGATTACTATCACGGCGTTTCTGCAACTCCTGTTTTAACTCAGCGGAAGTCATATTTCTGTCTCCACCCTGTCACCTTCTTTTTCCCTCGCCTCCACGCCTCGTATCTCGCTCCCCAACTTTTACTCGGAGCCACCGGCTGTTTCTTCTTGGGCTTCGGCACGTCCTTATCATCAACGGTCAGGGCATCGGCAATCACGATGTCACCGTGGAGCAACATATCGGCCTGCTTCTTGTCCTGAAGCTCAGCCGGGCCGACACCACCACTGGAATAGTAGATATAAAACTTCGCCTGTTCTATACCCCGTTTGTCGTGATTAATAAGCTTGCCCTGGAACAGCGCCCGCTCATACGCCCGCAACAACAGCTCTTTACCATCTCGGCTACTGTGCCAACCATACTTATCCGTCTTCTTCTCACCCACCGTTCCAATCTGCTCTGTCCGATAATAAAACGGATATTTGTAGTCTTTAACCAGGAGATCGCCCACTTCCAGACCGGGGCCATTCTTCTCCCACTTCAGGAACGGAAGCCGCTGACTGTTTGCCCCTCCACACCAAACAGCCAGGGCCGCAATAACTCGGGCAAACTTCGCCGGTCTGGTATACCGGCTTTTCCATTTCGCTATGAGTTCGCCCGTTTGCTTGCACTTAATGCTAACGACTGACTCAGATGCTCCCTGACCTGACGAAGTGTCAATCCCGAAGATGTAGGTATATTGCTGATCGGGCCGCTGCTCAATGAGATCAACCCAGACTTCGAGTTCGCCAGCCTTCGCCGAACGGAGCGAGAAAAATCCGAGGTCTTTCCGTCTAAGGATGTCTGGAATGTCGTCATCGGATACACGCTCCTTGATCTTGAGGCTGTATCGACCGACCGGATCACAACCGAATAGAGCGGCGTGTTTGTCCAGTTCGTTGATGTCGAAAAACGTATCCCCCGATTCCAGGTCTTCAGCGTAACATTCCTGAGCAATCTCCTTCGGCGTTCGTCGTTTCTTCTGGTTCTCCAACCAGGGCGAGCTAATCTGATACCGCCTCGTATGCGGGTCCTGCGTGACAAATCGGCCTGCCCCCTTATCGGGGTGGTCCCAGAACATAAGTGGTATGACGGTAATCTGTCCGCTATTCTTCCACCGGCTATATTCTGTTCCGGCACCGGTTGGTGTCGAATTCACAATACGGCAAGGCGTCACGTCCGCCGTAGCGGTCCTAATCGCCTCGCCTTCTTCTACCTTTGAAAACTCATCAAGCAGGAGCAACTGGCACCGATCCGCCGTGGTCGCGTGCTTGTTCGTAGACTCGCCCGCTATCGTAGCCTGATTCAATTCATTATAAATCCGCAACTTCGTTCGGTTTTTCGACCCACGCTCCAACACACCCGGAGGCCGCATCCATCGCGGTAGCCAAGTGTTCGTATAATCCACCTTCCAGAAGAGAGAACGGCTGGTCGCACTGTCCACAAGGTCCTCCCTCATGGACATCATGCGAATTTCAATACTGGGGACAAACAGCCACTTATGCTGACAAAAGTACGAACACAGCCACGACGCCCCCATAAAACGCGATTTTTTTATTAGAACGTCCTTACCATTTGCATACGCGTATTCCAGCGCTTCCCAAGCCTCGTCCTGACACTCCCATGTTATCATCGGCTGGTGCGTCTCTTTGGCCGGTCGTTCCTCTCCGTTACTCGTAAACTCGGTTTGCCAGTAGGTATAACAAAACAGATTCACCCACAACAGGCCACTCTCACGACACGCCGCTAAAAGATCGGTCTGCAAAACAGTATCATGTTCCGCCTCTCGCAAGACTCGCTCACGCCACTCCATGTTGTCATCTTTGCGTTTCGGAACCTTGATGCCGGTCTTAGAGCATGTCCAAAATTGACGGTTAGAAGGAAACGGCGTGGGCAACTCTGGCTTTTGTTGAGTCCCGGCCCCAATCACTCCTCACCCCCCGCCATACTATTCATACGCTTCCGGTTAATCTCACTAATTTTATCCGGCACACTGAGCTTGCCGTCATCGATCTCACCCGCAGAACCGGCCTTCCCCTCACACCGCTCTAACAGGAGTTTTAGGTGCGTAATACTCGGCTTATCCGTTACGAACTGCTTGGCCTCGTCATCCCAGACTTTGCCGAGCGCTTTCTCCCAGACCAGCCGGGCCAGGGCCTCAGCCTTCGACACCAACTCCTTTTTCCCCGTTACCGGATTGCGGATACACTCTGTCCGTTCACTGGCAATACCGCGCATGTACTCGGAGACGACACGGCCGGTACGGGCCTTGTTCCCAAGCTCCCGGACTTCGGGCTTGTCTACGCTTCGTTTCTTTGCCACGTTACGTTATC
>Ga0180432_10010939_pt1 | contig 10772 bp, 6 predicted proteins | sample SS_ome_10_FD_132414 | JGI IMG/M metagenome (GOLD analysis project Ga0180432, IMG submission 132414) | Hypersaline lake sediment archaeal communities from the Salton Sea, California, USA - SS_1_MS_2 metaG | ecosystem: Environmental > Aquatic > Non-marine Saline and Alkaline > Hypersaline >...
AACAGCAACGTCAAAACATGCTTTCCGAGAACCGTCCGGGAACTGATTCACCTTTTCCGAACCACCCGTAAGAGTCTCCGGCCCTGCGACCAACCCAACAAACTTGCCGTCTTCATCATACAGTTTGACACGAACAAGCCCTTTTTCAACGGTCACAAAACTGCCGTCTTTAAGTATCGCAAAATTGATCGGATTGCAGCACCCGGAAAAACCTTCGACATCAATACCAGGCTGTCCCCACCAGAACTCAAGATCGCCATCAAAAGTATAAGCCTCGATCCGATGTTCACCAGGGTTAACCACCCGAAGCAAACCATCTTTGGCTACAGCCAGATCAAAATAAGGACTAGGAATTACAAACCCGTCAATATTACGCTTTTCATCTTTCAAGCCAATTTTGCATATTGGATTCAGATCAAGATCAAACCGATGAACAGCACGCCAGCCGATATCGGCAGCAAACACTTTCCCCTTATGCACCGCGATACTCGTAATCTGTGACTTCGCATGGTCACTTAACCACTGCCTTACCTGCTTACCCGAAGAGTCATAAACCTCGATCCGCGCACCCATGCCCACATATATCCTGCCATCGGCACCAACGGCAATACTGAGAGGTATTTTTGATAGTTCAATTTCTTTTCCCCCAACAACACTGATCTTGTTATCACCGGCAACATAAATCTTCTTACCGGCAACCGCAATAGCCCTACTGCTCTTCATACCAGTATCAATACGCTCAGGCAATTCCTTATAAAGCACAAGCTTTTCATCCACCTTGCCATGCCCGGAAATATCATAAGTAAACTCATCACCAAGACCACTGCCCCTGTCACCGCTGTTGTCGATCGACAAAACAGAAACCACGCCAATAACGACAGCAACACCAACAACAACCCAGATTAAAGCATCAGACTTTTTCATATTTTTGCTTTTATCTTTTCTCTTATCTCTCTCTTTTTCTCGTTTTCCTCAGTGGCAAAATAACCGCCAGAAACCAGACGCCACAAATTAGAGTTGCAAGAAAAAACCATCAAAACTCCAAAACCATCTTTTTAATTCGTGTTTATTAGTGTCCATTAGTGGTTCTAAAAACTCACAACCCGCGAACAACCTCAGCGATCCGCCCAGCCGTCACTCCCATCATCTCAAGCTGCACAGGCCGTTTCGCCGCCTTAATAAACTCGTCCGGTCCGCCAAGACAGATCACTTTACCAGTCTTTTCTCCGCCGCCCGACTGCGTCTTCGCCGCGACAGCTTCCAGCACAGCCGACCCAAACCCGCAGGTAATACTATGATCTTCAACAGTAATTATCGTTTTACCTTCAAAATACAGCGAGGCGATCTTCTCGTCGAGCGGCTTTGCAAAACGTGCATCGATAACGCCGACATTTATCCCTTCACCCGAAAGAATATCCGCAGCCCCAACCGCCTCTTTAACAACCCCGCCGATCGCGACTATTACAACATCAGAATCTGTATCCCGCACTTCTACGCTCTTACCGCTGACAAATTCTGCACGGTCACCGCAAGGACCATCTGGATCCGAAACTGCATCCTTAGGATACCGTAACGCCACCGGCTTACCGCAATTCAAAGCATAAGTAAGCGCCGCACTCAGTTCCCCACCGTTAGAAGGCGAGATGGCCTCAAGGTTCGGCAGACACCGTAGATAACCAATATCCAAAAGACCATGATGCGTAGGCCCATCGTCGCCAACGACGCCGCTTCGGTCGATACAGAAAACCACCGGCAGATTCTGAAGCGAAACTTCCTGGAATATCTGGTCAAAAGCACGCTGCAGAAATGTCGAATACATACAAACAACCGGCTTTAACCCTTGCTTGGCAAGCCCACCGGCGATATCAACACCGATGCTCTCAGCGATTCCTACATCATAATGCCTCTCAGGAAATTTCGCTCGAAACCCACCAAGCCCCGTACCATCGGTCATCGCCGCAGTGATCGCAACGATCTTATCGTCTTTTTCGGCAAGTTCTACAATACTCTCGCCAAACACCTGCGTAAAAGTCTTACCCCCGGCCTTCTTAGCTCCGTTAGCGTCCGCTTTGTCGAACGGCCCGGTTGAATGGAACTTGCTCGGATTATCGTCCGCAGGCTCAAACCCCTTGCCCTTACGAGTATAAACATGCAGTATCGCAGGCTGATCAAACTCTTTAAAGCACTTGAAAATCTCGATAAGCGAACCGATATCATGACCGTCAACCGGCCCGAAATAAGGAATATTCATACTCTCGAAAAGTCTGCTCGGCGTGATCGCCATACGCAGCGTCCTCGTCAACCCATGCAATGCATCTTCCATCTTCTTACCGATCACCGGAAGATGTTCAAGGATTTTGTCTGTACGCTTGCGAATATCATCATAAGTATGACTGAGCCTTACCTTGGACAAAAATTTCGCAAAAGCACCCTCTGTTACATCGATCGCCATCGAATTATCATTCATAACAACAAGCATCTGACGCTTAGCAAGCCCAAGATTATTAAGTGCCTCAAATGATACGCCGTTTACAATACTCGCATCACCAACAAGCGCAACAACATTCTCATCGGTCCCTTTCTGCTGTGCACCCAACGCCATACCAAGGGCGGTAGGTATCGCAGTACCCGCATGACCGACCGAGAAAGCGTCGTATTCGCTCTCTGCCGGATTCGGAAAACCGCTAAGCCCATCCTGCTGACGCAACCCAACAAAATCATCCTTCCGCCCCGTAAGAATCTTATGAGCATAACACTGATGCCCGACATCCCACAAAAGCTTATCGCTCTTAAAATCAAACACATAGTGCAATGCTATCGTAAGTTCCACAACACCAAGGTTACTGGCAAGATGCCCGCCCGTAACGCTGACAGAGTGAGTAATATGTTCACGTATCTCTTCCGCCAGCAAGTCAAGTTCGTCAACACTCAACTCACGAAGATCAGAAGGACTAATAATCGTATCTAGAAGTTTACCCATCAAAAACTTTCATTAAAATTTAGCCATAACTCTATAGGATAGGCTGTGCCCATGCCGATAAAAACAGTCTCGCCAAAGGGGAGTCCTAATTTCTTTTATATTTTAGTTTTAAATCTTTTCTCTTTTTTCCTCTGTGGCCCTCTGTGCTCTCTGTGACAAAAAAGAAAAACAAGCACAACTCACAAAAATTGTAAGAAAAACCCAACAAAACACCAAAACCCTTTTTTCTTTATTTTATAATCCGTGTAATCAGCGTAATCCGCGGATAAATTCTTTTATCTTTTTTTATTAGTGTCCATCCGTGGTTCAAAACCTATCGCGAACGCGACAAAAGCTCCAAAGACAATTGCCGAAGCACATCAGCCTTGCCATCAAATGCCATCAATGAATCTATTGCCTTATGAGCAAGTTCTTCTGCAACGCGTTTTGACTCATCAAGCCCCATAACCGCCGGATAGGTTATCTTCTCCTGCATTACATCCTTACCCGCCGTCTTACCAAGTTCTTCGCTCGAAGCCGAAACATCAAGTATATCGTCTGCAACCTGAAACCCAAGCCCGACAGCCATACCATAATCCCTCAGATCGCATATTTGTTCCGCACTCGCCCCACCGCAGATACCGCCCATAACAACCGCGGCCTCAAACATCTTTGCCGTTTTGTTAGTATGTATATACTCAAGCATTTCAAGCCCGCCGCCACTTTTCTCACCACCAATATCAGCGACCTGACCAGCGATCATACCCGCTCCGCCTGATGCACGTGCAAGAACCTTAACCAACTCGCAAGCGGCCCCCGCATCAGAAACTCCCGAAACAAGCACCTCAAATGCCAGCGTAAGCAAAGAGTCACCCGCAAGTATCGCCATCGCTTCACCAAACGCCTTATGACAGGTCGGCTGACCTCGACGCATATCGTCATCATCCATCGCCGGCAAATCATCGTGTATCAGCGAATAAGTATGAACCATCTCGATCGCACCAGCCGACGCAACAGCCGAATCCAGAACACCACCGCACACCGCCTCGCAGCACCATAAAACCATCGCTCCGCGGATACGCTTACCCGGTGCCTCAAGCGAATAAGACATCGCCCGCTTAAGATCAGGGTGGACATCAGAATGAGACTCGAGCAACCCGGCCAAACCAAGATTAACCTGATCTGCCGTCTCACCGAGCAGCACCTTAAACTCATCAGATGGCATATACTCTGTAGTCATACTCAACTTTCGCAGAATTTGTTTGAAAGTCCATTCTAAATAACATCTAAGACGAACTATTGATTTTTATTTACCAATCTATTATTATATCCATATTAAAGCGTAAAAACAGCAATAATTTAATATTTTAGCACAGATTATAACTAATAATGAACAACATGATAATGATATTAGGCGTCACCGCATCGGGCAAAAGCACACTCGCTTTCGACCTGGCAAGAACCATTGGAGCACAGATAATCAGCATAGACTCCATGAAGGTCTACCGCCGCATGGACATCGGAACCGCAAAACCCTCTTCAGAACGCAGAAACGCCGTCAAACACCACCTTATCGACATACTAGAACCCAGCGAATCATGCTCTGCAGGCAAGTTCCTAGACCTCACAAATCAGGCCATCGACCTCGTCAAATCTGAAAACAAACCCCTCATAGCCGCCGGAGGAACCGCTTTATACACAAAAACACTCCTTTACGGAATGTTTGACGGCCCACCAGCCAATGATGACATCAGAAATGCTCTCAAAGAACGCATAGACACCGAAGGAATCCAGGCTCTCCACAGAGAACTCACCCAGGTCGACCCCGAAGCATCAGAAAGGATCCACCCAAACGACGCAAGAAGAATTATCCGCGCACTCGAGGTACACCAGATCACCGGAAAGCCAATAAGTTCATTCCAGAACCAGTTCTCAGCCGAAAAACCCCTCGACAACTGGAAGATCATCGGCCTCAGACGCCAAAAAGACCAGGAAAGTCGTAGAATGAACCTTCGCGTCAAAAAAATGGTAGAAATGGGGCTCCTCGAAGAAGTAGAAAACCTCCTCGCAGAAGACAACCCTCTAAGCAAACAAGCCGCCGCAGCCATAGGTTACGCAGAGATCATCGACCACCTCAAAGGTGAATTTTCATTCGATGAGGCAATAGAAAAAATCAAGATCAACACAAGAAAATTCGCAAAATCCCAAAGAACCTGGTTCAAATCATTCAAAGGAGTAACCTGGATTGACGTAGAAGAAGACCAGACCCCGGACGACATCCTGAACGAAACCATGGAACTTCTGCAACCCTAAAAAAAACGCTCCGCCCCTAAGTGCCAATCCAAATAGCTAATTACTATTTACTAATCACTTCCAACGCTCCCTCTGAATACACATCAACCGAACCGCCCTTAAGATACAAAGCTACCTCGAGCACTTTCTCGACTTCTTCCCTATCAGATTCGCTAATCAAAGCGACCCCACCATGATTGCCGCTTTCGCAATCAACAAGCCCCTTGCCCAGACACTCATCACATTTAACCACACTTAAGCCCTCACAGAAAGCACAGACTCCGCCCCTGCGTGACCGTCCCCTGTCAATTGTCATATCACCCCATCCGGTCCCTCTGCACCTCGTACAAAGATCCCACCCAACTCCAAGGCAGGACCGGCAATCGATAAATTTCGTCCCACCGCAATCTTCACAATGCAAGCCCGCTGATGCCTTTTCACATGCATCTTTCAGGCTCTTTAGCGACACATTATCAACAACATTAAAGACCTTACCGGCATAATCTTCTTTCCCGTCAAGTTTAGCAAAGTATTCCCCTGCGGCATCAAGACTACCCGCAAGATACGACCTAAGCCCCAAGGCGAGTAACCCCATCTGCCGAATTTTCTCAACTCGATTTCCCTGCTCCCTCCGGGCAACCTTACGTTTAATGCTCGCCGAAACAACCGCCCTCTTGGCTGGATCATAAACAAGACTGTCCCGCGAAAACCCAGTCGCCTGACCGGATTCCTGAATCAAAATATCGAACAACCTCAAGTTATAAAAGCTATCCTGTCGTATCTGCTCAAGTACATTTTTGCATTTGCCAATATCCGCTTTCCTTTTGGTCCGAATATTGCCAAGCTCATTTTTAAACCTGCCATCCGGATACGAAAGCCTTACCAGCATTTCAAGTATCTGCCCGGAACTTTCAACATCAACCGCAGCCCTCTGCAAAGCAAGCATTACCGAATACTTCCGCAACTCCTTATCCACTACAAGTTTCTTAAGCTTACGTTTATACTTACCCGAACCCGGCATTTTCCGAACTATCCCCTGCAATTGCAAATTCACTCTCGCCGCCGAATCGGCAAACTTCGCCTCAGGATCCGCTCCAATACGAATCTTATCATCCTGCAATGAAGCAGGTTCATGCCTGTCCGTGTCAACACCTTCCGTATATCCGATCACAGAAAGCTCACCTGCCATCCCACCGCAATAATAAGCCGCAGCGCCCAGCAGTTTACCCGGAAGATAAATATCATAAACCGATTCTGCCGCTGTTTTTTTCTTTCCTGAATTTTCAAGTTTACTCTTTTTCTCAAGAGCTGCTATCCAATACTCAGAAAACGCCTTCCTGGCCAGCATCCCGTTTTTAGGTTTTAATATCAGCCTTTCCGTTGGGGCTATTCCCGTCATCTCAGAAAGTGCAAGACAAATTTGCTGTGCCGTCGATGGACTCGTAGAAACCGCAAGCCTCTCTGCAAGCTCCTCTGCAATATAAGGCTTTTCGATCTGCCCGAGCGCACGAAGCCTGCGGCTTATTGTCTGTCTATTACCAGCCGACCCGCTCCCAAGCTTACCAAGCAATATCTCAACGGCCCTGTCACTGCCAACATTTTTCAACTTTTCTATCGCGTCATACCGTACATGCTTGTCCTTCGATACGATACCCTCTTCAAGTTCCAGATAGACAGCTTCGTCGACAGATGCTATTTCCATTAACTCGTTGCCCGACTTACTAACGTCAACAACAACTCTCCCGGCGATAACTTCCGCCAATTCAGAAGCTTTTATCATCTTGTTGATTTCTGGTTCCCACGCAAAAGACCTCCGCCCCATCTCAGAAGACCTCCCGCAACTTGCACCAAAAGCCAGCACGATATCGCTAAGCAGATCAACATCGCTCAATTCACTAAAGTCTCTGCCCGCCAGCGTCAGCGCAGCGTTACTTGAAACCGCCTTGACCTGTTCAACCACTTTCACTGCTGGCACTTCTTCCGGCAATGAATCGTCTATTATATCGTCTGTTGTATTCTCAACAGGGCTATAGATATTTCGATTCGATTCTGCAACATCGCCACCGCCCGTCGAACTGTCATCGAGATCGACCGGTCGCTCATCATCGATAACCGGCACATCCAAGGCCGCACCATCCTCAGGTGCAAGCTCATAAACATCGCTGCCGCCCGAATTAAACATAATATAAAAAACCACAAAAAGCAGAATAAATCCGACAATAGCAATAAATATCCCCGGCTTATTACTTTCCTTTTCCTCTTCTTCCTGCCACTGCTTCTTCATCCTCGCATAAGCAAGATCAGACTGATGAAGCGCCTCGTCAACCTCTTCATCGAGAAGTTGCTCTTCGATTCCCTCATCCATTAACTGTATATTTTCAGCGTTACCGCCATCTTCATTACCCCCGTCAACTACTTCCTTGACAGGCTTTTCAAGATACTTTTCCTCGATCACAAAATCATCTCTGGTCAATGCACCATCGATAGCCATTCCAGCCACATCTTTATCGATATTCAATCGGTCCGCAAGCGCATAAAGTTTTGTCTTAGCGTTCTCGTCGAGTGCTCCCTTTCCGACCGAAAGCCCTATTGAATCATGGAAGAATTCAACATTTATTGCCGTATTTTCACCCGTCTCAAAAAGAGGCGATGGAATCTTAGCAAGGATCGCTTTAATATTATGTTCCTCAACACCAAGCCTTTTAAGCTCTACGAAAAGAGCTTCCTTCCCTCTTTTGCTAAGCGCCCCCTGCACATCAACAGCTTTGGCTATCGCCTTACGAACATCAACTATAAGCCGAGAGCGTTTCACCGTCTCATGCTGCATTCTACGCCATCTCCGGGCAAGAACCTGATCATACTTTGCCCGACGTACCTCATCGCATAAAACCTGGGCAGCCGGTTCAAGATGCTCCTTTTCAAACCGCATGATCTGTTCAACAAATTCAGGACCGGGCGCACTCTGACGAAGTTCTATTTTCTTGGCAAGCAACGCTGCCTTTACTGATTCAGGATCACATTTCCTGCGCTCCAGACCTAGCAAATGGTAAAAACTCGGCTCGATGATGTGCTCGGCAATACCAAGCATTCGATAAAACATACGAAGTTCACTCATGACAGAACCTCCGCGCACCCCTGATGAACCCCCAATATACATACGGCAATGATCGCCGAAATAATTTCCCGATCAAAATACCAACCCAAACCCAAATCCTTATAAATAACTCTAAACTGAATGCCCAAAACCGCTCTTCACACCGTCATCCTGAGCGGAGCGAAGCGAAGTCGAAGGACCCATTCTAATAGCATCGCCAAAGGCGATTCAATCTGCTTATTGCTAATCGCTTATTGCTAACAGCTAATAACCTACAGCTTCATAATCAATCGTTCAATAGCTACCTTACCAGTCGTCCCGCCGGTCTTCATCCCATGATCAATATGAGCAAGCTCGGTCAACACACAACCGCACATCTTAAGGCTCATATTATTAACCTGCCTGAAAAATCCGTTCTTATCGCCAAACACACGAAGCTGCTTGGTGACCTGCGGAACACCAACGCCCTTTTCAAGCAATACTTTAGCGTTAAAAAGTTTGCGAAAATGAAAAGCAAACGCTCCGACAGCTGTAAACTCAGCACTTTTATCGTTAGCGTACATATTCCGAACTCTTTCGATCGCCACAGACTTATTACCCGACGTCATCGCATCGATCACCGCAAACACGTTGAACATACGATTATGCCCGACAAGCGTCTCGATACTTTCAGGAGTAATACTTGCGTTCTTGCCAGCATAAACTGCAAGCTTATCGATCTCACCGCAGACCCTTCCAGAATCATCACCGGCAAGCTCGATCAATAATCCCGCCGCCTGCCTGGAAAGTTTCTTACCATGCGAATTAGACGCATACTCAACCGCATAATTTGCAAGCTCCCACGGTTTAACCTCTTGGCTGATATGCTCACCCATCTTCTTAAGCTTCTTTGCTAGCTTGGTATTCCCCGGCCACGAGTCGACCGTCATAACAAGAACACCCTTGCCCGCAGGCTCATCAAAATACTTCTCAAGCCCCCCCCGGTTCGCCGACACAAACTTATCAGCTCCTTTAATCAAAACGACCCGGCGTTTCGCAAGAAAAGGAACAGTACGAAGCTCATCAAGCACATCGGCAAGTTCCGCCCGACCATCCTCAGGCTGATACAAAGCCATCGAACGCTCATCAGCACTGACAAGCCTGTCGATAAGTTTATCACAGCTGTTACCGACAAGAAACTTGTCCTTGCCAGAGATAACATAAACAGGCTTAAAATCTTCAGCTTTCCCAGCCTTACCAGCCATTCTTAATCCTTTGTAGGGTGTGCTTCAGCACACGCTGTAAATCTTACAATTTGCCATTCCCGCCAAGGCGGGAATCTAAACGCCTTCTTCCTGTAGGATGGGTAAAAATCTTTTCTTTTACCCATGCCGTTCAGATTACTCTTCAGATTCCGGCGAGCTATCTTCGGTCTTTACTTCGCCAGTTGCTTCAGTTCCGCCTTCAACAACTTCGCCTTCCTCGCCTTCTTCTTTAACGAGTCTGGCAGCTGCGACCAGCGTATCACCGTCTTTAAGCTTGATCATACGAACACCAGCCGTATTACGACCGATAGCCCGAACCTCATCAAGCCCAGTACGGATAATGATACCGTTAGCACTGATCAGCATCAGCTCATCATCGTCACAAACAGCCCTCAGAGCCACAACCTTACCGTTCCTGTCGCTCGTCTTCATATTGATAAGCCCAAGCCCGCCTCTCGACTGTGTTCTATAGTCTTCAAGCATAGTACGTTTGCCGTAACCGTTTTCGCACATAGTCAGCAGCGAACCGCCTTCTTCAGCGATAACCATATCAACAACCGCATCACCATCGCGAAGCTTAATACCCTTAACACCGCGACTAACACGTCCAAGCGAACGAGCCTGTTCTTCGTTAAACCGGATTGCCATACCATCCTTAGTACCAAGAATAATATCATCGGATCCGCTGGTAATATCCACGCCGATAAGCTCATCACTGGCATCAAGTTTAATAGCGATCAAACCAGTGCTGCGAGGATTACCGTAAGCACTAAGCACCGTCTTCTTGACAATACCGTTCCGCGTCGCCATCACCAGCTGCCTGTTATCAAAATCACGAACGTTAAGGATCGAAGCGATCTTCTGGTCGCCAAGGTTCAGCAGGTTAACGATATTACGCCCCTTACTCGTCCTCGACATACTCGGAAGATTATAAACCCTAAGCCAGTAACACGTCCCCTTATCAGTAAACACCATAAGGTAATCGTGCGTAGACGCAGTGAACATATGTTCTGTGAAATCGTCATCCTTAGTGCTCGAACCGATTATACCACGTCCGCCGCGACCCTGCTTACGATACGTATCGATAGGCATACGCTTGATATACCCGCCATGACTGATCATAACAAGCACATCTTCATCAGCGATCAGATCCTCAATATTGAAATCCTCATCGCCTTCCATG
>Ga0180432_10010940_pt1 | contig 10770 bp, 7 predicted proteins | sample SS_ome_10_FD_132414 | JGI IMG/M metagenome (GOLD analysis project Ga0180432, IMG submission 132414) | Hypersaline lake sediment archaeal communities from the Salton Sea, California, USA - SS_1_MS_2 metaG | ecosystem: Environmental > Aquatic > Non-marine Saline and Alkaline > Hypersaline >...
GCATGCTCCGGCTGTGGATACGGGTGTTAGAGGGAGAGGTCCCCCCGGATGACCTGACCAGCCGCATTGCCGATCTGGATGATCGTGATCCTGAGGTATACGTCGCTCAGCACGCGGGTGAGATCCTGGAACAGCTATACCAGTTCCCGCCCGAAATTCAAGAGGTTGTCAGCCAGCGCGTGATCGAGACCTCAATGGGGATGGCGCGGTGGCAAGAACACGGGCCTTTCATAGAGGATGAAGAGGAATTGGACGATTATATGCTCGAGGTGGCAGGACGCGTGGGTTATCTGCTGACCGACATTTTCGCCTGGTATCTGCCCGCCATCCGCCAGCGCAAGGCGGAGCTTATGCCGCTGGCCCGGGAGTTTGGACTGGCATTGCAGACGGTCAACGTCATCCGGGGCATGCGCAAAGACTATGAACGAGGCTGGGTATTCGTGCCGCGCGCGTTCTACCAGCAGGCTGGCCTGACCTGCGACGAGCTCTTCGATCCCGCAAACGTCGCCGCGGCCCTGGACGTTGTGAACAGGCTGGCCGATAAGGCAGAGCGCCATCTACAACACGGAATTCGCTACATCAGAGCTTTCCCGCGCCGTCACCACCGCATCCGCCTGGCCTGCATGTGGCCCTACTTTTTTGCGGTGAAGACGCTAGCGATCAGTCGCGACAACACCAACGTGCTCCTGGCCGAGGCCAAGATGAGCCGCCACCAAGTCAAGAGAATCATACGCGATACGAAGCTATTTGGCTGGTCCAACCGCTGGCTGGGCTGGTATTATAGATATCTGACAGGAGCATCAACCGGCCCGTCCTTGGGGGGGCCGGTCCAGGCACAGGCTACTTGACGCCAATTCACCAGCGACGTTGTACATATGAAACAGAACAAGATGTCCCTTGCAACGTTCTTCGATCGCTATATCCCCCCTCTAGAGGAAGAGATGCGCACCGTCGTCCACACCGCCGACCCACGCTACGCCGGGCTCTTTGGCATGCTACGCTACCACATGGGATGGGCCGATGCAGCGTTTAACCCCCGACCAGGACGCTCGGGCAAACGTGTGCGCCCCGTGCTATGCTTGCTAATCTGTGAGGCCTGTGGCGGGAATTGGGAGCTGGCCCTGCCCGCCGGAGCAGCCATCGAACTTATGCATAACTTCACTCTCATTCACGACGATATTGAGGATCAAGACAACATGCGTCGTGGCCGCCCCACCGCCTGGGTGCTATGGGGGAAGGCCCAGGGGATCAACGCGGGGGACACCCTGTTCGCCTTGGCCCACCTGGCCCTGGCCCAGCTCTCCGAGCGAGCTGTGCCTCCCCAGACGGTCCTGAGCGCTCTACGCCTCTTCGACAGCACCTGCGTGACCCTCACCAGCGGGCAGTATCTCGACATCGGCTTCGAGAGTCGCGTCGATGTCCCCGTAACAGATTACCTGACGATGATCGAGGGAAAAACCGCCGCGTTGGTCGCCTGTGCCTGCGAGCTAGGCGCCCTCATCGCCGCTGCTCCTGAGCTTTCGACGAGCTCGGGACACCGTCCCCAGCGTGAACACCTGCACTCATTCGGCCACCATCTGGGCATGGCCTTCCAGATGCACGATGACGTATTGGGCATCTGGGGCGACCCCACCCTCACCGGCAAGCCCGTCGGCGGGGATATCGCCCGCCGCAAGAAGTCGCTGCCCATTCTCCATGGCCTGGAGCGCAGCGCTGAATTGCGCGAGCTGCTGATGCGGGAGACGGTCTCGTCGACCGATATTGACTATGCGAAGAAGTTGCTCCAAGAAACGGGCAGTCGCGAGTACACCGAACGGTTGGCCCGAGAGCATCATGACCGGGCACTGGCCGCCCTGGATGCAACGAGCCTGCAGGGTCCAGCAGCCCAGGCGCTCCTCGAACTGGCGCAGGCGCTCCTGGGGCGGGAACGGTAGGCAACTGCCCTTTTCTTCTCGCACAGAAAGTGTATAATGACGTCTACTTGAGAGAAAACGGATTCCATCATATAGAACAGACGATGAGCAAGGAGGTTCCAACTATGAAAAGGTACGGTCGCCTTGCTGCGGCGCTGATTGGTCTGCTGTTGACCGCCGGATTGCTATTCGTCTTGGAGACACAGGTTCAGGGAGTGAGCATCGCCCCCCCCACCTTCAGTGATACAGTGGGCATCGGCAAGATCGTCTACGCCACCCAGCCCACCAACCCAACGCACGCCTACGGGCTCGCTCTAGGTGATATAGACGGAGATGGCGACCTGGACCTCCTGACGGGAAGCGATGCCGCAGCCTCGGCGGAGCTCCTGGTCTGGAAGAATCCGCTCACGAACACAAACCCGTTCTCCGCGACGGGCTGGATCTCAAACCCGGTGGGCACCACCCCAGATCACGCCAATGTCGTGGCGGCGGTAGATCTGGACCACGACGGCGACCTGGATGCCGTTTCGGCCAATCACGACGGAGGCGGTGCTCAGATCAGAGTGTGGCAAAACGATGGAACACCCTTCACAGGACTATGGACCGTCAACACCATCGTGGGGACAATGCACGACAACATCGTGCGTGCCCTGATCGTCAAGGATCTCGACAAAGACGGTGACATGGACGTCGTGGCATCCAGCGATAACGCGGGGACTGGCGCCGAGGTTATGGCGTGGAGGAACCCATGGGACGGAGGCACCGGCAACCCCTTCGGCGGGATGTGGACCGCCCAAGACGTCGGCGAGCTCGGCGTCGACGTGTACAGTCTGAGCGCAGATGACCTGGATCGCGATGGCGACCTGGACGTGGTATGCGGCACTCAGGCATCTGGCAGCGGGCTGCTGGTCACCTGGAAGAACCCCTGGAATGGCGCAAGCGGGGACCCATTTGCCAGCAGCTGGAACAGCCACACGTTGGGCACCACGCCGTCCACAGATCATCTTCTCGACATCGCCATCGAGGACATGGATCGGGATGGCGACCTGGACGTAGCAACGGTAGAGACCGTCGGCTCGCCCAGGTCCGGCGTGCTGCGTCTGTGGGAGAACGACGGCACGCCATTCACCGGTACCTGGATGAATACGACGCTGGTACATCCAGCCAGTCCGGATCCCCCGACAGATTACCTGGGGCAGGTAGCGATCGTCGACCTGGACCACGACGGCGATTTAGATGTCGTGACTGGCGTCGGAGGGACCACGCTTGCGGAATCACAAGAGGACGACGAGGTCGTCGCCTGGCTGAATCTCGGCACCCCCTTCTCCAGCGATTGGACGAGACTGAGCGTGGGGGATGCGGGAAACGGCACGACGGGCGACCTGGCCGTGGGCGACCTGGACAACGACGGCGATGTGGACATCGTCACAGTCAACGCGCTCTGGTCTGAATACCAGGTGACAGCCTGGGCCAACGACCTCCCCCCCAACCGAGGGGATTACACCGGCGGCGATTTCACCCTCGGCGTGGCGGACAGCGCCGTGTATGGCATCGCTGCCGGCGATCTGGATCGCGATGGCGACCCGGACCTGGTCTCCGACGGCGTGGTGGCGTGGGAAAATCCTGGCATGAGCACCTTCCCCTCCTCTTGGATCTCCGCGACGCTGGGAGCCAATACTAGAGCGCAAGACGTCGCCATGGGTGACATGGACCACGACGGCGACCTGGACGTGATCGCAGGCGGCGACTTCGGGCTGGCCTTGTGGCAGAACCCCTGGGACGAGGGAAGCGGCGCGCCGTTTGGAACCTGGACGGTCAGCCAGGTGCTGACGACAGCCCAAATCGTCAACGCCGTCACCGTGGCCGATCTGGACCACGACGGGTGGTTGGACGTCGCGGCCGTGCGCGGGTATGACGCAGGCACCGGGTGGCTATGCACGTGGCAGAACCCACACACGTTCACTGGGCCATGGTCGTCGAACGTGCTCACGAGCGCTGCGGGCATACGCTCGGTGACGGCAGGAGACGTGGACCGGGATGGATGGATCGACCTGGCGACCGGCTCCGACACCTACGCCGCCGCGTTAGAAATCCGCGCATGGCGGAACGACCACTCTCCTTTCACTGGCGACTGGGACAGCCAGCAGGTCGTGGACGTCTGGGGAACCCTCGGCGGAGACGACGTGAACAGCATCGCCCTGGCCGACCTGGACAACGACGGCTGGCTGGACGTCGTGGCCGGATACGAGGAACTGACGTGGGGAGGACTGGGCACGTGGCGCAACCCGGGCACACCCTTCAGCGCCTCGTGGCCTATGTCGGTCACAATGAGCACCGGCAGTCGCGTGTGGCGAGTGGCGGCGGGGGACCTGGATCACGATGGAGACCCCGACGTGGTCAGCGCGGCCTTCCCAGGGGGTAACGAGGTACACTGGTGGCAGAATGATGGCCATCCCTTCGACGGCAGCTGGCGCTCCACGCGAGCTACAGGCCCCGGACCTTACGACCTGCTGCTGGCCGATCTGAACGGGGATGGAGATCTGGACACGGTCGTCTCTGGCCAAAAGGCCTCCGGAGGGGGAGAGATCACCACCTGGTTAGCGCTGTGGCAGCGGTTGTACCTGCCCCTCATTGTGAGAATATCGTGAGGAGATAAAGTGACATCGCCATGCATCTGATCCCCTTCGTCCAGCTCTTCCCAGAGCAAGCGATGGCCGAAACCCGCACGATCACGATACGAGGCCATCCACTGATCCCCGACGACGAGTACGCCCTGGTGGAAGCTTACTGTGTCGATCCCCATTGTGACTGCCAGCGGATGATGCTCAACGTGCTCGCCCGGTGGGAGGCGTACGAAGGTTATCTGGCCGCGATCAGCTTTGGCTTCGACCAGAAAGACGATCTTTCAGGTCCCTTTCTCGACCCACTGAACCCGCAGAGTCAGTACGCCGAGGTCTTCCTCGATATGGTGACCACAATACTGAAGAACGATCCCGCCTACGTGGATCGTTTGAAGGCGCATTATCACAGGGTCAAGCAGGCGGTTGACGATCCTACCCACCCGATCCACAGGGTGCTGGCCCGGCTGGGGGTGGAGAGCGAACCCTGAAAATGGAGCAAAAGGCAGGAGCTCAGATCAGCCAGAAGGCGTTTGTCCAATCCGTGCTCATCCTGCTCTGCCTGATGATCGTGGCCGGGGCCCTGACCCGCGTCGTCCCGGCGGGGCGCTACGAGAGAGCGGTCCAGGGAGAGCGTGAGATCATCGATCCCTCGTCCTTCCATGTCGTGACCCGGCCGGACTACCCGGTCTGGCGCTGGTTCACGGCCCCGGTCGAGGTCCTGTGGGGGCCCGACGGTCTCACGATCGTCACCATCATCGTCTTCCTCCTGATGACGGGCGTATCCTTCGCCGTGCTGGATCGGAGCGGCATCCTCAAGGCGGCCATCGCCCGCGTTGTGAACGCCTTCGGGAAGCGCAAGTACTTCCTCCTGCTGGCGACATCCCTGCTCTTCATGCTGTTGGGGGCCTTCTTCGGCATCTTTGAAGAGGTCGTGCCCCTGGTCCCGGTGATGATCGCCCTGTCCTTCCTCCTGGGTTGGGACTCGCTCGTCGGCCTGGGTATGAGCATTTTGGCCACGAACATGGGGTTTTCCGCCGCGGTCACGAACCCGTTCACCATCGGCGTGGCCCAAGAGATCGCGGGACTGCCCCTCTTCTCCGGCGCCTGGCTGCGCGTGCCGATTTTCCTCACCGTCTACGCCGCGTTGGCGGTATTCCTCGTTCGCTACGCCCGCAAGGTAGAACGGGATCCAGAGGCCTCTCCTGTGTTCGAGGAGGATCGCGCCGAGCGGGTCAAGTATGCCTCCCTCCAGTTGGACGCGTTTTCGGAGAGGAATCCGCAGCTGGGGAAGGCCATAGGCTGGTTCCTCGCCTCATGCCTTCTGATCCTACTCGTGCTCGTAGCAGGGCCGCTGTTCCCGGCCATCTCTGAACTTGCCCTCCCGCTGGTGGGAGTCCTGTTCCTGATCGGCGGGATAGGGGCAGGGCTGGTCGCCGGGGTCGGAGGAAGCGCGATACTGAGATCGATCGGCCAGGGCGCGTCTGGCATCGCTCCCGGGATCCCCTTGATCCTCATCGCCGCCAGCGTCAAACACATCGTCGCCCAGGGGGGGATCATGGACACCATATTACACAGCGCCGCCCTCTCCTTTCCTCGGGCAGGACCTTTCGCCGCCGCGCTGATCGTATACTTCCTGGCCCTGTTGATTGAGTTCTTCATCGCCTCCGGTTCCGCCAAGGCCTTCCTGATCATGCCCATCCTGCTGCCGGTGGCCGATCTGGTCGGCGTGACACGCCAGGTGGCGGTGACGGCCTACTGCTTCGGCGACGGCTTCTCAAACATGGCCTATCCCACCAACCCGGTGCTGCTGATCTGCCTGAGCCTGACCGTGGTGAGCTATCCCAAGTGGATCAAGTGGTCGCTCAAGCTATGGCCGTGGGTGTTTCTCATCACCGTGGCCTACGTGGGACTCGGAGTGGCCATTGGCTACGGGCCGTTCTGAGGAGCACCGGTATGCATCTCGTCGTCGTCGAAAGCCCCACCAAAGCCAAGGCCCTGCGGGGCTTCCTGGGACGCAGATTCCGCATCCTGGCCTCAATGGGCCACATCCGGGATCTGCCGCCGAAGAGGCTGGGCGTGGACGTGGAACACGACTTCCAGCCCACCTATCACCTGCGCAAGGGAGCAAGGAAGACGCTCAAACAGCTCCGGCAGGCCACCGATGAGGCCAATGTCATCTACCTGGCCACCGATCCGGATCGCGAGGGCGAGGCCATCGCCTGGCACGTGGCCCAGGCATTGCGCCGGGAGCTGAAAGACAAGCAGGTAGTGCGAGCGACCTTCCACGAGATCACCCCCCAGGCCGTGCAAGCGGCGATTGAAGCGCCCGGCGACCTGGACATGGACCTGGTGAACGCCCAGCAGGCCCGCCGCGTCTTGGACCGGCTGGTGGGGTACCAGGTCAGCCCCGTGCTCTGGAAAGCGATCAAGGGCCGCAAGGGGCTCTCGGCTGGCCGGGTGCAGACGGTGGCTCTGCGCCTGGTGGTCGAACGGGACCGAGAGATCGAGGCCTTCGTCCCCGAGGAATACTGGACGCTGGAGGCGGAGTTCTCCAAGGTGGACGACGAGCGGCACTTCCGGGCCCGCCTGGTGCGGGTAGGACCCACCCGCAAGGACAAACCCGACCTGAAGACCGAGGCCGATGCCCAGGCCATAATCGACGAGCTGGAGGGGGCCAACTACCGGGTGCTGCGGGTCAAGCGACAGCGTAAGAAACGCCGGCCCTATCCTCCCTACACCACCAGCACCCTCCAGCAGGACGGGGCCAACCGGCTGGGCTGGGGGGCGGACAAAACGATGCGGGTGGCCCAACAGCTATACGAGGGGGTGGAACTTCCCGGTGAGGGGACCGTGGGATTGATCACCTACATGCGCACCGATTCCACTCACGTGGCCGAGGCGGCCCAGCAGGAGGCCAGGGAGCTCATCACCCGCTACTGGGGTGAGGACTATGTGCCGAAGAAGCCACCCCGGTACAAGACCCGGGCGAAGGTGGCCCAGGAAGCCCACGAGGCGATCCGACCCACGTCCTCGCAGCGGACACCGCGCGACCTGCGGGAGCCTCTGACGCCCGATCAGGCGAAGCTGTACGAGCTCATCTGGCGGCGCTTTATTGCCTCGCAGATGAAGCCGGCCGTCTATAACGTCACCACCGTGGACATCGCCTGCGCCCGGGACGGACAGGACCTGCCCTACGTGTTCCGCGCAAGCGGCCGGGAGCTGATCTTCGAGGGCTTCCTGAAGGTGTACCAGGTCAAGGAGAGGAAACCCTCCCAGGAGGAAGGGGCCGCCGGGCAGGTGCTCCCGCCCCTGGCCGACGGAGAGCCCTTGGTGCTGCACGGCCTGTTCCCCGAGCAACACTTCACCAAGCCCCCACCCCACTTCACCGAGTCCAGTTTGATCAAAACACTGGAGAAGCTGGGCATCGGACGACCCAGCACCTACGCGGGGATCATACGTACCATCGTCAGGCGGGAGTACGTGGAACGGCGACGGAAGTCCCTCCTGGCCACTGGGCTGGGTTTCGTCGTGTGCGACTTTCTGGTGCAGCAGTTCCCCGATCACTTCGCCGTGGGCTTCACGGCGGAGATGGAGGAGGACCTAGACCGCATCGCCCGAGGAGAGCGCTGCTGGGTAGAGGTGCTACAGGAGTTCTACGGCCCTTTCTCAGCGGCGGTGGAACGGGCTCAGGGGGCCGCCCAGGCCGAAAGTATCGCCGCGCCGAGGGAGGAGTGGAAGGCTGACCGTCAGAGGGCCACACCCACCGGAGAACAGTGTCCAGAGTGCGGTGGCGAGGTGGTGGTGCGGGAGGGAAAATACGGTCGCTTCCGTGGGTGCCTCAACTTCCCCAGGTGCAAATGGCACGCCCCTCTGGTAGTAGGGCAGTGCCCGGTGTGTGGGAGCGACCTGGTGGAGCGAAAAGGGAAACGTGGCCTGTTCTGGGGCTGCTCCGGCTACCCAGAGTGCCAGTACACGCAAGAGCCCCAACAAGAGAAGGCCGCACAGGGGACAAGCGAGGAAGAAAAGACATCGAGGCAAAAGCCCATAGAGATGGACAAAGAAAGCCACTCTGAGGTTCTCCGTGATCCCTCTGTGTAGCTCTGTGTAACGAACGTATCACGTTTACCATAACGCGAGGGAAGGTACTATGAACGACGAACACGAACGGACAAGCGAGGAGGCCTGGCACGAAGTAGGCAGGCAGTTCCAGGCCTTGGGCGAGAGCCTGGCCCAAGCATTCCGCACCGCCTGGGAGAGCGAGGGAAACCGCGAGCACCTGCAGGACATGAAGTCGGGGCTGGAGGCGATGGCTGACGAGGTCAGCCAGGCGGTCCAGGAGGCCAGCGCATCGCCCGAGGCACACAAGGTGCGCGAAGAAGTGGAGAAGGCGGCCGAGTCAGCCCGGGTGGCGAGCGAACAGGCCTGGCAGGACGCACGTCCCCATCTGGTGACTGCGCTGCGCAGCGTCAACGCTGAACTGCAGAAGGTGATCGGCCGGCTGGAGCGGGCAGGGGCGGACCCGGAAGCCGCCAACGAAGACGAGGGCACACCTTGATGGGCTGAAAGGCCCACGCTGAAAGAGGATGTAGTAAGCCTCTCTCCGTGTAATTTCCTTGCTCACGTGGCTTGCGCCTGTTTAGCCATGAGGTGCAGCACCTCGGTTCGGGTTGGTGCCCCCTCCATCGGCCCCTTCTTGGTCACCGCCAGTGCGCCGACGGCGTTGGCGAAGCGGCCGACGTCCCTCAACTCCCAGCCTTCAAGCAACGCCACGGTCACTCCAGCACAGAAGCAGTCCCCCGCACCCGTGGGGTCGATCTCCTGTACGCGGAAGCCGGACACCGCAAACTCGTCCCGCCCTTGAAAGATCCGGCAGCCCTCAGCGCCCTGCTTCAGCACCACCAGCTTTCCCGCCTCCGCCCAGGCACGACACCCCTCCTCGTCACTGCCGGCCCCTGTGAACATCATCGCCTCGCTCAGGCTGGGCAATATGACGTCGGCGCGCTCGATCACTGGGGCGCAAAGCTCCCGAATCTCCTCGACGCTCAACACCTCGGGCCGGATGTTGGGGTCGAAGCTGACGCGTGCCCCGGGGGGCAGGCAGGCCATGGCCCGATAGCAGGCCTGACGTGCCGACTCGCACACAGCCAGGTTACACCCCGTCAGGTGAAGCCACCTGGCCTGCGCGAAGTACGCTTCCTCCACGTAGTCCGGGCCAAGTTGGCCCGCTGCGGCATGACGCCAGTGGTAGATAAACGTACGGCTGCCATCCTCGAAATAGGCCACAAAGGCCACGCCGGTGGTGTGATCCGGCAGGATGCGACCGCAGGAGAAGTCAACGCCGTCCCTGGCAAATCGGTCCAGAAGACAGCGCCCAAAATCATCCTCCCCTACCGCGCCGATGAAGCCGGCGGGGCGGCCGAGACGCGCCACGGTATCAATGTAGATGGGAGTGTCACCACTCGGAAAGGGTCCCACGAAGGTTCCTGCCTGGTGGAGAGGCTCGTCCAGGTTCACCCGCATGACCTCGACGAGCATGTTGCCCATAGATATGATCTCAGGTAGAGCCATTGCGTCCTCCTATGCACGGGGATCGACCAGATCAGCAAGTAAAGGACAATACAGATTGGTTAAGAATAATACCGATCCAGGAGAATGTCAAGAAACGTCACTTGACAGGCCGACAGAGAAGTTGTACACTTTTCGGAGAAAGCTCAGACCCTTGCCAGGAAAGAGATTACCTTGAAACAGTTACACGATCATCAACCTGCGAACACGTTCTTTATTCTGCTAATGGCTATTCTGCTTACAGCGTGCGCCCCCATCGCCACACCTACGCTGCACGCGACAGAAGAGACCGTGCAACTGCTGACACCGACTTCCCCTGAGGGTACAGTCTTTCTCGATCAGTGTATGTATATGTTGAGTCACCCTCCCGAGTTGACGACTGCTGATGGGCTCCTGTTCCAGTCGCTAGACGATGAACCCGTATTCGTGCTCATTGATGCTCGTCGTCGTACTGATACTGAACGCGATGCATCCCTTGATGCCCTGGCAGCTCAACTCAGTGCTCAATGGATAGAGCCGTCAACCCTGCCAGCGTTCAAATCGGTAGAAGTGATAGACTATATGGGGAACACACTGGATGGTCTCCAGGCCGACTTTGTCAGCGATGGAGGGCAACACGTGCGTTTGATGATCGTCGTCAGGCCTCAAACAATGCTGGGCGATTTGCTTCC
>Ga0180432_10010943_pt1 | contig 10767 bp, 10 predicted proteins | sample SS_ome_10_FD_132414 | JGI IMG/M metagenome (GOLD analysis project Ga0180432, IMG submission 132414) | Hypersaline lake sediment archaeal communities from the Salton Sea, California, USA - SS_1_MS_2 metaG | ecosystem: Environmental > Aquatic > Non-marine Saline and Alkaline > Hypersaline >...
GGCGAGAATCTTGCCGATCTTCGCGCTGGCGGTCTCGGTGCCGCTGCATTCGACCGCCACAAACACCTTGCCGGCCACCAGCACCGTCGAGGCAAAGACCCGATCCCCCGGCCCTTTTTCGGCGGGGGTGCTTTCACCGGTGAGGGCATGCTGGTCGATCATCGCGTAGCCTTCAGAAACCACGCCATCGACCGGCATCACATCACCGGTGTTGACCACGATGACGTCGCCCTGCTTGAGATCCTCCATCGGCACCTGGATCTCAACGCCATCCTGAACCACCCAGACAAACCGCGGCTGCTTGCCGAAGACGTTGAGCAGCATCTTCTTCGAGCGGTCCTCGGTTCGCTGCACCAGCGTCCGGCCGAGGGCCAGACACCAGCAGAGGACAGACCCGGGAAAGATCTGCAGCGTCGCCAGGCAACCGACCACGACCAATGCGTCGAGCGTGTCGCAGCCGATCCGCTTCTCTTTCACCGCCAGTTCATAGGCGCCCTGGAAGGTCGGAATCGAGGTGTAGGCAAACAGCACCGCCGCCACCGGCAGCAGGGGCGGAAAGGCGAACTGGGCGGCCGCCGCCAGCGGCAGGCTGACCGTACAGAGCGCGAGTGACAGATCGAGCTTGTCGAGCTTCTTCGGCACCGTCGTGCCCGCCAGCACGCTGTCGAGGATCTCAACGACCTGCTGCCGGGAAAGATGCCGTGGGTCGTAGTCAACCGCCAGGGTCGAAAGCAGCGTGTTGGTGGCATATTTCTCGATGCCCAGCACACTCATCAGCTCTCGCTCGACCGCCTGGGCGACCTCACTGCGACGGTGCAGGGACGGGTGACGGAGTTTGACATAGCCAAATCGTTCCCGCACAACGCACCAGCTGGAAACGTGGCGGTCATGCCGCTGCAGCTGCACTTCACCACGCCCACTCTGGCCCCAGGCAGCTGTCGGGGTCACGGCCGGTCGGCCTGCCGCCGGCTCATCGGCGGCCCCGTTTTCGGCCGCCGACCTGGCCAGTCGTTCCGACAGCTTGGCCAGCAGCCGAGCCGCCGTCGTCTTCTGAGTGGCAAACCGCAGCACCGCCCCCGGCTCCTCACCCCCGGCGAGCGTGACATGCTCGACCTCCTCTGCTTCAAACACCCGCTCGATGAACCGGCGGCACTCCTCACTGGAAGCATCCGCGAAGATCGGCCCATGCACCTTAATGTGCCCGGCCTTGGGGAAGGTGACGCGAATACTCATCGGGGTGGCTCAGGAGCAAAGGGGGTTGGAAGCGGAACTGATCGGCCTGAACAATAAAGGGGGGAGAAAAGTGCGAGCAGATGAAACCGGGGCAATGGCTCAGGCTGCTCCCCGAGCGGCCTGATCGCTGGAGCCGGGAGCCGCAGGATCCTCGGCTCCGGCGGGCTCGGACGCGGTGGCAAAGAAATCGGCCCCGATCGGTCCGGCACCGGCCTGCATCGCCTCGGCCGCTTCCATGGCATTCTTCATGGCATCACCGAAGGCCTGCTGGGCAAATACCATCGCGCCGGCCATGTAGGGCGCAAGCTTCTGCTGGAGTTGGGGATAGAACTTGTGGCCGAGGGCTCCGGCAGCAACACCGGCACAGAAGTAACCAAATTCAGAGCGGGTCATACGAACATTCCTGCAACAGGTGGCGGGGATCGACGAGGTGGCCCTCCATGACCATGAATGAAGGAGAACCGAACCCGAAAGGCTCAGTGGTTGTCGGGGAATCGCAATCAGGCCTGGACGACGGCCAGTTCCGGTGGCACATCGGCCTGTTCAGTCGGACGCACGGTTTCTCGGGCCAGGTCGCAGGCCGCCCGGCTGCCATCGACCAGCCCGTAGGCCAGACAGTTGTCTTTCGGCATCAATCTGGCGACGAGAACGGCGGGGAAACAGACGGTGAACCCGATCGCGAAGCCGGTCGCATGCAGACCGTTGCCCAGCGCTCGCACGGTTGCCGGCAAGGCATTGGCAGCGGCTGCACGCGCATCAGCAGCACCGGCGCGGGCAGCCTCAACGACCGCCCAGGCACTCGACATCGAACCGATTCCGTTTGCCCCCGGGCTGGAGGGATCCACCTGATTAATCATTCGCACGTTCCTTGCGTCTTGCGGTGAGGGCCGATGCTACAGCCGTCGCATTTTGCGACAGCGATTCGGGGGCGCGAGACTCGCCCTGCACTCCTGTAAGTGAGGGTAGTTCAGCATTTCGGGCCACGCAAGAAATTTGTACGACCCTAATGGCGATCCTGACCCAATCCTCACGGTCGGATCGTCCGAGAGCCGATCGGGCTGGCACCTTCCCTCAACAGCCGGTAATCATGCCGACGAGCCGATTCTTCGGCAGGTCGGCCGTGAGCGGCCCCGCCGAGCGCCCGACTGCCCGGGCCGCCGCTGCCGCCGCCAGCCGTCCGCTCCGCACCGCCCCCTCCATCGTCGAGGGCCAGCCAGTCGCGGTCCAATCGCCTGCCAGCAAGAGATTTGGCACCGTCGTCTCCGCCCCTGGCCGCACCCGGTCAACACCGGGACGGACCGACAGGACCGCGGTCGGATCGGTGACGATGCGAGACCGCAGCAGCCGGGCCTGCCGGGCCGCCGGAAAAATCTCCCGAAGCTCGCCCACGACCGTCTCGAGCAGCAACCGCCGGTCACCGCCGCAGAGCCCGCGAGAGGCGCTGATCACCACCTGACAGTGATGGGCCGGCTCATCGCCCGCCGCCGACGGCCCGCCGGGGGCCTCGTCTCCCTGGAACACCCACTGCGAGACCCGACCGACCAGCACTGCATGAGGCAGATCGATGATCGGCCGGTCAAACCAGAGATGAACGGCGGTGATCGGTGATCCCGCGAAGGTGTCAGCGACGGGCGGCAGCAGGTCGGGCACTAGTCGTGCCGCCGCCCGCCAGGGCACGGCCAGGATGACGGCGGCAGCCTCGAGCAGTTCGCCGGCGACCCGCACACCCGTCGCCCGACCGCCGGCATCCCGCTCCACGGTCGTGACCTGGCGGCCCGTCATGATCCTCACCCCGCGGGAAGTCAGCCAGTTGACGAGCCGATCACCAAAAAGATCACCCAGCGGTCGGGTCGGCACCCAGAGATCGGATGCTGTCGGATGCGCGAGGAAGCCATCGACAGCAACCTTCTTGACCGCCGAGAGACCGACCAGGTCAATCGACTCACCGAGTGCACTCTCAATGACCGGCTGCCAGAAGAGCTCGATCACCCGCGTGGGCTGCCGGGCGGCGAGCCACGCTGCGGCTGTCGGCTCGACGGCATCACCGCCTGCCGGCTTCCAAGCAGCCAGCCGCAGCATGCCGACAGCCAACGCAAACTTCTCCTGCAGGCTGAAATGCCGCATCCCCAGCAGCAAGGGCGCCAGATGGAGGGGCGCCGGCAGCCAGCCCGCCGGCGTGCAGGCGGCCCGGTCGCCATCGGGGCCGATGAACCAGAGCGTGCGGTCCCGCCGCAACTGCTCGCCGATGCCAGCCTGCCGACAGAGATCGAGAAAATTGGTGCAGCAGCCCATCGCCACATGCTGGCAGGCATCGACAAGTGTGCCGTCACTGGCATCTTCAAAAGACGCGGCGCGGCCGCCACACTGCCGTCGCCCCTCGACCAGCTGCACCATCAACCCTGCCTCGACCGCCGCCGCTGCCGCCGCCAGCCCTGCCAGTCCGCCGCCGACAATGACCACATCGGGCCGCGAGGGAACCGCTGCGGCCAAACCGCCGTCAGAAAACAAGTTGCTCGCCGTTTCGCCGGTGCTCACTGTGGCCCCCTGAAAACGCTGGCAATTCCGCCTGCCAGCAGCCGCCACTTCGACGGTCGGACGCGACGACGGAAAATCTCCGGACCGGCCTGCTCGACGGCCCGGAACAGTTCACGATAGACACCATACATCGCCCGGAAGACCCGCTGGCCATCCGCCGACAACAGCTGGTCGAGACCGGCCGCCTCGTGAAACCAGCAGCGGCAACGGGCAACCTCGCCGGCGGCGAGCGCCGTGAGGGCGGGGTGGGGCTGTCCTGCAGCCAGATCGTCCGGGCCGCAGCCCGCCGCGGCAAGCGACTCATCCGGCAGGTAAAGCCGTCCCCGATCGCGATCCTCGACGATGTCTCGCAGGATGTTGGTCCATTGAAAGGCCAGGCCACAGGCGTCGGCCGCTGGCGTCCAGTCGGCGGCTGTCACGCCGGCCCGCAAGCCCCAGATCGGCACAGCAGCCAGCCCGACTGCCGAGGCGACCTTGCGGCAGTAGGCGACCAATTCGGCCACGGTCTGGTAACGCCGCGAGACCAGGTCAAGCCTGACGCCATCAATGATGGCGAAGAGATACTCAGTCGGGACTTCGAAGCGGCCGACAGTCGCCACGAGGGCCCGCAGGACCGGGTCGTCGATGTGGTGGCCGGCAAGGCCGTCGCGGAGCTGCTGCTCAAACTGGCCGAGCTGGGCAGCCGCATGATCGCCGTCGGCCTGATCATCGACGATGTCATCGGCCCGTCGGCAGAAGGCATAGAGGGCGATTGAGCCTCGGCGTTTCTCCGGCGGCAGCAACCTGAGGGGCAGGGCGAAGTTTGAACCACTGGTGGCCAGAACCCTCTGGCAGACCGCATCATCGGCTCGGTTCATTGGCCGCTCACTCCCGGCCCAGCAGGGTGGTCAGCCGGCCGCGGACCATCCCGGCGGCCGCGCGGGCTGCCAGCCCCAGCTTGGCCCGGTGGCTGAGGGTTGGCCGGCGGCTGAGGGTGTCGAAGCCAGCCTGCTCGATGGCCTCGGCGACCCCGCGGCCACCGGCGAGGAACAGCCCGATGGCCGGCCGCAGCACTGCCGGCGCGGTGCGGGCAAGCGGCTGACCGCGGTCGAAGAAACTGCGGGCCCAGGCAACCTCATCGGTGATCAGGCCGATGAGTTCAGGCCCCGCCTGGGGGTCGTCGAGCATCGCCTCGGTCACGCCACGCCGCTGCATGTCGGCGGCCGGCAGATAGACCCGGCCGGCCAATCGGTCCCGCCGCACGTCCTGCCAAAAATTGACCAACTGCAGGCCGGTGCAGATTGCATCGGAAAGGGCCACCCGCTCATCGTCGCGACAGTCAGCCAAGGCCAGCACGATCCGGCCGACCGGATTGGCCGACCGTCGGCAGTAGTCGAGCAGTTGTTCGCGATCGGCGTACCGCTGCTGCCGCTGATCCTGCATGAAGGCGTCGAGCAGGTCGGCAAAGGGCTCGCCGGCGAGCCGTCGCCGGGCGATGGTGTCGGCCAAGGCCACATAGACCGGATGGTCGGGCTGACCGGCCAGGCAGCGGTCGAGCCCCTCCCGCCAAGTCGCCAGCTGCTCGGTGGCATCACCGGACGACTCATCGGCAAGGTCATCGCTCCAGCGGGCGTAGGTATAGACATTGGCAAGATCCTGCCGCAACGCAGCCGGCACCAGCCGGCTGGCCACAGTGAAGTTCTCATAGTGCGCCGCCGCAACCCGGCGGCAGAAGGCCTGGGCGGCGGGCAGGCTGAGATCGGCGGGCAGGGGGGTGAGCTGCCAGGCCGGCGGATCTCGTCTGGCCGCCTGGCCGAGGGCATTCTTCTCAGGCGGCATGGGGCGTTCTGGTTCCGCAAAACGTGCTGGTCGATCCGACGACCGCATCTTACAGTATGGGCAACACGAGAGCGGTTTTCCGAATACTTTCCGACGATCCTTCGCATCCCCCGCCCATGAAAATTCTGCTTGCCGGCCCCCGCGGCTTCTGCGCCGGCGTCAACATGGCGATCGAGACCCTGGAAACGGCGATCCGTCTTTACGGCACCCCGATTTATGTCTTTCACGAAATCGTCCACAACAAGCATGTGGTCGATCGGTTCGAGCGGGAGGGGGCGGTCTTCGTGAACGCCGTCGAGGAGGTTCCTGAGGGGGGCACCCTGCTGTTTTCCGCCCATGGCGTCGCCCCCGAGGTTCGCCGCGTGGCCGACGAGCGGCGGCTGCGGGCCGTCGACGCCACCTGCCCGCTGGTGACCAAGGTTCACCTCGAGGCCATCCGCTATGCCAAGCAGGGCTATCACATCTTCCTGATCGGCCACGAGGGACATGACGAGGTGATCGGCACAATGGGCCAGGCACCGGGTGCCTTCACGCTGGTCGAGACGGCCGAAGCGGTCTCGGCGTTGCCCTTCGGCCCGGACGACAAGCTGGCCTACCTCACGCAGACGACGCTCTCGGTTGATGATGCCTCGCGGATCATCAACGCACTCAAGGCTCGGTTTCCGCAGCTCGTCGGACCGCCCAAGGACGACATCTGCTACGCGACGCAGAACCGGCAGGAGGCGGTGCGGCAGCTGTCCCGGGAAGCCCAGCTGGTGTTGGTGCTTGGCAGCCAGAACAGCTCCAACAGTCAGCGACTGGCCGAACTCGCCCGGGAGCAGGGCGTGGCAGCTCATCTGATCGACGGTGCCAACGAGATCGATCCGGCCTGGTTCACCGGCACTGAGACGGTGGTGATCACGGCAGGAGCCAGTGCCCCGGAGCGGGTGGTGCAGGACTGTGTGGCCTGGCTGCAGCAGCGGTTCGGCTCGACATTGTCCGGCGTGACCGTGGAAGAGCGAACAGTCCGCGAAGAGGATGTCTATTTTCCGCTACCGAAAGAAATCCGCTCGGCTGCCGCGGCCGTCCAGCTGCCGATGGGGTAGCCGCCCTCTCCCTCAGCGAAGACCGGTAGCAGTTGCTGTTCGCGAGCCCTCCGCTTCGGGGTGCCCACGCCCGCTCTCTGGACGTTCGCCTCGGCCATCCGGGCCTTCGCTCACTGCCTGTCCGCGGCGCTTCGCCCTTCAGGCTTCTTTTGCTTCCAGAGCCCGCTCGTGGGCATGGGCACCCCCTCGCTCATCAACGGCGTCGTGACGGATAAGGCCGGGGGCCCAAGCGACCGGCGGCGAACCTCGGCTTCGCCCCGTGTCGCCCTCAAGCGAAAATCGGAAGGATGCCAATCCTGTTCGGCACGGGATGTGCTGGCCCAGACGGCCGGTTTTTGGGGCTGTCTTAGAGAAGGGAACACCGACGTCCAGCGTGGGTCGGGGTGTCCGTGCCCTGTCGCCGGACACTCGCTGCGGCCCTCCAGGCCTTCGCTCGTTCGAAGCTGCCTGCGCTCCGCCATCCATGGCTCCGCCGACCAATCCGCCGCTGGCGGATCGGTGCCCGAGCTACGCCGGCTCTCAGGGCACGGGCACCCCTCCCGGAATATCGAGTGGGGATTTGAACCAGTACCGGGAGGCTCGGGGGTCGGCGAACGCTCGAGGAGTGTTGGGCGTATCCTCGCCCGACGACGAGACTTTCGCCGCCCCCGAGCCGGTGGTACACGCAGGACGGATGCGGCCTCACCCGCACATCCCGTGCCGAACACCATTGGCAGGATACCGATGTTTCGCGTGTATCTAGCTATGGATCTTCTTGTATCGGAACCGGTGCGGCTCGTCGGCGTCTGCACCGAGCCGTTCCTTGCGGCTGCGTTCATAGACCTCGAAGTTCCCCTCGCAGACGTGAACGTAGCCGTCCCCCTCGAAGGCGATGATGTGGGTTGCCAGCCGGTCGAGGAACCAGCGATCGTGGGTGATGACCACGACGCTGCCGGCAAAGTTCGTGATGCCTTCCTCGAGTGACCGCAGCGTATCGACGTCGAGGTCGTTGGTCGGCTCATCCAACAGCAACAGGTTGGCCCCGGCCCGCAGCAGCTTTGCCAGGTGAACCCGGTTGCGTTCACCGCCGGAGAGCGTGCCGACCTTCTTCTGCTGATCGGGCCCCATGAAGTTGAACTTGGCAACGTAGCTACGGGCATTGACCGTCCGCTTGCCGAGTTGGATGGTGTCATGGCCGCCTGAAATCTCTTCAAAAACGGTCTTCTCAGGGTCGAGGGCGTCGCGAGTCTGATCGACGTAGCCGATGTCCACCGTCCCACCGACTTTGATTTCACCGGCATCCGGCTCCTCCTGGCCGACGAGCATCCGAAAGAGTGTCGTCTTCCCGGCCCCATTGGGACCGATGATGCCGACAATGCCACCGGGCGGCAGCCGGAACGACAGGTTCTCAAACAGCAGCTTGTCGCCGAAGGCCTTCGAGAGCCCCTCGGCATCGATCACCTGGTCACCCAGCGGGCGGCTGGCGGGAATGGTGATCTCGGCATCGGTATCGCGGGCGGCGGCCTCTTCAGCAGCCAGCTTCTCGTAGGCGGCCATCCGGGCCTTGCTCTTAGCCTGCCGGGCCTTCGGCGACATCCGGACCCATTCCAGTTCCTTCGCCAGCGTCTTCTGCCGGGCCGAGGCCTGCTTCTCCTCAAGCGCCATTCGTGCCTGTTTCTGCTCGAGCCAGGCGGTGTAGTTGCCCTCGAAGGGAATGCCCCGGCCATGGTCGACCTCGAGGATCCACTTGGCAACGTTGTCGAGGAAGTACCGGTCGTGGGTGACAGCCACCACAGTGCCGGTGTAGTCGGCCAGGTAGTGTTCCAGCCAGAGGACGCTCTCAGCGTCGAGATGATTGGTCGGCTCATCGAGCAGGAGCAGGTCGGGCTTTTCCAACAGCAGCCGGCAGAGGGCGACCCGTCGGCGCTCGCCTCCCGACAGCTTCGTCACGCCCCAGTCCCCGGGTGGCAGGTTCATCGCATCCATGGCAATCTCGACCTGCCGGTCAAGATCCCAGAGGTTCTTGGCGTCAATCTCATCCTGCACCGCTGCCTGTTCAGCCAGCAGCTTCTCCATCTCGTCATCGTCGAGCGGCTCGGCAAACCGGGCATTGATCTCCTCGTACCGCCTGAGCACGGCTCGGGCCTGATCGACGCCGTCCAACACATTCTCAAAGACCGTCTTCTCGGGATCGAGTTCCGGCTCTTGCTCGAGGTAGCCGACGGTGAAGCCTTCCGCCAGCCGAGCCTCGCCCTCGTACTCCTTGTCGATGCCCGCCATGATTTTCATCAGCGTGCTTTTGCCGGCACCGTTGCGGCCAAGCAGGCCGATCTTGGCCCCCGGATAAAACGCCAGGTTGATGTTCTTCAGCAGTTCTCGCTGCCCGAACTTTTTGGTGAGGTCGGTGATCTGAAAAATGAACTGGGGACCCATCAAAACTCCTGCGAATCGCTGCCGACGACGAGAGGGCCGGCGGCAAAGGGATAGGGGACCGGCAACCGAAGAACCGACCGTTCCTCGGCATATCCTACCGCATCTGCCTCCGCGGTCACGAGGTGCCCGGCACTTCCGATGCGGGTCATTCCCTTGGCCGGAAACTGCCCAGTGCGGCAACGGCAGCCGCTCGTTGCAGGCCTTCGGTGCATCCACTACGATCGGACGGCGCACAACGTTTCCGACCGAGGAGCTGCATCGATGGCCCACTACGCTGACCCCGACGTACTCGTTTCGACCGACTGGGTGGCCGAACACCTGACTGATCCGACCGTCCGAATCGTCGAATCCAACGAGGACCGAGCCCTTTACACCCAGGGGCACGTTCCAGGGGCGGTCGAGATCGACTGGCAGGTCGACCTGCAGGACCAGACCATCCGCGACTACGTCGATCGGGCCGGCTTTGAAAAGATCTGCCGCGACAACGGCATCAGCAACGACACCACCGTTGTCTTCTACGGCGACAAGAACAACTGGTGGGCCTGCTACGCCTTCTGGGTGTTCAAGCTCTATGGGCACCCCAACTGCAAAATCATGAACGGCGGCCGCAAGAAGTGGCAGCTCGAGGGTCGTGAATGGTCGTCCGAGAGGGTTTCCTACCCGCCGGCCAGCTATACAGCTCCAGAACAAGACAAATCGGTGCGGGCCCTTCGGGACGATGTGCTCAAGCACCAGAAGGCAGGAAAGCCCCTCGTCGATGTCCGGAGCCCGGAAGAGTATTGTGGTGAGCGGCTGCACATGCCCGACTACCCCAACGAAGGTGCGCTGCGGGGTGGCCACATCCCTGGGGCGGTTAACATCCCCTGGCCGCTTTCTGTCAACGACGACGGCACGTTCAAATCAGCCCGTGAACTCGAGAAACTCTACTGCAAGGCCAATCACCTGAAGCGACGGAGCCCGACGATCGCTTACTGCCGGATTGGTGAACGATCGAGCCTGACCTGGTTTGTGCTCAAGTACCTGCTCGGCTTCGGGAACGTGAAGAACTATGACGGCTCTTGGATGGAGTGGGGCAACTGTGTCGGCGTCCCGGTTGTGAAGGGCTCGCTGCCGGAAGGTGGGGATCCGCCAGCAGCACCACACGCAGAAGCCTGATAACAGACTGTCCCTCTCCTGCACCCCCGGTTGCCCGGACATGCCCATGGATACGGTGAGCGATCGCATCGATCGGATCGTCGATGAGTTCGCGGACCTCGACGGCCGTGAGAAGCTGGAGCTGCTCCTTGACTTTGCCGGCCGGCTGCCCCCGTTGTCAGCCGACTATCAGGCCCGCAAGCAGCAGGAGGACCGTCGCGTGCACGAGTGCCAGACGGCAGTCTTTCTCTGGCCCGAGGTTTCTGACAGCGGCATGTCGTTGGTGGCCGAGGTGGCGGAAGAAGCACCGACGGTGAAAGGGTTTGTGGCCCTGCTCGCCGAGGCGGTCGCGGGCCGCCCGCAGGCCGAGGCCAATGAACTTGCCGACGACCTGCTCGACCGGATCGGTCTGGCCGAGGTTCTCGGCATGCTCCGCAGCCGTGGCCTCAGGGCCATCGTCGGTCGCGTCCGCCGGGAACTGCTGGCGGCCGCCTGAGCATGATGTGGCAGCTAACTTGGTTTTTGGAGGGCACCACGAAGGCACGAAGGA
>Ga0180432_10010944_pt1 | contig 10767 bp, 6 predicted proteins | sample SS_ome_10_FD_132414 | JGI IMG/M metagenome (GOLD analysis project Ga0180432, IMG submission 132414) | Hypersaline lake sediment archaeal communities from the Salton Sea, California, USA - SS_1_MS_2 metaG | ecosystem: Environmental > Aquatic > Non-marine Saline and Alkaline > Hypersaline >...
CACACCCTGTTGAGCCAGCGACTCAGACCAACGATTCCGCTGTCGCTCCACTCTCCGCCAAGATTCCAGGGGCCAACGAACATGAGGTACGCCCTGACCGTGTCCGCGCCAAGCTGGGAGACATACACGTCGGGCGCGACGACGTTGCCCCGCGACTTGCTCATCTTGCCGCCGCCATAGATGATTGTGCCCTGGTTGTAGAGGCGGGTGAACGGCTCGTCGAATTCCAGCACGCCCACATCCCTTAGAGCCTTTACGAAGAAGCGGGAATAGAGCAGATGCAGCACTGCATGCTCGGCACCGCCCGTGTAGAGGTCGACCGGCATCCAGTAGTTGAGCTTCTCCAGGTCGAACGGACTGTCCCCAACCGCCGGACTGGCGAACCGGAGAAAATACCAGTTCGAGCACATGAACGTGTCCATCGTGTCGGTCTCTCGCCTGGCGGGGCCGCCGCACTTCGGGCAGGTGGTGTTGACGAACGCCTCGTGATACTTGAGAGGTGATTCTCCCGTGGGCTTGAATTCGGCGTCCGGTGGCAAGAGCACGGGCAAGTCTTCCTCGGGCACCGGCACAACGCCACACGAGTCGCAATACACCATCGGGATCGGGGCGCCCCAGTAGCGCTGGCGCGATATGAGCCAGTCGCGGATCTTGTACGCGACTGTCCGCTTGCCCCAACCGTCCCTCTCCATCCTGTCGCATATCGCCTGGAACCCTTCGTCCGCCGGCAGGCCATTGAAGTCGTCGCCCGAGTTGACCAGGTGGCCATCGCTGATGTAGGCCTCTTCGAAGGGCTCCCCGTTCCAATCGGGAGGAGCGATGACCACGCGAATCGGGAGCCCGAACTTGGTGGCGAATGCGAAATCGCGCTCGTCATGTGCGGGCACGCCCATGACCGCCCCGGTGCCGTACGTCGCGAGGACGTAGTCGGTTATCCATATCGGGACACGCTCACCGGTGAGCTTATTGATGACGTACGAACCCAGGAACACGCCTGTCTTTTCACGGCCGAGAGCAGTCCGCTCGTAGTCGGCCTGACGCCGACACCACTCCACGTAGGCCTCGACTTCAGCGCGGCGCTCGGGGACCGTGAGGTCCTTGACGAGCGGGTGCTCAGGGGAGAGGAGGAAGAACGTCACGCCACCGAGAGTGTCCGGACGTGTGGTGAACACACGTATGTCGGAGACGTCACCGATCGGCTCCTCCAGCTCGAACGACACCTCGGCCCCTTCACTACGGCCTATCCAATTCGACTGAATGGTCTTAATCCGCTCAGGCCATTGGATGTTGCTGAAGTCCAGAAGTTCGTCGGCGTACTTCGTGATGCGGAAGAACCACTGCTCCATGTCACGCTTGGTGACCATGGCGCCACAGCGTTCGCATTCGCCCTCGCCGACTACCTGCTCGTTGGCAAGTACCGTCTGACACTGAGGGCACCAATTGACAGGCGCATATCCACGATACGCAAGCCCTGCCTCGTGCAACTTGAGGAAGAACCACTGAGTCCAGCGGTAGTACTCGGGCTGACAACTGACCAGCTCCCTGCTCCAGTCGTAGATGGCCCCCATCGTCCGGAGTTGCGTGCGCATCCTTTCGATATTGGCCATGGTCCACTGGTAGGGGTGGATGCCGTGCTTGATTGCAGCATTCTCTGCAGGGAGCCCGAATGCGTCGAAACCCATTGGGTGAAGCACGTTGTACCCCTGCATCCTCTTGAAACGGGCTCGTACATCGGAGGGCGCCATCGCGTACCAATGTCCGATGTGCAGATCGCCTGAAGGATACGGAAACATCGTCAGGGCGTAGTACTTGGTCCGGTCGTCTGTCTCCACCACCTCATAGAGGTGGTCATCAGCCCACCTCGCCTGCCACCTGGGTTCGATTTCTTGCGGGACGTACTTGCTGGTCATAACCTTGCATTTTAGACGAAGGCGGGTACCTATGGGAAGCTGAGCGAAAACACCCGCGAATCGATACGTGTCCACAGAAGCCTGACACCACATCCGGTGCTAAAATCAATTCACTCTACAAACAATCGTGAGGGGCAGCGATGAACGTGAACAAGCTTACCGAGAAGGCACGAGAGGCGCTCGTGGAGGCGCAGAACGAGGCGGAGCGCCGAGGGAATCCCCAGGTTGAACCCGAGCATCTGTTGGTGACCCTTGTACAACAGGAGGCGGGCGTCGTGCCGCAAGTCTTGCTGCGCATCGGGGCAAATCCCGCAGACGTGGGGAGTCGGGCCGAAGCGCTTGTGAGCCGACTCGCGAAGGCCCAAGGCGCTACGCAGGTCTACCTGTCACGTGAACTCAGCACGACGCTCGACAGAGCTGAGAAGGAGGCTACCGGGTTTAAGGACGAATACACGAGCACTGAGCACATGCTTCTAGCCATGACGGACGCGTCGGCTGGTGCAGTGTCGAAGCTGCTTCGCGACACGGGCGTCAACCGCGATGCAATACTCCGAGCGCTGACAGGGATACGCGGAGGACAACGGGTGGTCGACCAGAACCCGGAGGACAAGTACGAAGCGCTGGCGAAGTACGGTCGCGACCTGACCGAGGTGGCCCAGAGAGCCAAGTTGGACCCGGTGATTGGCAGGGACGAGGAGATCCGCCGCGTGGTGCAGGTGCTATCGAGGCGGACGAAGAACAATCCCGTGTTGATAGGTGATCCCGGTGTGGGGAAGACAGCGATAGTGGAAGGGCTGGCCCAGCGTATCGTCCGCGGGGACGTTCCCGAGGGACTGAAGAACAAGCGCATCGTTGCTCTGGACATGGGAGCGCTTGTGGCAGGAGCGAAATACCGGGGCGAGTTCGAGGAACGCCTCAAGGCGGTACTCAAGGAAGTGCAGCAGTCGGAAGGCAGGATAGTACTGTTCATCGACGAGCTCCACACCGTCGTAGGAGCTGGCGCCGCCGAAGGGGCGATGGACGCCTCAAACATGCTGAAACCGATGCTTGCGAGGGGAGAACTGCACTGTATCGGCGCAACGACCGTAAACGAGTACAGGAAGCACATCGAGAAAGACGCGGCGCTCGAGCGCAGATTCCAGCCTGTCCTCGTTGGCGAGCCCACGGTGGAAGACACTATCTCCATCCTGCGTGGTCTCCGCGAGCGCTATGAGGTTCATCACGGCGTGAGAATCAAGGACTCGGCAATAGTCGCGGCGGCTGTTCTATCGAACCGCTACATCAGTGACCGTTTCCTGCCTGACAAGGCTATCGACCTTATCGATGAGGCAGCCTCGAAGTTGCGGACGGAAATCGACAGCGTTCCGGCAGAGCTTGACGAGGTACAGCGGAGGACAACTCAGCTGGAAGTGGAAAGAGAAGCCCTGAAGAAGGAGACAGACAAGGCATCCCGCGAGCGGTTGGCGACCATGGAGAAGGAACTCGCCGACATGCGTGAGGAGAGCACACGCCTGCGAGCCCAGTGGCAACAAGAGAAAGAGAGTATTCAGGCGCTTCAGCAACTGAAGGAACGGCTTGAGCAGTTGAGAGTGGACATAGAGAACGCCGAGCGCGCCGGAGACCTGGCCAAGGCGGCGGAGATGAAATACGGCACGCTGGTGTCTCTCGAGAAAGAAGTCCACGAACGAGAAGAGCAGCTGACTTCCGCGAAGGAGAGCCAGCTACTCAAGGAAGAGGTGGACGAGGAAGATATCGCCGAGGTGGTCGGTCGTTGGACAGGCATACCCACAAGCCGCTTGCTGGAAGGTGAAGTGCAGAAGCTACTGCGGATGGAGGAGCGCCTGCACGAGCGGCTGGTAGGGCAGGACCAGGCAGTGGTGGCGGTATCGAACGCCGTTCGGCGCGCGCGGGCAGGTCTGCAGGACCCTAACAGGCCCCTTGGCAGCTTCATCTTTCTCGGACCGACCGGTGTTGGCAAGACCGAGTTGGCGCGCTCGCTGGCCGAGTTTCTTTTCGACGATGAACGCTCGATGATCCGCCTCGACATGTCCGAGTACATGGAGAAGCATACGGTCGCGAGGCTTATAGGTGCACCGCCCGGATACGTTGGCTACGAGGAAGGAGGCCAACTGACCGAAGCTGTGAGGCGTCATCCGTACGCCGTTGTCTTGCTGGATGAGATTGAGAAGGCCCACCCCGACGTATTCAACGTGCTGCTGCAGATACTCGACGATGGCAGACTGACGGACGGACAGGGCCGCACGGTCGACTTCAAGAACACCGTCCTCATCATGACGAGCAACATAGGCAGTCAATGGCTGGTGGCTTCTGTGTCCGCTCCGGAAGAGGAAGCGGCGAAAGAACGTGTTCTCGACGATCTCCGCGCCAGTTTCCGGCCGGAGTTCCTGAACCGCGTGGACGAGGTAATCGTATTCAACAGGCTGGATGAGGAACAGATTGCCCGGATAGTGGACCTGCAGTTCGCGGTACTGCAGCGCCGACTCGCCAGCCGGCGCATAAAGGTGTCGCTGGACGACAGCGCGCGAAGTCTGCTTGTGCGTGAAGGCTTCGACCCTGCATACGGCGCTCGGCCGCTGAAGAGAACGTTGCAACGGATGGTACTCGACCCGTTGGCGGTCAAGGTGCTGGAAGGTGAGATAGTCGAGGGAGACAGCCTGTTGGTCACCACGATTGACGGCAGCGCGATTGCTTTCAAGAAGGCAGAGCCCGAATAGCCTTCGAAGACCGTGTAGGGGCAGCATGTCCGGCTGACGCCACCGCTACACACTCGAAGCTCGGTGATTTCAGCACGCAGGCGCGGGAAGGTGCTCGTGCATGGCAATGAGGGTGGCCGGGGAGATGGCCGCCTGTCCCCATCATTCATAACGTAGTACAGTTAGGTATGGTACTCGAATCCGCCTGCAACCGCGACGTTTCGGCGAGATGCCGGGGGAGCGATAAGGAAAGCCTACACGAAGGGAGTCTGCAGTGATGACGTCAGCCGACTTGACCACGAGGTGCATCAATACCATCCGATTCCTCGCAGTCGATGCGGTGCAGGCAGCGCGTTCCGGCCATCCCGGCGCACCGTTGGGCGCGGCCGCCATGGCCCACGTCCTTTGGGAGCGGTTCCTACAACACAATCCACTCAATCCCGCATGGGCAAATCGAGACAGATTCGTCCTCTCGGCCGGCCACGCGTCGGCACTGCTCTACGCATTGCTCTACCTCACCGGATATGACCTGAGCCTCGATGACATCAAGTCTTTCCGCCAATGGGGTAGCCGAGCGGCAGGCCATCCCGAGAGGGGACTCGCGCCCGGCGTGGAGACCACGACAGGCCCGCTGGGACAGGGACTAGCCAATGCGGTGGGGATGGCAATCGCGGAGAGATGGCTCGCGGCGAAGTACAACCGTCCCGAACATGACATCATCGACCACCGAACCTACTGCATCGTCTCGGACGGCGACCTGATGGAAGGGATATCGAACGAGTCCGCATCACTCGCGGGCAATCTGCGACTGGGCAGGCTCATCGCCCTGTACGACTCCAACAGCATCTCCATCGAGGGCAGCACGGAATCAACATTCACTGAAGACGTGGCCGGTAGGTTTGCCGCACTGGGGTGGCACGTGGTCGGCCCTGTTGACGGACTCGCCCCCGAGAAAGTGCAGAGGGCAATTGAAGAGGCCATTGCGGAGACGGACAGACCATCGCTGGTCGTATGCCGGACCATTATCGGATATGGCAGCCCCAACAAGTCCAATAGCGCGGCGTCTCATGGAGAGCCGCTGGGAGAAGAAGAAACGAGGCTCACCAAGGCTGCGCTCGGATGGGACTATCCCGAACCATTTACCATTCCAGAGGACGTGCTGACTCACTTCAGAAAGGCGACGGACAGGGGGATGAATGCCGAGGGACTATGGAAGCGGCAACTCGAGGAATACAGGGCCGCGTATCCCTCGGAGGCAGGCCAGCTCGAGCGCGATCTGAGCGACGCACTGCCCGATGGATGGGAGCAGTTGCTGGATTCAGTCTCACTTGACGACAAGCCTATCGCCACCAGGTCCGCAGGTGGCAAGGCGCTGAACGCGCTGGCCTCGGGCGTGGGCATCCTGCTCGGGGGGAGCGCCGACCTGGCTCCGTCCAACAAGACGGAAATCGTCGGTGGAGGCGACTACTCTCCTGCGAACTATGCGGGCCGCAACCTGCACTTTGGCGTTCGAGAGAACGCGATGGGTTCTATCGCCAACGGCATCGCGCTGCACGGGGGAGCCATCCCCTACACTGCGACGTTCCTCGTGTTCTATGACTACATGCGGCCTGCAGTCCGCCTGGCAGCGCTGATGGGGATTCACGTCGTGTTTGTGTTCACGCATGATTCGATAGGGGTGGGTGAGGACGGCCCGACGCATCAGCCGATCGAACAGGTACTCGGCCTTCGCTCAGTGCCGAATCTCACCGTGATACGGCCCGCCGATGGTGCCGAGACGGTGGAGTCCTGGCGGTACGCCATGACCAACAAGGCCGGACCTACCGCTCTCGTGCTGACGCGGCAGAACCTGCCACCCATCGACCGAACTCACGGTGCCATGGCCTCGCACCTTCAGAAGGGAGCGTACGTGGCATATGAGCCAGACGTGGCGCCAGCGGCCTTGCTGATAGCAACCGGCTCCGAGGTTCACATCGCGATGGATGCCGCGCTCATTCTGAAGGACAAAGGGGTTCCGACACGGGTGGTATCCATGCCCTCGTGGGAGCTGTTTGAACAACAGCCTTCCGACTATCGCGACTCGGTCCTTCCTCCTTCGCTGGTGCATCGAGTCTCTGTCGAGGCAGGTACGACGATCGGGTGGCACCGATACGTGGGAGACAAAGGGACCGCGATAGGGATCGACCATTTCGGCAGCTCGGCGCCGGGCGAAGAGCTGTTCCGACGATACGGATTCACCGCAGAGCGAGTGGTCTCAGCGGTCACGACCCTCATGGAAGGAGACGTAGAATGAGACTTCAGGTGGCGATCGGTGCCGACCACGGCGGGTTCGAATTGAAGCAGGAACTGATGCGACGCCTTGGTGACAATGTCGCACTACTGGACATGGGCGCCTACGAGTTCGATTCGAACGACGACTACCCGGACTATGTCTTCGCCGTGGCGCAGGCCGTGGCAAGCGGTGATGCGGACAGAGGTATTCTGCTGTGCGGGAGCGGGGTTGGAGCGTGCGTCGCCGCAAACAAGGTGCCGGGCGTACGGGCGGCCGTGTGCCACGATACCTATTCCGCCCACCAGGGAGTCGAGCATGATGACCTCAACGTCCTGTGCCTCGGTGCGAGAGTCATCGGCGTCGAAGTGGCGACTGAACTCACCGTGGCGTTCCTGATGGCTCGTTTCACAGGCGAAGAGCGGCACCTACGGCGGCTTGAGAAGGTCAAGTCGATGGAGGCCGCTTGGAGCACTGGCGAGGTGAAGGGACCCGAGATGATTGAGGGAGCAGAGCACGGAGACAACGAACCCGGTGACGAAGACGACATCGAACCCGCTGCGTTGCCGGAGGATGGCGACGAGCAGGAACTGGAGCAGTAGTAGCGGGAGGTGCACCATGGCCAGCGAATACGAGAACGGAGCCTTTTTGCCCCACAGTGTCCGCAGGTCGGTGGAGGGCTGTCTCGAGGAGTTGGAGAACCTGCGATTCGTCGAGAGGATCTGGCGTCAGGATGAGACGCTGTGGGCCTCGAACCAGGCAGAGACGCGCCAGCGACTCGGGTGGCTTGACGCGCCCAAGACCATGCTGGCGTCCGAAGACTCCTGGAAGTCGTTCCAATCTGAACTACTGTCGGCGGGATTCCGACACGCCGTTCTTCTTGGCATGGGCGGCAGCAGCCTCGGCGCCGAGGTTCTGAACCAGGTGCTGGCTGCCGGTACGGAGCAGACACGGCTTCATGTTCTCGACTCAACACTCCCCGAGTCTGTTCGGGCGGTCGAGTCCAGCGTGGACATCAGAAGGACTCTGTTCATCGTGTCGTCGAAGTCCGGAAGCACCGTCGAGCCCAATCTGCTCTATGACTACTTCCGGGGTGTGGTGGAGGAGGAATCCGGCGCAGCACAGGCAGGAGGGCACTTCGTCGCGATCACCGATCCGGGCACTTCCCTGGAGCGCATGGCGGTCACGCATGGGTTCAGACGGATCTTCACGAACCCCTCCAACATCGGTGGACGCTACTCGGTGCTGTCACTATTCGGACTTGTGCCCGGTGCAGTTCTCGGTATCGACAATCGCCTTCTTCTCGAGAGAGCGATGCAGATGTCCGAAGGATGCGGGCCGGGCCAATCTGGCGTGAAGAACCCGGGCGTTGAACTGGCAGCGTACATGGTGGGATGCCAGCGAGTTGGCAGGGACAAGCTCACACTGGTCGCGTCGCCCCGAGTCGCCAGCTTTGGACTGTGGGCGGAACAACTCATCGCGGAGAGCACGGGCAAGGAGGGCACAGGCATTATCCCGGTGGTAGCTGAGCCATTCCTCTCGCCCGAGTCGTACGCCACTGACCGCGCCTTCGTTTACCTGCGGCTCGATGGGGATGCCAACGAGGGATCGGACAGCCAAATCAGCGCGATTGAGGACGAAGGGCTCCCCTGCATGACGATACATCTTAGCGACGCGTACGAGATTGGCAGTGAGTTCTTCAAGTGGCAATTCGCGACCGGTGCCGCCGGCTGCCTTCTCGGCATCAATCCGTTTGACCAGCCGGACGTCCAGAGCGCCAAGGACGCTACGAATCGCGTACTGCGACACCATGAGGAACACGGCACCCTGCCCGACCCGCCCGAGACACAGTCCGTCCACGCGATTATGGAGTCCTTCTCTGCCGGAACGTACCTTGCCATAATGGCCTATGTCCGGGAGACAGACGCGAGCAACGCAGCGTTCGCGGAGTTTCGCCGGCGTATCGGAGACCGACACTGCATCTGCACGACGCTCGGATACGGCCCGCGTTTTCTGCATTCGACCGGACAACTCCACAAGGGAGGCCCGGATACTGGCTCATTCCTGCAGCTAGTGAGTGTCCACGATGATGACGTGCAGATTCCCGGACATCCATACACCTTTGGCACCGTCGCTGACGCCCAGGCGCTCGGCGATCTTGAAGCATTGAAGACACTGGGCCGAAACGTCGCGAGGGTGACATTGCCCGATGACAGCGAGCAGTCGCTCGCAGAGGCGCTTGGCGCACTGGCATAGGACGTAGCGATCTCACTTTGGGGAAATCGGGAAGATGGCAGGCTCGCTTGATCAGGCGGTTGAAGCAAGCTGGCTCAATCGGCGATAGCTGGCAGCCGGGTCGGGGGCGCGGAAGATAGCGCTCCCCACGCAGATAGTATCGAAGCCGGCACGCGCAACGTTGACCAGGTTGCCTTCTTTGATGCCACCGTCGATGCCCAGTTCCAGATCGGGATACACTCGTCTTACCGCCAGAGCCTTGTCCAGCACCTCCGGCACGAAGGCAGCGCCGTAGTAGCCCGGGTACACTGACATGATGAGCAGGCTGTCCACGAGGGGAAGAACTGCATCGACAGCCGAGACCGGAGTATCGGGGTTGATCGCGACGCCGATGCCGATGCCCAGGCTCCGCGCCCGGGCAATCACATCACCGGGGTCGTCGTCCGACTCGATGTGAAAGATGACTCTCGTCGCACCGACTCCCAAGAAAGCACGGAGGTAGTTCAATGGGTCCGCGACCATGAGGTGGGCCTCCCACTTGAAGCCGATTGAACACTCCGCAAGGTCATCAGCAGATATGCTGGTGGAATCCACAAAACGCCCATCCATAATGTCCACCTGCACGAACGGTGCGAAGTCATTGGCAATATCCACCATGCGCTCCAATTCGTTGCGGTCGCTGGTGAGCAAGGCAGGAACCACGCGGACAACCGACATCAGAGAATCCCCCGTGAGAAGACACGGCCAGGCGCGGCATTCATATGCGTAGACTGCCACAGCTTCCGGCTGGTGATTCTCAGCATGTCGCCTTCAGATGCTGAAGCTGAACAGGTAGTCGATGAGTAGTCGAGGACTTGAGGAGGAGAAATCATGGTGGAGCTGATGGGATTCGAACCCACTACCTTTTGACTGCCAGTCAAACGCTCTCCCGATTGAGCTACAGCCCCACGGGCCCTGCCAAATATACCGTATGACCGCCGTGTGATACAAGTCAGACTGCGTACCCCACCCATTGCAGAATCGTCTTCATGCCGAAGTAGCCGAGATACGCAAGAAGGATGTTCTTCAGTGTTCGGCCCAGGAACGTGTAGAAGAAGAATCTTCCGATGCGCACACGGAGGACGCCCATCCACACTGCGAAGGGATAGTAAATGGGATTCACAAGGGCGGCCATGATGAACATCGCCTTTGAACCGTGCCGCTGCATCAGTTGAGAGAATCTGTCCTGAAGCTGTCCCTCAACCAGGAGCGCGCGTCCTCCGTAGCCGGTGAGGTAGGCCCCCACGGCTCCTGTCGCTTCGCCAAGACCTGCGACAACTCCCACCACGGCAGGGTGAAGCACGCCGCCCAGCGTGAACGTGATAACCGCGCCCATTCCAGGAAGGACGAATGTGCCAGTCGCAAGGATGTTGATAATGAAGCACCCGAGATAGCCCCAATGGGATATCCTGTCCACGAAGGACTGATGCTGGATAATCAGGATACAGAGAACGACCGTTGCACAAACTGAGAGTGCGGCAAGGAGCGGTTCCCGTCTTGAGGTCTTCCTCTCCACGAGAGGGCATTATACGCTAACAGGCAGCATCACACGAAGGGCCCGCGTGATGCCACCTGCCGGGGACTAAGGCTCAATCTTGGA
>Ga0180432_10010945_pt1 | contig 10767 bp, 9 predicted proteins | sample SS_ome_10_FD_132414 | JGI IMG/M metagenome (GOLD analysis project Ga0180432, IMG submission 132414) | Hypersaline lake sediment archaeal communities from the Salton Sea, California, USA - SS_1_MS_2 metaG | ecosystem: Environmental > Aquatic > Non-marine Saline and Alkaline > Hypersaline >...
CGAGGACCTGCATTTTGTGGGCGACGGTGGCCTTGACGGCGTCGCAGTCTCCGATCCGAAGCTTATCGCATTAGCAGCAAGGACGGCAACGAGACAGGGATGATGCGGGGGTCTCGGATTTCCACGTGATCCAGCATCGTGACGAGAATGCCGAACGGCGCGTTGTAGTGGGCCTTTTCGAGGAACGAGCGCAAGCCGAGGGTGTCCGTCAGCGGGTCAATGCGCCGTCGGTACTTCACCTCGAGAGGGATCCGCTTATCGCCGATCGTGAGGATGTAATCCACTTCCGGCTCGGCGCCTCGAGCGGGGAAATGCGCGAGGTCCAGGTTGGGAATGTCGGCAAGGAAGGCCCCGACGACGCTTTCGGCGATATGACCGGCCAGGTCGCTCAGATGCGAGGCCTTTTCGAGGTCCGTTGCGTCGAGAGGAACAACCTCCTCAAGCCAGCTCGCGCGAAGGCCATGGTCGACGATGCAGATCTTCGAGTTGCCTTTGCGCCGCTTCAGCCGGAGCTCGAGGGGACGCGCAAGCCGCAACAGAAGCGCGCCTTCCAGGAACCGGAAGTAGCTCAGGATCCGTTGCCAGGCAACGTTCGCCTGGAGCGCCTGGCGCAGTTCCGTCACGAAGATCGCTTGACCGGGGGCCTGACCGGTGTAACGGCAGGCAAGGCGGAACACCGCTTCGAGGAGTTCCGGGTCACGCTTGCGGCCGACATCCCCGAGCCGCAAATCGTGCTGAATCACCCGCCGGATGACGGTCTCGTTCAACTGGTCAGCAACTTTCGCCCATTCCAGCTCGGGTCGCGCGTGCCCGATCGGGTAGCCTCCTCGCTCCGAGAAGGCGCGGAAGGCCTGGTCACGCATCTCGAGGTGTGCGTGACCGTGCGCAGAGACCTCGTGCCAGAACTCAGCGTTGAGAAAACTCTTCAACCCGTTGGGCGGCAGCAAGGGCGTCAGCGCCTCGCCGAACCGCAAAGCCGCGATCTCCCTGAGCAAGAGGGTTCCCAGGTCAAGTGATGTGATGCGCCCCGCGAGGCTGTCTCGTCCTGATTCAATCCGAAGGGCCGAGCTGCCGGTTACCGCGGCGTGTACTGTGTTGTGGTCCACGAGCATCTTGAGCTGAGGGGCCCAGTCCTTCAAGTTTTGCGCTTCGTCCAGGAAGATGTACGCCGGCTCGGACCGGTGCGCCGCCTCGTTGAGCGTCTCTCCGAGGACGCAGTTTTGATACCAACGGGAGATCTCCAGGATAGGTTCTTTGAGGGCGCGGAAGGGCTTGAGGTCCTCGAACTGCACGCGCAGGACGCGTCGGGGCGCAACAGCCTTCTCTCGGATCAGGTACTGGATCGCCTGCTCCTGAAGGGTGGTTTTACCGACTTGTCGAGCGCCCTTGAGGACGACGGCCGGCGCAAGACCGGAATGGAGCTTGTCGAGCAGGACATCGAACGCCCAGCGACGGTAAGCGGGGAGCTTCGGGCCCGGTTTGCCCTCCCACCACGGGTTCATGTCGCGGAGGTAGGCCTCAAGCTCTGGACGGATACTGAGCTTGCCGAAAATGTCAGGCGCCTTGTCCTTCACCGGATGCTCCAATGCAGCCCACGGCCTGTAGTCTATCTCCGGCCTGCTAGGCGGGCAAGCGGCATCTACTACCCGATCACGGCTTTGGCTTTGCCGGCGCAGCCGAGGACCTGCATTTTGTGGGCGACGGTGGCCTTGACGGCGTCGCGGCCGGGGCCGAGGTACTTGCGGGGGTCGAAGGGGAACTCGGGCCGGTTGCCCTTGCCGCTTTTGCGGAGCCACTGCCAGAGCGCGTCGTTGGATTCGCCCCACACCTTGAGGATGGAGGCGGTCAGGGCGAGGCGGAGGTCGGTGTCGATGTTGACCTTGCACACGGCCATCTTGGCGGCGCGCGCGATGGCCTCCTCGGGTACGCCCATGGACTTGGGCATCTGCTCCCAGTTGGTCTCGCCGGCGGTGCGGCACAGGTCGGCGTTGTGCTGGTCGAGGACGGCGTACTTGTTGATGGCGGCGATGAAGTCGGCGGGCACCGATGAGGAGCCGTGCATGACGAGGGGCGTGCCCGGGATTTTTTGGGCGATTTCCTCGATGCGGTCGAAGGCGAGCTTGGGTGCGGTCTTGAACTTGTAGGCGCCGTGGCTGGTGCCGATGGCGACGGCGAGCGAGTCGCAGCCGGTTTCCTTGACGAACTGCTCGGCCTCGTCGGGGTCGGTGAGGAACTTTTCGATGTCCTCCTCGGCGACGCCGACGACGTCCTCCTCGATGCCGCCGAGCATGCCGAGCTCGGCCTCGACGCAGATGTAGGGGGCCTTGCTGTGGGCGTAGTCGGCGATCTTCTTCGTTTTGGCGATGTTCTCCTCGAGCGGGAGCTTGGAGCCGTCGAACATGACGGACGTGTAGCCTTCGTCAATGCACGTCATGGCGGTGTCGTAGTCGCCGTGATCGAGGTGGATGGCGGTCGGGACCTCGGGGGCTTCCTCGGTCGCGACGTCGATAAGCGCGCGCAGGTACTTCATGTTGGCGTACTTCCGGGCGCCGCGTGAGATCTGGAGGATGAGGGGCGACTGCTGCTCCTTGGCGGCCCAGATGATGCCCTGGAGCAGCTCCATGTTGTTGACGTTGAACGCGCCGACGGCGAAGCCGCTCTTGTGGGCGACCTTGAACATCTTGACGGTGTTGACGATGGGCATAACGTGGCTCCTTGTACTCGATGGTGTCCGGCGGCAGTCTCCATGGGCCGCCATGCAAGGCACGCATCATACCAAAACGCGAGCCGCCGGCTCATCCTCTTTTCTAGCAGGTTGTTTAGAAACCATGTTGGGGCCGAGAACCGGCCATTCGCTCCGGAATGTTTCTGTCGCCCCTATGGGGCTCAAGGGTTCGTTTTTCTCGTCGTGAACCTGGGGCTTACGCCCCAGGCTACCGCCTGCCGGGCCTCCGGCCCTTTCCGTCGGGCAACTCGGAGTTAATGCGTTTTTCAGCAGCCTGCTAGGTGAGGAGCTTCAGGGCCAGGTAGGCGGCGGCGACGGTGGCGGCGCCGATGGCGGTGCCGAGGAGGCACTCCCAAAGCGTGTGACGCCTGCGGTAGAGGCGTGCCCACGTGAGGGCCGCAAGCCCTGCCACCGCAACGGGCACGAACACCGGCCGCACGATGAGCAGCGCGCCGGCGAGCGCGGCCATGGCGGCACAGTGCACGCTCGGCTTCGTCACCAGCGTCGTGAGCGCGATCGCACCCAGGCAGGCGCCGTAGGCGGCCATGAGGACGAGCAAGGGCAGCGGGGCACCCACGAGCGCGAGCACGGCCCAACCGACGGCGGCGACGCCCGCGCACGCGGCGAAGAAGGCCGGGCGGTCGCGGCGCTCGGCGATGTGCACGTCGGCGAGGCCTTTCCAGCGGGCGCGGACGACGGCGAGCACTGTGCCGAAGGCGCTTCCGAATAGCAGCGTCAGGGCAAAGAATCCGGCCGCGCGCCACCCCGACTCGAACCGCCACGTGATCAGCGCCAACGCCGCGGTCGCCGTCAGTGCCGGCGTCATGGCTGCCGACAGCGCAAGCGCAAGCCGGGCGGCGATGACGCCGCGTTCCTCATCTTTGACGGGAATCTCCACGTTTCTCTTCCGAACTCCGAGACACGTTGGCGCGGGCGGGTCGTTCAGTTCATGCTGGACGTGGACGACGCGCCCGCGTGTTCAGCCGACAATGATCTCCTCCAGCGAGCGTTTCGGCACGTGATGGGTCCCCTCGCTGTCCCGCCAGTAGCGGATGTCGCCCGAGGGACCAACGGGGTCAACCACGACGGTCTCCCTCGGCTTTCCGAGCGCCAGCACGAGGAGGACCTCGTAGCGGTCCGCGATTCCGAGGGCTGTGCGCAAGCCGGTGCGATCTATCGAGCCGACCATGCAGCCGCCGAGGCCCTTTTCGGCGGCACCCAGCAGGATGCTCTGGGCCGCGATCCCATGATCGCACCCGAAGGACCGGGCGATCTGCGTGTCGCCGAGGACGACGATGTACGCCGACGGCCGTTCGCCTTCCGCGGGGCCGTCCCAGTCCTCGAGGTACCCGGCCCAGACGAGATGGGGGAAGATCGCCGCGTTCCGCTGTGGGTCGCACGACAGAATGTACTTGAGCGGCTGGAGGTTCGCCCCCGACGCCGAGCATCTGGCGAGATCCACGAGTTCTCTGAGCGTTTCTGTCTCGACGCGGTGCTTCTCATGGAACCGCCGGTAGCTCCTGTTGCGCAAGACGAGTTCCTTGATCATCCTAGTCTCCCGGGCGCTCGGCAGGCGCCTCGTTCGGTGTCTCCCCATCTTTTCCGTCAGGTTCCTGATCGCCGGCTCGCGCCGTCTCCCATACCCCCTCGATCGGCCGGCCGCAGTGCTTGCAGGCGCCGTTCGTGATGTCGTTGCGGATCACGAAGAAGCCGCGGCGCTCGACGAGGAGCTCGCGGCACTTGGGGCAGTAGGTGTTTGCCGAGCCGGGCACCTCGTCTAGGGCGACGTTGCCGACGTAGACGTAGTGCATCCCGGCGTTGAGGGCCACCTCGCGCGCGGCGCGCAGCGTGGCGACAGGCGTAGGCGGCAGGTGACTGAGCTTGTGCTGGGGCATGAATCGCGAGAAGTGCATCGGGTGGCCGGGGCCGATCTCTTTGATAAGCCAGCGGCACATGCGCTCGATCATGCGCATGTCGTCGAGGTAGGTGGGGACGAGGAGCGTGGTGACCTCGAACCAGACGCCCTTGTCGCGCAGTGTCCGGAGCGTGTTGAGGATCGGCTTCAGGTGGCCGGCGTTGAGCCGGTTGTAGATCTCTTCGTCATAGCTCTTGAGGTCCACGTTCGCCGCGTCAATGACCTTGCAGAGCTGCTCAAGTGGTTTCCGGTTGATGTAGCCGTTGCTGACCCAGACGTTCTTGAGGCCGTGCTCGTGCGCAAGCATGCCGGTGTCGTACATGTACTCGTAAAACGCGACGGGCTCGGAGTAGGTGTACGCGATGGAGGTGCAGCCGCTTTCCTTGGTCAGCTCGACGACCTTCTCGGGCGGCAAGTCGACGTTGACGACGTCCTCGGGCCGGCTCTGGGAGATTTCCCAGTTCTGGCAGTTGAGACAGCGCAGGTTGCAGCCGGCGGTGGCGATCGAGAACGCGCCGGTCTGCGGCAGGAAGTGCATGAGGGGCTTCTTCTCGATCGGGTCCACGTGCACGGCGCACGGGTTGCCGTAGGCGATGGTGTAGAGCGTGCCGTCCATGTTGACCTTGACCCGGCACGCGCTGCGGTCGCCCGGCGCAAGGATGCAGTTGTTGGGGCAGAGCTTGCAGTTGACGTTGCGACCGAGCTTGAGGTAGTGCATGGCCTCGCGCGACCACTTCCACAGCGTCTTGGGCGCGTCGCCCTTGAACACGCCGGTGAGGCGCTTGTCCCGGCCCGCCGAGGCGAAATAGCCCACGGCCGAGCCGACGGCGCTCAGACCGGCGAAGCCGAGGGCGCAGTACTTGATCGCGTCGCGGCGCGAGACCTTGCGCGGCGGCTGCCTGGGCGCCTCGTCGAGGGTTTCAATGTTGCCGGGTTTGTCGCTCACTTGACCTGCTGCAGGATCTCTCGCAGAGGCGCAGAGCTCGCAGAGAGGATATGTCGTTCGATCGGGTCTCTGCGTGCTCTGCGCCTCTGCGAGAGGATTCCTTTATCGTTCACTTGATCCAGCCCCAGCGGCGGAAGGACAGGTACCAGGTGATGGTCGCATGTACCAGGAAGAGGCCGATGACGGGCCACCTGAGCGTGGTGTGAATGCGCCACCCGGTCTCGGGTGAGAACAACCTGTCGAAGCCGTACCGGCCGGTCATCGCGAGGCCCGACATGATGAGCAGCGCGACGACGAAGAACAGGATGTAGCCGGAAATCCTCGTCGTCTTGTACAGGTACCAGTTCACCGAGTGTTTCGCCATGGGTCTTTCCTCAGGATCTCGCGGCTAGAGTTCGACGGAAATCGATGAAATCCTCTTGCGGTGCCCGTGCTCATCTTGCTTGACGAAGGCAAAGTTGGCCGACTCTACTGCGGCCCCGCGCGGCTCTTCGGTTCTGTTGAGGTGTTGCGCCAGCACAACAACGTACCTAGCTGTGTCGAAAGGTCGATCCGCCGTGGCGAAGTCGAGAAAGACGTTGTATTGATCGTCGCGAGGCTCCCCAAGGACAAGCTCTATGAAGCTCATGTCGTCGTACAGGGGATAGAGCATCCCGTACTCAGGCAAGACCATGCTCTCACGCCCCTTCGGGCCCAGCGAATACTCTATCGATCTGACAACGATGTTCTCATACAGAGCTTGCGCAATGTCATCCCAATCATCGTAAGCGTCTGGCTCGCGCCAGGCAATCTTCGCTCTTTCCATGCATGGTACGAGTGAGCGAAGCGAATCACGGAATACGTGCATCAGTTCGTTCACGGATGTTGTCCATTTGCCGGGGTTCGACATCACCAACCTCCGAGACATGGATTTGCAGGGCAGGTCACCGAGCTACTGGAATGTTCCGCCTTTGGACGTCAGTAGGATGACGGCGCTAATCAAGTTCAGGCCTCCGACGAGGAGACAAACGGTTGTCAGGCCAAGGACGGGCAGCAGGATGGCGCCGACGAGGGCGGCGCCGACGCATGCACCCACCAAGTCCGAATTGTACAACGCGGCGGCGGTTCGCGCAACCCCACGGAACCAGAGTCGGCTCGCGACGGGGAACTCCGCGCCGACGAGACCACCCAGGATGACCATAACGATCGGGAACCCGAGCTGTGCGACGAGGGCGCCGGCGACGCTGCGGGCGAGGATGAAAAAGAGCGGCAACGCGCACGAGAACGCCACAACGAGGAGCTCGAGAGCAATAAGCGTGCGGCGCGAGACGAGCCGGCGCCAGCGGTTCATCGCGGTCGCACCCAGCGCGGCGCCTACCATGAACATGGTGATGATGACGCCGAGCTGGTGGTAGGCGTAGCCGTAGAGGACCTGGAAGGCGATGATGACGACGACCTCGAGGCCGGCGGCGGCGAAGCCGGTGGTGAAGATCGCCAGCGGGACGGGCTTGAGGCGCGCGAGGTACACGACGAGGGCGGCCCCGACGACGACGGCGAAGACGCCGAGACGCACGCGGTACTCTGAGAGCCAGTGGCGGATGGCATAGAGGTAGCAGACGGGCGCGAAGTCGCGGTTGATGGGCGCGGATTCAGCGGCCGCCTCGACGGTGCGGCGCGTCGTCTCGACGCGCTCGGGGTTCAACAGGTCGGGTAGGAAGTACTCGTTGATGTAACGGTTCTCGACGCCGCGCGCGTCGAGGCGCGAGGCGAGCTCTTGCGGGTTGGTGGTCAGCGGCGCGTCGGAGGCGAGGAAGAGGTGCGTCTCGCCCGGGACGATGGCGATCGAGTCGAACGATTCGCTGAGCGTCGTGTAGAGGCTCGCGTTGAGCTTTGCGAGGACGCCGCCGAGGTAGTTGGCCGAGCCTTTCATGGGCACGCACACGACGGCGCCAGGCATGCAGCGTTGCTTGAGCTCGGCGAAGAACTCGCGTGTGAAGAAGCGGTTGATCTGCGCGGTGTCGGGCGTCGGCAGGTCGAGGATGATGACGTCGTAGGTCTGGCGCGTCGAGCGGACGTAGAGTCGCCCGTCCATGGTGATGGCGCGGACGCGAGGGTCGTCGAGGTTGTGGGTGTATTCCTTTCCGAGCCGGATGACGAGCGGATCGAGCTCGACGTAGTCCACGCGCTCGACCCTGCGGTGCTTGAGGACCTCGGTGGTCGTGCCGGCGACGCCGCCGCTAATGAGGAGCACGCGGCGCGGGGCGGGGTGTTGGGCCATGGCGAAGTGCACGGCGCGTTCGTTGGCCATATCGTTCTGGGTGTAAAAGAGGAGCGTGCCGCTCTGGTAGAACTGGAGCTGATCGGCAACGCGGGTGACGACGACGCTGCCGTAGCGCGATTCGCGGCGCTCGACGACGTCCTCGCCGCGGTAGAGCCAGCGCGTTGTCGCGAGGTCGGGCCGCGTGGCGATGGCGGCGACGGCGACGGTAATCCCGGCTACGACCGGGACGGCGACGGTCCATTTCGGCCTTGCGTGCAGGGCCACGGCGGCCGCGCAGGCGAGGTTAAGCGCGCACGGGACGTAGAGGCTCTTGAACGTGGTGAGCACGTACACGAGCACGAAGGCGAACAGGCAGCCGCCGAGGATGTCGCCGAGTGCGTCCAGCACGTAGATGCGGCCCGGGGCGCGGCGCTTGTCGTCGAGTTGGAGGAGCGTGGCCGCGAAGGTGAGGACGAAGCCCGCGACGAGGCAGTAGGGCAGCAGCAGCAGGAAGGTGGACGAGACGATGCGGGCGAAGCCGATGGCCTCGCCGCGAATGAACACGACGTTGCGCAGGCCGCGGATCAGCACGACGTGCGCGAGCGGCATCAGCGCCACGAATACCTGCAGCCCGGCGAGCCACGCGAGCGGCCGGCGGAAGCGCTCCGAGAGCTTGCCGAGCGCCGAGCCGACGCCGGTGAGCAGGAGCCAGTTGGCGAGGACGATGCCGACGACGAGCTCGTTGCCGGCGAAGGTGCCGAGCAGCTCGCGCATCACGGTGAGCTGCGCGATGATGGATGAGACGCCGAGCGCCGTGATCGAAATGAACACGAGCGCGTTGCGGCGCGTGCGGAAGATGCCGTTCGTCATTCGGTCGGCTGGTCCCGCTCCTCCTCGAAGACCTGGGCGTGATAGATGAAGATGCGTGCCGACGGGTCTTTCCAGGCGTCGGCGCGCAGGCCCGCCTTTATGCTCAGTAGTGACAGGAACTCGTCTTTGTCGGGTAACTGCTCCCACACCTGCGGCAGGTACGTGGACGTGCGCGATCCCACGACGAGGTATACGCCGTCCTTGCCCGGTTCGAGCTTCTTGAGCAGGTCGGCGGGCGAGGCCGCCTGGAGGCGCTCAGGCACGCTGAGCACGCTGACCTCGACGTGAATCATGTCGAGCTCCGCCTTCGTGACCGGCAGGAAACGGGGGTCGCGTCGCGCGGCGGCGGCTGCGTTCTCGATGACGCTCCGGTACAGCGGATCGTAGGGCAGGATGTGGCCGATGCAGCCTCGGAGCTCGCCGTGCTCGGTAAGCGTCACGAAGGCGCCGCTGGGCCGGCGGAGCTTCTCGGACAGCTCGGTCTCGTCGGGCGCCGGCGGCTCCTCGCGCTTGACCGCGGCCTCGAGCGAAGCCCGAGCGAGCTCGAGCAGCGTTTGCTGCTCGTCCTCGTCAAGCGGCTCCGCGCTGCGCTCGGGCGGCACGAACGGCTCGTCCTCCTCGGTAAACGCGACGGCGCAGTAGCCGACGACGCGATCTTTCTCGCCGGCGGTGTCACCGCTGTTGCGGGCGTCGAGGACGTGGGGGTGCCATCCCCTGTCGCGCGCGATGCGCAGCAACACGGCGACGGGGATCTTGCCGCACGCCTGGCAAAGCTGGAGCAGATCGGCATCGGCCTCGGCGATTGTCCGGACGGTGAAGGCGTCAATCTGGTTCGCCGTCTCGTACGGGAGGTAGTGGCTGAGGTCCGAGCTGGCGACGATCAGGGTCTGGTCGTCGAGGTGCTCGAGAATCGCGGCGGCGATCTCGTCGGCGTCGGCCTCGCCAATGAGGATGGGGACCAATTCGAAGTCGCCGAGCACGGTTTGGAGGAATGGGAGCTCGACCTCGATCGAGTGCTCGTCTTCGTGCGCCTGCGGCACGTCGGTGAAGGTCTTGCTTCTGCGCAGCGTGTCGGCCAGCGGCGAGAGCGGCACTGTGCCAAGGGGCGTCTCGTAGCCGGCGACGTTCGGGATCGAAGCGCCGCGCAGGGCGTAGCGATGGGTCGGCCCCATCACGATGACGGTCTTGTAGCGACGTCCCTGGATGGTTTTGAAGCTGTACGCGGCCGTGGGGCCGGAGTAGACGTAGCCGGCGTGCGGTGCGACAAGTCCTCGCACGTCCCTCAGCGCGGGCGGGGTTGCTGCGCCGAGGTACGTGTCAATCTCGGTCTTCAGCTCATCGGGTGATTCGGGGTAGAAGCCGCCGGCAACGGCCGGGGCCCGGGCCTCGCGTCTGGGTGCCGCCTCGTCGCCGAGCGGGCGGGCGGTCTCGTCGGGCGGGCGACGCCTGCCGCCCAGGCATAGCACGAGGACAAGTGCGGCGGCGATCAGGACGACCAGACCGACGACGGGCCCGATCCAGCGCTTGCCGTTCATGGGTCGTGCTCCTTCATCAGGACGTTTTTCCCTGCACGCTTCCCGCACGTCGCGCAATGAAGTATAGCATAGGGGCGCGCTGCGCTAAAGCTCAAGGCGTAGATCGGACGGACCCGCGGGGCCGTGTGGCGCGGCGGCGGGACGATTTCCTGTTGATGTTTCGGACTGTGGGCCTTAGAGTGACCGGCGTGTAGGCGTTTCGTTACGTGGCTCGACACCACGACGCGAGGACACACGGACACCGCGGAGGCCGGAAGCATGGTGGACACGAAAGCACGCGTGGACGAGCTTATCGGCAAGCTCAGGGACCTCTCGCCGGAGGTGCGCATCGAGGCGATCAATGAACTGGGCACCATTGATAAGGAACATGCTCTGCCGGCCCTTCATTGGGCCATCCAGAACGAAGCGGACGAGACGGTGCGCAACGCCGCGCGGGACGCGTACCAGAAGCTGTCCGTTCTCGCGCAGCAGGAACAGCAAAGGGCAAAAGCCTCGGCCGGCGACAAGACGCGCAACATGGAGCGTCCTCACATCCAG
>Ga0180432_10010946_pt1 | contig 10767 bp, 13 predicted proteins | sample SS_ome_10_FD_132414 | JGI IMG/M metagenome (GOLD analysis project Ga0180432, IMG submission 132414) | Hypersaline lake sediment archaeal communities from the Salton Sea, California, USA - SS_1_MS_2 metaG | ecosystem: Environmental > Aquatic > Non-marine Saline and Alkaline > Hypersaline >...
TCCACTCGAACTGGCTGGCTACGACGTGCGTAAGTTGCCAATGACCCAGCTATTCCGCGGGCTGGCCCTCCAGTGGCCCAGCTTGGCTTTTCAGGAGCTTGTCCCCAATGTGTGACGGTCGCGGGATATGGCTTGCGCAGACGGACGAGCCGGGGTAGAATCGGGGGGTGCCCGCATGCCGATCCCGCAGTCCGTCCTATTGCCATGAACTACACTCAACAGATTGCTGCCCAACTGAACCTGCGCTCCAAGCAAATCGCGGCCGCGATCGAACTGCTCGATGAAGGCAACACGCTGCCCTTCATCGCCCGCTACCGCAAGGAGATGACCGGCGGGCTGGACGAGGAACAACTCCGCCAACTGAGCGCGCTGCTGAGCAGGCTGCGCAAGCTGGAGGAACGACGACAGACGATCGTCGCCAGTATCGAAGCACAGGGCAAGCTTACCCCTGAACTCCATGAGCAGTTGCTCGCTGCCGACACGCGCGCCGCGCTGGAGGACCTGTACCGGCCATACAAGCCCAAGCGTCGCACACGCGCGAGCGTTGCGCGCGAGAAAGGCCTGCAGGGCCTGGCTGACCTCATCCTGCGGCAGGAGCACAACACGCAGACCATGGCTGAGATCGCGGCGCCCTTTCTCAGTTCCGACGTGCCGTCTGTAGAAGATGCACTGGCCGGCGCGCGTGACATCGTAGCGGAGACGATCAGCGACCATCCTGAGGTCCGGCGTCTGGCCCGCGAGAAAGCGCTCCGGTGGGGGGTACTGCGGTCTAGTAAGTCAGCCAAGGCAGAGGATCCGCGGGGCACGTACGAGGTATACTACGACTTCGATTTCCGCGTCAACCGGCTGCGCCCGCACCAGGTTCTGGCGATCAACCGGGGACAGTACGAAAACGTGCTACACGTACGTGTCGAGATCGCCGAGCGCGACTGGCAGGCCGCGATCGCTTCGACGTTTCAGCCTGATCGGCGCTCGCCGCTGGCCGAGCAGCTCAGGTTCGCCGCGGACGACGCCGCCCACCGGCTCCTTCTGCCGGCCATTGAGCGCGACGTGCGCCACACACTCACCGAACAGGCCGAAGCCCACGCCACCAGCGTCTTCGAGGGTAACCTGCGCGCGCTCCTCTGCCAACCGCCCCTGCGCGGGCACACCGTGATGGGGATTGACCCGGGGTTCCGCACTGGCTGCAAGGTCGCGGTCGTCGACGCCACCGGCAGAGTGCTGGATACGGCCACAGTTTATCCACACGCTCCCCAGGGACAGTGGGAGACAGCACTGGAAACGCTGAAAGCCCTCGTTGCCCAGCACGACGTCACGTTGATCGCCATCGGCAACGGCACCGCATCGCGGGAGAGCGAGCGCCTGGCGTCGGAACTCATACGTGGTCAAGAAACCAAATCCCAAAGCCCAAAACCAAAAGCCCAAAGACACGCCACGCTGCAGTACCTCATCGTCAGCGAGGCTGGCGCCAGCGTATACAGTGCCAGCCGGCTGGCCCGCGCCGAACTGCCCGAACTCGACGTCAGCATGCGAGGCGCGGTCTCCATCGCCCGCCGTGTGCAGGATCCGCTGGCGGAACTAGTGAAAATCGACCCCAGGTCCATCGGCGTAGGCATGTACCAGCACGACGTGAACCAGGCGCACCTCACCGAGGCCCTGGACGGCGTGGTGGAGAGCGTGGTGAACCAGGTGGGCGTGGACGTGAACACAGCATCACCGGCACTCCTGGCGCACGTCGCCGGTATCGGGCCGAAACTTGCGGAGCGCATCGTGGAGTGCCGCGACGCAAGCGGCCCGTTCACAAACCGCGGTGCGCTCCAGAGCGTGCCCGGCCTGGGGCCGAAAACGTTCCAGCAAGCGGCCGGTTTCCTGCGCATCCGTGACGGCGACAACCCGCTGGATACCAGCGCCATCCACCCTGAAAGCTACGCCATCGCCGAGGCCGTATTGAGGCGCGCGGGATTGACTGCCCGAACGCCAACCACCGAACGAGAGGCCGCCCTGGCTTCCCTGCAGTCGCAGCAGCCCTTGGACACACTCGCCACAGAACTGGGCACGGGCGTTCCTACTCTAGCCGATATCCTCGAACAGTTAGTCCGTCCAGGCCGCGACCCACGCGACGACATGCCCGCGCCGATTCTGCGCAGCGACGTGCTGACGATGGGCGATCTGCAGCCAGGCATGCGGATGAAGGGCACCGTCCGGAACGTGGTGGACTTCGGCGCGTTCGTGGACATCGGGGTCAAGCGCGATGGCCTGTTGCATCACAGCCAGATACCCGGCGGCACGCGGCTGCAGGTCGGAGACGTGATCGAGGTAGAGATCCTGCGGGTAGAGCCGGAGCGCGGCAGGATTGGGTTGGGATGGCCAGGTCTAGAATAACAGCGGGATCGCTGATTGGATTTGCTGACCGTCTGTACACCGTGGAGGCCCCCCGCTAAGGCTCTCGCTTGGCAACCTGACCACCTGAAGTAGAATACGTCGCAAGCGTCCAGGACGTAGATCACAAAACGGGTTTTGGGCATGCTATGAACACAGCGCCGCCGGTTGCGAGGACTTTTCGTCGGCAGATCTCTCTGGTGGAAGAACCGGGGTCTTGCCCTTCAGGTGAACGCCTACGAGTATCTTCACAGAAGGTAGACAACAGTAAGGAGGACACTTGCCATGTTTATCGTCCACGTACACGTCCACGTCAAGCCCGAGTCGGTCGAGGTCTTCAAGGAAGCGACGCTGGAGAACGCGCGCAACAGCGTGCAGGAGCCCGGCATCGCGCGCTTCGACGTGATCCAGCAGCTAGACGACCCCACCCGCTTCGTGCTGGTCGAGGTCTACCGAACGAACGACGATCCCGCCCGGCACAAGGAAACGGCCCACTACCAGACCTGGCGCGAGACGGTGGCGGAGATGATGGCTGAACCACGCTCCAGCGTCAAGTACGACAACGTGTTCCCCGACGATGAGGGGTGGGGTTAGGCCCAAGCTCTCTCACTTGACAGCGGATCGTGGACGTGGTAAACTACGTAAAGTACGTAAACCCGGCACAGGTTTGACTTCGGAGGAATCTGATGGTTTACACGTCAACGATCAGCAAGACCGATCTCGCCCGGCGCACCCGCCATGTTGTCGACCGTGCTCGCCGGGGCGACACGATCATCGTGGAAAGCTACGGCGAGGAACAAGTGGTGGTGATAGATGTCGTGGACTACCGCATCCTGCGCGCTGTTGCGGCCTACCAGACGCTCCCGCCCCATCCCGCCCCGGTCAACGATCCCACCCTGGAGCCCACGGGGCTGAGCGCGAGCGAGGTAGATCAAGCCCGTCGGGAAGCTGGCGGATCTCCGCAGGCCCGCTGGAACAAGGTGATGGCCGCTTACCTGGACGGGCATATCAGCTTAGGACGAGCAGCGACGCTCTTGGCTATCTCGTCATACGAACTGGATGAGCGATTCCGCCGGCTTGAGGTGCCACGCCGAATCGGACAAGCAACGAAGGAAGAGGCACGGAGGGAAGTGGATGCGGCCTCTGCCCTGGTCTCAGACTAAGGAAAACTCACATCGTGGTGCTGCTCGATACAACCGTGCTCAGCAACTTTGCCCACATCGAGCGACTGGATCTGCTACGCCTGGCACTACCCGATGCCATGACGACCCCACACGTGGTGGCAGAATTCAGAAGGGGACTCGCTTCCGGCCATCTGCCAACTTGCGACTGCGGATGGCTTGAGGTAGTGGAACTGACTCTTTCGGAAGAAGCTAATCTGGCCCACGTGCGCCTGGTTCTCGGTGATGGCGAAGCTTCCTGCATCGCCGTCGCTCTTGAAAGAGCAGCTAGCCTTTTCACAGACGATCTTGACGCCCGACGGTATGCCCAGCGTCACGGGATCTGCGTTTCCGGCACTCTCGGGGTGCTTTCGCTCCTCGTGAAGAGAGGACATCTCACTATCTCAGGGGCTGATGACTGCCTGGAACGAATGATCGCTCACGGCTATCGGTCGCCGCTAAGGTCCCTGGCTGATCTGAGGGTCACGGCGGGAGAGTAAATGCTTCCCCGGCACAAGGAAACGGCCCACTACCAGACCTGGCGCGAAACGGTGGCGGAGATGATGGCTGAACCACGCTCCAGCGTCAAGTACGACAACGTGTTCCCCGACGACGAGGGGTGGAATTGACCCCAGCTCCATTCTATCACGGCAAACCTCTAGCCCAGGCAGACCGCACCTATGGATTGTGTAAATGTAGATGTAGGTGTATAATGCCATCTGGAGGTCAAGACTATGGGACAGAAGCACAGAACCCAGATCCTTCTAGAACCCGAGCAACACGAGAGGCTGATCGAGGTTGCACACCAGGAGGAACGCAGCATCTCTGACCTGGTACGCGGAATAGTCAGCCAGTATCTGAACGAACGGGCACAGGACACCAAGAGACACCGCGCGATTCAATCTCTCGACAAACTGACCGCTCTGCGTAGGAAGATTGAGCAGCGATCCGGCATCTACCAGGGTGACTTGATTGCGGAGACTCGGGCCGAGCGTGACAAACAGATAGGGCGAGTGTGGAGCGGGCTAGAAGTATGAGGATTGTACTCGACGCCAACGTCGTCGTCGCGCTCATCATCCCCTTGCCGTATTCGGACCAGGCAACGCACAGGGTGATGGATTGGCAGGAAACTGAGACCGAACTAATCGCTCCTACGTTGCTGGAGTACGAGATGGTGACTGTGCTGCGCAAGGCAATCGTCGCAAGAATTATCACTGCGGATGAGGCCGCCGTTGCGATTGAGAGCCTCGTGGACCTAAACATCGAAACAGTACCACCGACCCAATCTTTGCACGACAATGCGCTTCGATGGGCGGAGCAGTTGAATCAGAGCGTGGCTTACGATGCCCAGTATCTGGCACTAGCAGAGCACCTCGGAGTAGGTTTGTGGACTGCAGACCGGAGGCTGGTGAATGGAGCACGCCAGGTAGGAGCATTCTGGGTGCACTGGATTGGCGAGAAGTCAAGTACGTGAGCACAGTGTGCCCTTGACGAGGCTGGCTGGCTCAGGGTCGGGACCGATCGCGCAAGAGACGAAGGACGGACAGGATGGCTTCAGGGAGTATGGATGGTTCAGCCTGGAAGGGGTAATCGAATGCGCTTTGAGTTCGCCACAGCTACACGCATCATCTTCGGCCCCGGCACGCTGAATGAGGTCGGGCCGATCGCAGCGGAGATGGGCAGCCGCGCGCTGGTCGTCACCGGCCGCACGGCTGCGCGGGCCACGCCACTGCTCGACGTGCTGGACGCTCATGGGGTTGACGCCGTACTCTACTCTGTCGACAGCGAGCCGACGGTAGAGACAGCTCGCCTGGGTGTCCAACGCGCCAGGGAAACCGCGTGCGAACTGGCGATCGGGTTCGGCGGAGGGAGCGCGCTGGACGCCGCGAAGGCCATCGCCGCCCTGCTGACCAACGGGGGCGATCCCCTCGACTATCTGGAGGTCATCGGCGGGGGGCAGCCGATCACCAAGCCCCCGGCCCCCTGCATCGCGATCCCTACGACAGCGGGGACAGGTGCCGAGGTGACGCGAAACGCGGTGCTGGCGTCCCCCGAACACCGGGTGAAGGTCAGCATGCGCAGCCCATTGATGCTGCCCCGCCTGGCACTGGTGGACCCCCAACTCACTCATTCGCTTCCACCGACGGTCACGGCCAGCACGGGCCTGGACGCGCTGACGCAGGTGGTCGAACCATACGTCTCGAACCAGGCCAACCCACTGACGGACAGCCTGTGCCGGGAGGGCATGCGCCGCGCCGCCCGCTCTCTGCGCCGCGCATACGAACACGGGGACGACGCCGAAGCACGGCAGGACATGGCAATCACCAGCCTGTTCGGTGGCCTGGCGCTGGCCAACGCCAAGCTGGGGGCAGTACACGGATTCGCCGGACCGATGGGAGGGATGTTCGCCGCACCTCACGGCGCGATATGCGGCCAGCTCCTGCCGCACGTGGTGGCGGTCAACGTGCGTGCCCTGCAGGAGCGCATGCCGGGCAGCGAAGCCCTGCGACGATACGACGAGGTGGCCCAGATCCTGACCAGGAACGCCGATGCCACTGCAGACGCTGGCGTCAAATGGGTGCGGGACTTGTGTGACGTGCTCCGGGTGCCCTCGTTGGCCGAAAACGGGGTGACGGCAGACGATTTCACGCCCCTGATCCAGAAAGCGTCCGTCGCCAGCAGCATGAAGGGCAACCCGATCAAGCTCACGCCCGATGAACTGGAGGAAATCCTGAGACGGGCACTGTAGCAGTGCCCTGCATTCGCGATTTGACACATTGGCGAAATGAGGTAAAATATAGCCCTAGGCTCAATAGCAAGCCTATACTTGCAGCCTGCCACTGGCCCACGTAGCTCAGCCGGTAGAGCACACCCTTGGTAAGGGTGTGGCCATGGGTTCAAGTCCCATCGTGGGCTCTTTGTGACAATGCTTGCAGACACGGTGACACAATACTATGGCAAAGAAAGCAATTCGAACGATAATCACCCTTGCTTGTACGGAATGCAAGGAGCACAACTACACAACCGAAAAGAATCGGCGCAACGATCCCAGCCGCATAGAACTCAGCAAGTTCTGTCCTCGTTGCCGCAGGCATACGGTGCATCGAGAGACGAAGTAAGAAGTTAAGCTGCTCGCACAGGCCAGTAGCTCAATTTGGCAGAGCAACGGTCTCCAAAACCGTAGGTTGCGGGTTCGATTCCTGCCTGGCCTGCCTGAGATGGACTTCAAGACACCGCCGTGCGTGGAGGCGGTGTCTTGAGATGTAGAGAGACCGCTACAGCAGGGAGTTGTGATCCGTGGCGAAGTCAAAAACAGCAAAGAAAAAGACAAAACCGGGGAAGAAGGAAAACGCAGTTGTGCGCTATCTTCGAGATACGCGCGCGGAGTTGCGCAAGGTGCACTGGCCTACCCGCGAAGAGGCGTGGAATCTGACGAAAATCGTCTTGGCCGTCACCATCTCAATGGCCGTCCTCCTAGGGTTCTTGGACTACGTGTTCTCTGTGGGGCTGAAGGGCATCATTGATGGCAACGCGATCGCCATTGGTGCTACAGTGGTCTTGGTCGTGGCAAGTGTGCTGTTCGCAGTGATCCAGAGCCGGCAGTCAGTCGGCTAGATCTGAACAGGTAGGAACGATGGTTGCTAGCGAAGTCGAGCTCAATCCCGAGCCCGCAGCAGAAGACGAGACCGGTGTACAGGTGACCGATTCGCCGATCACCGAAGGTGACGCTGTGCGTGCAGCGGACGCACCTGCCGAAGCCGAGGAGACGGCTGAGGCACCGGTGCCCCCAGAGGACGGAGAGGAGGGGGACGCCGACGAGGCCGAAGTCGATGGGGCGCTGCTAGCGCCGGCGGACAACCGGGAATGGTACGTCGTCCACTGCTACTCCGGCTACGAGAACAAGGTCAAGCACAACCTGGAACAACGCATTGACACAATGCAGATGGAGAACCAGATCTTCCAGGTAGTGATCCCAACCGAGGACGAGATGGAAGTCCGCGACGGGAAGCGACGAGTAATCGAACGACGCGTCTTCCCGGGGTATATCCTGGTGCAGATGACCCTGACAGACGACTCCTGGTACGTCGTGCGCAACACACCTGGTGTGACCGGGTTCGTGGGAATGGGGAACGAACCGACTCCCCTGCGCCCCGAAGAAGTCCAGGCGATTATGAAGCGCATGGAGGCTGAGGCTCCCAAGATCAAAGTCACGTTCAAGCAAGGCCAGAAAGTGCGCATCATCGACGGCCCATTCAACGAGTTCATCGGCGTGGTGGACGAGATCGATATGGAGAGAGCCAAGGTGCGGGTCTTGGTTTCGTTCTTCGGCCGAGAGACGCCAGTCGAGCTTGATTTCTTGCAGGTTGAGAAGACGTAGTTCGGAAAACGCAGAGAACATACACAAACGCGCAGCGCGCAACGCGCGTTGGGATGGAGAGCGATGAAGAAGGTCAAAGCAGTTGTGAAGTTGCAAATCCATGCTGGCAAGGCTAACCCGGCTCCGCCGGTTGGCCCGGCGCTCGCGCAGCACGGCATCAACCTGATGCAGTTCTGCAAAGAGTACAACGCACGCACAGGTGGGCAGATAGGGAGCATCATCCCGGCAGAGATCACTATCTACCACGATGGCTCTTTCAAGTTCGCGCTCAAGACACCGCCTACGCCCGATCTGCTGCGCAAGGCAGCTGGCGTGGAGCGAGGCTCAGGCGAACCCAACCGGGATAAGGTGGGTACCATTACCCAGAACCAGTTGGAGGAGATCGCGCAACTGAAGATGAAGGACCTGAACGCCATCGATCTTGCGGGCGCGATACGACAGATTGAAGGCACCGCGCGGAGTATGGGAATCACCATTGCAGACTAGGCCAGCCCTGGACTGATCCGGGGTGGGTTGGCTGTGGGAGGGCATAGCCCGTTAGCACCACATTAGGAGGAACGATGCCAAAACGAGGTAGGAAGTATCGAGAGGCGCTGGAGAGAATAGACCGCATGCGGCTCTACTCTCCGCGAGAAGCACTGGAACTGGCAAAAGAGACTAGCTACGTCAAATTTGATGCGGCCATAGATGCGCACTTCCGGCTGGGTGTAGACCCACGCCAAGCTGACCAGCAGGTACGTGGCGTGGCGATGCTGCCCTATGGCCTGGGCAAGACGGTGCGCGTGTTGGTCTTCGCCGCTGGAGAGGCGGACAAGATCGCTCAAGAGGCCGGTGCCGATTACGTGGCGTCCGACGACGAATGGATCAAGAAGATCCAGGACGGTTGGACGGAGTTCGACGTGGCCATCGCCGTTCCGGAGATGATGGGCAAAGTAGGACGACTGGGACGCATCTTGGGCCCACGGGGCCTGATGCCCAATCCCAAGGCCGGCACGATCGCACCGGTCGATGAGCTACCGCGCTTGATTCAAGAGGCGAAGGCAGGGCGTGTGGAATTCCGCGTGGACAAGACATCTAACCTGCACACTCCGATCGGCAGGGCTAGTTTCCCCGCGGAGAACCTGCTCGGGAATTTCACGGCGATGATGGACGCACTCAAGAAAGCTCGGCCTGCGTCCACGAAGGGGATGTTCATTCGCAAGATCACGGTCAACGCCTCTATGGGCCCCGGGATCAAAGTCGATCCGATCCAGGCCCTGGCATTGGAGACATCGCTCTAGACTTCTTGACCAACTAATCGAAGAGTTGATCGCCTGAGACAGCAGGTGCGCAGCAGAGCGCTTGAATCCGGCCTGCCGAGGTAAGAGATCATCTTCTCGTTTTTTGTTGTCGGATTGGAGCAATCCGCACAACCCAAGTGAGAAGTGTCCCTGCGTCGGCACGGCGCAGGGACTTTTCGTTTCCAGGTTACTTCTAAGGCGTCTCTGAGACAAGCAAGAAGGAGGTGAGTAGGATTGGCTATCACAAAGCAACGGAAGGTTGAGCTCGTCGAACAATACACCGAGCAACTCAAGATCAGCCAGGGGATCATCCTGGCCGACTACCGGGGCCTCAGCGTGAATGACATGAGCTCAATCAGAAACGCGGTGCGCCCAATTGGCGGCAAGTTCCAGGTTGTGAAGAACCGACTGCTAAAGCTGGCCTTGAGCGAGACGGGCACGTCATTGCCGGAGGACTGGTTGACCGGGCCGACCGTCGTCAGCTTCTGCCACGACGAAGTGCCCCCAGTTGCCAAGGCGCTGACCAATGCGACCAAGGACCTCGAGGCGCTTCACATCAAGGGTGGGCTCATGGGCACGTCGGTGATCTCGGCGCAGCAGGTGCAGGTCATCGCCAAACTCCCATCGCGGGAAGTGCTTCTGAGCCAAGTGCTCGGCACCATCAACGCCCCAGCCCGTCAAGCAGCGGGCGTCGTCGCCAGCGGTATCCGGCAGGTTCTCAATGTCCTGCAGGCCTACGTGGACAAGCTGGAGGAGGCAGGCGGTGCGGTCGGCATCGCGCCAGAGCAGGCGGCTGAGCCCGCTTGAGTATCATCACATTACAAACGTACGTACACATACCAGGTTACAGTTCGTTAGGAGGAAATAGGACCTATGGCAGATCTAGAAAAACTCGCTGAAGAAATCGGCCAGCTTACCCTGCTGGAAGCATCTGAGCTGGTCACGATGTTGGAAGACAAGTTAGGTGTGAGCGCAGCAGCACCGATCTCGATGGCAGCGATGCCCATGGCAGCGGCCGCGGCCGAGCCAGAGGAAGAGCAGACGGAGTTCGACGTCATCCTCAAGGAAATCGGCCCCAAGAAGATCGAGGTGATCAAAGCTGTGCGACAACTCACCGCCCTGGGCCTGAAGGAGTCCAAAGAACTGGTTGACGGCGCACCCAGCACTGTGCTGGAAGCCGTCGCCAAGGAGGCAGCTGAGGACGCCAAGGGCAAGCTGGAGACAGCCGGGGCCACCGTCGAGGTCAAGTAGCAGAATCCCGCTTGACCTGTCCGCTGCAAGAAGACGGACGTCGCGGACGCAGACGTCCGTCGCTAGAGAGTTGTGCGGACGCAGACGTCGCGGACGCAGACGTCCGGTGCAGACGCACACACCAGCCTTTCGCTTTACGAGGAAAGGGGCAATGGTTAATCAAGACCCATGTGCCCCTCCCGCCAGTAGGGAAGGGCTAGCAGTTTGTCGGAGTGAAACTCTGTTCAGTCGGCTAATACAGTGGTAAAATGGCGAGCATGGCTAGGGAATTCAAAACCGTCGATTACGAAGAGTCTCTCAAACAAACGGTGACCATAGA
>Ga0180432_10010947_pt1 | contig 10765 bp, 6 predicted proteins | sample SS_ome_10_FD_132414 | JGI IMG/M metagenome (GOLD analysis project Ga0180432, IMG submission 132414) | Hypersaline lake sediment archaeal communities from the Salton Sea, California, USA - SS_1_MS_2 metaG | ecosystem: Environmental > Aquatic > Non-marine Saline and Alkaline > Hypersaline >...
CAATCAATAGGGTTTGCTTATGCGTAAGGTCTTCTGGATTTTCCTTTTGGTTCCACTGTTGATCAGAGCGGACGATCCGCTGGCGGGTGAGGAGGCGCTGGGCAGCCAGCCCTACGACCGCTATGAACGCCCCGAGGTCTGCCAGAGCTGTCATACAAGCATCTATCAGCAATGGCGTCAGGCGATGATGTCGCAGGCCTTTACCCATCATTGGGACGAGATTGAGTATTTTGAGCTGGCTGTGCCACATGGTGAAATCGACCCGTTTTTTAAACCGGTGGCGGATGGCTGCAATGGCTGCCATGCCCCACTGGCCTTTCTGGCCGGCGATGTTCCCCCGCCCCGCCCTGCGGAAGGCTCCCGGGCCAATGAGAGTGTCAGCTGCGATCTCTGCCATAGTATTGTCGCCGTCAAGGGTGACAAGGCCGTCAATTTCAACTGGGTGTCGCAACCGGGGCGCGTGAAATACGGTGCCAAACCGGGACTCGAATCGCCCCATCATATTACCCGTTACAATGAAATCTATACCAAAACCGAATACTGCGGTTCCTGCCATAATGAGATGAATCCCTATGGCATCTGGGTCAAATCGACGCAGCTGGAATGGCAGGAAGGGCCCTATGGCGAGCAGGGGGTGCCCTGCTTTGTCTGTCACATGCCCAAGGCCAGGGGGCGCAGCGCCACGATGGCGGAGGAAGACATGGTCGCGCAGCATGTCTTTCTGGGGGCGCACAGCGAGGCCAAGGTAAAGAGTGCCATCGAAATCTCAATGCATCCGCTGGAGCGCGAAATTCCCTACGATGGTGTAGCCATTTTTCAGGTGGAGCTTTTCAATGCTAAAGCCGGGCACAAGATTCCCACCGGTTCGGTCGAGGATCGCATTCTCTGGCTGCATGTCGAGGCCCGCGACGCCGATGGCCATGTCTATCACCTCGAAGTTGATCCCAAAGGATTTGAGGGCGAAGAGTATACGATCGCCAGCGACGAGCTGGCCTATACCGATATGGCGATACCACTGCAGCTGGATGATTTTGCAGGCGTCGGGCGCGATGGCGTGCCGGTGGGCGATCGCATCTTCCGCATGCCCTACTTTGATGAAAATGGGATTATGACGATTCAGCAGTGGAATACCCGCCGTCTGGGGGTCGATTATCGCATCGGCCCGCGCGAAACCAGGCTCGAGACCTTTACCTGGGAAATGCCCGAAGATATTGCTCTGGGCAAAGTTAGCGTCTCGGCAACGCTTAATTACCAAAAGCTGGTCAAGCCGGTAGCCGATTTTCTGGAGGTGCCGGCGGAAGAGAGTGAAATTGTGGTTATGAATACCACCGATACATGGATTGAAGTCTACGAATAAACCGGGGAGTCGCTATGTCTCAACCCAAGCATCGTTGCGTCTATTTACTCAGCATTTTACTGTTATTATTAATTTGCACGAATGCATTGCTGGCGATACCGGCCTTTGCTCGCCGCTACAAAATTTCGTGCACTACCTGCCACGATCCCTTTCCGCGTCTGAAAGACTATGGTGACGAATTTGCGGGGGATGGATTCATTATTCCCGAGGAGGAGCGCGATAGGGATTATGTAAGCGCCGGGGACCAGTTGCTGTGGCTCAACAAGACGTTTCCGCTGGCGGTGCGCTTTGAGGGCTTTGCGGCCTATACCGATCAGGATGCGACCCAATCCGATTTGCAGCTGCCCTGGGGGGTCAAATTGCTTTCGGGCGGCACACTCTATAAAAACATCGGCTACTATTTTTATTTCTATGCCTCCGAGCGCGGTGAAGTCGCCGGCCTGGAAGACGCCTACATTCATTTCAATGATGTCTTTGGCACCAATCTGGATATCATGACCGGACAGTTCCAGGTCTGTGATCCCCTGATGAAAAGAGAGCTGCGCATGACCTTCGAGGACTATAACGCCTACAAATGGCGCATCGGCGAATCGCGTACCAACCTGGCTTACGACAAGGGAATCATCCTGGCCTATGGCATCGAACAGACCGGGACCGATCTCGTGGCAATGCTGGTCAATGGTAATGGAATTCCGGAAGCGGATGAAAACCACTTTTTTGATAATGATAAATACAAAAATATCGGTCTGCGCGTCGCACAGGGAATCGGCGATATCGCGAGTGTCGGCGGATTCTATTACTATGGCAATGAAACCGACACGCTGGACGTCAAGAATACAATTCAGTACTACGGGCCGGATATCGTTTTAAGTTATGACCGCTTTACACTGACGGGTCAGTATCTTCTGCGCACGGACTCCAACCCGCTCTTTGCCGCCAATGCCAACGATGTGAAGACCAGCGGTATCGTGGGCGAATTGATCTTTGCCCCCAAGTATGATCGCTCACGGGCCTACTATACGCTGTTGTATAATTCGATCGATTCGGACCTCGGTGAGCACGACTATCAAACCGTGGCGTTCAGCGGAACCTACCTGCTGGCCCGCAATCTGCGTCTGATCGGGGAATATATCTACGATCTGAACAACGCGAACTATCATTTTGTGGTCGGCCTAATTGCCGGCTTCTAGCATAGGGAACAGAATTTCTAGCCGCCCTTTTCCGCCGGGATGAGGGCGGTTTTTTTATGGGAACATTGTGTTTCGACGGTTGAAACTATGTCCGGCAATTGCTATTTTGCGATTCGTCTTGGAATGAAGGTAATAATCGGATGGATACGGATAACGGTAACAGAAAAGCGCGCCTACTCTTGCACAGAGTAGGCACCTGTTTTGGGCTGCTGTTGCTGGGGTTACTCTGCCTGAGCCCGGTCGCTGCCCGGTCCGGTCTCCCCGATTCGCTCCGGATGAAACGCGTGATTCCATTGACGGATTCGACCGGCGTTAAAATTGCGTATCCGTTTCCGGCCGTTCTGGTGATTCAGGATCGTAAGACGCGCGAGTCGTTCGCGCAGCCGCGCAGCCTGTCGACCCTGCAAAATGATCAGTTTAGGGAGCGCAATCTCTTTTCTCTGCCGGATATTCTCAGCGAGAGTCCCGGAGTGCTGGTTCAGAAAACCAATACCGGCGGTGGTTCCCCCTTTCTGCGGGGTTTCACCGGCAAACAGATTCTGATTCTGATCGATGGCATCCGGCTCAATAATTCATGCTACCGTTTCGGACCCAATCAATATTTGCATACGGTCAATCCCTTTGTGGCGGATCATGTTGAGATCGTGGCGGGACCAGCTTCCGCCGAACATGGTTCGGATGCGCTGGGTGGAATTGTGCATATCAAGACCCAATACCCTTCGCTGGAACAGAAAGCGCGGCTGCAGCTGTACCAGCGCCTGGCTTCGGCCGACCGCTCTTCCGTCAGCCATCTGCAGTATCAGCAGGGCTGGCAGCGCTGGGCGCTCCTGACCGGTATTTCCTATAAGAGCAGCGGGAATCTCCGCGCTGGTCAAAACGGCGAGAGCCCGGTCGGAGCAATCGATGTCGATGGCCGCCAGCCGCATACGGGTTTTGCGGAGCTGTCGGCCAATCTGGCCTTGACGTATGTGCTGAGCTCCAGTCAGCGGCTCAACCTCTGCTACCTGTTTACCCATCAAAGCGATGTCCCGCGCAGCGATAAACTGATCCGGACGGAATACAATCCGGTACCCGAGCAGATGTATTTCTACGATCCCCAGATTCTGCAGCTCGGCTACCTCGAATATCAGGCGGTGAATCTGTCATTTCTGGATCGATTTACAATGCAGGTCGGGGTGAACCACCAGCAGGAGGGCCGCCGGCGTCGTAAAGCCGGCTGGAATAAAACCCGGTTTGAAGAGGATGATGTTTTTACCAGCTTCGCGCGCCTGCAAGTCAGCCAGAACCTGTCGCCGCTGCATACCATCGACTTGGGTTTCGATGCTTACGATGATCAGATCCATTCCTCGCGCCACGAAATTGCGGATGCGAGCGATGATCGGATTAGCAAAACCGGGCGCTTTCCCGATGACAGCCGCTACCGGGGCTGGCGCCTGTATTGCAAAGATGAATTCCGGGAGGCTGAAATCTGGACATTGCGGGGCGGTATCAGCGTCGGTGCCTCGCAGGCCGATTTCGATCTGTCGGAAGTGGAACTGGACACGATTTTTGGGACGGATGGTGAGGCGGTGAGTTTTCAGACAGATCGCCGGACCGCCACTTTCCCAAACTGGTCTCTGAACCTCGAAAGCATGCTTTCTCTCTCGCCGGGCCTGCGAATTTTCGGGCGTCTGGCGCGGGGCTACCGTGCGCCCAATATGGACGATCTGGCAGTGGAGGGTGATTGGAGTTCCGGTACCGATATTCCCAATCCGCAGCTGCGCCCGGAGAGTCTCTGGCAGCTGGAGCTGGGCGCCAAATGGAAGAACGAGCGGATGCAAGGGAGCTTGGCGCTGTTTCAATCCTGGTACAGCGATTTCATTCAACGCCGCTATCTGGGATACCGGCTGGGAAGTGTCGGGGATACCATTTCCGTCTACCAGTTCGCCAACATCAGCGAAGGAATATTGCGCGGTGTCGACTGGACCAATTCGTTCGTAAATTGGCAGCTGGGTCGTTACACCGGTTGCCTGGATGCGCAGGCCAGCTGGATCTGGGGGCAGAATCTAAGTGATGATGCGCCGATGCGCCGCATACCGCCGCTGATGCTGCGTTTGGGGATGCGTTTGGATGCGTCGCAGAGCCAGCATTGGTTTGAAATTTTTGTACAGGGCGCCGGCCGGCAGGATCGCCTCTCCCCCGGTGACCGGGCCGATATCCGCATTCCGGACGATGGCACACCCGGATGGCTGACGCTGAACCTGCGCGGTGCGCTGCGGATTTCCAGCCACCTGAAGCTGGATCTGGGATTCTATAATCTGCTGGATGCCCGCTACCGGGTGCACGGCTCCGGGATCGATGGCGCGGGCCGCAATGCCGTGATCGGGCTATCGATTCAGTAGCTTTTCGATTGCACCATGAGCTGCTATATTAAAAGCCTTCGCAAACTTCGGTTGGCAGTTCACCTGCAAGGGGCTTGAAAAACCTGCGCAAGGTTCGGGCTTGGACCCGACATCTGGCAAGATTTGAGTATTATTAATTCCACTATTGCGTTTTCTGCTATAGGATTTTCCCCGGCGCTATGCTGTTTTAGTAATGGAAACCGCTGAAGCGGTTGGTTCTTTGTCGACTGCCGCAGCACCCGGATAAATCCGGGTGTTACTCTTAGAAGAATGGAATTGCGCTGCGTCCTTTTTTCCCTTCGTGCTCTTTGCGAGAATATGGTTTTTCCCGGCTGACCCCCCCCCCGTTACGAAAGATAAACCCATTTAGCCCGCTGGCGCGGTCGGAAATGGGTCTATTAATATAGAACTACGTTGCGGACTCTTCTCTCTTGGCGACCTCTGCGAGAAAAGGTCTACAGCAATGGCTCCGCCGTCATCTCTGGCGGGGCGGCGATATTCAGCAGTTGCAAAATCGTCGGTGCCAGGTCGGAGAGTTTGCCGCCCTCTTTGAGGGTTTTGCCCGGGGCGTCCTTCGCGACGTAGATCAGCTCCACCGGAAAGGTGGTATGGCTGGTTTTGGTCATGCCGGTATCGTAGTCGATCATCTGTTCGGAGTTGCCGTGGTCGGCGGTGATCAGGATGTGCGCGTCCAATTCAAGCAGGCGCGCTACCACTTTGCCCAGGTTTTCGTCGACGATCCCGATGGCCGTTTTGGCGGCCTCAAAATCGCCGGTGTGCCCGACCATGTCGCCGTTGGCATAATTGACAGCGATGAAGGCATAGGGATTCTTTTCGAGTCGCCGGAGCAGTTCCTCCGTGACGTTATAGGCTTCCATCTCGGGATGACTGGCAAAGGTGGCCGGATCGAAGCGGCTGGGCACCTCCACTTGGTCTTCGCCGGGATAGGGAGTGGTTTTCTTGCCATTGAAGAAGGAGGTCACATGCCGGAATTTCTGGGTTTCGGCGATCCGCAGCTGGCGTAATCCGGCCTCGGAGATTACCTCGCCGAGCAGACGGTTCATGCTGCCGCCGGCACTCATCGAGCCCAGCACGTAATCGGTAAATTCGTCATAATATTGCGTAAATCCGACGTAGCTGACCCGGGGGCGGCGGGCACGCTGGCCGGGGTAATCGTCCTCTATAAAGGCTTTGGACAGCTGGATGGCGCGGTCCTGCCGGTAATTGGTATGCATGATGGAATCGCCGTCGCGGATGCCATCATAGTCGCCGATCACATAGGGTACGATATATTCGTCGAACATCGGAACGCCGTCGGGGGTTTGGTCGTTATCATAGGATTCCTGCACGGCATCCTCGATGCGTTCGGTGTGGCGTCCTTCGGCTTCCACGAGGCAGGCAAAGGCACGATCGGTCAGTTTCCAGTTTTCGGCGCGGTCCATGCCGTAGTAGCGGCCCATGGTCGTGCCGATGCGGCAATGGCCGACTTCCTGCATGATCTGCTGCAGTTTGGCGATGTATTCCATTGTGCTGCGCGGTGGCGTATCGCGTCCGTCGAGAAAAGGATGGATGATGATCTCGCCTTCGGGATAGGCCCGGTGGGCTTCCCGCATGATGGCGAAGAGGTGTTCCTGGTGGGCGTGTACGCCTTCATCCTGCAGCAGGCCCAGCAGATGCAGGCGGGATTGATTCTGCTTCCAGTTGGCGGTTAGTTTTTGCCAGTTTTCGGACCGGAAGATCGATCCGTCTTTGAGGCCGTCATCGATGCGCTTGAGCTCCTGTATGACCACCCGGCCGGCACCCATATTGAGGTGCCCGACTTCGCTGGAACCCTGGTAACCGGCCGGCAGTCCGACTGCCTCGCCGGAAGTCAGAATTGTGGTCCAGGGATATTTTTGTTTATACTGATCAATATTGGGGGTGTGGGCCGCCAGCACGGCATTTCCTTCGCTGTTGGCATTAATGCCCCAGCCATCGCGAATAATCAAACAAACTGGTCGCATATTTTCCTTTATCCTTCCTATAAAATAACATGGTTTTTCAGCGCCATAGTTTAGAATGAATTCGGCACTTTTTAAATGCTTTTCTGCCATTTCATGCATTCCTCTATTGGATAGCGGCATAGCGATTTGGCTACAATCCAGTCCCTGAGATGATTGCGCAGGCACCTGAATAATGGTGGTTTTTTTGCAGCCGGAGAGGTATACTTGGATGTGCTTTTCGTGAGCCTAAAAAGGAGAATCCAGTGAAACGACGCGAATTTTTAAAGACCGGAACGGTATTGACGGCCGGAGCAGTGACTGCACCGTGGTGGTGGCAGGCCTGTCAATCCAGGGTGACGGCGAAGGGATCGGTACAGAATATGGAAGAATTGTTTGCGGTTTCGAAGGCCGATATGCGTCGGCTGCTCGGCCACGCCCTTTCCAACGGCGGCGATGCGGCCGACCTGTTTTTTGAATACCGGGTCAGCTCCTCGATGAAGATGGAGGAGGAGATTATCAAGGATGTGAATTACGGCATCTCGATGGGGCTGGGCATCCGCGTGATCAAGGGGGATCAGGTCGGCTATGCTTATACCGATCAGATCGAATTGGAGAAAATGAAAGCTGCTGCTCTGACGGCTGCCCATATTGCCCACGCGCCGGGCAAGGTTCAGATTGCCGGTGAGCGGGCTGTGAGCAAGCAGAATCTCTATCCGCTGGAACAGCTCAGCGTCGATGAGGACCTGTCCACCAAGCTGGCTCTGCTCGAGCGCGGTAACCAGGCCGCCCGGGCCTACGACAATAAAATCACCAAAGTTTCTCTACGCCTGGCCGATGAGATGAAACAGATCATGTTCATGGATTCCGAGGGTCGCTTCTTTACGGACGTGCAGCCCATGGCCATACTGCGCATTTCCACCGTGGCCGAAAAGGGCGATCTGCGGCAGGGCGGCTATAGCGCCGGGGGCGGACGTTTCGGGCTCGAATATTATGCCCGTCGGGAGAGCAACCCGGAGGCTATCGCCCGTGATTCGGCCCGGATTGCCGTGACCAATCTGGAGGCCCGGCCGGCTCCGTCAGGCGGACAGATAGTTATCCTGGGAGCAGCCGAAAGCGGTGTACTCCTTCACGAAGCCGTCGGTCACGGACTGGAAGCCGACTTTAACCGCAAAGGCCTGGCCAATTACTCCGGCAAGGTCGGCCAGAAAGTGGCTTCGGACCGTTGCACCATCATCGATTCGGGAACGTATCCGAATCTGCGCGGTTCGATCAATGTCGATGATGAAGGCACACCCCCGACCGAATCGGTCCTGATCGAGAACGGCATCCTGCGCGGCTACATGCACGATCGCATGTCGGCCCGCATCATGAATTGCCAGCCGACCGGGAACGGCCGCCGTCAGTCCTATGCCTATCCGCCGATTCCGCGCATGACGAATACCTATATGCGCGGCGGTGAACATACGCCCGAAGAGATCATTGCGTCGGTCAAATCCGGCGTCTACGCCAAACGCTTCGGCGGTGGTCAGGTCGATATTACCAAGGGTGATTTTACTTTCGGAGTCTATGAAGCTTATCTTGTAGAAAATGGCAAAATCACGGCACCGCTCAAGGATGTTACTCTGATCGGTAACGGACCCGATGTGATGCGCAAGGTGACCATGGTAGGAAATGATCCGACCTTTTCCTACGGCAGCTGGACCTGCGGTAAAGACGGACAGCGAGTACCGGTTTCGCTGGGCATACCGACAACCAAAGTCAGCGAAATCACCGTTGGCGGAACGAACGCATAAGGGGGACTCATGCAACAACTACAGGAAATTGCAGAATATATCATCCGGCAGGCCAAACGCAAAGGCGCCGATGAGATCGATGTCGTCATACTCAACTCCCGGCGCAGTTCCGTCCGGGTGCGCCTGGGAAGCATTGAGGAGCTCAAGCAGGCCAATCCGCAGTCGCTGGGCATTCGCGTATTCAAGGATCAGCGCAATGCAATCACCTATACCAGCGATTTCCGCAAGCCATCCCTGGACAGATTGATCGAGCGCACCGTGAGCATGGTCAAGGTGACCCATCGGGATGAGTTTGCCGGGCTGCCGCAGCAGGGACTGCTCGGCCGGGCCAGTGCGGACCTGAACCTGTACGATCCCGCGCTGCCGGAGCTGGCCACCGATAAAAAAATCGAAATGGTTACAGAACTCGAAGAGCTCGGTATGGCCAAAGACTCTCTGATCAAAAACTCAGACGGCTGCAGCTGGAGCGACTCGATTGCGCACTTCGTATTGGCCAACTCGAAGGGTTTTTACGGGGAAGAGCGCCATTCGTCCTGTTCGCTGGATTTGACCCTGGTGGCCGAGAAAGATGGTGTCAAGCAACGGGATTATTGGGGTTCCAATGTGCGCCATCTGGCGCAGCTGGAGAGCCTGGAAAGCATTGCGGAAAAAGCCGCCCAACGCACCCTGCGCAAGGTCGGTGCCCGTAAACCCGCAACGCGCAAGGTACCCGTTATCTTCGACCCGCAGACGGCCCGTGATTTCATCACGATTATCGCCAATACGGTGGTCGGCGATGCCATTTACAAACGGCGCTCATTTCTGGTGGATCAGCTCGGCAAAAAAATCGCAGTGGATGATTTTACCCTGATCGATGACGGCCTGTTACCCCGGGGGCTGGGATCGCGGCTCTTCGATGATGAGGGCCTGCCGAGCCGCCGAAATGTGGTATTTGAAAACGGCTTGCTTACAAGCTATCTGTGCGATTGCTCTGCAGCCCGCAAACTGCAGTGCAAACCCACCGGCAGCGCCTCCCGCAGCGTTGGTTCGGCGCCCACCCCGGATACCTCCAATTTTTACCTGCAGAAAGGCCGCCATACACCGCAGGAAATGATCTCTTCGGTACGGGAAGGCTTGCTCCTGACCGATGTGCACTGGGTCGGGATCAACTATGTCACCGGTGATTATTCACGCGGCGCCGAGGGCATCTGGATCGAAAACGGTAAACTGAGCTATCCGGTGCAGGAGTTTACGGTGGCCAGCAATATGAATGAGATGCTGCAGTCAATCGAGATGATTGGCAATGATCTTGAGTTTCGTGGCAGTACGAATGCGCCCAGCTTCAAAATGCGGGAAATGACCATCAGCGGTGCCTGATGATCGGCTTCCGAAAGGAATCTGCGATGCAGAATAATGGCTATGACTCATCCCAAACGGTAATCGCGGTGGACGCCATGGGCGGTGATTTTGCACCCCGGGAGATTGTCAAAGGGGTTGCCATGGTGACCCGCGAGTCCCCGGTACATGTGATCCTGGTGGGTGATGAAGCACGGATCCGGGAGGAGCTGCAGGACCTGGAGTATGCTGCTGAGCAGATCGAGATTGTGCACACGGATCAGGTCATCGGCAATGAGGATCATCCCCGCGAGGCGCTTGAGCAGAAGAGTGAGGCCTCGATGATTGTGGCTGCCAAGTTGATCGCCGAGGGCCGGGCCCATGGGCTGGTATCAGCCGGCAATACGGGTGCCTATGTATTGGCATCCTCGCTTTTCATTCCCCGCATCAAGGGCGTGCAGAAGACCGCCATCGCGGCCGTCTATCCGACCCGCAACCGTCAGAAGCGGCGGGACATTTTTGCAATGGTGCTGGACGTGGGCGCCAATATCCACTGCAGCGCAGCAAATCTCGTACAGTTTGCGATCATGGGCCAGGTCTATGCCGCCGATATCAAGGGTATCGAAGATCCGACAGTCGCTCTGCTGAACATCGGGAAAGAATCCTACAAGGGCGGTCAAACCCTTTCGGAGGTGTACCGGATTCTCGCAGAGGCGCCCAACATCAACTTCATCGGCAATATCGAAGG
>Ga0180432_10010948_pt1 | contig 10765 bp, 2 predicted proteins | sample SS_ome_10_FD_132414 | JGI IMG/M metagenome (GOLD analysis project Ga0180432, IMG submission 132414) | Hypersaline lake sediment archaeal communities from the Salton Sea, California, USA - SS_1_MS_2 metaG | ecosystem: Environmental > Aquatic > Non-marine Saline and Alkaline > Hypersaline >...
GAGAGGCCTATACCAGGCGGGACAAGAATGATTGGCGCAAGCTGGCGGGTCTCTCCAGCGAGGGACGCAGCACCGCTACCACCCTCCTGACTCTGTCAACTGTGTCGGCGATGCGGAACACCGACCTCGATGCCTCGGCACAAAAGATCTTGAGCTTCACCGACAATCGCCAGGATGCCTCTCTGCAGGCCGGTCACTTCAACGATTTCGTGCAGGTGGCACTGATTCGCCGGGCTCTTTGCGAGGCATTGAAGACTCAAGCTGACCTCCGTTTCGACAACGTGGGGGCGAGAGTAGCCAAGCGCCTGGGCCTCAGATTCGAGGAGTATGCCGAGAACCCCGATCTCGATCCTGGCAGCCCTGCCAGAAAGACCGTAGAAGAGGTTCTCAAGCAACTGATCGAGTATCGGATCTTTCAGGATCTGCGGCGCGGCTGGCGCGTAGTGCAGCCCAATCTGGAGGAATGTGGTTTGCTGCGGATCGAATACCATGGCCTGGTGGAGCTTGCTGCCAGAGACGACCTGTGGGAAGGTGTTCCTCTTATGGAGGAACTGGGCAGGGCCGAGCGGGGTGACCTTCTGACCGTCTTCCTGGACGAGGTCAGGAGACGTCTGGCCATTGATGCCGAATGCTTGAAGAGCGACTACCAGGATGAGCTCGGCAAGCGGGTGGCACGATACCTGAACAAAGCTTGGGGCCTAGGCCTGGGCTGGGGAATGCGCTATGCCGGGGCCTTCGTCCTGCCCGGAACGTCCAGGCGCCGCGGAGATTTCTCGCTCGGGCCTACGAGTGTGGTGGGAAAGTGGCTCAAGCGCAGACTGATGCGCACCGTCGGCGGAGAGGTGGACCAGGAGGAGCAGGAGGAGCTGGTTCGCGGTCTGGTGAGGGCGCTGGTACGATTCGGGCTGCTGCACGAGAACGACCCCGATGGGGAGTACCACACCGTCCAGCTCAGTGCCAGCGCCATGGTCTGGCGCAAGGGCGACGGGACGCCGAGACGCAGCCCATTGAGGCGTCAGCGGGCCGAAGACGACGCGTACGAGCCGGTGCAGGATGAGGCTAACACGTTCTTCGCGCAGTACTACCAGGGGGCCGGTCATACGCTACGCGGCATGCAGAGCCGGGAGCACACCGCACAGATAGGTCATGACGCCCGCGAGCAGCGCGAAGAGCTGTTTCGCGAGGGCAGGCTGGCCAGCCTGTTCTGCTCGCCGACCATGGAGCTGGGCATCGACATCCGCGACCTGAACGCCGTGCACCTGCGAAACGTGCCCCCCACACCGGCCAACTACGCGCAGCGCAGCGGGCGCGCGGGCCGCGCGGGGCAGCCTGCCCTGATCCTGACCTATGCATCCGCGTTCAGAGGGCACGACAAGTACTACTTCCGTGAGCGCAAGAAGATGGTGGCGGGCTCGGTGACTCTGCCGAGGCTCGATCTGCTCAATGAGGACCTGGTCAAGGCGCATCTACATGCTGTGTGGTTGGGCCACACCGGCCTAGCCCTTGGCCCATCCATCGGCGAGATCGTGGCAACCGACGCAGATGGCTACCCACTGCGCGAGGATATCGTGGCACAGTTGCAGCTATCAGATGATAGGCGCGCTCGATGCTTGGCAGCCTGTCGCCGGACGGTAGACTCACTGGGCCAGGATCTGGCCAGTTGTGCCTGGTACCGGGAGGGCTGGATCGAAGAGATCGTGCAAACGGCGCCCAAGGCCTTCGACCAAGCTATGGTTCGCTGGCGAGAGTTGTATGAGAGCGCCTTTTGCCGGCTTGGAGAGGCCCAGGCGATCATGAAGAAGGCGTACGGTGGGGGAGGGCCCAAGAAGGCGGAAATCAAGGATGCCGAAAGGATGCAACGAGAGGCCAGGCGTCAGCTCGATCTGTTGCTCTGTGTAGGCACCAAGTACGATGAGGCAGACTTCTCTCCCTACCGCTATCTGGCCTCTGAGGGATTCCTTCCCGGCTACAACTTCCCCAAGCTGCCGGTCAGGGCCTACATGCCCAGCGGTGACAAGGGTGAGTTCCTGGCGCGCGCCCGGCACCTGGCTCTGACCGAGTTCGCGCCCAACAACGTGATCTACCATGACGGGGCCAAATACAGCGTGTCGGGCGTCAGACTGCCCCTGGACGATCCCGAGAAGCGCTTCCAGCTCGTCAAGCTCTGCAATCTGTGCGGCTATGTCCATGCGGGCGAGAGCGCTCAAGCCGACGTCTGCGTCAATTGCGGCGCGCAACTGAGCGGAGACAACTGTCAAGTGCTGACCAACCTGCTGGACATGCCCACGATCTTCACTCGACGCCGGGAGAGGATCACGTGCGATGAGGAGGAACGGCTGCGACAGGGCTACAACGTCACGGGACACTACCGTTTCGCTCCCGAGTCCGGGGATCGCCGGAGCCGCTGCGATGCCCTGGTCTGTTCAGGCCAGGGAGACGAACTCCTGGAACTCACTTATGCTCCCGCGGCCGACATCTGGCACATCAACCACGGCTGGCGACGGGCCCAGGAAAACGGCTTCAGACTGGGCATGCAGAGTGGTAGGTGGCAAGGCAAGCCCGACTCCAAGAAGGCTGCTCAGGCCTCTGTGCAGGACGAGGAGGTGCGATCCGGGGTGCGTCTATTCGTGCACCGCACGGCCAACGCCCTGCTGGTCCGGCCACCCGAAGGTCGGGGCTTCGATGACGACAGCTATGTGGCCTCCTTCATGTACGCCCTGCTCAACGGCATCCAGAGGGCCTACCAGGTGGAGGGTGGCGAAATCGGGGCCGAAGTGCTGGGCAGCGGCGACGGGCGCCGGCTCCTCCTCTGGGAAGGAACCGAGGGTGGGTTGGGGGTTCTGGGGCGTCTGGTAGACGAGCCCGACGCTGTGGCTCGGGTGGCCAAGCAGGCACTGCAGGTCCTCCACTTCGACGCAGCGACGGGCGAGGATCTGAACCCGTCGGACGGAGAGGAAGGGTGTGAGAAGGCCTGCTACGACTGCCTACTCTCCTACTACAACCAACGGGACCACTGGCTTCTGGACCGTCACCTGGTGAAGGACGATCTCATGCAGCTCACCGAAGGAGTGGCGCAGATACAGGAGCCAGCTCAGGAGTATCGGGCCCAATACGAACGTCTACGGGCCGAGATCGACGTGCGCTCGGAGCTGGAGCGCAAGTTCCTGGATCGGCTCTTCGAGACTGGCCGGACGCTACCGGATGCGGCTCAGGTTCAGTTGTTGGATGCCCATTCGGTGCCGGATTTCTCCTATGGTGACGGCAGCGTCTGCGTTTTCTGTGACGGAACGCCCCACGACGAGCCTCAGCAAAGGGCCAAGGACCAGCAGATCCGTACAGAGCTGGCAGGCCTGGGCTATCAAGTCGTGGTGATTCGCTACGATCGAGACCTGGAGGAGCAGATCGCGGAACGAAGCGACGTCTTCGGGGAGGTCAGGACATGAGAGCGACTCCAGGAAGCCTGGTGAGCTACCGCGAGCGCGAGTGGGTGGTGCTGCCTTCGGAGAACGCGGAGGTGGTGATGCTACGGCCCATCGGCGGCAGCGTGCGGGAGACCTGCGCCGTACTGAGGTCGTTCTCAGACCTCATCGGGGGCACTTTCGACCACGAGCGCTTGATGGAGGCTACCTTTCCTCTGCCCGATCCTGGGGGCGCGCAGGACCACATGGCCGTGCGGCTTGTACTGCAGGCGGCGAGACTCCTTCTGCGTGAGGGAGCTGCGCCCTTCCGATCCCTGGGCCACCTCTCCTTCCGGCCCCATCCCTACCAGTTCGTGCCCCTCATCATGGCCCTCAGGCTTGAGACGGTGCGCCTCTTGGTTGCCGACGACGTCGGTGTTGGCAAGACGATCGAGGCAGGCCTGATCGCCAGAGAGCTGTTGGATCGGGGCGAGGTGCAGAGGGTAGCCGTCCTCTGCCCGGCCTCCCTCTGCGATCAGTGGCAGCAGGAACTACGCGACAAGTTCCACATCGACGCCGTGGTGATTCGCTCTGGCACGGTGCCTCGCCTGGAGCGGCAGACTCCTCCTGACACCAGCATCTTCGACCACTATCGTCACTTCGTGGCCAGCATCGACACCGTCAAGGGCGAGCGCTATCGGGCGAGCTTCCTCCAACGCTGCCCCAACTTCGTGATCGTGGACGAGGTACACGGCGCGGCCCGGCCACCCGGTGGCAGGTACACCCGGGGGCGGCAGCAACGCTACGATCTGGTAAGAGCTCTGGCCGATGATGCGGGGCGCCACCTCATGCTGCTGACGGCCACTCCCTACAGCGGGGTAGAATCGGCCTTCCTGTCGGTGCTGGGACTGCTCCAAGATCGCTTCGAGGATCTGAATCTGAGCGAGATGCCTGCCGAGGAGCGTAAGGACCTGGCCGGCTACTTCGTGCAGCGGCGCAGGGCCGACGTCAAGCACTGGATGGACAAAGAGACCAGGTTCCCGGAGCGGGACACCGAGGATGGGGAGAAGCCCTATAGCTTCTCGAAGGAGTACGGCAAGTTCTACAGCGATGTCTACGACTTCGCCAGTGATCTGGTACGCTCGGGCGATGCTCTCAAGGGATGGAAGCGGCGGATGCGGTACTGGTCCGCGTTGGCCCTGATGCGCTGCGTGACCTCATCTCCGGCGGCGGCCGCGGTGGCCCTGGCCAGGCGAGCAGGTGACGATGAGGCTGAGTGGATAGTGGGATCGGATGCCTTCGCCGCTGATGCTGAGGATCTGGATGACGCATTCAGGCCCTCGGTCATGGATCCCTCCGAGGCCGAATCGGTGGCCGACGCCCCCCCCAGCGCAGTCTTCGAGGCGCAGGAACAGGATGAGAGCTGGTCAGGAAGCGACCGGCAAAGGCTCAGGCGCTTCGCCAAACAGGCACGCAATCTCACCGGTCCGGTGGACACCAAAGTGTCGGTGTTGCGCGAGACCGTTCGTGCCCTGCTGGATCAGGGATATCAGCCCATAGTTTGGTGTCGCTACATCGCTACGGCACACTACGTGGCCACGGCGCTCGAGCGCCAGTTGGCCGATGACTACCCTGCTCTGCGATTTGCGGCCGTGACCGGCGCGCGTCCGCCGGGAGAGCGAAGGCTGATAGTCGAGGATTTGGGTAAGGCTCGACAGCGGGTGCTGGTGGCCACGGATTGCCTCAGCGAGGGCATCAACCTGCAGCAGCACTTCGACGCCGTGATCCATTACGACTTGCCGTGGAACCCCAACCGCCTGGAGCAGCGCGAGGGCCGGGTGGATCGCTACGGCCAGAACTCGCCCAAGGTGAAGGCGGTGCTGATCTACGGGCAAGACAACCCCGTCGATGGGGCCGTGCTGGATGTATTGCTCCGCAAGGCGCGCGAGATACGCCGCACGCTGGGCACAAGCGTGCCACTGCCCATGAACAGCGAGACGATCATGGAGTCCGTCCTGCGCTCCCTCTTCCGCCGCTCGCGCTACGAGGCCATGCAGCTCTCCTTCGAGCAGTTGCCCCAGACGGACGATGATCTCGTAGACGTGAAGCAGTTGCACGAGGAGTGGAGCGGGGCTGCACTGCGCGAGAAGGAGAATCGCTCACGGTTCGCGCAGAGGGCCATCAAGCCCGAGGAGGTGGCGCGAGAGCTCGAGGACACCGACGACGTGCTGGGAGATCCAGAGGCGGTGGAGGCCTTTCTGAGGGATGCAAGCCAGAGGCTGACCTTCGGCTTTCAGAAATCGAAGAAGGGATACTGGAACCTCGATGCCGACGAGCTTCCCCCGGTAGTGCGAATGCGACTGAGTGACGGGCATGGTTCTCGGCACGTGGTGCTCGAATCTCCTACGCCGGAAGGTGTGACATTCGTGGGCCGCAATCACCCGCTGGTGGAAGGGTTGGCCGAGCACATCCTGGATATGGCCTTTCATCCTCCGGACGGTGGGGTTCCCGTGGCTCGGTGCGGTGTGATCCGCACGGATCAGGTCAAGAGGCGAACGACTCTGTATCTGCTGCGACCCCGTTACCTTCGGACGCAGGGAGACGAAGGGCCTCCGTCTCTGGCGGAGGAGACGCTGGCGTGGGCTTTCACGGGAGCTCCCCCTGACATCGTTCCCCTTTCTTTGAAGGATGCCGGAGCGCTGCTGGATGCGGCCAGCCCGGCGGCCAACGTGTCGCCCGCGGAGAAGCGCGAGGTGCTATCGACGGTCCTCTCGTGGTGGGAGGCACTCCAACCGGCGCTGGCCGATCTGATGGACGAGCGCACCAGCCGCCTGGCAGAGGCACACAAGCGCGTCGGCCGCATGCTGAAGGGGGGATCGATGCTCGTCGAGCCGCAGATGCCGCCGGACCTTCTGGGCGTCCTGGTGATGCTGCCGATTCCGAAGGGGGTGGCGTTGTGAGGCCAGCGTCCATGCACATCGAAGGAGGACTTCTCTCACCCGACGTGGTTGATTCGCTGCCCACGATGCCGGGCCAGAAGACGGGCGATTTCGGGCTTCCTGCGCGCCGCTCTCTGGTGGACGAGGTCTCGACTATCTGGGCCGACGTGCGGGCCTATTGGGACGCCTTTCAACGCCGCATGGCCAGAGCCGGTGGAGAATCCCTGACCACCGTCACCCGGGAGAGCTGGGTCATCCCCGTGCTGGAGGCCCTCGACTACGAGGTAGTATTCCAGCGCCGGGGAGCCAAGGTCGATGGCCGTCTGTACGCCATCTCCCACCGGGCGGGGAAGGGCAGGGAAGCGCCCCCGGTACACATCGTGGAGTACGAGCAGCAATTGGGCACCCGGCCGCCTGCGGGGCGAGGCACCATGTCGCCCCATGCCCTGGTTCAGGACTATCTCAACCGCAGCGAGCTCCTATGGGGCATCGTTACCAACGGGCGCACCTTCAGGCTGCTGCGCGACTCCTCCTATTTCACCCGCGCGTCCTACGTCGAGTTCGACCTGGAGCAGATGCTGGCGGACCAACGTCTGGACGAATTCATCACCTTCTACCGGCTGGTGCACCGCAGCCGCCTGCCGGTGCGGTTCAAGGATGCCGCCGAGTGTCACCTGGAGAACTATCACCAGCACGGAATCGAACAGGGAGGCCGCATCCGCGACGGCCTCCGGGCTGCAGTCGAGAGAGCTATCCTGGCACTGGGCAATGGCTTCCTGCAGCACCGCAAGAACGATGTGCTGCGCCAGCGAGTGGTGGCCGGAAAGCCCGATGCCAAGGAGTTCTACCGCCAACTGCTCTACTTGATCTATCGAATCCTGTTCCTGACCGTGGCCGAGGAACGTCATCTGCTCTCGGGCGAGACCGGGTCCGACAGCTACGAGTTCTATCTCCGGCATCTCAGCCTATCGCGGATCCGCACTCTGTCCGAGACGCCGCTCAGCGCCCCGGAGCGCTTCGACGATCTGTACTTTGGACTGCGCGCGCTGTTCTACTCGCTGAGCGATGAGCTGTTGGCCGGAAAACTGGGGCTGCCGGCCCTCAACGGCAAGCTCTTCCGGCCTCTGCCGGACCTGGACTCGGCCTATCTGGACAACGGCACCCTGCTTCGGGTCGTGGCCGGGCTATCGCACTTCACGCCTCCAGACGAGAAGGTGCGCCGCCGGGTGAACTACGCGGCCCTGGATGTGGAGGAGCTGGGCAGTGTCTACGAGAGCCTGCTGGACTACCAGCCGGTGCTCGACTCGGCTGCGCGGGGAGTGCCACGGTTCGACTTCGTGGCCGGTATGGAGCGCAAGTCCACGGGCTCTTACTACACCCGTCCCGAGCTGGTCAACGAGCTGATCGCTTCGGCCTTGGTGCCGGTGATCGAAGCGAGGCTGAAGGAGGCAGGAGCATCGGCCGAGGCTCAGGAGCAGGCGCTGCTCGATCTGCGGGTCTGCGACCCGGCCTGTGGCAGCGGCCACTTCCTGTTGGCGGCGGCGCGAAGACTGGGTCGAGAGCTGGCGAGGGTGCGGTCCGGCGAGGAGGAGCCTGCGCCGGAGGCCGTGCGGGAGGGAGTGCGAGACGCCATCACCCACTGCATCTACGGCGTGGACAAGAACCCCCTGGCCGTGGATCTGTGCAAGGTGGCATTGTGGATCGAGGGCCACAGCCGGGGTAAGCCCCTGACCTTTCTGGACTATCGCATACGGTGCGGCGACTCGTTGGTGGGCGTCTTCGATCTGGACGTGCTGGAGCAGGGCATCCCCGACGAGGCCTACGCCGCGGTGAGCGGCGACGAGAAGAAGACGGCCAGGGAGCTGCGCAAACGCAACAAGCAGGAACGCGAGGGGCAGCTCACGCTGCCCTGGGGTGGCGAGGCGGCGCCCCTCGACGACGTACTGGCCAAGACTCGGGTGATGTTGGCGATGCCTGAGAATACCCCCCGGCAGGTGAATCGCAAGCGGGCGGCTTTCGAGAGGCTGAGGGGCAGCAAGGAGTGGGAACGGCTGGTCACGGCCTGCAACATGTGGACCGCGGCTTACTTCTGCGAGCTGTCGAAGGCCAACGAGCGCCACGTGCCCACCACGGCGCGCTTGCGGGAGTATCTGCAGACCGGGGCGGGTCATGGGGAGTTACTTGGCAAGGTCGCGGCCCTGGCCGGTGACTTGCGCTTCTTCCACTGGCCTTTGGAGTTCCCCGAAGTCTTCGACCGGGGAGGGTTCGACTGCGTGCTCTGCAACCCGCCCTGGGAGCGCATCAAGCTGCAGGAGCAAGAGTTCTTCCGCACGCGAGACCCCGCCATCGCCCGGGCGCCCAACAGGGCCGAGCGTCGCGCTTTGATAGCCAGGTTGCCCTCTGCCAACCCCGAACTGTGGGAGGAGTATCAGGTCGCATTGCACTACTCCGAGGCCCTGAGTAAGTCTCTGCGTGGAAGCGGCCGCTTCGCCCTCACCGGTCGAGGTGACATCAACACCTATTCCGTCTTCGCTGAAACGCTGCGCGACCTGGCCTCACCCGAGGGACGAGCCGGGCTCCTGGTGCCCACGGGCATCGCCACCGACGACACCAACAAGCACTTCTTCGCAGACCTGATTCAGTCACGCACTGTCGCAAGTCTGTACGACTTCGAGAACCGAGAAGCCCTCTTCCCCGGGGTGCACAGGAGCTACAAGTTTTGCCTCCTGACCCTCACCGGCGCTACCCCTCCGCGCCTTGCGACGCCCGGGGCCGTTCCTCGCCTTGCGGAGCGTGGGCAGGCCAGAAGGGGGGTCGCCATCCGCTTTGCCTTCTTCCTTCATCGTCCGAACCAACTCCGGGATGATGAGCGCGTCTTCTCCCTGGCACCAGAGGATCTGGTGCGCTTCAATCCCAACACCAAGACTTGCCCCATCTTCCGCACCCGCGCCGACGCTGAGCTGACGCGCAAGATCTACCTGCGCGTTCCGGTATTGATCAATGAAGAGGCCGACGAGAACCCGTGGGGCATCCGGTTCCACACCATGTTTCACATGTCCAATGCCTCCCACCTCTTCCGCACGCGGCAGCAACTGGAAGAAGAGGGCTACCGACTCACGGGCAATCGCTTCGTCAGAAAGCCTGCGGACGTCTACCTGCCGCTCTACGAGGCCAAGATGATCTGGCACTACGATCACCGGTTCAGCACCTACGGGGGAGCCAAGAAGCGCAAGACTGCCGAGATGTCCAAGCTGACGCCGGAGCAGCATGCCGACCCGCGGTACCAGGTGCTGCCCTGGTACTGGGTACCGCAGGCGGAGGTGGAGGGCCGTCTGGCGGGGAAGTGGAAGCGGCGGTGGTTGCTGGGGTTTCGAAGAATCGCCAGGTCCACTGACGAGCGAACGATGATCTCACTTGCTTGTCCGGGGGTGGGACTGGGCGATACTGCGCCGATCTGCACTTCTAAGAGAGCGACCTTCTGGGTGGTCTGTCTTCTCGGCAACTTCAACTCTCTATGCCTCGACTATGCAGCGCGTCAGAAGATCGGCGGTACGCATATGGACTTCTTTTACGTCAAGCAGCTTCCCGCCCTGCCGCCGTCGGCGTACTCGGATTCCGATCTCGGTTTCATCGTCCCGCGCGTGGCGGAGCTGGTCTACACCTCGTGGGACATGGCTCCCTTCTTCCTGGATCTGTGGAACGAGGCTCCCGGGGACCTGCGCGATGAGCTGGTGCGGCAGTGGGGCGATGGCACGGCCGTCACCGGCGGGTACCGGGAGCAGCCGCCGGAGTGGATGGAGGAGGCACGAGATGTAGCGATGCCGCCCTTCGTGTGGCACGAGGAGCGGCGGGCCGTGCTGCGCGCGGAGCTGGATGCCTACTATGCCAGACTCTACGGCCTGACGGAGGAGGAGTTGCGCTACATCCTTGATCCGGCGGACGTCTACGGCGAGGACTTCCCCGGCGAGACCTTCCGGGTGCTGAAGAAGAAGGAGATCAAGAAGTACGGGGAGTACCGCACGCGGAGGTTGGTGCTGGAGGCGTGGGGGAGGCTGTAGAGGCCCCCACCCCGCTGTGCGTGGCACGCGTGCCACGCACAGCGCGCCCTCCCCCGCTCACTTCGTTCGCAAGGGAGGGACAGCGGCTTCCTCCCCCTGCGAAGCGGGGGGAGGCTAGGTGGGGGGCCAGAGTGAGCGAGATGACCGACAGCAGTCGCTGGCGCACTACCAAGGTGATTCAGGCGGCGTGCGAGGAGCCCCCACCCGCGCCGTAAAAAGCACGGCGCACCCTCCCCCGCTCACTTCGTTCGCAAGGGAGGGGCAGCGGCTTCCTCCCCCTGCGAAGCGGGGGGAGGCTAGGAGGGGGGCTGAGGTGGGAACGACATGACCGACAGCAAGCGCTGGCGCACTACCAGGGCCATTCAGGGGC
>Ga0180432_10010949_pt1 | contig 10764 bp, 9 predicted proteins | sample SS_ome_10_FD_132414 | JGI IMG/M metagenome (GOLD analysis project Ga0180432, IMG submission 132414) | Hypersaline lake sediment archaeal communities from the Salton Sea, California, USA - SS_1_MS_2 metaG | ecosystem: Environmental > Aquatic > Non-marine Saline and Alkaline > Hypersaline >...
AAGAAGCAGTAACCATAAAAGGAAAAGGGAGTTAAAGAATAAAAAATTCCAAACGATTTAGAAAAAGCTTGATAAGGCGATTAGGTTAGGTAGTAGGGCGAATTTTTTATTCATTATAGGGTATGCATGTAAGATTATATGAATAATTTAGAGATAAAAAACATGATACTGTGTGAATTTTTTAATTTCTAAAAAAATAAAAAAAACTAAAATAAAAATGAGTTATTTAGATATTTTCAAAGATAAGGACGACTTAGAGATCCTTTTCTTGAACGGTTTTACGGTTGTTTGCTTTTGCTCTTTTGATAGCTTTATCGAGAATTTCAATGATTGCATCGTTAAGGGCCGCACCATCAATTACGTCTCCAGATGTATTACATCCTTTTCCCTTTATATATTCTCTGACTTTTGATTTCACGAATAAAGCTTCTACAGCCGTCTTTTTAGCCATTTTTTTCATCCTCCAACTTTAATTATTGAATATTGAATAGAATTGATTTAAAAATTATTTAAATTTAAATATTGATTAGTCAAGCTTCTTTTTAAACTTACTGGTATTCTTTCATAAAACATTAATAAAATCGTTCTAGATGCAATTTATGTCGTTTTGAATTTATTAGAAAATCTAAGCGAATTTTTAAATTCCTTAAAGCAAAATAGAGTATTATAGAAAAAAAAAACGATTTCCTAATAGAGATTCGAATTCTGGTATTATACAGGGTAATTATAATTGAAATATTCAAGATTTGGCCTATTACTTACAAAAATCAAATTTTGATATTTTTATTTAAATTTAGTAATGAAACAAGATTGTTTTTCACATCATAAATAATAGTGCTTCCTTTAGTTCCCCCCAAAAGGTCTTTTTCAATTTTTATATCCAATGATTTTAATACTCTTTTAACGCATTCGGTATTTCTTTTTCCCATATCACTGTAGGCGTTTTTAAATTTTGTTGTTCCTCCAAATATATATGCTTTAACATGTTCCTTTTTTGCACCATGTTTTAAGATTTGGTTTAATAAATCTGGGACGGCAGTATCAGCATGTTTCTGAGGAAAATTTTCCTCTACATACCCAACTGATGATTTTGGAAGGTAAATGTGCGACATAGCGTGTATTTTCTTGACTTTATCGCATAGAATTAGTGCAATGCAAGAACCAAGTCCATATATCTTGATTTTTAGATCAGTCATACTTGGATTATTTAAATCTATTATTGCGTAATGAGCTATTGGTAAAACTAGCTCATTTAATTTATTTGGTTTGGTGATTCTATCGAGTCTCTTATTTTTATGACCATTCTCTAATAAGATTTGTTTCCGTTTTGCTCCTTTTTGATATACTTTATATCTTTCCTTTAATTTCCTTCCTGATAAAACATGTAATATATATAACATCTGATCTTCTTTTGTAAGAGTGGGTAAATTATCTTTATTAACTAAGAGTCGTCCTTTTAGGATCATTTTTTCCTCTTTAGTGAGATTTCTGATCCGCTCTTGTTCTATTAAGAGTCTTCCCTTTAGTACAATTTTTTCCCGTTTAGAGAGATTATTAATTCTATTTTGCTGCAATAAGAGTTTCCCTCTAAGATTCAAATCTTTAACTTCATGAAAGTCTCTCTCTTCTTTTTTTTTTAATAGAAAAATAGCTTGTTGTATCATCTCCTCATCCATGAGGGGAAATTTATCGTTCTGCTTCATTTATTAAAAAGACATCCTAAGGATTTCTTATCTAATTTTTATCATCAATTTAATTTCTTATGAAAGAATCGCTATTTAAATCTTTCAATAATAAAATAAAATGCTCGGTTATTCTACAATAATGTAATATTGAATAAACAAGAAATTATTATATTGATGGAATTTAATTAAAAGTAATACTTTTAGATATTTGAAGAAAAATGTTGAAAGTTGGATTGATAGGATGTGGCGTAATTTTTAATTTGAACATCCAAGGTTACTTGTTTTCTCCAGACGTGGAAGTAGTTGCTGTTGCTGACACGAACATAAAGAACGCCGGAGAAAAACTGGATAGGTGGGGGTTGAGAACTACAAAAATCTATACTGACTATAAAGAAATGATTGATAAGGAGGATCTTGACATTGTAGATATACTTACACCTCACCATCTGCACGCACCAATGGCTGAATATGCTGCGAAGGCTGGTGTACATGGGATCTCAGTCCAGAAGCCAATGGCTCACACAATTACGGATTGTGAAAGAATAATTCAAGTTTGTAAAGAAGAGAAGGTCGTTCTCAAATCATTTGAAAATTTTCGATTTTATCCTCCATATTTGAAAGCAAAGGAATTATTGGACCAAGGAATTATAGGAACACCTCTTAATTTTAGGATCAATACGATTGGAACGGGTGGTCCACGGATGCCTTACTCTCTTTTAAAATCTTATCTGTGGAGAGTTCAAGTAGATAAATGCGGCGGTGGACCGTTAGTCTACGACGACGGCATTCATAAATTTTCGCTCGCACTTTGGTTAATGGACGAGGAGCGAGTTGATAAATTGTATTCGTGGATCGATTATTTTTCGGCAACGGTAGATTTTCCTGCTAACATTATCTGGAAATATCCGAGCAAGGGGACAAACGATCCACCTAGATATGGTAGCATGGAGTTCTGTCAAGGACCAAATATTTACTATCCGTCCAATTTTTACGCGTGTGACGAATTCATTGAGATTTCTGGCACTAAAGGAATAATGTGGTTGAACCAATGCACATCAGGAGGAAATTTCGTTTCTAAAACTCCCCAATATCCCCCTATTGTAGTATTTTCTGATGGTGAAGTTAAAACTTATGGGGAGGATTTACCACGAGATTGGAGGTACTCTTTCATAGGAGCTACTCAAAATTTCATAAAAGTAATGAAAGATGGAGGTACCCCGATATACACTGGGGAACAAGGAAGAGACTTGTGTATCTTCGCAAAAATGCCTTACATTTCTTCTCAACAACAAAGAGAAGTATCATGGGAAGAAATTACACCTGAAAATGAGCAAAATAAGTCTTGCGTTGTAGAAGAGTTTTTCTCTAAGAGGAAAGTGCTTGGTAAGGGAATTGGATATTTAAGGCGCGTGGGCAAGGATCTAAAAAAGGGTATTAAGCAAGGTTTAGAGCACGAAAAGCTCAAATACGAGTATGACTTGTAATCTTAATTCATATCCTTTAAGTATATATCCTTTCTTAATTTAGCTGATTGAATCGCCGCTAAATTGAATTTTAAAATCTCTTTTGCTTGTTTCCCTGACAATATGGGTTCTTTATTGTTCTTCACAACATCAATAAAATATTTTGTTGCGTTAATAAAACTATTCTTCCAATCCATCTCAAAATCACTGTACGTCTCCACCTTACCGTCTCGAATAATCACGATTGGAGCAAAGATAGGTGATTCAGACATTTTATTTCCAATTGAGGTTGCCTGATTTATCTTCATTAATCCACGGCTGGCTATAATTTCAATAAACTCGTCAGAAGGATAATACTTTGACGGAATCTCAAGCTCGGGCATCAGGGCAAATTCCATGTTTCCATACTGAGGAATTACATGATAATTTTTTTTATTCTCTTTATATTTCCACATGACAAAAGCGGGAGCGTCAATTCCTTGGTAGTTATCTGTCCAGGCAAACACTTTCTCAATTTCCTCTCCAAAAAACCACCTTCCTAAAACAAAACCGTGCCAACCATAATCGAATAAAACAGGTGACCCTTTCTCAGAATTACCACCTATTTGTTCAGGAATTTCGCGCCATTTATTCGCGCTTTCCGGAATGTCCCATCCGCCTTTCGCGCCCATTGCAACTTTAATTCTTATAGATGATGGGTCGCCTATGTAATCTTGGTCGATTAATTCTTTCGCTTTCATGATATGAGGAGCAAAGACAAAGTTCTCATATATTGAAAGTATTGATCCAGAATCATTACAAGCTTTAATCATTGCATCTGCTTCATCTAACGAGAGTGTCATCGGTTTTTGAACCGTTATCCCTTTTATTCCCTTGCTTGCTGCATAAATTACAGCTTCAGCGTGGAGATGATGTGGTAAAAGGATCTCAACAATGTCCAACACTTCACTATCCAACATCTTTTTATAATCAGAATAGACTTTAATATCTTTATTGAGCTTGAATTTTTTGATCTTTTCTTCTGCTTTTTCGACAGTTCGATTACACAAACACGTGATTTCAACGTCGTTATTGTTTAGATATCCCTGAACGTTCAGGTCAAATATAACTCCAGTTCCTATGATGCCCGCTTTTAACATGAAATTTTCAGCATTCAATTAATTAATTAAATTTATATAATTTCTAGCTGTAAAAATACTTAACCATGTCATCAGAAAAAGAGAATTTGGATCCTAGAAAAGCCTATGAAAGAGCTTTATACCTCGGATGTGGGTATACCTACGACGACTTGAAAAAACAACGAATCGCAATAGTAAACTCTTGGAACGAGATAAATCCAGGGCACATCCATTTGAGAAATTTAAGCGTTTTTGTGAAAGAGGGGGTAATAGATGCAGGTGGAACTCCAATGGAATTCAATACGATTGCTCCTTGTGATGGTATTGCTAACTCTGGAAACTTTTCTAAATATGTCCTACCATCAAGAGAAGTAATTGCTGCTTCTATCGAATGCATGATAAAAGCATATAATTTTGACGGGATGGTCATGCTATGCTCGTGTGATAAAATCATCCCTGGCATGTTAATAGCTGCTGCAAGATGTAATATCCCTACAATTTTTCTTACTGGAGGAATTATGGATGCCAAAACTTTCAAGGCTGGATCTCTAAAAGGAAAAACCTTCGTGACATCTGACATTAAAGAAGCTATTGGCCAATTCAAGGACGGTAAAATCACGGAAGAAGAGTTCCATCTCATCGAATCTCAAACGTGCTGTAGTCCTGGCGCGTGTAATATGATGGGGACTGCAAATACAATGGCTTGTATCGTTGAGGCTATGGGTCTTTCCCTCCCCGATTGTGCCACAATGAGCGCAATTAGTGAGGATAGAGACTATTTATGTAAAGAAACTGGAAAATACGTCATGGAATTGGTTGAAAATGGAGTAAAAGCTTTAGATATCATTACTCACGCGTCTATTGAAAACTCTATTAAAGTCGCATTGGCATTTGGAGGTTCTTCAAATATGATCTTGCATATGTGTGCTTTATCGCACGAGATTGGGGGAAACTTAAACCATTTCGATTTTGACTCTTTAAGCAAGCAAGTCCCATTGTTGGCAAAATTTAAACCCGCCTCTGAATACAACCTTTCTGACTTTCACGATGCTGGGGGTGTAAAGGTTCTTATGAAGAAGTTGTCTAATGTTTTAGATTTATCCACTAACACAGTGCTGGGAATATCTTTAGAGGATTATTTAAACCTGATAAAGATTGATGATTTTCAAGTAATTAGATCGTTTGAGGATCCATTAGAAAAAGAAGGAGGGATTGCCGTTTTGAAAGGAAACTTAGCTCCTGAGGGGGCTATAGTTAAACAAAGTGCAATTAATGCCGAAATGAGATATCATAAGGGTCCTGCTAAAGTATTTGAATGTGAAGAAGAAGTCAAGGATGCCCTAATGACAAATCGAGTCAAGGAAGGAGACGTTTTGATCATTCGATACGAAGGTCCAAAAGGTTCTCCAGGAATGAGGGAGTTATCAATACCGGCAGCAATATTAGTTGGAATGGGTTTAGGAGATTCAGTGGCTATGATTACAGATGGCAGGTATTCTGGAGCAACCAGAGGCCCGTGCATTGGTCACGTGTGTCCTGAAGCCATCGAGGGAGGGCCTATAGCAATTGTTCGAGAGGGAGATATTGTAGAAATCGATGTGGATAATCGCAAGTTGAATCTATTATTATCAGACGAGGAAATAAAAAAGCGCTTGAGCTCATGGAAACCATCAGAACCAAAAATTAAGTCTGGATATTTAGATAGTTATAGAAAAAATGTTGTCTCTGCGAAATTTGGGGCATATATTCAATAATTTATGAATATATCGGAATAATAAAGAGAAAGTCATTTTAAATTATAAAAAAAATGTATTTAATTCATTTAAAACGATTTATAAGTAGACTTATAAAATTGTAGACATGATATGTATAGTGATTTGAAATTGACTGGAATAGCAAAAAGTAAAAAGGTAGCAATAGTTAGGTGTGAAAGAACAGAGGAATCGTGTCCAGGAACCTCTTGCTTAACTTCATTTTCAGAACGGAAACATACATTTAAGGATTACGATGAAAATGCTCAATTAGTTGGATTTTTTTCCTGCGGAGCGTGCCCTGGAAGGAGGATTTTTAGATTAATAAGAAATCTCAAAGAAGAAACGGGAATAGATGTGATTCATGTTGCGTCGTGTATCTTGAAAGAAACTCCATTCCCCAAATGTCTTCATAAGAAAGACATTATAAAATCCATTCAAAATATGGGTGTGGAGGTCGTGTTAGGTTCCGATGCAAAATGGGAAAAAGAAATCGAGTTAAAAAAGAAGGAAGGGAAACTCGAGGATTACGAATCTATCGATGAGTTATTAGATGGAGCAGGTCATTGGTAAAATGCTGGTGTTATAATTTTTCTCCTTTAATCTCTTCCATGTATTTTTTTCTCCGCTCTTCTAGATATTCTGGAATAGGAACGTCCCACCATCCTACAGCTGGAGAGCCCGTGTAAGGATAATCTTGATTGACCATTATTTCTATAACTGTAGGCTTTCCAGATTCTCTCGCTCTTTCTAAGGCGGGAAGAATTTCTTCCTTTTTAGAAATTTTTTCAGAATAGCAACCGAATGCTTCACCGATTTTCGCAAAATCGGGAGTATAAGAATTTCCGTCTTTATCTTTAAAAGCAGTGCCATAACCTCTGTCCTCTCCAAAAGCTGCTTGTTGAAGATCTTTAATCGCAATCCATCCCGCATTGTTTAAAACTATAAAGAAGAGGTTCTTAAGACCTAACTGAACTGCAATGGATAGTTCCGAAATTGTCATCATGAAGTCTCCATCTCCTACAAGCCCTACTACTTCGGTATCCGGTTTACCTAAATCTGAGATTCCTAATTTTGCGCCAATAGCGGCTGGTACCGTATAACCCATTGTTGAGAATCCTCCCGCTGTAAGGCACGTTTTTGGTTCGTAAAATTCTAATTCTTGGAGCATTTGAGCTTGCACGTTTCCCGAACTAGTAACCATTATCGCATCTTTTTTGAAGAATTTCCTTATCTCTTGGAGCACGGTCGAGATCATTACCGGAACCTTGCTATCGTCCCGATTTTTAGTTAAAAACTCGTTCCAATCCCTTTTTTCTTTTTGTATTTCCTTGTAATAATCCGTATTCGTGTAATCTTTAGAAAAATTCTCCTTTTCTAAAAGTTCAATTATTTGATTCAGACAAGCTTTTGCGTCTCCAATTATACCTACCGACACAGGGTAGTTTTTTCCAATCTCGTGAGGATCTACATCAATTTGAATAAGTTTTGTAGGAGGGATCGAAAAGCTCACTCCGTCTTTATAGGAGCTCGCGGTCTCATCTGCAAATCGACATCCAAGTGCTAAGATAACATCTGCTTTTGATGTCATTTTCAAACCAATTGTCGTTCCTTTGGAACCGGCTGACCAGCAGAAGAGATCGTGATCGTTTGGAAAGGCATCTTTAGCCATCATCGTCACAACTACAGCTGCGCCTATTTTCTCTGCCAAGATCTTGATCTCATCGAAAGCTCCGGCGCTTACAACCCCTCCTCCTAAAAATAAGACAGGTCTTTGAGCAGTCATTAGCAAATTAGAAGCTTCTTTAATTAAATCAGGATCCCCTAGGATCTTTCCAGAAGATCTCCGCTCTAAGGGTTCAGGAATATCCGTTTCTACCGCATCTGCTTGCACGTCTATGGGTAAATCAATGTGAACGGGCCCTTTTCTACCCGTCATCATTATGTTGAAAGCGCGCTGAATTGTAGTAGGTACTTGTCCAACTGAACTTACTTGCCACGAACGCTTGCTAATAGGCTCCAAAATTCGGGGCATGTTTGAATCCCTTTCTCGCTCTATTTCCTGAAGAACACCCTTACCACGCATGTGGACGTGTGTATCTCCCGTAATTACTAAAACTGGCATAGAATCCACGTAAGCATCAGCCATACCTATGGCCGTGTTTATGGCTCCAGGTCCAATTGAGGTAAAAACCACTAACGGATTCCCCGTTATTCTATAATATCCTACTGCGAGATGTACTCCTGCCATTTCTTGTTTTGGTTGAATGAGCTGTAATTTATCCTTATCGCGAAAAAATGCGTCAACTAAAGGAAGACAACCATGTCCCGGAATGCCAATAACATGTTTAACACCTTCTTTTATCAAGTATTTTGATATAATTTCGCTTCCAGTATATCTTGCCATGTTTAATCACAAAAATAGTTTTTTACAATTCAAAGTTCAATAAATAATTTAAAAAATCGTCATTCTAATAGTTTTTCTAGATAATGTTACTTTTTGGTTGATCAAAATACTCTATCCCTTGTCAAATTTTAGGTATAATAGTCCTCTATCGTGATCAAAATCCAACATATTTATATTAAATTTCATGTTTTATTCATTATTAATATCCTAATATTAATCATATTTTTATTGGCGATATTCAATCTGTTAATTAAACATTTTAAAATGTAATTTTTAAAATTTTTGCTGGCAGGATTAAGATTTCTCACGGTATCTAAGAATGGTTCGGTTCACATCAGATCATAAGGTTTATATAAAGTTATTATACTGGGGTATGGCAGGTTCAGGTAAAACTACCGCTTTAAAAACTCTTTATTGGTTAACCATGGAAAAAAAGATGGATATTGTACCCGTAAGTGAACTGGTTAATTATGATAACAATAGAGGTACCACTCTTTATTACGATAGATGTACTTTTCAGTCTAGAAAGCAAGAGAGCATTTATTATTGGGTATATACAATTCCTGGTCGAACAAGTTATTTTCCTATAAGAAAAAAAATATTTGAAGGAACTGATGGAGTTTTATTTGTTTTTGACTCTCGAACCCGTTTATTAGAAGAAAACATAGAATCCTTGAAAGAGTTAAGAAATATTACAAGAGATAAATTAGATAATGAAATTCCTCTAATCATTTTACTTAACAAGCAGGATCTTGAAGATACTATTGGAGTAGTCGACTTCAAGCAAATTCTCATTAGAGAAAAGATTTGGAATGAAAATAATCACAAGTTGAATATTAAAAATCTCTCGTTATTTGATACATGTGCGCTATATGACAATCGGAATAATATTTATAACAGCTTTTACGAATGTACCAGAAAAGTTGGAGAAAACATACTTTCTCAGGTAAAAGACGCCCCGATTTTAACCGCACTTTAATTAATATCTTATAAAACTATAATTTTTATAAAGGGATTAATTTCTAATAAATGAAATGGTAAAAGTAACTACTGATAATAAGATCTACATTAAAATACTCTACTGGGGGCGGGCCGGTTCCGGGAAAACAACGATTCTAAATACTCTCTATAAATTAACTAAAGAAGAACAAAAAGAAATTACACCTATAAGCGAAATTACAAAAATAGATAGGACTTCAGGTGCAACATTATATTTTGACAGGTGTGTATTCCAATCTAAAGAACAAAAACAAGTATTATATCATATTTATACAGTTGCTGGTCAAAAACCCTTTTCAGTTTTGAGAAAAAAACTATTTGACGGAACTGATGGTATTATTTTTGTCGTAGATTCTCAAACTCAACTTTTTGAAGATAATCTCGAATCTCTTAAAGAACTAAAAAATATTGCGGGCAATAAATTAATAAATCAGATTCCTGTTATTTTCATGTTAAATAAACATGACCTTGAGGATGTTATTTCGGTAGAGGAATTAATTCCTATACTCAAAGAAGAAAAACTGTGGTACGAACCTGATCACCAATTATCTGCTTGGAATCCGTTAATTTATGAAACTTGTGCGTTATATCACATGAGGAAAGATATATTTCGTAGCTTTTACGAGTGTGCCCGAAGGGTAGCTCTTTTTCACATTTATGGTCAAAAGGGGGCTCCAAGCGAACAGAAAGATTCAAAACTACCTATTTTTGGCTAATAGGAAGAAATTACATTTTTTTAAAAAAGATCTCCTTTCCAACAACACAAAAGTCGTGCTTTTTATATTTATTTTTGAAAATCCTTATATGAGTTTAAAAGAGCTATCGTTAATTTCTTCAAAGATTAAAAGATCTCCTGAAAAAATGAATATTCATAATGTATTTATATTTAGAGATTCTGGTATATGCTGGTATTCCAGAAATTTTACCAATTATTACGATATGGAAGAGAATTTAATCGCCTCTTTTGTCACAGCATTGCGATCTTTTACCCAAGAAATAGTTGGAAAAAGGATTGAAACGATAGAAATGGGAAATTTAAAGTTCACTATTATAAAAAAAGCCGAGTATCTTTATGGATTTCTAAGTGATATCGAAGAAAATGTGCTTTTATTGGAAGATATCGCAGAAAAAATTAATGTTCAGTATCTTAAATATGTCAAATTACATAAAGTCAATACAACCATGGAATACATTTATAGCAAGGACTTTGATCAAATCATTGACGAAACGCTAGACATGATTTTGAGCAAAGAGTTTGATTTACGAAAAGAAGCGAAAATAATTAATTACTTGAAAGAATTAAACTCGACTGCTGATGTAGAAGGTGTTATACTGTTAACT